>WNEO01001394.1_pt1 | contig 10700 bp, 14 predicted proteins | sample 5399941 | NCBI WGS metagenome assembly WNEO01 (sample SAMN13153328, study PRJNA577476) | soil metagenome | isolation source: 20 cm grassland meadow soil 2 days after 3rd rain plot 2 | place: USA:California | collected 2015-11-11
AGGGAGCGAAAATTTTCTTCGGCGAAAAATTCGAAGTCACGTTTGAGCACCCAGTCGTGGACGAGCGCATTTGTCCGGGCGTGACGAGCAAAACGTGCCGGCAAAGTTTCACTGAAAATTTCTTCAAGTTTTGATTGGAGCGCGAAAATATGCCCAATGCTGGGCGTGCTCGGGGTCATGAATTCGCTTTGCTGTTTTTTGAATTCGAGAAAATCGAAGTAATAGCCACGATCTTTTTGCTTTTCGGCGCGGGCGAATGCTTTTTCGGAAACGCTGAAAAGAGAGAATCCTGGTGGAAGGGCGAGCGCTTTTTGCGCCCCGGTAAGCATGACATCGATGCCGAGCGCATCCATCGCGATCGGGACAGCGGAGAAGGATGAGACGGTATCGAGGATGAGCGCGACGTCGGGATATTTCGCGAGGGTGCAGCAAATCTCCGGCAAGGGATTCATCACTCCTGTCGAGGTCTCGTTATGAATCAAGGTGATGGCATCGAACTTCCCACTCGCCAATTCGCGGTCGATTGCCCTTTGATCGATATGTTTGCCCCATTCGACCTGCAACGCCTCCGCTTCCTTTCCGCAGCGGCGCGCAACGTCGAGCCACTTATCGGAAAACGCGCCACACATGCAGCAGAGCACGCGCTGGCGCACGACGTTGCGGATGGCCGCTTCCATTACGCCCCAGGCCGATGAGGTGGAAAGAAAAACAGGCTGCTTCGTTCCGAACAGTCCCTGCAAGAGAGGATGAATTTCGCGGTAGAGACTTTTGAAGCCTTCGCCGCGATGCCCAATCATCGGTCGGGAAAAGGCGGCTAACGTTCTTTCTGAAACTTCGACCGGACCGGGAATGAAAAGCTTATCGTGCGGCGTCACGGTCGGATCCTAATTGCGAATACACGAAATTGTAGGGCGTTTCTGTGAACCCGGAAAGCTTTCGGGGCTGACGCAGCCGCCCTACAATTCTTGAACGGTGCGCGAGAATGCGATGAGGATCCTATTCTTTCTTGATAAAACTGATGTCGCCACTGCGCTCGACGCGCGCGACTTTTACTTTTGAGACATCTTCCATTTCTGCGTCGAGCCGCAAATCTTCCTCGAGGTCGTGCTCGGAAATATGGTTTCGTCGCATCGTTGCCAGAATCAGATTGCCGTTCTCGACGATCACTTCCGGCCGACCTTTGAGAAGGCAACCGAACCAGTGCGAATGATAGGCGATGAACGCGAAAAGCCGATGCACCAGGACAATCACAACGCTGCCGCCAATGGTTGCGAAAAAAGCCGAGCTGCCATTAATCGCGCGCGACAGGACGGACGCCGGATAACAATGAGCACGGCATCAAACGCCGTCTTGCGGGCGAGCGAGCGCTTATGCCCTATTCGAATCATGGCCAGGGTCGCGAGGAAAACGATGATCCCGCGGAGCGAGATTTGGAGAAAGGTTAAATCTTTCGGTTGCGAACCGAGCCCGAGCCACGGATCGATGAAATTGTAGAACGCATCCATTTGTGAAAGGTTCGCGCCATTCGCAGAGATTGCGCGTATCGCGGAAAATGCGCGATAAATCCGCAAACGTGTCGCGCCCCGAAATGCTCAGAAAGAGGAGGAATTATGGCACGTGGGAGCAAATCGAAATATAGCGGTAAACAAAAACGCAAAGCAGAACATATCGAAGAAGGCTACGAGAAGCGAGGCACATCGAAGGAAGAAGCGGAACGCCGCGCCTGGGCCACTGTGAACAAGGAAAGCGGCGGCGGCAAAAAGAGCGGCAGCGGCCGCGGCAAGAAAGGGAGCAAAGCGAGCTCTCGCAAAGGCGGCAGAAAGGGTGGCCGGAAAAAGAAGCATTAAACGCGCTGTCGCTGCCCCGATGTAGCTGTCACCGTCTCTGGCGCCAGAAGTCTGGATTCTAATGGCGAGGACATTGGCGGCTACAGCTCATTCCCATGCCTTGAGCAAGTAAGATGGTCTAACGATAATTATAGAACAGGTCTCAGTCGGAGATACATTACATAGACATCGACAAACCCACGCCGGCTATGTCGGAAAGCGCCTGGCAGGGTGCCGACGATTTTAAATCCGAGATCTTTCCAAAGACGCAGGGCAGTTCTGTTGGTCGCGACAACGAAGTTGAATTGCATGGCCCGAAAACCGAGACGCCGAGCTTCGTGCAGACAATGTTCAGCCATCGCTCGGCCGATTCCGCGACCTCGGGCTGATGGCGAAACCATGAAGCCGGCATTCGCGACGTGCGATCCAAGCCCAGGCTGGTTGACTTTGAGAATGTAACTACCAACTATTCCGTGATCGGATAGAGCGACGTAACAGCGGGTTTTCGGACCGAGCCAGTAAGCCAGTGCCTTCCCGCGTGAAATATTCGGGTCAAAAACGTAAGTATCGCCTCCGGCAACGACGGCGTGAAAGATTTGCCAGATGGTCTCACGATCTTCCTTCCTGGCACGACGAATTTGGAGCAGTCGCGACTGGCGGTCTCTTTTTCGGCGATTAGGGCGCGTCATCTGATTATTATTGTTGTCAGTTTGAGAGGATCACTCCGCTTTGCCCAGCACAACCGTTTACCCGGTCGATTAGGTGCAGCGAACCGCGGCGGACATTGGATGCGAATTAAAAGTGTGGGGCAGATATGAACATTAGTGCGAAACGCATCACTTTGACGTTGCCCGAGATTGGGCTGATCTCGATGACGCGCGGCGCGCTGGGCGTTGGTATCGGTCTCCTCTTAAGCAACGCTTAGAAAAGGAGGAACGACGCAGCGCTGGCCTCGCCCTTCTCGCCGTGGGCGTGCTGACGACGGTTCCAATCTTGATGCGATTGCGGAACGAATTGAAGTAGCGATATTGCGCGCGGCAAAGGTGCGTGGCATAAACTCGCCCGCCGTAATCGCATGCCAATCGCCAAAGAACTCAGGACTGATCCCGCACTCGAAGCGCAAGTTTTCTGGTTCAAATACCGCAGAGAAATCGCAATCCTGTTTATCCTTGCGATTGTCGCGATCTTCGCCATTGCAGGTTATCGGTTCTACCGGGATCGGCGCGAAGCCACCGCGGCAACGTTATTTGGCGCGGCCAAAACGCCGGCGGCGTACGAGGAAGTAATCAATCGCTATGGCGACACTGCTGCCGCTGCCTCCGCATATCTGTTGCTGGCGGATGGGCAGCGAACACAGGCGAAGTATGCGGAAGCGAATGCCACGCTGGTAAAGTTCCTCGAGAAATTTCCGCAGCACGAACTGGCAAGCACAGCACGAATGGCGATGGCGGCGAACCTGGAAGCGATGGGCAAACAGGATGAAGCTTTCGCGACTTACCAACAGATTGCATCGGCCAATGCAGGAAGTTTCAATGCCCCGATGGCGTTGATTGAGCAGGTGCACATCTTGCAGGAAAAAAACCGGATTGATGATGCCAGGCGCATCTGCGAGACGATCATGACACAATATCGCGACAGCTACGCGGCAATGGAAGCGAGCCAGTTACTGCGAACGTTCTTGAAGTCGGCGAAGCCACAAACCCCGCCAATCGTCGCGCCACCTAAACTGGGGTCGTCTGCAAGCTCTACCGTTCCACCAACGATGAAGGTTATGCCCACGGCGCCGCCTGCTCCGAATTCTCCATCGCTCGCGCCCGCGAAACCGCCGCCCGGGCCGAGCGCCCAACCGTAACTGTAGCCGCGATCATCGGCCGCGGCTCTGTCCCGTTAGATTGAAGCCGCGGCCGTCGACCGCAGCTACAAGATTAGCGTTTCGAGAATTGGAAGCGTTTACGCGCCCCAGGCTGCCCGGATTTCTTGCGTTCTTTCATGCGCGGATCGCGTCGGAGCAAGCCATCGGCTTTGAGAGTGGCCCGCAGATTAATATCAACTTGCAAGAGAGCGCGGGAAATTGCCAGGCGTGCCGCGCCCGCCTGACCACTGGCTCCGCCACCGGTAGCGTTGATCGACCATTGATGTCGATTTTACCGCTGCCCGCGGTCATTCGCACACGCGCGACCGAAGTCTTGCGACGACCGGTGGCGACGATTTCCTGAGCTGGTGCCATGTTATTTTCTCCTATCGCAATTTCACCGGCGCGGGTTGTTGCGCGGCGTGCGGGTGAGTATCGCCTCGATATACTTTGAGTTTCCGGTAAACGGAGCGGCCAAGTCGATTGTGCGGAATCATTCCCCGCACCGCCCGCTCGATTAATAATTCCGGATGGCGGGCTCGTCGCGCCCGGACGTTTTCCGATTTATGGCCGCCAACGTAACCGGAAAAGCTCATGAATGTTTTCTGCTCCTCTTTTTTGCCAGTGACGCGCACCTTGTCGGCATTAACCACGATCACGAAATCACCGGTATCGACGTGTGGAGTGAAGACGGTTTTCTCCTTTCCGCGCAAAAGATTCGCGGCCTTGACGGCAACACGGCCAAGCACCTGATCTTTCGCGTCGATGATCCACCATTTGCGTGGCACTTCCGCGGCTTTAGCTGAGAACGTTTTCATCACGGGCGGGAAAAGGCACGGAAACTACGGGCCACGGCCGTGGGTGTCAACTTTGCTGACGGTCGAATCAACATCGCGATCTCCGCGCCGGCAAGGGAGGATGGCACCTTGGATGCTTTCTAGAAATTATAATGCGTCCCCCTGTTGTTTTATCCCTCACTTATTCACTCTTTGCACCGCTTTTGTTTGCTGCCGACTCAGGGGCGTTAGCCACCGTTCCCGATCGTGTCACAGCCGTGGCAATTATCCACGAAATGAATCTGGCCCGACAAAATCCGACGCTTTACGCGACGTTCGTCGAACAAACGCGCCAGAATTACTCCGGTCGTGTTTGTCTATTGCCGGGCAACCTTCGCTTGTGCACACACGAAGGCGTTCGCGCTCTCGACGAAGCGATACAATTTTTGCGGCGCGCGAAGCCGCAACCACCACTCGCGCTTTCGCCCGGTCTATGTCTGGCTGCTGCTGATCATTGTCGTGAGCAGGCTGGCGGTGCAACGGGACATTACGGCAGCGATGGCGGCGATCCCGGAAATCGGATCAATCGTTATGGCGTGGTAAGTCAAGGCTGGGCGGAAAACATTGCGTACGGTCACCATACTGCGCGTGAAATTGTGCTGGCGTTGGTCGTTGACGACGGCGTGCGTCATCGCGGCCATCGCAAAAACATTTTTAACCCAACTTACGATGTGGTTGGAGCAGCCTATGGTCCGCACGCCAGATTCGGCAGCGTTTGCAGTATCGACTTCGCTAGCGGCTACGCCGAAAACAAACTTGCGCGCTCGGGAAGCGACGCTCAGAATTCGTTTTAATTACCGATCCTGGCGCCGCTGATCCTTGTGCCGATGACGGCGCACTTTTTCCAGAATCGGTTGCACCGAAGGATCAGCCTTAAGCAATGCCTCGCGCAATTTGTTGCGATACTCGTTGCGCGCTTGCTCATATCGCTGCCGCGTCGCCGCTAATGCGGGATCACGCATTGCCATGTCATGGGCTGAGCGAAATCTCGCCTGCTCGTCCATCGACAGCCTGGAAAACCGCCCCCGCCTAAAGTCATTTCCCTGTGGCCCCTGGGCAAACCCACTCGCTGGCAGCAAAAGGGCGAGCAAAGCAGTAACCAAGACCCGACGTTTCATTACCGAGAAGTACAACCCAAAAGCCCTGTCAAAGTTGCGGGCCAGATGAAATTTGCTCTCCTCTATTTCTGACGCAAATCGAAGAATCATTTTTCGAGCCTCGATTGTAGTTAATACCATTCGAAATTATGACAAAAGCTGAAAAAACCGCCATCTCACCTACTCGCGAACAGGATTTCCCGGAGTGGTATCAACAGGTCATTCGGGCGGCGGAACTGGCCGAGCCTTCCGATGTGCGTGGCTGCATGGTCATTCGCCCATGGGGTTTCGGCATTTGGGAAAACATGCAGCGGCAACTAGACGCCATGTTTCGCGCGACCGGACATCGTAATGCTTATTTCCCGCTTTTTATTCCTCTGAGTTATTTCGCGAAGGAAGCTGAGCACGTCGAGGGCTTTGCCAAGGAATGTGCGATCGTGACTCACTCACGGCTCGAGGTCGATGCCGAAGGAAAAATGAAACCGTCGAGTCCGTTGACCGAGCCGCTCGTGGTCAGGCCGACGAGTGAGACAATCATCGGCGCGAGCTACGCCAAGTGGGTGCAGTCGTATCGAGATCTGCCGATCCTGCTCAACCAATGGTGCAATGTGGTGCGTTGGGAAATGCGGCCGCGCCTGTTTCTACGTACGACCGAGTTTCTATGGCAGGAGGGCCACACCGTTCACGAGACCGAGGCCGAAGCGCGCGAGGAAACGCAGCGCATGCTCGGCGTTTACGAAACATTCGCACGCGATCATTGCGCCATCCCGGCGTTTGCCGGCGAAAAATCGGAAAGCGAAAAATTCCCTGGCGCGGTGCAGACAATGACGATCGAGGCAATGGTGCAGGACCGGAAAGCGATCCAGGCCGGCACTTCGCATTTTCTCGGACAAAACTTCGCGCGCGCGAGCGGTATTCAGTTTCAGAACCGCGAAGGCAAACAGGAATTTGGCTGGACGACGAGCTGGGGGATGACCACGCGCATGGTCGGCACCGTTGTTATGGCGCACGCGGATGACGACGGCGTCGTTTTGCCGCCTCGAATCGCTCCGACCCAGATTGTGATTTTACCGATCACGCCGAAGGAAGAAACGCGGGGCCAGGTATTGGAAGCTTGCGACAAACTCGCAGCGCAGCTTCGTGCAAACAAATACGCCAATCTCCCGCTCGAGGTGGAAATCGATCGACGCCAATTCGGTGGCGGGGTGAGAAATTGGGAATGGATCAAGAAAGGTGTCCCGATTCGAGTTGAGCTTGGCCCGCGCGATCTGGAAAAAAATTCGGTAGAGTTGAGCCGACGTGATCAGCCAGTGAAAGGGAAACAATCCACGGTAACGGGGGAATTCGTTTCCCGCGCGCCGGAAATTCTCGGATCGATCCAACAAAATCTTTACCAGCGGGCGCTGAAATTTCGCGATGCCAACACCCGCACCATCGACAATAAAGAAGAATTTTACGATTTCTTCACGCCAAAGAATCCGGCGAAGCCGGAAATTCACGGTGGCTTTGCCTTGGCGCATTGGAACGGCTCGCGCGAAATCGAAGACAAAATAAAAAACGACCTCAAAGTCACAATCCGCTGCATTCCAGTATCCGATTCCGAACATGGGCGTTGCATTTTCACAGGCCAAGCGAGTAAGAAACGAGTAGTTTGGGCCAAAGCTTATTAGCGGGTCGGTTGACGCCGGTACAGGCGTTGTTTTACCATTGTTTGTTTATGGGCAGTGACCTCACACTCTATAGCCGCGCGATGTGCTCATGGTGCATCGACGCGAAGGATTTTCTGCAAGCCCGCGGCTATACGTTCACCGAGGTCGATGTCGGCCGGAATCGGGCCGCCTACGAAGAGATGAAGGGACTTTCCGATCAAAGTTATGTCCCGACGCTGGTAGCCGGCGAAGAAGTGCTGGCAAATTTCGATGTCCATCAGCTCGAGAAATTCTTAGACCAGCATCAGATCGAACCGTAAATGCTGTTTGGGCTTTTTCTCACCCTCGGCGTTGCTGTTCTCAGTGTCGCTCTACGCAGTTATCAAACTTCGCTTGCGCAGAAGCTCGGGGCCCTCGGAATTCTGATCGCGTCATTCCTGGCAGTTTATTTCATCACTGGAAATGCCGGTTGGGGAGTGGCAGGGGCGGCCACCTGGCTATTCCTGCCGTGGCTGGAGATCCTCACGCGCATTCGCACCTTGCGGCTGCCCAAAGAAAAACGGTTGCGGCCCAAAAGTCCGCCGTCCACCAACCTGTTTCCTGCACTCGACGAGATCAGTCGTGAGATCGAAAATGAAGGCTTCGCCCATGTGAACGACGCGGGCTGGGATTGGGAAGACTACCGGCAATTTTTCAGATTGTTCTATAAGACCGACGATCGCGCCCAAGCCACAATTTGCCTGAACGAACAGCACGATCTTTCCTTTTATTACCTGCGCATTTCCTCGCGCGCGAAAGACGGCTTGATCTGGACGACCTGGAATTATCCGTTGTCTTACGGATTAAAACTAACTCCACAGTTTCGGATCAATCGCCAGCGGCCGGATCAGACATTTTGGCAGCTTTATCAAAGCCATCGCGAATTTCTGCGGAGTCATTCCGTTGAGATAGGCGCCCTCGATCCTCTCGATGACGAACGGATGCAAACCGACATTGAAAATGATTTGCGCGAGCAGATTGCGCACAATGTCCGGGCAGGGGTGCTCAAACCCGCGGCGAAGGACGTAGTAAAGTATTCCTGGCGCGGGATGATCTATCTCTGGTGCCAGTTCTTAATCGATTTAGTCAGATTGTAACTCTTCCTTTTCCTCTACCTCTTAATCTTCGTTCTGAAGAGAGAAGAGGAAGATTAGGAGGTAAAGGAAGAGGCTCACACTTTCATGATCTCGGCTTCTTTGCGCGCGAGATGATCGTCGATTGATTTTACAAATCGATCCGTCAATTTTTGCACCTCGCTTTCCGTGTCGCGCATCCCATCTTCGGTCAGGCCACCCGAGGCTTTCAGCTTTTTCGCTTCGTCCAGGGCAGCGCGCCGATTCGCGCGCACTCGCACGCGCGCTTCTTCCGCCATCTTGCCAAGCGAACGGACCAGATCTTTGCGGCGTTCCTCCGACAATTCCGGAATAGGCAGGCGAATAATCTTGCCGTCTACGGACGGCGTTATGCCGATGCGCGACTCGTTGAGTGCTTTCTCGATGTCGCGCACGGTTCCAGCGTCGAATGGTTGCACCACGAGTAAGCGCGGTTCTGGCGTGGTGATGAGGGCAAGCTGTTTGAGTTTCATGGCCGAGCCGTAGGCTTGCACATCCACATTCTCGACCAAGGCGGGCGATGCTTTCCCGGTCCGCACCGCCGCGAATTCGTGCGCCATGAAATCGACGCTTTTTTCCATTGCCATTTCGGCTTCGAGAAGAATGTCGTCGCTGCTCATAAAAAGATTTTGGCGCCGCCGAATCTTAATCGCAAACCAAGGTGCCGATTTTCCGCCCCAGCACCACATCGCGAATATTCTCTGGCTCGTTCATGTTAAAAATGACGATGGGGATCTTGTTGTCCATGCACAAACTGAAAGCGGTGGAATCCATTACCTGCAAACGTTTGCTTAGCGCCTCGGTGTAGCTCACCTGTTCGTAGCGCTTTGCATTTGGATTTTTGTTCGGATCGGAATCATAAACGCCATCGACCTTGGTTGCTTTCAGAAGCACTTCCGCGCCGATCTCGCTTGCACGCAACGCCGCGGTGGTGTCGGTGGAAAAATAGGGATTGCCGGTGCCGGCGACGAAAATGACGACGCGCCCGAGCTCGAGGTGACGAATGGCGCGTCCGCGAATGAAAGGCTCCGCCACATTTTTCATTTCAATCGCGGTTTGAACCCGGGTCTCCACTCCGATTTGGGCGCAGGCACTTTGCAAGGCCAGGCCATTAATCACGGTCGCGAGCATTCCCATGTAATCAGCGGTGGTGCGGTCCATTCCGCGATGGGCCGCGGAAGTTCCGCGCCAGATATTACCTCCGCCGATAACGACACCGATTTGCACGCCGAGATCGCGCACTTCCTTAATGCGTTCGGCAATGGCGATCACGACCTGGGGCGAAATGTTTTCCCGCGCACCGGGGGCCTGAAGCGCCTCGCCACTTAATTTAAGAACAATCCGTTCGTAAGCGGCGGCTTCCGTCTGCATGGGGCGTCAAGATGCCGCAAAGGTGCGGGTAATGAAAACAAAAATGCGATGCTGTAGCCGCGGTCGCTGGCAACGGTTGATACGAAGCGGGGCCGGCGCTGCTAGCGACCGTGGCTACAGCTGAGCGATCCAGGAATGCCCACGTAAAAATTCCGCTGCGCTCATTCGCCGTTTTCCTTCAAGCTGAACTTCGCCCAACGACAACGCGCCTTCCCCGGCAGCGACAATCAATTCATTTTCGTTTCGCGAAATTTGGCCGGGCTTGCCGCTACGATCGACGATAGTCGCGGCAAAAATTTTCAAGTTGCGATGGTCGATCTCCATGAACGCACCTGGCCACGGATCGAACGCGCGGATTTTTCTTTCGATGACAGCGGCTGACTCAGTCCAGTCGATCCGGCCGTGTTCGCGCTCAAGTTTCGGCGCGTAAATTGCAAGGTCATCTTCCTGCGGAACACGAGTCGCTTTTCCCTTCTGCAGCAACAAGATTGCCTCAGCCAACGCTTCCGGCGCAATTTGGGCCAGCTTGTCGTGCAAGGAAGCGCCGGTCTCATCGGGTGCGATCTCAATTTTTCTCTGAAGCAAAATGTCACCAGTATCGAGCCCTTCATCCATACACATGACCGTGATTCCGGTTTCGCGATCGCCCGCCCCAATGGCGGCCTGAATCGGCGCGGCACCGCGCCAACGCGGCAAGAGCGAGGCGTGCAGATTGAGGCAAGCGATCATCGGAATTTCGAGCACCTCGCGTGAAAGGATTTGTCCATAAGCCATCACCACAATCACATCCGGTTTCAGTGTGCGAATTGCGTCAACCGACTCCCGACTTTTGATCCGTGCGGGCTGCAACAGGGGGAGCTCGAGTTTACATTCAGCTGTTGCACCTGCAACATTGAAATGTTGACTCGCCTTTTTGAT
>WNEO01001430.1_pt1 | contig 10694 bp, 9 predicted proteins | sample 5399941 | NCBI WGS metagenome assembly WNEO01 (sample SAMN13153328, study PRJNA577476) | soil metagenome | isolation source: 20 cm grassland meadow soil 2 days after 3rd rain plot 2 | place: USA:California | collected 2015-11-11
GATGTCGTCGCCGACATGGTGGAGCGTCTCGATCGCCTTGCCCCTCTCCTCACGGGCCATCGTCGGACCGTCCATGATCGCTCGGCCCACCGCGAGGGGTTGGCGATTCTTTTCGTCCCGGACCCAGACGATATCTCGCTCGCGGATCGCCGGATCCGCCTCCGTGATCCCGGGGGCCATCACGTCCGCGCCGTTGTAGATGAACCGCACCGCTCCCATGTCGACGGTCGCGGCGCGCTTCGTCGCGGGGAACGCGAGGAGGCCCCGGACCGTGGGTGCGATCCCGTCGCCGACGACGAGGGCGATCGGCTCCTCCCCGCGAAGCAGGAGACGATGCGGCCCCGCTTCCGCCTCGTCGATCGGGACGTCGTCGATGGGGATCGCCATGCCGAACTCGTCCAGGAGGCGGCCGACCAGGTCCGTCACCTCTTTGCGCCGCAGCCGTGCGCGGCGGCGGATCTTCAGGCCCATGCGGTTTTTGGCATGCGGGCGAGGGAGATAATCCTTGGTCGACGACCCGGAGATTTATTTTCTGAGTCGCATGAAAATCAGTCGGCGGTGGCCCCTTCGGATCGTAATCGACGGGCCTGCGCGTGGTCCGGGTCCAGCCGGAGCGCTTCGTCCAGCAGCTTCCGGGCCCGACCTTCCTGACCGAGGGCCTGCCAGGCGCGCGCGGCATCGAACCATGCCTCGGCGTCGGTCGGATCGAGGCCGAGGGCTGCGTCGAAGGCCGCGACGGCCTCCTTCGGCCGACCGAGGTCCAGGAGGAGACGTCCCTTGTGGCGGTAGGCGAGGTCCCGGCCCTCCGTCGCCGCGCGGATCGCGGCGTCCTCGTCCGCGAGCGCCTCGTCCGTCCGACCCAACGATCGCTGGATGTCCGCGCGGAGGAGTAACGCCCCCGTGTCCGGCGTCTCGATTCCCCGGAGCACGGCCAGGCCATCCTCCTCCTTGCCGATCAAATGGAGGACTCGCGCGAGCTCGAGCCTTGCCTCGGATGCCGGGTCGACGTCCAATGCTTTCCGGAAGAATGCCTCCGCGTCCGCCGTGCGGTTCAATGCGATGGCCGCGCGTCCTGCGGCAAGATGACCGCGACCATCCAAGGGATGGCGGGAGCGGGCTTCGTCCGCGGGCACGAGCGCATCCGCGGCCCGACCGACCCGCAGCAAGAGGGCGGACAGGCGGATCAGCGCATCAGCGGAATGGCCTCGGGAGGCTGACGCCGCGTAGGCGTCGATGGCCTCGTCCGTCCGTTCGAGGTCTTCCAGGAGCAGGGCCTGATGGTAGAGGAGCTCCGCGTTCTCGGGCTCGAGCTCAAGGGAGGCGCGGAAGCATTGCAACGCTTCCTCGTAGCACCGCTCCGCCTCGAGAGCGTTCCCCATCTCCTCGAGGATCTTGCCGCGGAAGACCCAGGCCTCCTCGTATTCGCCGTTCAGGATCAACGCGTTGTTGAGCGCGTCGCGGGCCTCCTCGAGCCGGCCGAGACGGTACAGCGACTCCGCCTTCGCCATCCATGCATGATCGTAGTTCGGGTTCAGCTCGAGGCTCTGGCCGATCAGCTCGAGGCCTTCCTCGTGCCGTCCGAGGTTGTCGAGCGCATGGCCTTTCGCGTACAGCGCATAATCGAAATCGGGCTTGATCTCCAGGGCCTTGTCGTGGTACTTCAACGACTCCGCATGCCGGCCCATCTTGTTCAGCGCGTTCCCGATGTTGTTCCACGCGATCTCGTACTTTGGGTTCACCTCAAGCCCCTGTTCGAAGTACGGGATCGATTCGCCGTACCGCCCGAGGTTGTACAGGGCGTTGCCGAGGTTGTTCCAGAGGACCTCGTCCCCGCGGTCCAGTTCGATCGCCTTCTCGTAGGCGGTGACGGCCTCCTCGAGGCGGTTGATCCCGTGGAACGTGTAGCCTTTGTTGTACCACGCCTGCTTGTACGTCGGGTTGATCGCGAGGGCCTTCTCGTAGCAGGAGAGGGCCTCTTCGTGGATCCCGAGCATGAAGAACGTGAAGCCCTTGTTGTTCCACGCCTCCTCGTTGTTCGGGTTCGCGGCGATCGCGCGGTCGTACGCTTCGACGGCCTCCTCGTACCGCTCGAGGGCGTACAGCGAGTCCCCGAGTCCCGTCCACGCGTCCGCGTCCTGCGGGTTGGCGGTGGTCGCGGCCTTGTACGCTTCGACGGCCTCCTCGAACTTGTTCAGCTCCTCGAGGAGTTGCCCCTTGCGGGTCCACGCGACTACGTTCGCGGCGTCCGTGCGAAGGAGGACTTCGTAAGCCTGGAGCGCGGGCTTCGTGCGGCCGAGGCGCGCGAGTACGAGCGCCTTGTCGTACAGGGCGTCCGGGTAGCTCGGGTTGATCGCCAGGGCGCGGTCGTATGCGACGAGCGCCTCGTCAAACTGTCCGAGCTGCGCGAAGGCGTTCCCCAGATTGTACGCCGCGATCTCGTAGGCGGAGTTGCGCTGCATCGCCCGCGTGTAGGCCTGGATCGCATCCTCGTGGCGGCCGAGTCCGTCGAGGGCGACACCGCGGTTGTTCCACATCACATGGTCCTCGTACCCGAACGCGGCGGCGCGTTCGTAGCACGCGAGCGCATCCGCGAACTCGCGGACGTCGCAGTGGGCGTTCCCGCGAAGGAACTCCGCCTCCCCCCGGGCCAGGTCCTCCGTTGCGGCGACCGTCGCGAGGGCGACGGCGAGGGGGAGCGCCATCGGGGCCGCATCAGGAGGGGTTCGCCCTTAAAGGTTCCGCGGTGAGGGTCGGGGGTGAGAGCGTTCCCGAACGATTCGACCATCCAGGTCGTCAGAGTTAAGTATGGACACCCCCTTGGACGCGGTCCGGAGGCGACGGCCATCGGCACGTTGGATACAGAGGCGTTCAACAAATCGAAGGCGATGGAGCTTCCGCGGAACATCGTCATCGGCCATGACGCCCTCCTCGCGGTCGGCGAGGTCTGCCAGGCCCTCAAGCTTGGCAAGAAGGCCTTGATCGTCGCGGACGAGAACACGATCAAGATCGCCGGAAAGACGGTCGAGAAGGAGCTCACCGGACGGAAGATCCGCCACTCGGAATACCTGATCCCCGATGCCACCTGGGAAGAGGTGCGGGACGGCGAGGAACGGATCCGCAAAGGGGACTTCGAGTTCGCCATCGGGGTCGGCGGAGGCCGTTCCATCGACGTGGCGAAATGCGCTTCCTTCAATGCCGGCGTGCCGTTCGTCAGCGTGCCGACCGCCGCGAGCCACGACGGCGTCGTGTCCTCGCGGGCGTCGATCCAGAAGGACGGCGAGAAGGTGAGCATCGGAGCCCAGACGCCGATCGCGGTGATCATGGACACCGGCGTGATCGCAGAGTCCCCGTTCCGGCTCCTCGCATCCGGGTGCGGGGACATCATCTCGAACCTCGCGGCGGTGAAGGACTGGGCCCTCGCGCGGAACCTTCGGAACGAGTACTTCTCCTCGTATGCTGCCGCCCTCAGCGAGCTCGCCGCGCGACTCGTGATCGAGAACGCGTCTACCATCAAGCCCCGCCTCGAGGAGAGCGCCTGGTTCGTGTGCAAAGCCCTCGTGTCGAGCGGCGTCGCGATGTCGATCGCCGGGTCCTCCCGCCCCGCATCCGGGAGCGAGCACAAGTTCTCCCACGCGCTCGACCGGATCGCGAAGAAACCCGGGCTGCACGGGGAGCAGTGCGGCGTCGGGACGATCATGATGATGTACCTCCACAGCGGAAACTGGCAGGAGGTGCGGGACGCGTTGCTGGCCATCGGCGCCCCCACGACCGCACGGGCTCTCGGGGTCACGGACGACGAGATCGTCCAGGCCCTCGTGCACGCCCACGAGATCAACAAGGAACGGTACACGATTCTCGGGGACGAGGGACTCACCCTCGAAGCGGCGGAGCGCGACGCGATGATTCGATCGGCGTGGGTCTCCGCATCGATCGCCAGACCGTACCGACCGAAATAATTCCCCAAGGCCTCAAACCCGTGAACCAGCGCGTCCCTCGCCTGTGTGAGTCGGAGCCATGGGACCCCTCCCGTCCGGTCGACGCGAATCGCGTCCGAAAAATCAATGAAATATGGCCGGCCCTCGTGGACGAGGATATTGAATGCACTCAGATCCGAATGCACGATGCCAGCCGAGGCAAGTGCATGCACCCCGGTCACGACCGCGTGCAAGAATGCGGACGGCGCTTCGAGACGCACGTCCTGGAGACGCGGCGCGGGCTGGTCGGGTCCCCCCAGATACCGCATGGACAGCAGGTTCTCCACGCGCCGGGCCGGCGTGGGTACGGAGGCGCCGCCCTTCCAGGCCTGTCGCATCATCTCGAATTCGTGCGCGGCGAGCCAGGACATCGTGTCCGCTTTAATCGGACGACCACCGCGGTGCGATGTGCGATACAGCCGGTAGGCCTTCACCGCAAGCGGTGAGCCGTTGTACGCGCACAGGTACACGTCCGCTTCCTTGCCCGCGCTGATCAGGCGCCGGACCTCCGTCGCGAGGCCCGCGTCGAGGATCGCCTCCGCGGTCCGGCGGTAACCGGGCTCGCGCTGGTCGATCGTCCCATGGTCGATGCGCCACTGGACGCGGGCGTCCAGGGTCGGATGGTTCGGCATCTCGGATTGTGAGTCTCATGTTGCGGTCGCACGGCAAGCGCACGGCGCCGGGATGCGGACGTGGATTACGCGGTCCCCGGCGCGAATCGGAAAACAGGACATGACATCATCGCCGGGAACCTCCTGGTCCTACGGACCGGCGGAGCGATGGGGCCGACACGCATGAATGTATCGCCCCGAGAGCCGCGGGGACGGTGACCCTTAAGCCCCAGCTCGGCATCGGTTCAGGGGGTCTTTGTTGTGGTCCAAATCACGCTCGTGGGGGAGAGGCAGGCGAAGGCGGGCTACGAGTTCGTGTACCGCGGGCCTCAACCCGAGTGCGGACCTTGCAAGGTTCGCGGCGCGTGCCTGAACCAGGAGGTCGGGCACCGCTACCGGATCCGGCGGGTCCGGGACGTCTCGCATCCCTGTCTCCTGAACGGGGAGCGCGCCCGCGTGGTCGAGGTCGAACCGGTGGCGCCGGACTGCAGCCTTTCGAGCCGATCCGCGATCGAAGGGGCCGGCCTTGCCTATGAAAAGATCGTGTGCGCGAACACGGCCTGTCCCAACTTCCCCGCGTGCCACCCGATCGGGATCGAGCCGGGCACGCGGATCCGTGTGCTCGAAGTCGGACCGGAACTCGAGTGCCCGCTCGGCTACTCGCTCGTGTCTGCGAAGGTCGCATACGGCGCATGAGGCGTCCGATGAAGGCCTCTCTTCCTCGGAGGATGACGCTCCCGGCGATCGAGGCGGCGGTGATCACCCTCGGGTACGGACCCAAGCGCGAGACCTTCGACCTGGTCGCATTCAAGGCCCTTCACAACGGGAAGCGGTTCCACATGCGGCTGGAGACGCACGGCCTCGACCGCGTCCCGAAGGGATCCGAGATCGACCTGCACACGGACTTCTTCCGCGAGGTGAAAGGCTTCCACGGCTCCGAGGCGGAGTCGGAGGAGATCGCATTTGAGATGGCCCAGCTCCTCGGGGCGCTGAAGTCGCAGGACCCGGAGCGCACGCGGCCGCGGGTCCGCTGCCCCGAGTGCGGCAAGGAATTCGGACAAGAGGCGTTCCGGGCGCACCGCAAGGTGGTCCACGGATTCTAGAGGATGTCCCGGCCGTACACCGTGCGGCCGCCCGTCCGGAATCCCATCGATTTCCAGAATGTCGCGGCCGTCGCGTTCGTCGGCGTCACTTCGAGATCGATCCGCTCCACGCGCATCGCCTTCGCTTCCTCGAGGAGGCGCGTGGCCAGGGCCCGCCCGACTCCCTTCCGCCGCCACCCGGGGTCGACGAAGAAATCGTTCACGATCAGGAGCCGGCCGAGCTCCGCGGAAGGCGAGTACACCGCGAGTGCGACGCCGACGACGGTCTTTTTCTCGCGCCCGACCAGGATGAGGCCCCCGACCCGGTTCTTCATCACCTGTTCGACGGCCCATGTGATCCGCTCGGGACGGGGCTTCACGCCCTCCGAGGTCAGGTAGGCCGCGATGAGACGTTCGATATCGAGACGATCCGTCGGATTCGCGCGCTCGACGAGGACCATCGGGCGCCCGCACAACCGGGGACGACATAAGCGTTTGGGCGCGGACTTCGGTCTCGGCTAACGACGTGGAGACCGACCCCTGCGACGGGGGTATCGCGCATTCCGAATGACCCGTCCGATTCGAAGAAGCTCCTCTCGGGACCGCGCGAACGTTGCGCGACGGGGATCGATTGGACCTCCGACGTACGGATCGTCGCGGTACCGCGGATAGATATGAACATGGAGATGGGGGACCGTGTTCCCGTGGAGTTCGTAGTTCATCTTGACGGGCGAGAAGAGCTCTGCAACGCATTTCGCGACGAGCATCACGTCGTTCCAGAAGGCACGGCCCGCGGACGGGGGCAGTTCGAATGGTTCGACGACGTGTTGCTTCGCGACGACCGCGACGTAACCGGGGAGCGGGGCCTGACGCGGGGCGGTGACCCACGACGCCGGGAGGGTCGCGACAACATCCCGCGGGTGCCTGCGTCGACAGATCGGGCATCCCGTGCGACTTCGACGAAGGGCCCAGGCCTTCGGGGTCCGCCACAGCGCCCCTCCGAGTGGTTCGGCCATCTGTGTCACCCTAAAACAGCGTCACGCGAACGGTCTCGCCCGCCTCAAGCCGTTCGACATCGGCGGGAATCTCGATGTACCCGTCCGCATGGGCCATCGACGTGATCGCGCTGCTCTCCTTGAACGCGGAAAAGGCCTGCCCGTCGACGATTCGGACCGTGTGGAACTCGAGACGCCCGGTCGCCCGGTCGATCCGCTTGCCGAGAGGGACGTCGACGATCTGCGGTTGAGCGGCCGGCAAACGAGCCATCCGTCGCAACATCGGGGCGAGTAGGAGGTAGCCGTTGATCAGACAGGATGTCGGGTAGCCGGGCAGACCTAGGACGGGCTTGCCGACCACGCGGCCGAGGGACGTCGGCTTGCCGGGCTTCACGGCGACCCCGTGGAACAGGATGTCACCCAGGGACTTCACCACGTCGACGACGATGTCCCGCTCGCCGACGGACGAGCCTCCGGAGAACACGACGAAATCGTTCGCGAGGCCACGTCGGAGCGCGGCACGCAAGGTCGGAAGGCGATCGGACAGACGACCGAGGAGGACCGGCACCGCGCCGTTCGCTCGGACGAGACTCGCGATCGTATTCGAATTGATATCGTACGCTTGGCCCGCTCGGATCGGTTTCCCAGGTGGCACGATCTCGTCGCCCGTGGTAAGGATCGAGACGCGGGGTTGCGCGTAGGCCCGCACACCGGCGGCCCCGATCGCCGCAAGGGCACCGACCTTCGCCGACGTCAGTCGTTCCCCGGCGCGGACCACCCTCGAGCCGCGTCGGATGTCCGCTCCGCGTGCGACGACGTGTTGGCGGGCGCGGACCGCGGTGAAGATTTTCACGACATTCCCCTCGCGTTGCGTGTCCTCGAATCGAACGACCGAGTTCGCACCCGCAGGGAGAGTCGATCCCGTCGCGACCTCCGTGCAACTTCCGGCCGTCACCCGTTTGCGGGAAATCGTGTCCGCATGGAGGACTTCGAGCCGCCGCAACACCACGGGCCGAGATTTCGTGGCGTGGGCTGTGTCGCGGGCGACCACCGCATAGCCGTCCATGCCGGCGCGGTCGGCGAGCGGCACGTCGATCCTCGACCGCACGTCTTCCGCAGCGACCCGACCCGATGCATCGAGAAGGCGCACGATCTCCGTTCGGTCGATCGGACGGACGAGATCCAGCGCCATCCGCCTCGCGTCCTCGAAGGGAATCAGTGTTTTCAGCGAGCGCATCCCGTGGGCCTGTTCACGTGGTCCGTGCGTATGTGCCGGTCCGCGTCTCATCGGCCCATGACTCCGACGGCATGACCGAGCTCCGGGAGTATCAGCTTCTCCATCGCCAAGCGACACGCATCCGGAGATCCCGGGAGACAGAACACGAGTCGCCCGTGGTACACGCCCGCGGCTGCACCGGACAACATGGCCGCGCTGCTTATCTTCTCGTACGATAGGAAACGGAACAGTTCGCCGAAACCGGGGAGCACGCGCTCGAACGTCGGAAGGAGCGTGGGGATCGTCACATCCCGCTTCGCGAGCCCGGTCCCTCCGTTGGTCACGATCGCCTCGCAGGTCCACGACGCCTGCTCGACCGCGTCGAGGATCGGCTTCGATTCGTCCTTCACGACGACGGAGAAGAGGATCGAGTGGCCCGCTCGCTGGAAGAGGTCGCGGATCAACTTCCCCGATTCGTCGGTTTCCGGGGTCCGGCTGTCGGAGATCGTGATCACGCCGCACTTCACCGAGGTGGGGGCGTGCTCCTTGTGTTTCTTCGGGACCGCCATGATTCGGATGGTCGAGAAGACCGGGGCGCGTCTAAAGGTTCCCGTGCCATATCAACCTTAAATAAGGTTAACTTGCGACCGATCAGGAATGCGTGCGGGTGGCCTTCACATCGCGAGACCGAGAAAGGGAGCGACACGATCCCCCGCGGCGGGATCGTCGAGCGATGCGACGAACGCGGGCAGGGAGTCAAATGGCCTTGCGCGGACGATGCGGGCCGCTCGCTTCGCCCCGATTCCCGGGAGGGCCGAGATGGCCGCCAACGGCGCGTGGTTCACGTCGAGCGGGTACTCGACCGCGGTGAGAGACCGCTGTCCGTGGCTCACGACGCGCACGTCGACGAACCGGTCCATCCCGGTCCGGTACGGCAACCCGACGAGGATCGGATACGTGCCGATCTGTCGACCATACGTCACGTGACCGTCCTGCAGCTCCAGGAACACGTCTCGGAGGACGGTCCCCTCGGGCACGACGCGACGGAGCATCTCGTGGTCAATTGTCGTGCGCACCGCCTCCTTGAACCGTCGAAACTCGCGGTAGAGCCCGGTCGGCTCGAACTCCCGCCGAACGGGCCGCACCTGCCGGATGTTGATCCGACGGACCCATAGGTCTTCCTCGAGGAGACGCTTCAAGAATGCCAAGTTCAGGTCGAACGTCTTCTTCGTCTCGCCATCGAGGCCCGCGACGAAATTCAGCCCGGGCAAAAGGATGGGCATGCCGGTCCCGCCCCGTTCCCTCCCCACGGCGTTCACCATGCGGACCGCCTCGAGGCAACCGTCCGCGTCGATGTTGAGGTTGTTCGCCTCCATGACGCGCGGATCCGCCGACTCGAGTCCGAACGACAACGAGTTACCGGGAGAGGCTAGCCGGGCGAGGTCGCGGATCGCCGCCATCGCGTCGTCCGGATGCGCGAGCATCATCGCGGGATCTCCGTTGTCCGTGTGCAGCACTTTGAGGTCCGGGGCCGCCGAGCGGATGCCTTCGAGCAACGCCCGGATCACGGGGACGTTGATGCGCGGCGTCGGAGAGGTGCCGAGTCCGATTGCCTGGTAGCTGAAGAAATCCGCTTGGCCTCCGAGGCGGAAGTTGACCACACCGAGCTCCGCGAGCCGACGGACTTCCGCGAGAACGCCGGCCACCTCCCGGAATTTCGGCTTGCCGTACATCGGCTCGATGCAGAAGGAGCACCCTTTGTTGACGTACCGCACACAGCCCTTCGACGTGTCGAGCTCGACCGTGAGCGGCTCCGGGAAATCGGGATGGTCGCGGACCACGTCTGCGCCGAGGAGCGCCCAGCGGTCCCACTCGTCCATCGTCTTGTCGCGGTGTGTCCATTCGGACGTCGTCAGATGATCGTACACCGCCGCATCGAGGTCGCGGAGCGCGACCCAGTCGAACGGTTTGATGAGGGACTCGTCGTAGTATCGGAACCGCGCGAGTGGGCCGCCAAAGACCCGAGGTCCCTGGAATGCGCTTGCGTGGTGGACGATCTCCTTCTCGCTGATCGGGAGGCTCCGAAGGTACTTGCCCGGAACGATCGGGCCCGAGATCAGGACGAGAAGATCGCCCGCGAGCGGATGGCCTGCGCGGACCCGGTCGATCGTCACGTACTCCCATTCGTGGCCCGCGTCGCGGACCGCACCCGCGACGTACCGCGGATAGGGCGAGATGTACGGCGGCACGCCGAAGTTCGACGGCTCGTCTACGTACCCGTCGAGAATCACGACCTTCATGGGCCGCAATCCATGTGCCGGCCGCGATAAAAGGGCTTCGCCGACCTACTTGCTCCCCCAACGGCCGATGACGACGATGAGCGCAATCATGACGATCGTGATGACCAATGCAGTCACCAAATATCCAATCCAACCGATAGGTGTGATGTTCGCGAACGTCGTGTCCACGCCGGCGACCTTGAGCCCTCCGGTCACAACGTTGTTCCACAACAGGGCGATCACGAACCCGAAGGCAGCGGCCAGCGAGGTCGAGATCGTCTTCCGCACTTCCGACATAGAGAGTCGTTTCTCCTCCGCCATGCATACCCCTGGCAGCGACTCGCGCGTTTTCGATAAAAGGGCTATGGTTCACGCTGAAACCCCTCCACGCGTCCCCGAAGAACTTTAACGCTCTGCGGAGTCTCCGAACCGCACTCCGGCTGTGAGGAGTCTACTTGGTACGAGCCGACGTGACGCTCCGTGACATCGAATCAGCGTTGCCCGTTGTCCGGGAGGTTGCCTGGCACACGCCGACGG
>WNEO01000445.1_pt1 | contig 10606 bp, 10 predicted proteins | sample 5399941 | NCBI WGS metagenome assembly WNEO01 (sample SAMN13153328, study PRJNA577476) | soil metagenome | isolation source: 20 cm grassland meadow soil 2 days after 3rd rain plot 2 | place: USA:California | collected 2015-11-11
AAGCGTGGACCACGGTGCTTTTGTTCGCTGTGATAGCGTGCGCGCCCATTTCCAGCGCAGCGCGGATGTGATCGACGGCGGGTTGGCCGGAGGTGACGTTTAGCGAAGTTGCTTCGAAGAGCACGTCGGCTTGCGTCGCGTGCAGCCAATCGCGGACATTGGAGGCTTGAGATGCAGGTAAGCCTTCGCGGGCGGGGGCGCCCACGCCACATGTGACGGAAACACCCTTTGGATCGGCGAGCCAACCTAAGCGACGGCTGGCGATGCCGGTAATCCGGTACGCGATTTGGAGGTCACGCAACTCGGCTTGCTTTTTCTCCAGCAGGCCGACTAACGCGCGGTTTACGTTTCCGAAACCAAGCAGGCAAAGGTTGTAGGTGCGGATGAGAGGCTCCTTGCGATTTGAGCTGCAGCACTATCCCATTCCGGTGGTGTGCTCGGGTTGAATCTTATAGAGCACTCGGACTTCGCCCGCTTGGCGGTATGGGTACTTGTCTACGCCGAGATATTTCTTCGCCAGCTTATCGATGTGGGTATCAGCACCCTGTTCGGTGATTTCGACGACACGGCCGCGGATTTCGAGATAGCGGTAAGGATTATCAGGATCAACTATGGAGATGGCCACGCGTGGATCGCGGCGCACGTTCTTGTCTTTTTGGCGGCCCTTAGCCGAGTTGAAGACCACGTGATCGCCCTCGAGGTCACACCACACGGGCGTTACCTGGGGACGACCGTCGGGCATGAGCGTTCCTAAATTCGCAAACGCGCGCTTGCTGAACAGATCACGGTACTTCTCGGGGATGGCCTGGGACATAGCACCTCCTCGGTTATGCGGGATTTACAGATCATTGGATTATAGACGCCGGGAAGGTCGGAGCGACAGGCAGAGCCGAAGGTGATGTAGCGACTGTCGTGCTGTCAGGATTGTAGAATGCTGCTCACCTCTTGCCGGAATCTATGCGTTAGCATCGGTGGGCAAACTCTGGTGGCGGACACATGGCGATCGCGAGTCATCACTTTCGTCGGTTTTCCTTCTTGGTTCTCGTCAGTCTCCTGCTCGGCGCGCAATATGCAAGCGCCCAGAGCTCGAGACCGACCATCGTTTTCATGACTGATTTTGGCACGGCGGACGATTCTGTGGCGATTTGCAAAGGCGTGATGTATTCGATTGCGCCCGAGGCGCGAATCGTGGATCTGACGCATCAGGTCACCCCATTTTCCATTCTGGATGGCGCGAGATTTCTATATGGAGCGACGCCGTACTATCCAGCCGGGACGGTATTCGTTGTCGTTGTAGATCCGGGCGTGGGCAGCGCGCGGAAAGCTGTGGTGGTGAAATCCAAACGCGGGCAGTATTTCGTTTTGCCCGACAATGGGTTGATTACGCTCGTGGAGCAGCGTGACGGCATTGGAGGGGCGCACGAGATCACAAATCCGGCCTGGATGATCGGCAGCAAACTTTCGTCGACATTTCATGGCCGCGACATTTTTTCGCCGACCGCCGCACATCTGAGCCGAGGTGAGGATTGGCGGCAGGTTGGACCAGAAGTTGCGGTAAAAGATTTGGTGAGGCTTGACCTGAAGCAGACGAAGCTCGATGATCGCGGCTTGACCGCGGAAGCGATCGCTATGGACGGTCCGTATGGCAATCTGGTTACAAATATTGATGCCAATGATTTTCTAAGACTCGGTTATCAGCATGGGGCGCAAGTTGAGGTTACGGTTGGCAAAGAAAAGATCACCATGCCGTTCGTTAGGACATTTAGCGATGTACCTTTAAAAGCGCCGTTGCTGTATGTTGATTCCCGCGGGCATGTGGGATTGGCAGTGAATCAAGGGAGCTTTGCTGCAACATATGACATCAAGCCCCCAGTTGAGGTTTTCATTCCGCGAGCTAAGAAGTGAATCGCACTGGGACACGGAGTTACGAGATATCGAATTATCCGCATTAGCGGACAATAGTATCCGCCCGCACAGGTTCAATCTCGTTAGATGTCAGAGGCTATCTGCGGGAGCACGGTTCGCAATAAAGCAACGAAATCTCTTCCCACGCGCCTGCCGGTTTCGAGCACCTCTTCGTGACTAAGTGGTTTATCTAGAATTCCTGCGGCCATATTGGTCACACACGAGATGGCGAGGACTTTGATCCCCATCTGGCGGGCAACGATCACCTCAGAGATAGTTGACATTCCAACGAGGTCTGCGCCGATAGTGCGGAGATAACGAATCTCAGCAGGGGTTTCATAGCTGGGGCCGAGAAGTGCTGCATAGACGCCTTCCTGAACCGTCTTGCCGAGCGCCCGGCCTGCAGCCAGAACTGCAGCCCGGTATTCTCTGCAGTAGGCATGCGTCATATCAGGGAACCGCGGCCCGAAGCGGTCATCGTTAGCACCGACGAGTGGGTTCTGGCCTTGTAAATTGATGTGATCCGACACGACTACCAGCGCTCCCTGCTTATATTCGAGATTGATGCCGCCGGCTGCATTAGTGAGAATGACCGCGCGAACACCCATGCGGCCGAAGACGCGCATAGGAAAAGCGACTTGTTGGGGCGAATAACCTTCATAGAGATGGACGCGTCCCTGCATCGCTGCCAGCGGGATGCCGTCAGCTTTCCCAATCACCATTTGGCCGGCGTGGCCAATCGCGGTTGAACGCGGGAAAGATGGGATTTGCTCGTAGGGTATTCGCGCGGCGTCGGAGAGTTCGTCGGCGAATGCGCCCAGCCCCGAGCCCAGGACTAGCCCAATCTTTGGCCGGAGGGGGGTTTTTGATAACAGGAAGGTTGCGGCGGTGTCGGCGAGCGAAAAATCGTCCTGCTGCATGATATTTGTATCAGGATGCTTAGGGAAACAGCTTTGGAGTGATCATTTTGTAAAAAACATTAAGTTTTGATGAACAGTTACGTCATTCGTCAGGAAATCAGTTCTCAGCTACCAGTTGTCAGTTCTCAGTTCCGAGTTAGAGTCTCTTCTCACGGGTAGCAAACTCACGTTCCAGAACCAATTGTGCGTCGCATTCGCTGGCAGCAAGGAATTTCTGCCAAGCTCCAAAACCAGCAACAGCGTCTTCTTTGGAAAGCGGGCAATTGTACCTGACGGGCAGAGAAACCGACAATGTTTCGGCATCGAAAACATGTGGGCACGAAGGTTTGCGTTCGTCTCTCTACCTGAGAGTTCGGAAGTGTAAACTCGCAACTCTCTTGAGAGATCCCGCTCCCAGCGCGTTTTCTGCTGAGATTTTCACAGTCTCGGTGATTACAGTTCCGCGTAACTTCTCAATCGTTGCATTCAAGAACTATACGGAAGACGGCGCTGGATGCGGCTTGGAGTCGTAGTGTTGCGCTTTATTTGCACTAAATCCGGTTCATGTGCCTGTGGATGGGCTGCACTCCATTGCAAATACAAGCAGATAGAGTTGGGTCATTTTCATTGACTACAAAATTAGAAAGAGTAAAAACATACTCGTTCTTTGACATCTTCCCAAGTTTTCCCGGTTGGTGTAGCGTCCGGGGCTCGAGCCAAATCACCTTCTACACTGCAAAGTGACTGACGGAGGGTCTAGCAAGGGTCTATAGCAAAATGCTGGTCGAGGCGAACAGGAAGAAACGTCAAAGGCAGGATAGAGTCCAGAGGCGTTAAGCTGGTTTATCCGGTTGGCTGTGAGCCCGGAGCCCGAGTAAAGATCGCGCGGAGCGGTTCCGTAAGGAAAAGCACCGAGAGCAGGTCGGCGAGGGTCTAAAGCGAGCTACTGGCCGAGACGAATGAGCTTAACACCACCTCTGGACTCTTAATGTTAGCGCGTCTGCCCACGTCCTGAGCGATTCAGCTCGCCCTCCCCTGCCAGTGAGCGGTCATTCACCGGGGGCGACGCTTCTTAGACGCCAGTTATCGGTCATCAGCTTTCAGATTACGGGATCGGCGGTACTACGAGTTTCTCTCGCGTCACTAAGCGGGCGCGGTAGATAGTGTTGCTTTCCGGAACCTCCGCCACCGCGTCCACATTCAGCTCATACGTTCCGGGCGGAAGGCTTTCGCTGAATGGAATCTCCACATCCTCTGTGTCGCCTCTCAACGTAAAATGCTGATATCCCACCGCTGTGGCCCGGCCAATCTCGTTCACTGCCAGAGCGATAACAGTCAGATCAAAGTCCTGCCCGGTTTGATTCGCCAGCCTAAGGGCGCACTCCAGCCTTTGGCCATTGATTTTCGGAAGTCGGCCCCACTGCAGGAGCAGAGGAGCAACCACCAGCAACGTTAGCTCCTGGCTTTTCTCGTGAGCCGGCTTGCCGCTGTCGGTGACCGTCACCGTGAATCGAAAGTCGCCGGTCTCGACCGGAACACCGCTGAGAACGCCATCTGGACTGAGCGCGAGTCCATCAGGCAGCGAGCCGCCGGTAACTTCCCAACGGAGAGGGCTGATTCCGCCTTCCACCCGAAGCTCGAAGCGATACTGCTGCCGCAGCAGTGCTTTCGGCAGTGAAACAGTATGGATGGCGAGCGGCTCTCCGGCAGCGGCTGCTTGCTGGGGAAGGGATGTCGTCGAAAGAATCATGGTCCAAGCCAGTAGGCAAGCGACGGAAACGTTTACGCGGTCCAACGGCGCACCTCAGCGTGTAAAGCCTGTGTTATTTCCAAGGCGTTAAACATGGGCTCGAAGCGCTGCCCTGCCACGCTCTGACGGGCGGGACTTGTAGGACCTCATGCAGCACGCTTTCGCGTTTTTTGAGGCCGGATTTGCCTTGAAAGCAGAGCCTTGGCTTTTTCAAGTTCGGCGCGGCGGGAGGCGCTGAGACCGCGCCCACCGCGATTGATGAAGTAAGTCAGCATCCGCATTCCTGAAGCCGGACCTTTTGGTGAAACCTTCTTCGAGGCCAGCGTTCGCGCAATTGTGGCGGCGCTCTTGGTGAAGAGTCCTTCGGGAGGATGCGTGGAGTCAGTCTTCACCTTTGCGACCCACCTTTTTGTTTTCTTTGCGGGCATGGCACCTCACGGTCGTCTCAAAAGGCAGGGTGGTGAGGCCCCGCCATAGTGGGATGGAACTGCGCTGCTTTCCACTCCTAATCCGCGCTAGACGGAGGGTACCTTTGATCCCATCGGGCGCAAATAAGTGCAGGGCGCGCCAGTGCAGAATCAGCACCCCAATCACGGGTAATTATAAGCTATGATTTTCGGGAGGTGTTGTTCGAGGATTGGTGAACAAGGCCAGGGAGATCAACGTGTCAGAAACGCGAAGAATTACGCTACAAGCCTGCGTCTGCGTGGTCACGTTGCTCCTTTTTGTTTCCTGCGGACACACCGAGCAACTCGATCTCTCACGGCTGAAGTTGCCGGAGGGTTTTCACGTTGCGGTGTTCGCGACCGCGCCTCATGCGCGGATGCTGGCGTTCAGTCCGGGCGGCGTGCTGCTGGTCACAGACATGAGCGACGGCAAAGTGCTCGCCTTTCCCGATCCCAAACATACCGGAAGGGCGGAGCGCACAGTGACCGTGCTCGATGATCTAAACGCGCCGCACGGCATCGCGTTTCACAATGGCAAGCTTTATGTGGCAGAGATTAATGCAGTGCGGCGTTACGACTGGGACGAAGCACAATTGAAAGCCTCGAATGGCCAGAAGCTCGCCGACCTGCCAGGGAGTGGGGGCGGGCATTCCACGCGGACGATTATTTTTTGGAATGGAAAAATGTATGTAGCCGCGGGATCGAGCTGCAACGTTTGCAAAGAAGACGATCCGCGCCGCGCCGCGGTCACGGAATACAACGAAGATGGGAGCGGTCAGCGCCTCTTCGCCTCTGGACTACGCAATTCGGTGGGTCTCGCAGTAAATCCCAAGACAAACACGATTTGGGCTGTGGACAATGGGCGCGACTGGCTGGGGGACAATCTTCCGCCAGAGGAAGTGAATGATCTAGGCACGAACGGAGGCAACTTCGGCTGGCCATATTGCTATGGCGATCGCGTGCGCGACACTTCGCAGAGTAAGACATACGAGTGCTCGAAGACCGTCGCCCCCAAGCTCATGATGCAGGCGCACTCGGCGCCGCTGAACCTGCTTTTCTACACGGCAAACATGTTTCCGGCCGAGTATCGCAACAACATGTTCATAGCTTTTCACGGCTCCTGGAACCGCAGTATTCCAACCGGGTACAAAGTGGTTCGCGTGAAGTTGGATAACAACGGCCAGCCCCAGGGCCCCCCGGAAGATTTCATCACCGGATGGCTTCGTTCCGGCGAGACACGGAAAGGCGTGTGGATGGGCCGGCCGGTAGGGCTAGCTGTTGGGCCGGAAGGCGCAATGTATGTTAGCGATGATTCGGCGGGGGTGGTGTATCGGGTTACTTACGGAAAATAGCACCGGCAGCTTGCCCGCTGGGCGTGCGTGGGTGGGGTGCTCCCGCGACGGCCGCTGGCAGGCCGGCACTACTTGCAAAACTTTTCATACTGCTCGTAGATGTAGTTATCGGTCATGCCTGCAGTGTAATCACAAATAACTCTAGGCAACGGCTCCTGTTTCGCTTTATTCCGGTAGCTTGATGGCAGCGTCTCCGGCTTCTTCATCCAGAATTCAAACAGCTCTGTGATCACCCGCTCAGCGTCGTTCTTTTCCGGATCGAGGGTAGCGCTGAAATATAAATTCGAGTAGAGGAACTGCTTCGCCGCGAGCCTTTCTTCTTCCACCTCGCGACTCAGTCTCGCCAGCCTGTCGGGATAGGCGCGAACATCTTTCAGATCGCGAATCCCTGCTGTCCTGATCTGCTCCTGCGTGTTGCAGATCAGATCACCTACCAAGCGATTGAGCATGCGCTTCAAGGCTTCGTTGAACTTTAGTTTATCGATCGCGTTCGGATAAATCTGCTCCACTTCGCGAAAAAAAAGCTCGAAGACGGGAACTCCCTCGCGAATCTGCTCCAGCGTGAGCAGGCGGGCTTCGTAGCCATCGTCCAGGTCGGCGGTGCTGTAGGCAATTTCGTCGGCTAAATCGATAAGCTGAGCTTCAAGCGGCGGCCGCTGGTCAAGCAGATACTCAGACAATTCTGGATAGTTATCTGCGGTGTAATCGTGGGAGTGCTTGATGATCCCTTCCCGAACTTCAAAGGTCAGATTGAGACCGCGAAACGCGGCATAGCGCAGCTCGAAGTCTTCAACGATTCGCAAGGCATGCAGGTTGTGATCGAAGAAGGAACCGTGGCGGCGCATGGCGGCGTCGAGGGCTTTCTCGCCGGCGTGGCCAAAGGGAGGGTGTCCAACATCGTGTACTAGCGCGAGGGCTTCAACCAGGTCAACATTGAGTCCGAGCTGGGCAGCAACGGTTCGCGCGATCTGCGCGACTTCAATGGTATGGGTCAGGCGATTGCGGAAATGGTCTGAATAGCGGCGGGTGAAAACCTGGGTCTTGGCTTCGAGCCGGCGAAAGGAGCGCGAGTGGATGACGCGGTCGCGGTCGCGCTGAAAATCATTGCGGTATGGATGCTGAGGCTCGGGATGGCGGCGTCCGCGTGAATTCTCCACTCGCACCGCATAAGCGGCCAGCATGGGATGAGTCTAGCAAACACCGCTTTCGGCTATCAGCAGTCAGCCGTAGAACCTCGGCGCAAACATTGGCTTCGAGCGTTCCTTCGGCCGCGTTTCAGGCCTGTGCAGTGTTGTGGAAAAGACAACTTTTGTATCCTTTACGAATAATTACAGTTGGCTACAATAAAGAAACGGGCGACTAGCTTCATGGATTCCCCTCAGAGGTTCCGGACAACCGTTCTTTCGCGCACTCAGCCTTACCGAGAGATAAGTGAAGTTGGTGCACACCGGCACGTGCCGCGGGTCCTGGTAATCGATGACAATCCCGACATCATGTTGTTGATGCAGGAGCTGCTGGCAACGCGTGGCTACGATGTTGTGGCTGTACCGGATGCCGTCCAGGCGGAAGCCGAAGTGCATCGCCAGACACCCGATCTGATCCTTTCAGATGTCATTATGCCGGGCAAGTCGGGTTACGAATTATGCCGGGAACTTAAGGACAACCCGGCGACCCGGCTGATTCCCTTTGTGCTGATCACCGGTTTGACTGACCGGGAAGACCGGCTGAAAGGGATCGAATGTGGGGCGGATGATTTCCTGAATAAGCCGATCTACGCGGAGGAACTGTTCGCGCGCGTCAAGTCACTGCTGAAGCTTAAAGACTTCACTGATGAGCTGGAAACAGCGGAATCAGTGTTGTGCACGCTCGGCCTGAGCGTGGAGAGCCGCGATCCTTACACTGAGGGACATTGCGAGCGCCTGGCGCAGAATGCGAGCGCCCTCGGCCGGCACCTTGGCTTGGATGATGAATCGATTGTGGCGCTGCGCCGCGGCGGTTATTTGCATGATCTCGGCAAGATTGCTGTTCCGGATGAGATTCTCAAGAAGGGTTCGAATCTAACTCCCGAAGAATGGGTCGTGATGAAGCAGCATCCGGTGACTGGTGAGAACATTTGCCGGCCATTGAAATCGCTGCGACTCGTGCTGCCCATTATCCGTAACCATCACGAACACTCCGACGGCAGCGGCTACCCGGACAGACTGCGCAAAGGCGAAATTCCTTTGCTGGCACGAATCCTGCAAGTGGTAGATGTCTACGATGCGCTGCGAACGGCTCGGCCGTATAAGCCGGTCCTAAGCCACGAGCAATCCGCCATTACCATGCGCGAGGAAGCCCGCTCGGGGCTTTGGGACGAGCACCTAGTGATGGAGTTCTTCGCCATGCTGGAGAAGCAGCGGCAAGTGGCTTAAGCCGCCATCGGCAGTCGAGGGCAGCTCGTAAGAATGTGATACCGAATCCGGTCGAAACTCTCCACTAGTCGCGTCGTGCTTGGGACACGAGAAATCCTTGGCCTTTTCTAATTCAGTTCTGGGTTGTCAGTTCTCAGTTCTCAGAGCCTAAGGCAGATTAAATCTCTGCTTCTGTCGTAAGTCCCTGGTCGGCTTTCCCCCCTCGTTTCCACTCCGCTTTTTTGCTCGCGTGCCCTATTCTAGGAGCTGCGAGAACAAAGCTCGGCTGCAACCTTGGCCAACGACCAACGAAGCCCGACCAACGACTGCACGTACAGCATCATCATCCCCGCCTATAACGAGAGCGCGCGCATCCGGGCGACGTTGGATCGAGTTCTGGCCTACTCCGCAGAGCGTGGCTGGAATGCGGACATTATCGTCGTAAACGATGGCTCTCGGGATGATACGGCTAAAGTGGTTCGCGAATATGCGGCAATGAATCCCCGCCTCCGGTTGCTGGAGAATCCGGGCAATCGTGGCAAAGGATACAGCGTGCGCAACGGCATGCTGCATGCGCGTGAAGAAATGTTGCTATTCACTGACGCCGATCTTTCCTCCCCAATTGAAGAAGCAGAAAAACTGTTTGCCGCAATTGCAGCCGGCGCGGATGTGGCCATCGGCTCGCGGTGGCTGCGCAGTGATTTGCAAAGCCAGCGGCAGCCACTCTACCGGCAATTGTTCGGCAGAATTTTTAATCTGATGCTGCGCATCACGCTGGGCCTCACCTTCAGGGACACGCAATGTGGTTTCAAGGCCTTCACACGTAGAGCCGCGCAAACAATTTTTCCGTTGCAGACGGTGGAACGCTGGGGCTTCGATCCCGAACTGCTTTACCTGGCGAAGAAGTTCGGTTTCAAGATTGCCGAAGTGCCGGTGGCTTGGGCACACAGCGAAGGCACGCGCATCAGTCCGCTGCGCGATGGGATTCGCATGTTTGCAGAAATGCTAAAGATTCGTTGGAATGCGCTGACCGGAAAATATTCTCCCCAAAAGGTTCGATGAACTCAGGAACCAGTAGCTGCAGCTCGCATCTGTTCGCGCGGCACGGTCACGATTTCGCCATTCTTGCGGGCGAGCGTCATTTGCGAAGCACAATCATCACAGAGCCAAAAGTATTCGAGCCGCCGAGCGGGTTTTCTTGCGCCAGAATCTGCTGCCGGATCCTGGTGGGAGCCAGCCTCGGTTTCTATGCGGAAGAGCTTGCCCTGATGGAGATAAAGAAAAGCAGCGCGGCATTGCGGATTGGCGCATTTGGAAAGCATGTGGCCTCCCACGCGCGAAGAAGATCTTTCCGAGATGTACTTAGTTTACTCCGACTCGAAAACAAGCAACTGGATTTATCATCGGGGGGCTGTGGAAATTTTGAAGCTCAATCCATATCGGGACCGGTGTTCTAGATTGCCACTCCGCTGCGAGCAGCCCGGGCACATTGCGCGACCGCTTCGACAACTTTCTGTCCCATCTGGCTCGTGCTGAGCGTGGCCTGAGAGGGTTTGGCCAGATCACGCGTACGATTCCCAGCCGCTAATACCTCGGCAACCGCCGTCTCGATGCAAGCGGCTTCGCGCTCCAGCTTAAAAGAGTGGCGCAGCAGCATGGCAACGGAGAGGATCGCACCCAGCGGGTTGGCAATGCCCTGTCCGACAATGTCTGGGGCGGAGCCATGCACGGGCTCGTATAAACCGACGGCCCCGCCAATGCTCGCTGAGGCCAGCATGCCAAGAGAGCCTACGATTCCACCTGCCTGATCGGAGAGGATATCCCCGAACATATTTTCTGTGAGCAGGACGTCGAAATCTGCAGG
>WNEO01000449.1_pt1 | contig 10565 bp, 9 predicted proteins | sample 5399941 | NCBI WGS metagenome assembly WNEO01 (sample SAMN13153328, study PRJNA577476) | soil metagenome | isolation source: 20 cm grassland meadow soil 2 days after 3rd rain plot 2 | place: USA:California | collected 2015-11-11
GAGCCCGCTCGCGTTCACGTTCGCCACGGATAGGTTGTTGCTCGACCAGCCGATCGCCCGACCCGACAGCGGATTGCCGTTCGCGTCCTTGGGGGTCGCCGCCAACTGCACCGTCTGCCCCGCCTGCACCGTCGCCGACGCGGGGGTCACCGCCACCGATGCGACCGGCACGCTTGCGACTGCCACCGCCGCTGTGCCAGTCTTGCCCTCGGAGGTGGCCGTGATCGTCGCGGAGCCAACCGCGACCGCGGTTGCCAGGCCGCTCGCGGTCACGGGCGCGACGGCAGCGTTGTTGCTCGCCCAGGTCACCACCCGCCCTGCCAACGGATTGCCGCCCGTGTCCTGCGGCGTGGCCGCCAGTTGGACCGTCTGGCCTACCTGCAGTGCCACCGACGCCGGCGACACAGCCACCGACGCCACGGCCACCGGGCAGCGCACCGCGACCTTGGCGGAATCCGACCGCCACCCTGGGCTGTTGCTGGCAATCAGCAGGTAGTCGCCGCAGCTCGCATTCTTGTACCGGCCGTAGTGACGGTGGCCCGTCGTACCGGTATCGCTGACGACGCCGCTGGTCGCATGCCACAGGATGCCGACGGGAGAGCTGTCGCCCGCGGCTGTGAAGCTGGCGGCTGTGAAGTCAGCCAATTCGTTGGGTTGAAGCGTGACGCTATGCGGGGAGATGACGACGCGCGCAACAGAGGTGATCGGATCCGTGGTGGAGAGGGGGCGCTCGCAGTTGACGACTGCCGCGGCGGCGAGCACCGCCACAGCGGTGATCAGCCCTCGGTCTTTGAGCAATGCCAACCGGCGCGCCAGCTTGTGCTTGAACGTCATGACCGCTCCCCCGCCATCTCGGCGTGGCTGCCAGGCGGTCCACAAAAACGAAACCGGACCGCCAACTTGAAACGCTGGCGGCCCGGCTGGCGTGGCGGATCGGGTCCGCTGAAGCCCCGCGGCTCTGCGTCACCGCCTTTCGACGGTTTTGCTCTGTTGCAGCGCGATCTGCGAGTGAGTCTAGCAAGATGCGCTCCATCGAGTCGGTGACCTATGTCATCCATCTACGTTGCAATGAGTTACTTTTTTACGTCAGTTTACAGTGCTCAAGTACAACTGCTTGCATTCAGCAATGTTCCTTGCAAAGAGCGACTAACCACCTCGTGATGGCCGCACCAGTCCTGGACGTCGCCGCAGCGTCACTCGCGACGTGCTGCGGGGACGCGACAACGCTAACGCCGCTGGGGCGCGGCGCCCCCAGCCGATCACTCTCCAAGTCCCGCATCGATCGCGGCTTACTGACCAGATCTGGCGAGAACGATCTGCCCTGAGCACGGTGTGAAAGTTGCCGATCGAACCGGCGTCTCCAGCGCCCGGAACACACCACCATGTCACGCACGCACCTCTTCTTCGCCTGCCGTGGCCGCGCCGCTTTGCTCCTTCTGCTCCTCGCGTCCTGTTCGGACCAGCCTGTCGTCGAGCCGCGTGGTGCCGATGGCGCCGTGGCGATTCGGGCCGATGTCTCGGGCACTGCGATCGCAGCGGTAGTCGTCGAGGTAAGCGCCCCAGATATTCCGACGACCCTGGTCTTCAACATCCCGGTCACCAATGGCGTCGCATCCGGCACCATCACCGTGCCGGCAGGCTCGAATCGGACTATCGCGATGCGCGCCTTCGACGCCAGCGGGGTGCAGACGCACGCCGGCTCGATCACCCTCACCATTCAGTCGGGAACCAACCCGGCGACGTCTATCGTGCTGACGCCCCTCACCGGGGACGTGCCGCTCCAGGCGACACTGGGCGATTACACGATCACCGTGTCGCCCCCTTCGAGCACTCTGGCAAGAGGCGCAACGGTCCACCTGACGGCCGCGATCAAAGACACGAACGGGAACCCCATGACCGGCACCGTCGCCTGGGCCACCGATAACCCGGGGGTCGCCGCGGTCGATGATGCTGGAGTCGTGACCGCGACGGGTGTGGGGACCACGACGATAGCCGCCACGTTCCATGGAGCGTCGGGGACCGCGGCGATCAGTGTGACCCCGTAACGCCGTGCGTCGCACTCGGCGCATTCGAGTCGCCACCGCGCTGGTCACCGGTGTCGCGCTCGGCGCGTGCCTGCCGGGCGAGCCCACCGGATCCGCCGGCGTCGAGGCCAGCTTGTTGGTGCGAGCCGATCTGTCCGCCACAGCGGCCGCGATCGTCGTGGTGGAACTGGCGGCGCCCGACATTCCGACGAGGCTGGTGTTCAACATTCCGGTCGTGGGCCGGGTGGCGTCCGGCACCATCAGCGTCCCGGCGGGCGCCAATCGGACGCTCACCATCCGGGCCTTCGACGCGGGCGGCGTCGAGACACACAGTGGATCTGTCACACTCGACATTCGGCCCGGCACAAATCCAGCCGTCTCCGTCGTGCTGACTCCGCTCGCGGGCAACCAGCCGATCGACGTGACGCTCGGAAGCTTCGCCGTGACGGTGACGCCCGCGGCAGCGACGTTGACGGTGGGGGATACCATCAGCCTCGGGGCCGCGGTCCTGGACGCGAACGGCCAGCCGGTTACGGGGCCGGTCGGCTGGGCGTCGCTCGATCCCACCGTGGCCGCCGTGGTGAGCACGGGCGAGCGCACGGGGCGCGTGACAGCGGTCCGGGCAGGCCAGACCACCGTGGTGGCCACGTATGGTGGGACGGCCGGCCCGGCCACGATCACAGTGGCGGCGCGGGAGGTGACTCCCACCCTTCAGCTCGTCGCAACTGGCCTGAGCGCGCCGCTCTATGTGACGGCGCCGGCCAGTGACACGGGACGTCTCTTCGTCGTGGAGCAGCCCGGGCTCATCCACGTGATCCGGAACGGCACGCTGCTGGCCACGCCGTTTCTCGACATCCGCAGCCTCGTCTCGTCCACGGGGGAGCAGGGCCTCCTGGGCATGGCCTTTGATCCGAGTTACTCGCAGAACGGTTGGTTTTTCGTGGATTATACCGACGTGACCGGCACCATCCAGGTGGTTCGCTATTCCGTCTCGGCCGATCCCGATCTCGCCGATCTCGGCTCGGCACAGACGATTCTCTCCGTGAGCCACCCGACATACGCTAACCACAACGGTGGCATGGTGACGTTCGGCCCGGACGGGTACCTGTACATCGGCACGGGGGACGGGGGCTCCCCGGGCGATGTTGCCGGCAACGCGCAGGACAGCACCCGGCTGCTCGGCAAGATTCTCCGCATCGACGTGAGCGGCGGGGCACCGTACACTCTCCCGCCGACCAACCCGTTCATAGGGCGCTCCGGCGCGCCGGAGGTGTGGGCCTACGGCCTGCGCAACCCCTACCGCTTTTCCTTCGACCCCCAGACGGGCGACCTCTATCTCCCGGACGTCGGTGAGGACGCGTGGGAGGAGGTCAACGTGCAGCCGAGCACGAGCGGTGGGGGCGAGAACTACGGCTGGAGCGTGATGGAGGGCGCGCACTGCTTCCGCCCGCCGAGCGGGTGTGCGACCGCCGGGCTGGTCGTGCCGGTGTTCGAGTACGCCCACGGCCCGGCCGACGTGAACGGCTGTGCGATCATCGGGGGATACCTGTACCGCGGCACCCGTCTCCCGGCCCTGGCCGGTCGCTACTTCTTCGGAGACCTGTGCGCCGGCTGGGTCAAGAGCTTCCGGCTGCAGAATGGCAGCGCGACCGATCTGGTCGACTACACGTCCCAATTGGGCCTGCACCCGGGTCTGACGTCGTTTGGGCGGGACGCTCGAGGAGAGTTATATCTGACGTTGCAGGGCGGCGACGTCTACCGCATCGCGCCCAACTGATGTCACGGCGCGATCTCGACCTCGATGCCTTGACGCCGCAGCTTCCCGAGCAGCCAGGCCTCGACCCGCGCGGTCACCTCCACCACGCCATCCACCTGCGCTTCCTGCATCACCTCCGCGTCGCGATGCAGCGCGGCGAGCAGCTTCCCATCCCCCACGGGCACGCGGATACACGCCATGGGGCGGAGCGCCTGGGCGGAAGTCCGCAGCGCGTGGCGGAGTTCCTCGACACCCAAACGCCGAACCTGGAGCGCGGACGTCGGAACAGTGGAGGTGAGCACTGCGTGGGGATAGCGCTCCCGCACCTGGGCGAGAAATGCCTCCGGGTCAGGGAGGAGATCCGCTTTGTTGAGCAGGTAGATCACGCGCTTGCGTTCGGAACTTCCCCGGCTGTTCCGCGTTCCGCCTTCCGCGTTCCGCATTTCGCTCTCCACCACCTCCACCTGCTCCTCCCAGGCCGGATGCGACGCGTCAATCACGTGCAGCAGCAGGTCCGCCGCGCGCGCTTCCTCGAGAGTCGCACGGAAGGAGGCGACGAGGTGGTGTGGCAGCTTGCGGATGAAGCCGACGGTGTCGGTGAGACGAAACCGATAGCCGTCGCCGACGTCCACCTCGCGGGTCAGGGTATCGAGCGTCGCGAATAGGCGGTCCTCGACGAAGATGTCGTCCCCCGACAGCGCCCGCAGGACGCTCGACTTTCCCGCATTGGTGTAGCCCACAAGCGCCGCGCTCGGGCAGGCGCGCCGCCCCTGGCGCTGGTTCGCGCGGTGGTCGGCTACGTCTTCGAGCCGCTTCTTGAGCACCGAGATCTTGCGGCGGATGGCCCGGCGGTCGGTCTCGAGCTGGGTCTCACCCGGCCCGCGCAGCCCGATGCCTCCACGGATGCGGGAGAGGTGCGTCCACATGCGGGTGAGCCGGGGCAAGAGGTACTCGAGTTGTGCCAGCTCCACCTGCAGCTTTGCCTCGGCTGAGCGCGCCCGCGTCGCGAAGATGTCGAGGATGACCTCGGTGCGGTCCATCACTCGCACCGCAAGCACCTGCTCGAGGTTCGTTCCCTGTACCGGCGACAGCGGCTCGTCGAACAGCACCAGCGTGGAGCCGATGCGGTTGAGCACGGCCTTCAGCTCCTCGACCTTGCCCTGCCCGAGGTAGAAGTTGGGTGTCGGAGCCTCGATCCGCTGGTAGGTCCGGCCCACGATATCGGCGCCGGCGGTGTCAGCGAGCCGCCCGAGCTCGTCCAGGTGCTCCTCCACCTGCGTCGCCTCAGCGGTGCCCTTGCGCGGGGCACCGACGAGGAACGCGCGCTCGACGGGTGGCTGCACTTCGATCAGCGTTCGGATGCCGCTAAGCTCCGTTCATCGCGAGGGTTCCACATCTAAAAATACCAAGGCTGCCGCAAGTCGGAAGTGGGACGGCGGCGGGCAACGTGCCCCCCCCGACCCCGGCCGTCGGCCCGGTCCGCGCCGACGGCCGGCGGGGTCCTACCGGCGCAACGTATCCACCACTGCGCAGTGCGCGTTGGGGTTCGAGATCGAATCGCCGCTCTGGACACACAGCAGCAGGCGGTAATCGGTCGGCACCTGGATACACGCCGCGGCAGCCGCGGCGGCGATGACGACGAGCAAGGCGAGTGCTTTGCGCATACCAGGATCCTCCGTCGGTGACAGGGTGAGCAAGGCCCAGGGCGCAAAACATCGAGTTCCGTGTTGTCAGCGCGCGTCGATGACATCGTTGTCAAGACAACGGGCCGCCAACGCTCGACCCGTGTCGAACGCTGGCGGCCCGGCGGACCTGGCGGCGTACCCGCGGTAGCCCCGTGGCTCTGCGTCGCCGCCTTTCGGCGGCTTTGCTCTGAGCAGCGTGCTGGCAGTGAGGGACTGGCGTTACGCCAGCCACTTACCCGACCGCAACGTACGGCGCGGGACTATCGGGATCGGTGATCCGGATCAACCTGGCCGAAAACGCTGAGCGTCACAGCAACTTCTTCAATGGTACATTCCCCTTGCCTCGCAGTGTGACCGTCCGGTCGCCGAGGGGCGTGTCGAGGAACACGGTGCCCGTGAGCCCGTATCCCAGCGCCTGCCGCGTCAGCATGGCCTTCGCGCCGGCGCCCACGCCCGCCCACTCGAACCGCACCGGCACGACCACGCGGCTGTGATTCGTGGGAGAGAGGTCGAGCGGGCGCTCGAGCAGCGCGTCGCCGAAGTGCGTGCCCTCGAGGTCGACACCGACCTCGAGCCGCGTGGAGCGGATGCGGTAGTCGTTGGGATTGTAGACGTCGAACACCAGGTCGAAAGTGCCGCCGGTGAGGCCCAGCCCGGTGATGTTGATCGCTTCCAGCTGGAGTTCGGGCTCCTTAAACGACAGGCGCCCTAGCGTGGCACAGGAGCCCAGAACGGCGGCCAGAACCGAGACCGTCGGGATGCGGGATGCGAGATGCGGGAGGCGGCTCCGCCCAGCACGCATCCCGCATCCCCCATCTCGCATCCCGGTCGTTTCAAACATCCCCTTTCCCCTTTCCCGTTTCCCGCTCGATCCGTTCCTTCACCTGTCGCCAGAACGCCATCCGCTCCGCGATGGTCTTCTCGTACCCGAACTCGCTTGGCTCGTACCAGGTCTGTCCCCGCAGGGCCTCCGGCAGATAGTCCTGGGGCACGTAGGCGTGCTCGTACGCATGCGCGTACTTGTAGCCGGCTCCGTATCCCAACTCCTCCATGAGCTTGGTCGGGGCGTTCCGGACGTGTAGCGGCACCGCCTCCGCCGGATGCTGGTCGGCCGCCTGCATGGCGCGGTCGTACGCCGCGTACACGCGGTTCGACTTGGGCGCGGTCGCGAGGTACACGGTCGCCTGCGCCAGCGCGAGCTCTCCCTCAGGGCTGCCGAGGAAGTGATAGGCATCCTTGGCCGCGAGGGCAAGCGCGAGCGCCCGGGGATCGGCGAGCCCCACATCTTCGGTCGCGATCCGCACCAAACGGCGGGCGATGTAGAGCGGGTCCTCGCCACCGGCGAGCATGCGCGCCAGCCAGTACAGCGACCCCTCGACGTCCGAGCCGCGCACCGCCTTGTGCAGCGCTGAGATCAGGTTGTAATGCTCCTCGCCGCCCTTGTCGTATTTCGCGAAGCGCTTTTGCAACGCGTCGCTGATCAGGGCGGCGGTCAGGCGGTCCGGCGGTCGGGTGGGGGGGGGCCCCTTCCCCTTTCCCCCTTCCCCCTTTCCCGAGACGTATTCTGCCGCCGCCTCCAGCGCCTGCAGCGCCCGCCGCGCATCGCCGTCCGCTTCGCGCGCCAGCAGGGCCAGCGCGTCGTCGTCGATCGCCAGGCTCAGGGCGCCGAGCCCGCGGTCTCTGTCCGCCAGCGCGCGGCGCACCACAGTCGCGATGTGGTCTGCGGTGAGCGGCTCGAGCACGAACACGCGGCAGCGCGACAGCAGCGCGCCGGTGAGCTCGAAGCTCGGGTTCTCCGTGGTCGCGCCGATCAAGGTGACGATCCCGTTCTCGACCCACGGGAGGAAGGCGTCCTGCTGGGCTCGGTTGAAGCGGTGGATCTCGTCACAGAAGAGGATCGTGCCCCGCCCCTCGTACTTGAGCCGCTCTTCCGCTGCCTTGATGATCTCGCGCACCCGTGCGACGCCCTCGGTGACGGCTGAAAACGGCTCGAAATGCCGGTCGGTGTAGTTGGCGACGATGCGCGCGAGCGTGGTCTTGCCGGACCCCGGCGGGCCCCAGAAGATGCACGAGGCCACGTCGCCGCGGCGGATCAGCTCGCCCAGCGCCTTGCTGGGGCCGAGCAGCTGCTCCTGGCCGAGGAACTCGTCCAAGTTGCGTGGACGCATCCGGGCCGCGAGGGGCTCGGCCGAGCGGGCGAAGAGCGTGGGCTCAGGCACGGTTCCCGTTTCTCGTTTCCCGATTAGGCGCGATCCAGCAACGTCTTCGTGGCGAAGAAGACCGCAGCGCCTGCGAAGAACGCGGCCGGCAGCTTCCAGCCCCGTTTGCCTTGAAACTCCGGCACCAGATTCGATGCCGCCACGTAAATCGTCACTCCCGCCGCCAGCGCGAGCCCATGCCGCACCAGGAAACCCACTTGGTCGGTGACCACGACTCCCATGAGCGTCGCAAGCCCCAGGGACGCTGCGGCAGCGACCGCCGGACCGCCGGACCGCCCAACCGCGAGGTACAGACTCGCAATCGTCACGCCTTCGGGCAGCTTATGCAAGAAGATGGCGATGAACACCATCATGCCGAGCGCCGGCCGCACCAGGAAGGCGCTGGCGATCGCGACGCCGTCGAAGAATGTGTGCAGCAGCAGACCGACGAGCGCGGACGTGCCCGCCAGCCGGTTCACCGCGTGCGTCTCCTCACCGAAGTGGAAATGCGGGGTGAGCGTATGCTGGGTGAGGTGCACGGCGAGATAGCCCGCGAGCACGAGGGCTGGGGCGGCGGCCCCCGAGCGGGCGAACGCCTCGGGCAGCACCTCGATCACGGCGACGGCGAGCATGAAGCCTGCGCCGAACGCGACGCAATGCTCGATGACGGCGAGGCCGCGCGCGGCACGCCGTGTGACCGCGAGCGCGCCGATCACGTTGCCGAGCGCGGCGACGAGCGCATACACCAGCGCCTTAGACACGGGACAGGAGGTACCCCTTCGTGTTGCGCTTCGGGTCTTCCAGCACCTCGGCGAGCAGGCGCTGTAGCACATCGCCCACGTCGGGGCCAGCCCGCACTCCTGCGGCGATCAGGTCATTCCCGTCGACCGCGAGATCCTGCAGGGTCAGGGGATCCTTAGCGGCGAGGATCGAGCTCACGACCTTAGGGAGAAGGGAGAAGGGAGCGGTACGCACCGGTGGCAGAGCGAGCAGGTCGTCCACATGTTCGCCTACCTGCGACAGCCAGCGTCGCACCTCGGGGAGACTCTTCGGGTCGGGATACTTGTCGCGCCACGCGCCGATCGCCCTGCCACGCTCGATCTCCTTGTTCGAGCACTTGAGCCTCGTCAGGAGTGAGGCCGGATCGGTCGCAAGGTACGCCGTGATCAAGACCGGATCTCGCGACAGCTTGTCGAGCGCACGCTTCTCCCTTCTCCCATCTCCCTTCTCCCGGATCTCCGGCAGCCAAATCCTCGCCGCCCCCACGTCCAGCCACAGCGCCAGCAGCTTCGAGACGCGCTTCGCCGTGGCGATCCCCTTGAACCACTCCTCCCGCACCCGCTCCGCCGACAGCTGCGCCAGGCCCTGCACGTTCGCCTTCGCGGCGTCGAGGGTGTGGCCGTGGATGCGAAATTCGAACCGTGCGCTGAAGCGCAACGCCCGCAGGATCCGGAGATAGTCCTCCTGGAACCTCCAATTCGGGTCGCCGACGGAGCGGATCAGCCGGCGCTCGAGGTCGTCCACCCCCTTGAACGGATCGCGCCACTCGTGCCGCCCGGGGTGGTAGGCGATCGCGTTGATCGTGAAGTCCCGCCGGGCGAGGTCGTCCATGAGCGAGACCCCGAACTCCACGACGGCGTGCCGCCCGTCCGTCTTGATGTCCCGCCGGAACGTGGTGACCTCGTGCGGCCGGTTGTGCGCGTCCAGCACCGCTACGGTGCCGTGCTCGATGCCCACGGGGACGGTGCGTTTGAAGAGCCTGAGCAGCTCCTCCGGCGGCGCCGCGGTCGTCAGGTCGAAGTCGTGGTTCTCGAGTCCCAGCAGGTTGTCGCGGATCGCCCCGCCCACGCACCAGGTCTCGTAGCCGGCCTTTTCGAGCTGCTGCGCGATTTTCAACACCTCGGGGGGAATGGGGAGGCGGTCGGGGAACTTCATGGAACGCGGAAGTCGGAACGCGGAACGCGGAACAGCAATGGAGGGTCGGGCCGCGCCGGGGGCCTCACGGTGATGTTCCGCGTTCCGACTTCCCCGTTCCGCGTTCGCCTCATCCGCACAACACACTCCCGCCATTGACGTTGAGAATCTCGCCCGTTACGTGCCGCGCCAGCTCGGAGCAGAGAAAGACGATCGGTCCAGCCACGTCCTCCGCGCTCGCGACCCGCCCCAGCGGGATGGTCCGCTCGATATCCCGTTTCCCCTTTCCCTTTTCCCGGCCGTACGGCTGCTGGGCCATTTCGGTATCGACCCATCCCGGCGCGACGCAGTTCACCGTGATGCGCGGCGCGAGCTCAACGGCGAGCGACTTGGTGAAGGAGATGACGGCACCCTTGGTGGCCGCGTAATCGGCGTGGAATGCCTCGCCCCGCTGCCCGGCGGTGGAGGAAACCAACACGATCTTGCCGCCGTCCGGGAGCCGCGGGATCGCCGCCCGGCAGACGTAGAGCACGGCGTCGAGGTTGGCGCGCCGCGTCCCCTCCCACTGCGCGTCCGTCAGGGCCGCGACGGGAACGTCGTCAGGGGGCCAGATGCCGTGGTTCACGATGAGCAGGTCGAGCCCGCCCAGCGCCTGCGCCGCACCGTCCACGACCCGTTGCGCGGCGACCGGATCCCCCAGATCACCCGCGACCGCTACCGCCCTCGACCGCCCTCGACCGCCCTCGACCGCCTTGATCGTCTCTTCGGCCTCCGCCCGCCGGCTGCGGTACCCGACCGCCACGCTTGCGCCCGCCCGGGCGAGCAGCAGCGCGGTCGCCCGCCCGATCCCGCGGCCGCCGCCGGTGACGAGCGCGCGCTTGCCCGCCAACGAGATCACAGTTTGAGAGTCGCCTCGACGATGTCGCAGATGACGTGCTCGACAGCCAGCTGCAGCTCCTGGATGCGAGAAGTCTCATTCGCCGGGATG
>WNEO01000455.1_pt1 | contig 10545 bp, 10 predicted proteins | sample 5399941 | NCBI WGS metagenome assembly WNEO01 (sample SAMN13153328, study PRJNA577476) | soil metagenome | isolation source: 20 cm grassland meadow soil 2 days after 3rd rain plot 2 | place: USA:California | collected 2015-11-11
CACAGTCCAGGGTTCTCCAGCAGCCCTCGAACAGGTAAGTTCAAGCCCTGTATAGCCCGGCGCCGTAGACAAGTGGTAAGGCAGAGGTCTGCAAAACCTCTATTCGTCGGTTCGATTCCGACCGGCGCCTCTCAGTCGGCTGCGAGGAGCGAACCGTGCGTCTCAACCTCCCTGTCTCCGTTCTCGGCGCTCTGCTGCTCCTCCCGGCCAGTGCCGGGGCTCAGATGCTGTCGCAAGACCAGCGCATCCGCGTAACCGTCCAACAGCTCGATGCCGCTCGACGCGCTGCGGTTCCGCGGGACAACCAACTAGCCACACCACCCATCTCAACCCCCGGGGCGCAAGCCCGAGCGGCCTAGAATGGTCGGCTCACCGAACGATGGGGGTGCAATGTCGCCTTTGGGACGTACGCTAGTGGCGAGTCTTGCCGTGACGTGCGCGTCGCGCGGTCTCAATGCGCAAGCTCGCGAGCACACGTGCACTGAGGCCGGACCGGCGATCCGGCGGTTGCTCCAAACGATGCAGGAGAAGGAGCGAAACGTCGGGCTGTCGGCGGCCATCATGCATCACGGCCGACTGGTCTACTCCGAAGGGCTGGGCTTCGCCGATCTCGAGCATCGCGTCCCGGTCACGCCGCGCTCGCTCTTCACGGTGGCCAGTACCGGCAAGGCGTTCACGGGCACGACGCTGGCGATCCTCGCCGACTCCGGTGTCATCGATCTCGATGCGCCGATCCAGCGGTACCTGCCGGCCTATCATCCGCCCGGCAGCGATTCCATCACATTGCGTCTCCTCGCCGCGCATCTCGGTGGGGTACGGCACTACCGCCCCGCCGAGAGGACGGCCGAGTTCCTCGCCCGGCACGTGAATGACGTCATGGACGTGGTGGCGATGGTGGCAGGCGATTCCCTCGTCGACCAGCCGGGTCGTGCCTATCACTACTCGAGCTACGGCTACAATCTCATAGCCGCCGCGATTCAAGCGGCCACGCACCGGCCGTTCGCCACGGTCGTCGCCGATCTGATTTTTCGCCCGCTCGGGCTGCGCGACACCCGGTTTGACGACGTTCGCTACGTCGTCGAGCGCCGTGTCCGCCATTACGCGTTCAACGATCCGATCACCTATGCCCCTTCCACCGAGCTGCGGCGCGTGCCCGACTTCGATTACAGCTACAACATGGGCGGCGGCAACATTCTCACGACAGCCGAGGATCTCGTGCGGTTTGGCCAGGCCGTCATGCGCCCGGGGCGCCTCTCGCCGGGTGCGCTCCGACTCGTCCAGTCGGAGATCCGCGGGACCGCCGGTGGGACGAACTGGGGTCTCGGGTGGTTCGTGAACCCCGATTCGGCCGGCAGGAAGCGAGTACACATCAACGGCGCGTTCGTCGGCGTGCAGTCCGCGCTCTACGTCTTCCCCGATGATGAAATCGCGGTCGCCGTGATCGCGAACACGTGGGGAATCGGCGCCGTGACGGCCGAGATGGCGACGACACTCCCCAGCGAGGTGGCGCAGGCGTGCCGTGATGCGCCGCCCCGGTGAGGCGACAACGCGTACCACTCCATGCTGAAACACACTTCCACGCCGATTCGTATCACCGACGTTGATCCCTACGTCCAACGCCACGTTTGGGACAACGTGACCTTTCCCCTACGACCGGCGCCTCAACGAACGGTGCGATTATGAGACAACGTGTTTCCGTCTTGTCCATGCTAGCTGCCCTCGTCACCGCCTCGGCCGTTGCCGGCCAGCAGAGGACGCTCGACCCTGAAGGCCTGCGGGTCTTCAACCGCACCGTGGGTGGGCTCACGGACGGCGCGCGGAAAGGTGTGCGTTTGACCGAGGGCGCCGGCGAAGGCGTGGCGTACGTGCAGGGCGTCGAGTTCGCCAACGGCACGATCGAGCTGGACGTACGCGGGAAGGACGTCCAGCAGCAGAGCTTCCTGGGCGTGGCATTTCACGGCCTCGATAGCACCACGTACGACGCGATCTATTTCCGTCCGTTCAACTTCCGCGCCGCAGACTCGACTCGACATGCGCACGCCGTCCAATACATCGCGCACCCGACCTACACGTGGCAGAAACTGCGGGACGAGCGCCCGGGAGTGTACGAAAAGGCGGTGAGTCCGGCACCGGACCCGAACGGCTGGTTCCATGCGCGCGTCGTCGTCGCGGATTCGCAGGTGAGCGTCTGGGTGGGTGATGCGACGGCGCCGAGCCTCGTGGTCACGGAGTTGAGCCACCGGGGACACGGGATGGTCGGTCTGTGGGTGGGCAACGGCTCCGGCGGTGATTTCGCCAACCTGAGAATCGTACCGAAGTAAGTCGGAGACAGCGCCGCGCGGAGCGGTTCGCTCTGAGGCTGCTACCGGTGGGTCGTGGGCTCGTCCCGTTCCTCCGATTTCAGGACGGCGACGTACGTGACCGCATCCCACGCATTGTGAATGCCGATGAACAACAGGAACAGCGCGGTCGCCGAGATGACGAAAAGGCACGAGTGCGGATCGCCTTCGATGAAGAACGCCGCCGTCAACAAGGCGGCGTAGGCGACGAACGGAAATGCGGCGTGCCACAACCAATCCTCGAGCACGGGGGCGTACCCCTTTTGTCGCCACGCGCGCCGGATGACCACCACCGTGTACGCCACCCCGCCGGCGCCACAGAGGGTGAGCGCGAGCCCCGGGCCGTCCATCGTTTGCCAGGGCGCACTGAGGATCGCCGAGACGAGCAGCACCTCGCAAAAATGCACGATCGTCGGTGTGCCGAAGGCTTCGAGCGACGGGGCTTTCATGGCGCGCGCCTCGGCCCCTAACGCGACCACGACGAACTGCAGACCGGTCAACGCCGCCGCCGAAGAACCGATGATGACGTAGAAGCTTTCCCAGGCGGAAAACGGCGACCGCGCGACCTCTTCCACAGTGAATCTCCCGCGTTGGGTGTGAGAGCGACTGGCTGCTCGCCCTTCTAGTTGAACCCCAGCGTGGAGATATTAGAGCGAACCGAGGCACAAGGCCAATGGCTCGCGTCCTGATCATCGACGACGACGTTACTCTCAGGCAGTCTCTCACGAAGCATCTCGAGCACGCCGGGCACGAGGTCCGGCAGGCTGCCGATGGCGACGCCGGCGTGCGCGCGTACGAGCGCCGTGCCGCGGATGTCGTGATCGTGGACATCTTCATGCCCGGGCAGGGCGGCTTGCAGACGATCGGACGGCTGCGTCGCGAGTGGCCGGGCGTCAAGATCGTCGCGATCTCAGGCACGACGCAGGCCGGGGCCATCGATGTCGGCGGGCACGCCCTGGCCCTGGGGGCCGATCAGTTCATCAGCAAGCCGTTCGAAGCCGCGGAGCTGGCGGCGCTCGTCGCTAGCCTCGTGCGACCAGGAGGCGCGCCCTCCTAGGGCCGCGCCCGCGCCGGGCGTGGGGCTCGGTGATTGCTCTCACCGGCCTAGCGGTCGGCGTTGTGGCGTGTCGTAATGAAGGAAGCGATCGCGGCAATGGACCGGAAGTGATCGATCTCCAGGTCATCCATTTCGGCCCGTACGCCAAAATGGTTCTCGAGCTGCAGCAGCAGCTCCACCATTCCGATCGAGTCGAGTCGCCCCGTCGTCAGCAGATCGGTGTCGGGTGCGGGCACGTCGATGTGCAGGTCGCGGGCGAAGATCGCCGCGACCTCGGCCTGGATCGACGCGAGCGGGGTGGTGGTCGTCATCGGGCGACGACGGCGTCGGGTGCGAACAGCTCCTTGAGGCGCCGGCGGTCGATCTTCCCGTTCGTGGTCTTGGGCAGCTCGGGGAAGGTGAGCCAGCGCGACGGGAGCATGTACGGCGGAAGGGCGCGCGCCAACGCCTCGCGCAGCGCCGCCGGGGACATGTCTGCGTCGGCACCGGGCGCATACGCGCAGCAGATGGCGACGCCGTCGAAGTCCTGGCTCGGCACGCCGACCACGGCGCATTCCCGCAGCGTCCCGAGCGCGTGCAACGCCGCCTCGATCTCCCCCAGCTCCACACGGTAGCCCCGCGTCTTGATCTGCGAGTCGGCGCGCCCCAAGAAGCGGACGAGCCCGTCCTGGCCCAGCGTCGCGAGGTCGCCGGTCCGATAGATCCGGTCTCCCGGGTCCGTGCCGCCGGGGTAGGGGAGGAATGCGCTCCGCGTCTTCTCCGGGTCGCGCCAGTACCCCGGGCTCAACCCGGCACCCCGGATGTACAGATCGCCCACCTCGCCGGGAGGCACGGGCTGCAGCGCCTCGTCGAGGACCAGCAGCTCCTCGCCCGCGCAGGCCTGCCCGATGGGAATCGTTTCGTCTTCATTCGAGGGGCATGACGGCACTGTGTAATAGCTGCTCGCGATGGTCGCCTCGGTTGGACCGTACAGGTTAGTAAAGGACGTGTGCGGCAGCCGCTCCATCCAGTAGATCAGGGGGGGCGTCGGGAAGACCTCCCCGCACCACAGGACACGCCGCAGGGCGGGAAAGTCGCCGTGCTTCACGACGTCGAACTTCGCCATGTAGTTCAACACGGATGGCACCGAGAACCACTGCGTCAGCTCGGCGCTGCGAATCAGGTCCGCGAGCTTGTGCGGCAGCAGGTTCAGCTCCGGCGGGATGAGGTGCAGCTCCGCGCCCGCCAGGAACGTGCCGAACATGTCGAACGTGGAGAGGTCGAAGTGGAGCGGCGGATGACCGGAGATCCGATCCGTGGGCACCGTGCCGAAGTACCCAACCGCCCACTCGATGAACGCCCGCACGTTCGCGTGCGTGATGACCACACCCTTGGGGGTTCCGGTGGAGCCCGATGTGAACAGGATGTGCGCGGGGTCCTGCGGTCCGTTCGCGCTCGGCGGGGGCGTCGTGGGCTGCGACGCGGCATCGTCCCGCGTGAACTCCGCGTGGACGCCCGCCGGCGGCTCGTCCGTTCCGACCCAGCCGACTGCGTGCGTCGCCCCGAACCCGGGGAGGGCGAACAATGCCTCGACCGTCGGGCCCACCGCCCCACTCGCGAGGATCCAGCGGTTGTCGCACGAGGCGATCATCTTCTCGAGTCGGGGGACGGGACTGCCGGGGTCGAGCGGCACGTACACGGCATCGGACTTGAGCACGCCGAGGATCGCGATGATCGCGGCAGGCGATTTGGGGGTCAGCAGGCAGACGCGATCGCCGCGCGCGCAGCCGGCCGCCTTGAAAAGATGTGCCAATCGGTTGCTCGCCCGCTCGAGCTCCCCGTACGTGAGGCGCTCCCGCTTGAACACCAGCGCGCCGGCGTCGGGCCGCCGATCGGCCTGCGCGCTGACCAGCTGCTGCAACAGGCGACTCACAGGGTCACGCGCTCGGCCGCGCGCTCACACACGACGCCGATGTGCTCCAGCTCTTCCGGGCTCGCCGGTACGTCCAGGATGATGGTCTTGTAACCGACTCCCACGTACCGCGCGACCTCGTCGGCCACGCGGTCGTAGCTCCCCACCAGATACGGACAGAACGTCTTGTAGTTCTCGAACGGGACCATCCAGTACGGCTGCTCTTCACCGGCCGCGGTCTCCCCCAACTTCGAGAGCTGCTTGTGCCACTCGGAGTCTGACACCTTCATTGCGAGCTGATGGGTGAGCTGTCCACGCCGGTCGTCCGGGAAGCGTTGCCGCGCGACCGTCCACGCATCATGCGAGTCCTCGCGCGCGATGATGCCGATCCGGATTCCGAGTGCGGCTGCGTCCGGCGGCGGCGCCGCTTCGTACTCGACGACGGGCTTGGGATAACGCACCGCGAGCGCGCCGAGCTCTCGTGCCGCGGCCAGCCCCGCGTCCGACGATCCCGACACGAACACGCCGGGTAGGAGCTTCGGCTCGAGCCGCGGCGTCATCCTGAGGTTCGCCACCCGGTAATACCGCCCGTCGAGGGTCACAGGCCCGGCCCCCTTGAGGAGATCCATGATGAGCGTCGTATACTCGACCAGCCGGGCGTAGCGTTCGTCGTGGGGCGTCGGGTCGTTGAGCGCTTCGAGGTCGTTCTTGAAGCCCCCCGCGACCATGTTGAGATATATCCGCCGGCCGTGCAGGAATCCCAGCGAAGCGACCACCTTCGCCACGGCATAGGGATTCATGTAGACCGGCTGTACCGCCACGAGCGGGCAGAGCTGTTCGGTGTGGGTGATCATCTCCTGTGCGATCAGCCACGGATCCACGAGCCCATTATCGGTATAGATCAGGATTCCTTCGCACCCGGCCGCCTCGCTCCAGCGCGCGACTTCGAGGACGTCCCGGAGATAGATCCGGGGTGTGGCGGTATACGACGGCGGGCAGGTCGCGAAGACTTTCAACCCGGTTTCGCGCAATCGGCCGGTCATTCGACCTCGCTCGAGAACGTGGGCACGTTGTAAACGCGATTCGCCCCTTCGTCCGCAAGAACCGGGCTCTCGCTCGACCGCTCCACCTTGCCCGGCTGGTGTGGCACCCACGCCACAGTCTGCACTCTCCTTACCGACGCTCTCACCGCGTACGCTTCTTGCCACCATCCCGCGCCGTGAAGATTCTCGGCATCAGCGGATTCGAAGGCTCAATCCCGTTCAAGCGCGCGCATTGGCCGAACCTCGACGAGCGAGAGTATCGAGTTTCGCAGGGCCACGATTCGGCCGCCGTGCTGGTCGTGGATGGCGCCGTGGTCGCGGGCGTCGCGGAGGAGCGGATCAGCCGGCGCAAGCATACCGGTGATTTCCCCCGAGGCGCGATCGCCTACTGCCTCGCCGAGGCCGGACTCGCGATCGAAGAGGTGGACGAGATCGCGCATGGGTTCGATTACGCGCCGTTCCGCAGCGTGTACGCGGTCGACCCGGTGTCCCGCGACCTGTACCGCCAGGTCTACTCGCGTGGAGCGTTACTCGCGCTGCTGGCGCGCGACTTCCCGGCGTTCCCCACGGAACGGGTCCATCACGTCGGCCACCACTTGGCCCACGCCGCCAGCGCGTATTACACGTCGGGGTGGGACGACTGCCTCGTTGTCGTCATCGACGGCATGGGCGAGGTGCAGAGCGTCACGGTATACCGGGCGCGCGGGGGTCGGCTGGACCGGATCGCGCAGATTGCCGCACACGACTCCATCGGCGTGCTCTATTCGCTGGTCACGCTCCACCTCGGCTTCGACTTCAACGCCGACGAATACAAGATCATGGGGCTCGCCCCGTACGGAGACCCCGAGCGGTTCCGCCGTTTTTTCGAGGAGGTCGTCGAACTGGGGCCCGACGGCGCCATCCGGATTCCGCTGCTACGCGCGAACCGCACGCGCGAGGAGCGGGAGCACTACCTCGCGGCGCGGGCCCATCTGACCCAACACCTGGTGCCACCGCGGCGGCCGGACGAGGAAATCACCGACGTGCACCGCGACGTGGCGGCTGCGCTCCAGGCCTGTCTCGATCGGACCATGCTGCATCTGTGCGGGCACTTCGCCACCGCGACAGGGGAACGGCGACTGGCGCTGGCCGGGGGGGTCGCGTTGAACTGCACGGCCAACGGAAGGCTGCTCTGCTCGGGGACGTTCGACGAGATCTACGTGCAGCCCGCAGCGGGGGACGACGGCAGCGCGCTCGGTGCGGCGCTGCAGCGCGCGGCGCTCGCGGGCGAAGTTCGGAACGAGCGATTCCCGGTGCCGTTTCTCGGGCCGGGCTATGGGCCGGCCGAGATCGACGGCGCCCTGGCGCAGTATCGCGACCGGGTGCATGTCGAGCCGTTCGATACGCTGGACGCAGCCTGCGCCCGGGCCGCCCGCCTGATCGCGGATGGGCGGGTGGTGGCGTGGTATCGCGGCCGCATGGAGTTTGGCCCCCGAGCGCTCGGACACCGCAGCATCCTGGCCGATCCCGGCCATCCCGAGATGCGCGACCGCATCAACGCCATGGTGAAGATGCGCGAGGCGTTCCGGCCGTTCGCGCCGGCCGTGTCGATCGAGGAGGTTGACCGCTGGTTCGAGGTGGCGCCCCGAACGGAGCTGCCCTTCATGATCATGACGGTGAACGTTCGGGAGGAATTCCGGCAGCAGCTGCCGGCCATCACGCACGTCAACGGATCGGCGCGCGTGCAGACGGTCGCGGCTGCTGACAACCGCGAGTTCCACCAACTGCTCAAGGCGGTGGGGAGGACCACGGGGCGTGAGATGGTCCTCAACACGAGCTTCAACGTGAAGGGCCAGCCGATCGTGAACACGCCCCGCGAGGCCCTCGACACCTTCCTCGGAACCGGGATCGAGTTCCTGTTCCTCGAAAACCGGCTGGTCAGCCGGCGCTAGGTCGCGCCGGCCGCCGCCTTCAACGGTTCGGGGGCTGCGGCCGAGACGATCACGCCCTGGCCGAGCGCCACGCCGGGCGAAGGGGTCGCCCCCTGCTCGCCGAAGTAGGCTTCTTCGCCGTGCTCGCTCAAATCGAGGCCGGAGAGCTGCTCGCGCACGCCCGCCCTGGCGCCGAGCGTCGCCTGCACCAAGCCCAGGATCACGACGGTGCCGACCACGGCGAGCGCCACGGTCGCCAGCACGGCCGCGAGCTGCACACCCATCTGAGCGAAATTACCGGCCAGCCAGCCGTCACCACCGGCGGGGTTCGCCAGCTTGGTTGCGAACACGCCGGTCAGCAGGGCGCCCGCGGCTCCCCCGAGCCCGTGACAGGAGAACACGTCGAGGGAGTCGTCGAGCCTGGTCCGCGAGCGAATCTGGATCGCGGTATAGCTGATCAGGGCCGCCACGATACCGATCGCGAGCGAGGCCTGCGCCGTCACATAGCCGGACGCCGGTGTGATCGCCACCAGGCCGACGACGAGCCCTGTCGCGGCGCCGACCGCCGTCACCTTGCCGGAGCGGAGGAAATCGACCAGGGCCCACGTGACGAGTGCCGCGGCCGCCGCCGTGTTGGTATTGGTGAAGGCGAGCGCCGCTAAGCCGTTCGCTGCGAGAGCGGATCCGGCATTGAACCCGAACCAGCCGAACCACAGCAGGCCGGCGCCCAGCAGCACCAGCGGAACGTTGTGCGGCACGATCGCCGTGCGCTTGAAGTCCTTGCGGGCCCCCAGCATGGCCGCGGCGACGAGCGCGGAGACTCCCGAGCTGATGTGCACGACGGTACCGCCCGCGAAGTCGAGCGCGCCGAGCTTCTGCAGCCACCCACCCGCGCCCCAGACCCAGTGCGCCAGCGGATCGTACACGAACGTCGACCACAGGACGAGGAACACGACGTAAGAGCGGAACCGCATCCGCTCCGCGATCGCGCCGGAGATGAGCGCCGGCGTGATGATCGCGAACATCAGCTGGAACATGGCGTGCGCCTGCAGCGGGATCGTGGCGGCGTACGCGGGGTCGGGGTCGACCCCGACGCCCGAGAACCCCAGCCAGCCGAGCCCGCCCCACAGGGGCGAGCCGTGGCCGAACGCGATCGAGTAGCCGAACAGCACCCACTGGACGCTGATCAGGCCCAGCGCCACGACGCTCATCATCATCGTGTTGAGGGCGTTCTTGGGCCGGACCAAGCCGCCGTAAAAGAAGGCCAGCCCCACGGTCATCACCATCACCAGCGCGGTGGAGGTGAGCACCCAGGCGGTGTCGCCCGCGGAGATCGCCGCGGCGTCGAGTGCGAGCAACGGCAGTCTCATGATTCCTCCTCCCCGGCCCCGGCTCCCGCGCCGGCGGGTTGTACGTGTTTGAGCGCCTCCCGCTGGACCGCGGCGGCGTTGACTGCCGTGAGCGCCGCGTTGTCCACCTCGCCCGTGCGGATGCGGATGACGCGCTCGATCGGCTGCACGAAGATCTTGCCGTCGCCGACCTCGCCGGTGCGGGCGGAAGACAGGATGGCGTCGATGCACGGCTGCACGAACGGCTCGGAGCACGCCATTTCGATCTTCACTTTTTCGTGGAATTCCATGACGACCGTGGTGCCGCGGTACTGCTCGACGATCTCCTGCTCGCCGCCGTGGCCGCTGACGCGGGTCAGCGAGATCCCGGTGACGCCGGCCCGGAACAGCGCCGCCTTGACCTCGGCGAGGCGCTCGGGCCGTACGATGGTGGTGATGAGTTTCATAGGGCCAAGCTAACGCCTCCAGTGCGCAGGTGTCAACAAATTTTTGCTTGCTCGGCGCGATTTCGATGACAGTACGTCGGCAGGCCTTCATAGCAAGCCTCATGCCGTCACCAATAATCTGCTGTAGAGGTCGAATCGCGGCGACACGGTCTCACGCCGGGTCTTCGTTGCAGTCGTCTTCCGCTGGCCCCGAAAGGGGACAGCCCAGCGCCGAGCCGCGCAGCCCGCACCCGGCATGGAAATCGCCCTTGCCCGGGGAGTCATTCCGACGGAGGGTTCGATGCGTACGGCAGCGTGCATTCTCGCGGCAGCAGGCCTGCTTGGCGTCACGGCATCCGTGGCGCGGGCGCAGTACCCCCAGCGGCGCGAAGGATTCTGGATCGGCTTCGGCCTGGGGTACGGCTCCGCCAACGTCACCTGCGACGGCTGCGGCAGCGGCTCCCGCACGGAGGGCGTCACGGCGTTCCTGAAGCTGGGCGGGACACCGAGCCGCAACCTGCTCATCGGCGG
>WNEO01000578.1_pt1 | contig 10517 bp, 8 predicted proteins | sample 5399941 | NCBI WGS metagenome assembly WNEO01 (sample SAMN13153328, study PRJNA577476) | soil metagenome | isolation source: 20 cm grassland meadow soil 2 days after 3rd rain plot 2 | place: USA:California | collected 2015-11-11
ACAGGCCCATCGTCTCCCACCGCGGCTCCATTGATTTTACCCAGTTGGGTAAAACCCGAGTTTGAAGTTTCTACCGCTACCTCGCTCAGTTCGACAAGATTCGTCCCATCGCGGCCTCGGAAATGACGTGCTCCACTCCGTTGGCGCGGAGAAATTCCCGCAAAGGATCCAACAGCTCCCGGTCGACAAAGAGCACGGACTGACCCAGATACCGCACACCGTCGTGTTCGACGAAGCCCGAGTAGCGGTAGGTCTTCCCATTAGTCGAGACCGTGTGACCGAAGATGAACCGACGGACACGAGTGCATTGCAACGGGTTTCCAGAGTCCACGTCCCACGTGACGATGAATCCGGCGAGAGCCCGACTCGTTTCTCGACGGGCTCTGCGGACCGATCGCTGCGGCACCATTTTACTCAATTGAGTAAAAACGCAGCCGAACCTCAACCCTTCCTCGGGAGGGGACCGTGAAAGTGAAAATCCGCTTTCGACTCCCGTCACTTTCAGGCATCCGGGCGTTGTCCTTATGGGCTCGAACACGTGGGTGCCGCCGGGAGTCCATGAGACTCGCGGTCTTCGGCGCCGGCGGAATGGGCGCGACCCATGCAAGCGCGTATGCGGCGTTCGGGAAGAAGGAACGGGTTGAAATCGCGGGGATCGTGAGTCGTTCTGCTTCGAAGGCTCGCGGGCTCGCGAAGCGAGTTGACGCGCCATGGTTCACGGATCCGCAGAAAATCCTGAGAGACGAATCGATCGACGCCATTGACGTGACGACCCCGAGTGGCCTCCATCGGCCGCTCGTCGTCTTGGCCCTGGCCCAGGGGAAGCATGTCTTCTGCGAGACCCCGGTCGCGCTCACGCTACGGGACGCGGACGCGATGATCAACGCGGCGCGTGTGAACCGCCGGATCTTGATGGTCGCGCAGGTGATGCGGTTCGTCGCCGATTACCAGCGCGCGCATGAGGAGGCCGCATCTGGAAGCCTCGGGAAACCTCGCATCGTCGTGGCTCGGCGCCTCGCTCGGCCGTATTGGTCCGCGAAACGACCTCGGCCGTTCCGTGTCTACGGCGATCCGATCGTCGAGCTGTCGATTCATGATTTCGACGTCGCGAACTGGATCTTAGGCCGACCGCGCTCCGTCCTGGCCCGCGGCATCTCCGGTTCAACCGGGATGACGGAGCATGCGATGGTCGCGGTGGAATATCGAGGCGGGAGCGCCTTCATCGAGGGATCCGCGATGATGCCGCCGGGCTTTCCCTTCACGACGGCCCTTCGAGTTCAGTGCGACGCCGGCGTCTTCGACCATGTGACCGAGTTCCGGGGAGGGCCGATCCCCAAGACGCGGTCGGTCCGCTATACGAAACATGGACTCGAGACGGTCCCCGTCCGCGGGCACGATCCGTACACGGAGGAATGCCGCCTCTTTGTCCGGACGGTGCGCCGGAAGGCGGATGGGAAACTCTTGAGCCCCGACGCCGAACGGGACGCGCTACGAGTCGCCCTCGCGGCGCGGGAGAGCATCCGCAGGGGCCGCGAGATCGACCTTGCTGCCTAGCCAGCCGACCTCGCTCAACGGTGCGCGAAATACGCGCGCACCTCGGCCTTGCTCACGTGGTCGATCCGGGAAAACCCGACCCGCTCGAACTGCACGACGTCGTCGACCTTGAGAGACGCCACGAGGGGCTCCCCGAGCCCACGGAGTTCCCGAGGCTCGGGGGATTCCGTAGCGTCCGGCAACACGAGGTGCACGTTGACCCCGTGCATCACCCACTGAATCTTCGGGATGTCCTTGTTCTCCATGGAGACGAACTTGGCCCGCTTGTCCAAGATCACGTTGCAGAAGTCCTTGAGTCGCACTTCCTTGCCGCGGAACTTTGCGAAGTCCTCCTCTGCAACATGGACCTTTGGCCCGGCCGCCATCTCCCTCACCCCACGCCCCGGGAAGTCCGGATGGAGCGGCGCCTTCACGCGCTCGATCGGCGGCAGGCCCGAGATCTCGATCGAGACCGGATCCGGGACGAAGAAGTACCGGTTCGCGTCCTTGTCGATCCTCTTTCGGTTCTCCGCGTACAACGCCTCCGCAGGCACCTCGATGTCGTTCAGGCTGAGGCCGAAGGAAAGGACGAACTCCCGCAGGGCCGCGGGGCGGATCCCCCGGCGCCGGAGGGATTGGAGGGACCACGTCCGCGGATCGTCGATCCCCGTCAGCCGGCCCGCCGCGATCTCCCGGCGGTAGCGCGACTTCGACAGCTCGAGATCCTTGAACCGTAGGATCCCGAAGTGGACGAATTCCGGTCGCGTCCGGATCCCGAGGACGTCCCAGATCCACGTCTCCATCTGATCCTCCATGACCAGGTCTTTCCCGCGGAGGACGTGCGTGATGCCGAGCAGCGAATCGTCGACGGCCCAGGAGAACTCGAGCATCGGCCACACGCGGTAGCGGTCCCCCACCCGCGGATGATCGCGTTCCGCGATCCGAAAGAGCACCCGGTCCCGGAACGCCGGGTTCGGATGGGCCATGTCGGTCTTCAGGCGGACCACGGCTTCGCCTTCGCCGTACTCGCCCGCGAGCATCGCCTTCCACATCGCGATCGTCTCGTCCACGTCCTGCGTGCGGTGGACGCAGGCGCGCTTCGCCTCGCGGTTCTTGCGGAGGGTCTCCGGGTCGCACTCGCACACGTAGGCCTCACCGGTCGCGAGCAGCTTCTCCGCCCATTCGTAATGGAAGGGGATCCGGTCGCTCTTGTAGAGCACCTCGTGGTATTCGACCCCGGCCCAGTCGAGGCCTTCCTTCACCTGGTCGTAGGCCTCCGGCAGGAGCGGCTTGTCCTCCGACCCGATCGTATCGTCGAAGACGAGGAGCAGGCGGCCGCGGTACGTCTTCGCGTAGGCATCGTTCAGGACGAAGGCCCGGGCGTTCCCGATATGCAACGGTCCGCTCGGGTACGGGGCGAGGCGCAGGACCACCTGCCCTTCGACGGCCTTCGGAAGGGGCGCGAGTTCCTTCGGTCCCGCGGCCGGAGTCGGCTTCTCGAGCAGCTCCGGGGCGATCGAAGCGAGTTCGGCCCGCTGCGCGTCCGGCGAGAGGCGATTGACGTCGGCGACGACGCGCTCCACCTGAGCCGCGGCCTCGCGGGCCCGCGATCGGAGGCTGGCATCCTCCGCCAGCAGATGTCCGAGGACGGCCTTCGCATCCGCCTTCCCTCCATGCAGGACGGCATTTTGCAAGGCGACTTTGCGCGCGGATTCGAGGCCCACGCGCGTCCGAACCGGGGCCGCGTATTAAGACTTCTGGGGACGCGACCAATTCGCGAGCCGCCGCCGTCGAAGAGGTATCCTGAACACAACCGATGCGTGATAGTAATATTCTCCCGAGGAGACATCCCGGGGCGTGGGCCGGGCGTGGTGGGCGCCGCCCCGAGGCGGGCGACGCGGAGGGCGGATCTTCGCCCTCGAGATTGGCTTCTTCCTGGTGGCGACGGCCGGGATCGCCGCCGCGACCTCTCCCACCCTGTCGCAGGTCGCCCCGGATCTGTGGCTCGCGAATCCGACGGTCAGCCCGATGCCTCCGTACGAGGGGGACGTCGTCCACGTCACCGTGACGGTCGCGAACGTGGGCGACATCGCGGCCTCCACCGCCGCGGTGGAGCTGATCGATTCGCGTCCGAACGGAGATATCATCACGATCGGGCGGTCGTCGATCGCCAATCCGCTCGGTCCGGACCAGTCCGTCGTCCTCGAGGCGCCTCCCTTCTTCGCCGTGGGGACCGGAGAGCACACGCTGACGCTCCGAGTGGCGGACGTCACCCCCGCGGGATCGAATGCGAGCCATGGCGTGCTCTCGCTCCAGATGCCGGTACTTCACGCGAAAGTGTCCCCCCCGCCGCCAACGTCTTCCGATGGTCTCCGGGCCGAAGCCCTCGAGGCGCTCGGGGTCGGTGCGGTCCTCGGATTCCTCTTCGTCGTCGCCGCGATCGGCATCGCGATCGCCTTCGTCGCTCGAAGGCGCGCCGCGGAACTCGAGCCTCCTCCCCCGGAACCGCGGGACGAATCGCCGCCGCCCCTCTGGCCTCCGTGAATCCCGGCCTCCCGAACGCGTCACAACCTTTCTATCCGAACCTCCGATACGGCGCCGGGATTCCCATGGCGATCCGAACGTGGCTTGACCGGTTCGGCCGAGACGTGGTCCGCATCGATGGACCGGTGAAGCGAAATCTCGACGCGACCCGGCACTTCCTCGCGAATCCGAACCGACCCGTGTTCCTCCCGGGCCTCGAGGGCGGTCCCGCCGCCGCGAACCTCTGGTCCACGAGGGATCGCGTGGCGTCGGCCCTCGGCATTCCGCCGAACCAGCTCCTCCCGAAGCTGATGGACGCGCAGGCCCATCCGTCGGACACGCGCGTCGTCGATCGCGCCGATTTCCAGGCGCAGTCGACGACCGACGTCGACCTGACGGCGTTGCCGATTCCGAAGCTCTTCCCCAAGGATGCCGGCCGCTACGTCACGGCGGGCGTTTGGGTCGCGGAGCGGGGAGGCGTGCGGAACCTCTCCTTCCACCGCATCCAGGTCCTCGACCGGAATCGAGGGGCCTGTCGGATCGTGCCGCGACATCTGCGGCACATGTACAACGAGGCGATCGCCGCCGGCGAGGAACTGAAGGTCGCAATCTGCGTCGGCCTGGACCCGTGGAATCTCCTCGCGGGCGGGACGTCCGTCGAGTACGGCGTCGACGAAAGCCGGATCGCGTCCGCCCTCACCCAATCTTGCCTCGGCCGGCCCGTCGACATGGTGCGCGCGCGGAACGGGATCACGATCCCGGCGGAGGCGGACTACGTCCTCGAGGGCCGTTTGACCGGAGAGACGCACGACGAGGGCCCCTTCGTCGATGCGGTCCGCACGTACGACCGCGTCCGGAAGGAACCCGTGCTGGTCGTCGAGCGCGTCTCCCAGCGCAAGGACGCCGTGTTCCACATCATCGTCGGCGGCCTCGACGAGCATTTCCTGTTCATGGGGATGCCGCGAGAACCCGTGATCTTCCAGGCCGTCTCCCGCGCGGTCCCCCACGTCGGCGCAGTCCGTTTGACGGAGGGAGGATGCGCCTGGCTCCACGGGGTCGTCTCGATCCGCAAACAGCATCAGGGAGACGGGAAGAACGCGATCATGGCCGCCTTCGGGGCCCACACGTCGATGAAGCGGGTCGTCATCGTGGACGAAGACATCAACGTATTCGACGACCGCGATGTGGAATGGGCCATCGCAACTCGGTTCCAGGCGGATCGCGGACTCGTCGTGCTGCATGACGTCCGCGGCTCCTCGATCGATCCGAGCGGACGAGACGGCTTCACCTCGAAGATGGGCATCGATGCGACGAAGCCCCTCGGTGGGGATCCGGCGATGTTCGACAAGGCGACGCTGTAGTCGAACCGATGGCAATCCCGATTGAGAATTCCTGGAGAACGTTCATTAGAGGGCAGGGTCTCGGCGCGCGCCATGCGCGGGATCGCGATCTTTCTCGCGATCGTCCTTGCGGTCCCCTCGGCCGTCGCGCTGGTCCACGTCGCCCCCATCGAACATTGGGCGACGCCTCCCGGCGCCGCGCCTCAATTGACGCCGCCGAACCCCGCGGCGGGAACCTGGCCACCGTACCTCCGGAGGAGTCCCACGGCGCGGTCCCCGGCCCCAACCCAGACGACCGGCGTCGCGCGCATCCTCGTCCTGCTCATCCAATTCTCCGACACCGCCGCGAGCGCGTCTCACGATGGTGGGTACTTTGACAGCCGCCTGAATGCCACGGGAGGCTCGGTGCATTCCGTCCGTTCATACTACCAGGAGGTCTCCCGCGGCGCGCTGACGCTCAATGCGACGGTCATCTCCACGTGGTTCACGAGCGCCCACCCGATGTCGTATTACGGTACCGACAGCTCGACCGGCGTCGACGACGCGAACGGCCCGATCTATCGGCTCGTCGTGGAGGCCGTGCATCTCGCCGATCCGAGCGTCAACTTCGCCCCGTTCGATACGAATGGAGATGGGGTCGTCGACCACCTGATGGTCGTCCATGCGGGGGCCGGTCAGGAGTCGAACCCGGGCCAGAAGGACCTGATCTGGTCCCACCGATGGGACGTCCTCGACGCGGATCCGACCACGCCGGGGTCGCAGTCCCTGACGGCCGATGGCGTGCAGATTTACGGATACACGATGGAGAGCGAGGACTTCGTGGTCGGCACCGTGGCCCACGAGTTCGGACATGACCTCGGGCTTCCGGACCTGTACGACACGGACGGCTCGTCCCACGGGGCGGGCATCTGGGACATCATGTCCGAGGGCTCGTGGAACGGCAATCCCGCGGGCTCGAGCCCGGCCCACATGAGCGCGTGGTCGTTGATGCGGCTCGGATGGGTGACGCCGACCGACGTGACGACATCGCTGGTCGGCACCTCGATCGATGCGGTCGAGACCTCTGGCAGGGTGTTCCGCCTGAACAACCCGGGGAACTCGCTGGAATACTTCCTCATCGAGAACCGACAGCCCCTCGGCTTCGATGCCGCGCTCCCCGGGGGCGGGCTGCTGATTTGGCATGTGGACGACTCGCAGACTTCGAACGATCAAGACACCCACCGTCTGCTCGATCTCTTGGAGGCCGACGAAGGCAGCACGGGCGACCATCCAGTCGACGCCAGCGATCCGTGGCATGACACCGCCTCCGGGTGGGGACCCGAGACCGTCCCCGACAGCCGGGCCTACGACGGGTCCGCCACCGGTTGGCGGGTCCGCGACGTCTCCGCGAGCGGAGCGACGATGATCGCGACGATCGCGCACGACGTGACGAAGGACCTCGCGGTGTCCGCGATCCGCCTCCCCTTCACCCAGGCCGTCGGAGCCCTCGTCCCAACGCAGACCGACGTGCGGAATGAGGGCGCGCAGCCGGCGAACGTCACGCTCCAGGTCGAGGTGTACCGCGACACGCTGCAGCCCTCGACTCGCGTGACCACCGCGACGTTCAACCGGCCGATCGTCGGCGCGCAGACCACGGCCACGTTCTCGCTGAACTTCACTGCCACTTTCCCCGGACGCTATCTCGTCCACGCCCTCCTGGTCGGAGCGAATGACGAGATCCCATCCAACGACGAGCGGATCGCCCACGTCCTGGTCAACACGTTCCGATTCCGCGACCCGATCACTTCCTCGGCCAATTGGAGCACGGACGGATTCTCGAACGACCAGTACCGATGGCGCGTGGTGAACGATGCCGATCCCGACGGCGCGTCGCACAGCCATCCGAGCGCGTGGCGATTCGGCTACGTGGCGACCCTGGTGCCGAACCCGCTCCCTCCCGCGTGGCACACCCTCACGTCGGCATCCATCGCCGTCTCGCCCGCTCCGACGTTCCTGATCTTCTACCACCGGTACGACCTCACGGGTCGCACGGTTGAGGTGCTCCCGATCGGGGTGAACGAGACGGACGAGGCCTACGTCGAGGTCCGCTATGGAGGCGGGCCCTGGATCAAGGTCGCCCGATACACCGAGAAGGACCTCACCTGGCGAGTCGCGGCCTTCAACCTGACCGCGAACATCAGCGGATCGACGACCGTGCAAGTTCGATTCAACGCGAGCTCCAACGTGATGGCGAAGGCCGGCGGCTGGTGGATCGACGATGTGATGATCGCGGCCGCGGGACCTGCAAGGGCTGGGGTGTTCCTGGGAGCCGTCGGCCCGGTCGCGACCGCGGCGGGAGGCACCGCGCGGATCGCCCTGAAGCTCGCCAACGTCGGCGAGTATGAGACGAACTTCCGGCTCGATGCCACGCTGCCCCCTGGCTGGGGCGCGGGCCTGGAGGGCGGGGCCGGGGGACTCCTGCGGGGGCATGTCGTCCGCCTCGCGCCGGACAACGACGCCGCGCTCCGGATCGACCTCTCCCCGGCGGGAAACGCGACCGCGGGCACGTCCTATCCGGCGACGATCACCGCCACCGCGCTGGAGGATCCGGCCGCGAGGGCGGCTGCAACGTTCCAGGTGGCGGTTTCGAGCAGCCTCCCCGTCGACCTCCTCTTGGACCTGACCCTCGTGGCAGCCGCGATGGCCGTCCTCGTCATCGTGGTCGTCCTCCGTCGGCGGCGACGTCCGCGGACCTGAGGCAAAGGATTATTCGCCGTCTCCGACGTTTCGACGACGTGTCGGTCGCGCACGAGCTGCTCCGCCGCGGGGCGGTCGAGGAGCGGGCGTATCAGGTGAACATCGCCCGCGCGTGCCTCGAGCGGTCCACACTGGTCGTCCTCCCGACCGGCATGGGGAAGACGGTCATCGCCTCGATGGTGATCGCCGAGGTCCTGCGCCGCAAAGGCGGCAAGGTCCTCCTCCTCGCCCCGACGAAGCCGCTCGTCGAGCAACACGCGGCCTCGCTCCGGAACCTCCTCGTCGTCGATCGCATCGCCCTGTTCACCGGCGAAGCGACGTCCCCCGAGGACCGGGAGCTCCTCTGGCGGGAGAACAAGATCATCGTGTCGACGCCGCAGGTGATCCGCAACGATCTCCGTTCGGAGCGGATCTCCCTCGACGACGTCAGCCTGATCGTCTTCGACGAGGCCCATCGGGCGGTGGGCGACTATGCGTACGTGGACGTCGCGGCCGCATCCAAGGAGGTCCGGGACCGGCTGGTCCTCGGGATGACCGCGTCCCCCGGCTCGTCGGCGGAGAAAATCCTCGAGGTCTGCGGCAACCTCGGCATCGTCGCGGTCGAGATCCGGACCGAGTACGATCCCGACGTCGTGCCGTACCTCCACGACCTCGACGTCGAACGGATCCGAGTGGAAGCGCCGGACGTGGCGAAGGAAATCCGCGGCCTCGTGCAGACGGTCTTCGACGAGCAAGTCGAGCGGCTCAAGAAGGTCGGCTTCCTCGCCGGCAAACCGAAGGTCAGCCTCAAGGACCTCCTCGCGGCGGGGGACGAGGCGCGCCGGAAACTCGACTCGGGAGTCCGGGACGGCCGCCTCTACGGCGCCATGACGGCCCAGGCCATCGCGATGAAGGCGAACCACGCGATGGAACTCGCCGAGACGCAAGGCCTCGGCTCCCTCCGATCCTACTTCGACAAGATGGCCGCGGACGCGCAGACGAAGGCGGACGTGCAATTTCTGAAGCACGCGAAGGTCCAGGAGGCGATCCGGCTCGCTCGCGAGTCCGTCGTGGAACACCCGAAGATCGCCAAGACGCAATGGGTCGTCCGCGAGCAGTTCCTGCGGAAGCCCGATTCCAAGGTGATCGTCTTCGCCCATTATCGGGAGACCGCGGACCGCGTGACGCAGGAGCTCGCGCGCCTCCCGGGGATCCGTCCGGTTCGCTTCGTCGGCCAAGCCTCCCGCGGAGACGATATCGGGTTGTCGCAGAAGGAACAGGTCGAGATCCTCCAGAAGTTCCGGGACGGCGAGGTGAACGTCATCGTCGCGACCTCGATCGGGGAGGAGGGCCTCGACATCCCGCAGGTCGACCTCGTCGTCTTCTATGAACCGGTCCCCTCGGAGATCCGCACGATCCAGCGACGGGGCCGGACCGGGCGCAGCGCGGCGGGTCGTGTCGTGACCCTGGTGACGAAGGACACGCGGGACGAAGCCTACTTCTACAGCGCCCGCCGGAAGGAACGGAAGATGCACCAGGATCGTTGCGGGAACAGAGCCGCGAGGAGCATCCGGAGACGGCCCTCCCGCGGCCGGCCGCCAGGAAAGGCCAGACGAAATTCGAGGATTTCTGAGGCGGCGACTCGTTTTATACCTGGGACGTCCGTACGAGGCGTAGGCCCCATGACCCGATGTCCCGAATGCGGATGGGAGATCGACCCCGAGGACGAGATGTGCCCGAACTGCGGGGCGTACCTGGCCGACTACGAGGACGTCGAGCCTTCCGAAGACTGAGGACCTCACCGGCGGAACAGGTCGCGGGCCGCCCCTTTGACGAATTCCCCGAATCCGCCGCTCGGCGAAGGGATCTCGCCGCGGATGACCTCGCCCGATGCGGCGTCGACCAGGATTGGGTACGTGCGGTCCCGGTAGGTGTAGGAGGAGAACCAGATCGGCGCGTGCAGGAACTCCGCGTCCTTCACCTCGATCGACGTGCGGGCGCTTTCGACCGTGTCGACGAGATCCTTCAGGAGTTCCCGCTGGTGGTCGTCGACCTGCTCCCGCGCGATCCGATCGGCCTCGTCCTCGTCGACCTCGGCGTTCAGGAACCGCGAATCGCGGACCATGCCCCCGGTGTCGAAGGGCACTTTGAAGGCGAGGGGCAGCTTGAATTCGCGCGTCGGAAAATCCCCTGACCGACGGGCGAGGATTTTCCAGAAGAAGTCCCTCCGGAGGTCGCCCGTGCGTCGCTCGTTCGTGCCGGTCCGCGTGAGGATCCCGACGTAGTTCGTGGTCGCGTCGACCTCGAACACGTAGAAGGGGAGGTACGTGCACTCGAGGGAAGCGACCCGCGAAGCCTTTCGCAGATCGTCCGGCTTCATCACCCCGCCGTCCATCCAGCCCTCGA
>WNEO01000545.1_pt1 | contig 10473 bp, 10 predicted proteins | sample 5399941 | NCBI WGS metagenome assembly WNEO01 (sample SAMN13153328, study PRJNA577476) | soil metagenome | isolation source: 20 cm grassland meadow soil 2 days after 3rd rain plot 2 | place: USA:California | collected 2015-11-11
GCGTCCCCAACTCCCTCACGAAATCCGAGTCCCCGCATATAGCTTGTCGCGATTGGAATTTGAAGCGGCATGATTAAGAAAGGAACCGAATATCGCCGCGGGCCCATGCGCCCCGCGCCCTCTTCCCGGATCCTCGCCGCGTTCGTCGCCATCGCGGTCCTGGGGGTCGCCTTCATTGTCGTCCCGCAAGGAGCCCGGGCGGACGCGAACGCCCCGACCTGGACGTCCGGTGATTTCTGGGTCTACACGGACGCGAGCAACCCCAATCACACGCTCCGCGTCGATGTCGTCGGCCGGGAGAACACGAGGACCCTCCTCGGGACGACGTACGACAGTTTCCACACGCGGGAGACGGAGTCCACCGGCTCGATCAGCCTGACGACGGACAAATGGGTCCGCACCTCGGACCTCGGGGTGGTGAACAGCACGGTGACCGTGTTCAACGTGGTCTCCATCACGACGTTCGATCCACCCCAGCCGCAGGCGAGTTTCCCGTTGTCCGCGCAGAAGAGCTGGACCGTCACGCTGAACGTGAGCATCAAGATCGGCGGGGGCCAAGTCTTCACGGCCTCGACCTCCGCGTCGGCGCAGGTCGAGGGAGAATCCGACGTCGTGGTTCCCGCGGGCACCTTCCACTCCTTCTCCATCCGCGGCCTGGGGGGCGGCGCCTACGCGAAGCTGTACTATTCGGATCAAGCGGGGTACTGGTCCAAGAAGGAAACCTACAACGCGCAGGACCAATCTCCGCAGCTACCACTACCAATGGACGACGACCTTCCTCTTGATCGTCGTCGGCCTCATCGCGCTGGCGGCGATTGCCGTCGCGGTCCTCGTGACCGTTCGACGACGACGCCGGGCCCGCGGTCCTCCCGGCACGTATCCGCCGCAGCCGCCCCCGGAGACGCCACCGCCGCCGTAGTCGCGCCACAGCCGTTAGATAGACGCGCGCTCGTCCGGAACACGTGGCCAGCCGTCCCTATGCGGCGATCGCCCTCGCCGTGGTATCGGTCTCGTTCTCGGCCATCTTCATCTCCTGGTCCACGTCGCCGTTCATTACGATTGCCCTGTACCGCCTCGCCCTCGCCTCCCTGATCCTCGTGCCCTTCGCCCTGGTGAACCGGGGGGTTCTGCTGGCCCTCACCCGCAGGGAGTTGCTGGGCATGATGGCGGTCGGCGCGATCCTCGCGACCCACTTCACCCTGTGGATCGGATCCCTGAAGATCGAAGGGGTCAGCGTGAGCGTCGCCTCCTCGGTCATCCTCGTCACCTCGCATCCCCTCCTGGTCGGACTCCTGTCCCACTTCGTCCTCCGCGAACGCCTGAACGCGTGGATGGCCCTCGGCATCGCCCTCGGATTCAGCGGCGTCGTCGTGATCGCGATCGTCGATTCGACCGGACGGAGCGCGAGCTTCGTCGGGGACCTGCTCGCGTTCCTCGGCGGCGTGGCCGCGGGCTTCTATTTCCTCGCCGGCCGGCGGCTGCGACAGCGCATCCCCCTCGTCGCCTACGCGTTCATCGTCTACGTGACCGCGACCGGGGTGCTGCTGTTGTATACGCTCATCCTCCACGAGAGCCTCGTCCCGGTCGGGGATGTCCCTCGGGAGCTCGGGCTGTTCCTCGCGATGGCGGTCATCCCCCAGATCGGCGGGCACACCCTGTACAACTGGAGCCTGCGATGGGTCCCCGCGCCGATCGTGAGCCTGAGCCTCGTCGGGGAGCCGATCGGATCGAGCCTCCTGGCGTGGGCCCTGCTGCAACAGGTGCCGGGCATCGCGATCGGGATCGGCGGGGCGCTCGCCCTCGCGGGGATCTACCTGACCGCGATGGGGCAAGGGAACCGGGCGCGAGAGACGGTCTCCATCGGCGAGGTGGAGTGAGGAGCGTCGCATACCTCTAAGTGGAGGTATACGCCGCGGAGATCAGAGACTCGACCCGGGCCCGCCTCCGCGCGAACTCCCCTTCGGCCTTCCGGTGGTACGCAGCGATGCGGCGGAGGAGCTCGGGCCGGCCTCTCTCCGAATCGACCCGGCCGACGTACTCCTCCTTCCGAACGGATCGGCCGTTGTCGCGCTCGTAGTGCCAGAAGTAGAAGTACCGCCGACCGTCGAAATCACGGACCCGGGCCCCGCAACCGATTTCCATTTCATACCTCTAAGTAGAGGTATGCCGTCCAGGGGGGAAGTCCGTTTCCAGGAGGGATCGATGAAACTACTCCCCTTCGCCCTCAGAGATCCTCGGGCCCTCGACCCTTACGCTCGAACTGCTTCGCGTAGAGCTCCTTCAGCCGCGCGTACGTGTCGACGTCCGCCGGCCCCTTGTCGTCCCGGACGCGGACGATCCGCGCGAAGCGCAGCGCGAACCCGCTCGGATAGTGAGGGCTCCGCTGAATCTCGTTGTAGGCGACTTCCACGACCACGTCCGGGCGAACATGGAATCCCCATCGTTCCTCCGACGTCGCGAGGCCTCGGAGTCGCTCGGTCATCGTCTCGAACTCCGCATCCGTGAGGCCCTTGAACGTCTTACCGATCATCTGGAAGGAGTCGCTCGCGTCGTCGCGCACCGCGAGCCAATAGTTCGAGAGCCAGCCCTCGCGGCGGCCGCTCCCCCACTCCGCGGCGACGATCGCCATGTCGAGCCGGTCGGCCGGTTTGATCTTGAACCACTTCTTTCCCCGCTTGCCGACGGAATACGTGGAATCGAGGGCCTTCGCCATCAGACCTTCATGTCCTGCAGAGAGGGCCGCCTGCAGGAACGGCTCGATCTCCTCCTTCCGCTTGACGATCCGCCGCGGGGTCAGGAACTCCGACGGCACGAGGCCCTCGAGGAGACGCCAGCGTTCCTGGTACGGTTCGTCGATCAGCGTTCGCCCCTCGACGTGGAGCAGGTCGAAAAGGTACAGCTTCAGCGGAACCTCCTCCTGGGCCGCCTCGATTCCATGGACACGGCGGAACCGACGCATGAGGTCCTGGAACGGGAGGGGCTTGCCGTCCGTATCGACCGCGACGACCTCGCCTTCCAGGAGGAACTCTGCGGCGGGGAGGGACTTCGCAATCGCGACGATCTCCGGCAAGCTGTCCGTGACGTCGCTCAGCCGTCGGGAGAAGATGCGCACCGCGTTGCCTCGGCGGTGGATCTGGATGCGGGCTCCGTCGAGCTTGTACTCGATCGCCGTCTGGCCCCCATGCTCGCGGAGGACTTCGTCGAGATCCTCCGCCATCTCGGCGAGCATCGGTTTCATGGGGGCAAGGAGTCGAAGGCCGCGGGACCGAAGGCCCGGAGCCCCTTCGAAGAGGGCGATCTCCGCGACGAGGCCGAGGTCGCCGAGGAACATGTGCGCGGTCCGGACCGAGTCCGCTTCGACGCCCGCGGCGTCCGCGATCCCCTCGAGCATGACGCCCTCGTTCACGCCGATCCTCATCTCCCCGAAGACGTTCCGAAGCAGGACGTCGCGTTCCCCCTCCGACGCGCGGCCGAGGAGGGCCTCGAGCAGGCGGCGACGGGCCCTCGTCGAGTCGGCGCCACGAGCCTCCGCGATCTGGCCGAACAGGTGGGTCACCTCGAGGATCGTGAGCGGCCGGGGGACCAAGGTCGCCTGCTTCGTGCCCGCGAGGGCCTTCTTGAGGGTCGCCCATCCGACGTTCAACGCGCGGGAGTCCGATTCCGCGAAGATCCGGCCGACGATCAGGTGGACGGCCGGCCCGACCTCATCCCGCCGGAGGGAACGCAGGAACGCGGCCAGGAGCGCGCGCTTCTCCAAGCGTTTCGTCGTCGCCTCGAGTTTCGTCGTGAGTTCCGCGAGGCGCGCGAACGGAGTCTCTTCCTGGGTCGTCGGGGTCACGGCGAATCCGGACCATCCGAGGCCTCGGGTTTCAACGTTTCGCCTGCGGCCCGCGTCTCCGTGGGCCCGCGAAAGAGGTAGAAGACCACGAGGGACCCGACCATCAAGGCCCCGCCGACGACCTGCACGACGCTGAGCGTCTCATTCGGGAAGAAGTAGAAGGCGGCCAAGATGCCCCAGAGGGCGGACGTCGGCAGGATCGCTCCCGTCCGCATCGCCCCGATCGTCCGGAAGGCATAGAAGAACAGGACGGAGAACATGCCGACCGCGCTCGCGGCGAGGAGGAGCAAGTCGGGCAAGATGTCGGACGGGACCGCCAGGGGCGCGCCGCTGAGAGGGACGAGCACCGCGAAGGAGACCGTGCCGAAGATCAGCTGGACCTCTAGGAGGGGGAAGATCGGGATGCGGCGCAACAGGACCGCGCTGGCGGTGTTGCTCGTCCCCCAACAGACCGCCGCGCCAACGAGCATCAGGTTGCCGATCAGGAATCCCAGGAACTGAACGTCTCCGAAACGAAGCTGCGTCGTCACGAGGAAGGCGCCGACCGCGATCCCGCCGAGGGCGAGGTATTCCCGGGGTGTCGCGCGCTCCCCGAGAAACGCGTACGCGAAGAGGATCGTGAACAGGGCCTCGCTGTTCGAGAGGAGCACGGAGTTCGAAGCGGTCGTCCGCTCGAGCCCGTAGAAGTAGACGATCGGCGCGGCCACCGCCCCGACCACGCCGGACAAGGCGAGGAGCGGCCAATCGGAACGAGCGATCCGCAGCCGTCGCAGGCTCGGCGACAACGCAATCGCGGGGATGAGTTGGATGAGCAACGCGACGACGAACGGATGGACCTCGGTCAAGACGCGCTTCGAAAGGCTCGGCCAGACGCCGAAGAGGACGGCCGCGATGACGATGGCGAGATAGCCGCGGGTCCGCTGCGGGATCTTCACATTTCCCGTCCGGACAACGGCCGAGACATCTTAGAGATTCTCGGGACGGAAGGCTTAAGGCGACCGCGGCCGTTTTGTCGCTCCCGTCCTCTGGGGGTGCGAGGAACCGCGTGGTCGATGCCCTCCGTGTGATTCGAGACGACGGCTCGACAGACCCCCGTCTCGACCCGAAGCTTTCCGAGGCCGACGCGGTCCGTCTGTACCGCGGGATGAGCTTGCAGCGGATCCTCGACAACCGAATGCTGGCGTTGCAACGCCAAGGCCGGATCGGCTTCTACGGTCCCTCCCTCGGTCAGGAGGCCGCGATCGTCGGCGCCGCGATCGCGATGGAGCCGGACGACTGGATCGTCCCCCAATACCGCGAGCCGGGCGCCGCGCTGGTCCGCGGCATGCCGCTCAAAGAGTTGCTCTGTCAACTCATGGGGAACGCGGAGGACGCGGTCAAGGGCCGGCAGATGCCCTGCCACTACGTGTACCGGAAGGGGAACTACCTGTCGATCTCCTCACCGGTCGGCACGCAGCTCCCCCACGCGGTCGGCATCGGATGGGCGATGAGGCTCCGACGCGAGCCGCACGCGGTCCTGGTCTTCTTCGGCGACGGGGCGACGAGCACCGCGGACTTCCACAGTGCGATGAACTTCGCGGGCGTCTTCCGCACTCCGACCGTCTTCCTGTGCAACAACAATCAATGGGCCATCTCCGTCCCGGTCGCGAAGCAGACGGCCGCCTCGACGCTCGCGCAGAAAGCGCCGGCGTACGGCTTCGATGGCGTCCGCGTCGATGGCATGGACGCCCTCGCGGTCTACCGAACGACCCGCGACGCGGCCGGACGCGCCCGCGAGGGCCAGGGGCCGACCATGATCGAGGCCGTGACGTACCGCCTCGGACCGCACTCCTCGAGCGATGACCCGGCTCGATACCGCGACGAAGCGGAGGTCGCGACGTGGAGGGCCCGCGATCCGATCGCCCGATTCCGGAAGTACCTCGAGCATGCCGGATGGTGGGACGAGGGGAGGGAAGCTCGCCTCGAACAAGAGATCGGCGACGAGATCACCCACGCGATCCAGGAGGCCGAACGAGCCGGGCCGCCCGGGATCGACACGCTCTTCACGGACGTCTACGAGACGATGCCGGCCCATCTGCGGGAGGAGCGGGACGCCTTCGTCGCGTTCCGCGGGAGGTGAGCCGCCTGGCGAAGAAAGGACCCGCGGCGCCGACATCGGCACCCTCCACGGCCTCCGGCGTGCAGCGGGCACACGAGCTGTTCAAACAGGGCCGCGCGAAGGAGGCCCTGGCCATCGTCCGACCGTTGTTGCAACGCAAGGGCGAGGTCGACGGCGATGCCTGCGCCCTCGCCGCCGCATGCCTCGGCGCGGAGGGGGACTATGCGGAGGCCGCGCGCGTCGACGGCTTGATGACCGAGGCGGATCCGGAGAACCCGCAAGGGTGGAACAGCCTCGGATATGACCTATTTCATGCGGGCGATCTGCAGGGGGCGCTCGAGGCTTTCGAGCGCGCGGTCGAACTCGAGCCGACGCGCGCGAGCACCTACTTCAACCTGGCGCGGATCGCGGCGCGGATGGGCGACAAGTCCAAGGTCATCGAGCACTTCGCGAAGGCGGTGCAGCTCCAGGCGGACCTCCGGGATCGGCTCGACGAAGATCCCGACCTGAGGCCGTTCAAGGACGATCCGGATCTGCAGGGACGGTTGCCCGGCGGGACGCCGAGCGAGGATCCGTACGCGGAGTACTACGCCACGAGGTCGTGACCATGCCCGCGATGACGATGGTGCAGGCGATCAACAATGCCCTCCGGGAGGAGATGCGACGGGACGATCGCGTCATCGTGCTCGGAGAGGACGTCGGCCGAAACGGAGGGGTCTTCCGGTGCACGGAAGGCCTGCTCGACGAATTCCCGGACCGCGTCTTCGACACGCCCCTGGCGGAGGGAGGGATCATCGGGACGGCGATCGGCATGGCTCTGTATGGACTGCGCCCGGTCCCCGAGATCCAGTTCATGGACTTCATCTATCCCGCCTTCGACCAGATCGTCTCCGAGGCCGCGAAGATGCGCTACCGGTCCGGGGGCCAGTTCACCGTCCCGATGACGATCCGCACGCCCTTCGGCGGCGGGATCCGCGGAGGCCACTACCACTCCCAGTCCTCGGAGGCGTATTTCTGTCACACGCCCGGCCTGAAGGTCGTCGTCCCCTCGACGCCGAAGGAGGCGAAAGGCCTCCTGACCGCGTCGATCCGCGATCCCGATCCCGTCATGTTCCTCGAGCCGAAGAAGCTGTACCGATCGTCCCGCGAAGAGGTGCCGGAGGGCGAGGTCCTCGTGCCGATCGGAGAGGCGGCCGTCCGGAGGCCCGGCAAGGATCTCTCCCTGATCGCGTACGGATACATGGCGCAAGTGTGCCTCGAGGCCGCGGCGAAGGCCTCGGAGAAGGGCGTCGAGGCCGAGGTCATCGACCTGCGGACCCTCGTCCCGCTCGACGAGCCGACGATCCTGGCCTCGGTCAAGAAGACCGGCCGCGCCGTCGTCGTGTACGAGGCACCGCGGACCGGCGGCTTCGGTGGGGAGATCAGCGCGATTCTCGCGGAGAAGGCGATCGAGTACCTCCGCGGTCCCATCGTCCGCGTGACGGGCTTCGATACGCCGTTCCCCTACACCCTCGAGGACGTCTATATGCCCAACGCGGATCGAGTGCTCGCCGCGATCGACAAGGTCATGGCCTTCTGAGCGACGATCACATCGAGGGACGGACTTGCCGGAACGCCCGGCTGACGCTCAGCAGGTAGATCAGGACCGCGCCCCCGATCACCAGCGTTATCGCGGACGTCAAGGTGAGCGACGCATCCGGGCGGAGGAAGGCGTTGTACCCGACGTAGACCAGGGTGACGAGCGACGCCAGGATCGCCAGGCCCCAACCCCACGCGCGCATCTGCATGAGCCCGAGACTCGCGGCCCCCAGCACGATGGCGATGCCGAAGAACAGCAACCCGTTCAGGAGGAGCGGAACTCCCTGCGCCGGGAAGGGGAGCAGGAACGCGAGCCCGACGATGAAGCTCGCCAAGGAGATGAGGAAGGAGATCAAGGCCGCGAGGCCGACGAGTCCGCCCAGGATCGTGATGCCCAACGGCCGCGCCACGTTCGAGGCACCTCAAGGAAAGGAGGAGCAGGACGGGAATCGCTCCGGCGCAAGGCGCCGGGCACAAATCACGCCCACCGGTCTGTGCCACTCCTCCACGTCTCCACTCCTCCCCGAGAAGGCATCGGCCGACGGCCATAAAATGTATTCGCTTCGTCGCGGGAACGAGGGCCCGCCCGAGGTGCAAAATGTTAAGACGCGTGCGGGTCTTGCGAACGATGTCGACGTCGGAATGAGGGACGATGGCGCGCGAGTTCAAGCTCCCGGACATCGGGGAAGGGGTCCACGAGGGCGAGGTCGTCAAGTGGTTCGTGAAGGAAGGCGACCCCATCCGGGAGAATGACCCGGTCGTCGAAGTGATGACGGACAAGGTCACGGTGCAGATCCCATCGCCGGTCACGGGCAAGGTCCTCCAGCTCCGGGCGAAGGAGGGAGAGGTTGTCAAGGTGGGCGCCACCCTGGTCGTCTTCGGCGAAGACGGAGAGGCGCCTCCCGCGACGCCGTCCGCGCCGGCCGCCCGACCGGCATCATCGGCTCCTCCGCCCGCTCCGAGCAGGACCTCGGCCCCTCCGCCGCCGCCTCCTTCCTCGGGAGAGGCCCTCGCGGCTCCCGCGGTCCGCCGCCTCGCGAAGGAACTGAACGTGAACCTCGGGGCGGTCCGCGGCAGCGGTCCCCAGGGGCGCATCCTGGAAGACGATGTCCGGCGGGTCGCACAGGCCTCCGCGGTCGCTCCCGCGGCGACGATTTCAAAGCCCGCTCCGGCGCCTCAAGCGGTCCGACCCGCGGTTCCCCAGGCCGCATCATCCGGGGCCCGCGGCGGCGAGGAGCGCATCCCGATCCACGGCCTCCGCAAGCGGATCTTCGAGAAGATGGCAAAGTCGAACGTGACGGCGGCCCACTTCACCTACGTCGAGGAAGTGGACATGTCCCAGCTCGTCCACTTGCGGGATCACCTCAAGGAGACCTCGGAGCGAAAGGGAATCAAGCTGACGTTCCTGCCGTTTTTCATCAAGTCGGTCCTCGGCGCCCTCAAGGAGTTCCCGGCGCTCAACAGCTCCGTCGACGACGAGCACGGCGAAATCGTCGTCAAGAGATACTACAACATCGGGATCGCGACCGCCACGGACGAGGGGCTGACCGTCACCGTCGTCCACGAGGCGGACAAGAAGGACCTGTGGGGCCTCGCGAAGGAAATCGAACGCCTCTCGAATGCGGCCCGGGACAAGAAGCTGGCCCTCGAGGACGTGCTCGGGTCCACCTTCACGATCACGTCCCTCGGCAAGGAGGGAGGCGTCTTCGCGACGCCGATCATCAATTGGCCGGAGGTCGGGATCCTCGGGATCCACAAGATCGAGAAGCGCCCCGTGGTCCGGAACGACCAGATCGTGGTCCGGGACATGATGTACTTGTCGTGCTCCTTCGACCACCGCGTCGTCGACGGACATGTCGGAGCCGCCTTCGTGCAATCGATCCGCAATTCGCTCGAGCATCCCGCCCTCTTGTTCGTCGGACTCGAGTGACCTGGATCGGTCGACGAATAGCCGGCTATGCCGACTTGAGTTCTCAACGGTGACGATAGCCCGCCCGGCCAATCAGGGACCGGACATGCGCCCTTCACGGTGCATCAGCACTTTTATGCGGGGCAGGGTCATTGAAGACTCGGCGGGATGTCTTGTTGTCTCCCCGGTTCCAACTGCCGTGGAGGAATTTGGGTACCCCGTGGGCTCCCATCCTTTGCGTCGTGATCGCGGCTGCCCTGCTGGCCACCTTCGTCAACGTGCCGGCGTTCGGTCCCCGAGCGGCGTCCGCGGGAACGCCCGCGTCGGACCTCGGCAATCGAGGGCGCGCGACGTTCGCGACCGCGTCGGCACCAAGCGTTCCTCCGACCCCCACCAGGACGGTCTTCGAAAGGGTCGGGGTCGTACTCCCGAACGGATCGCCCGGTGAGGCCGATTCCGTCCACGCCCGCGCGCCCTTCGTCCTCCGCGACGACGACGCCACGTACAAGATGTGGTACATGGGCTACGATGGCTACCGATTTCGGATGCTGTACGCGACGTCCCCGGATGGAATCCACTGGCTGAAGCACGGAGTCATCATGGACGTGGGGGTCCCACCGTACAACTGGGATAGCGTGGGCGGACAGAGTGTGCTGAAGATCCAATCGGTCTACCACATGTGGTTCTCGGCGGGTTACTGGAGCGGCGGGCCTTTCGTCTTCTGGGCCCAAATCTACCACGCGGTCTCCATGGACGGCCTCTCCTGGAACGTCACCGGAGTTGCCCTCCCCCCGAACCAGTTTTGGGACCGCGGGATGACGAACGCCCCATGGGTCGTGCGAGACAGCGCCGGCGTCTTCTGGCTCTTCCACTCCGGCTGGGACGGTTCGAACACTCGTGTCGGCGTCGCAACATCGGGGGACGGAATCTCCTTCACGCCGTACGCGGGCAACCCGATCCTCGACCTCGGGCCCTCCGGCTCCTGGGACGAATCCGACGTGAACACTCCCGCGGTCATCCCGGGCTCGACATGGCTCCTGTATTACGCGG
>WNEO01000475.1_pt1 | contig 10383 bp, 9 predicted proteins | sample 5399941 | NCBI WGS metagenome assembly WNEO01 (sample SAMN13153328, study PRJNA577476) | soil metagenome | isolation source: 20 cm grassland meadow soil 2 days after 3rd rain plot 2 | place: USA:California | collected 2015-11-11
CGAAGAGCTTCTCACAGAGGAAGAACGCGCAGCGCGCGATGGGGCCAGGCGTTTTGTCCAGGAGGAAGTCCTGCGTGAAATTGTTCCTTTCCACCGTGCGGGCAAGTTCCCGGAACATCTAATACCGCGCATGGGCGCGTTGGGCTTTTATGCGCCTTACTTGAAAGGAGACGGCTGCCCTGGTCTTAGCTACACGGCGTACGGTCTCATTATGCAGGAACTCGAACGTGCCGATTCGGGTTTGCGGTCGCTGGCGTCGGTCCAGGGACCGCTGGTCGTACATGCCCTTCATTCTTTTGCGACACCCGAGCAAAAGCTGCGTTGGCTGCCGGGTTTGGTCTCGGGCAAGCTTATCGGGTGTTTTGCGCTAACAGAACACGGACACGGTTCAGATCCGGGGGGAATGGAAACGCGCGCCAAACGCGATGGCGACCACTATATCTTAAATGGCAGCAAATGTTGGATCGGCAATGCGTCCATCGCAGACGTAAAAGTGGTTTGGGCGAAGGATGACGATGGGCGTGTAGGCGGATTCGTGGTGGAAAAGGACATGCCCGGGTTTCGTGCCCACGACATCGAGGGAAAATTCAGTCTGCGCATGTCGCGCACATCGGAATGCTGGTTTGAGAACTGCCGCATACCTGCCGAGAACCGTTTGCCCAAAGCATCCGGACTCGGCGCGCCGCTGTCCTGTCTTTCACACGCGCGTGCAGGTATTGCCTGGGGCGCGATCGGCGCGGCAATTGACTGCTACGAAACAGCGTTGGCTTACGCGAAATCGCGCGAACAATTTGGCCGCCCCATTGCCGGCTTCCAATTAGTGCAACAAAAGCTTGTTTGGATGGCGCAAGAGATTACCAAGGCGCAATTATTGGCGTTACGCCTCACGCGCATGATGGAGGTGGGCTCGGCGCGTCCCGCACAGATTTCGTTGGCGAAACGAAACAACGTCTGGATGGCGCTGGAATGCGCCCGGAAGGCGCGCGACATACTTGGCGCCGCGGGTATTACAGATCGGTATTCCGTGATTCGTCATCTCATGAATCTGGAAACCGTCTCAACGTACGAAGGCACACACGACATCCACACATTGGTCGTAGGCCGCGACATCACAGGGATCAATGCCTTCGGCGGTTAAAAAATTGTCATTCTGAACCGCGGAGCCGCCGAAGGATCTCACAATTCTCTTAAGGAGGAGACGCGGTCCCTCGCTTCGCTCGGGATGACAGCGTGGGAACCTTGGCTAAATTAAAATATGAGCGAGTCAGTTTATATTCTCGGCGGCGGGCGCACCGATTTTAAGCGCAACCTGAAGAAGGAGGGAAAAACGATCCGGCACATCATCATTGAGGCCGGCAAAAAGGCGATCGACGACGCAAAAATCGATCCGGGTGGAATTCAGGCGGGTGCGGTTGGGAATTTCAACGCGGGTCAGTTCACCAAGCAATTGCAGCTTGGGGCATTTATTCCTGAAATCGATCCAAAATTGCGCGGAATCCCGACGATGCACACCGAAGCGGCTTGCGCGTCTGGGGCGTTGTCTGTGTTGCTGGGCGCAGAATGGATCATAGGCGGGTTTTATGACGTGGTACTGGTCGTTGGCGCGGAACAACAGAAGACGATGTCGTCGCTTGATGGATCGGATGTGCTCGGCGCTGCTGCCGATTATCACAATGAAAAACCGGAGTACGGCGACTTCATGTTCCCTAAATTGTTCGGTCGGATCGCGCAGATTTACATCGAGAAATACGGCGCGACCGAGGCAGATCTGGCGTTGGTCGCATGGAAAAATTATGCGCACGCCAAGTTGAATCCGCTTGCGCAAATGCGTGATGCTGATCTCACCCTCGATTGCGCATCGCAAGTTTCTGATAAAAATCCAAGCGTCGCTCCGCCGCTTAAAGTCTCCGATTGTTCCCAGATCACCGATGGTGCGGCATCGGTTGTTCTCGTTTCCGGAAGGTATCTTGACAAGATCGGCCGCGACCGGAGCAAAACCGCCCGACTGCTCGGTTACGGTCATACCACCGATTATCTGCCGTTGGACAAAAAGGATGCGCCAACGTTTTCGGTCGCGCGTAAGGCGGCCGAGAAAGCTTTCCGCATGGCTAATCTAACGCCGCGCGACCTGCAGGGCGCCGAGGTGCACGATTGCTTTTCCATTACTGAAATTGTTGCCTACGAAATTCTCGGACTTGCCGAATCCGGCAAGGGTGTCGAGCTTGTGAAAAGCGGCGCTACGGCGTTGCCGCAGGTGCGCACCGAAAAATTCAAAGGGCCTTTTCAAATTCCAGTGAATGCAGGCGGGGGCTTAATTGCTGACGGTCACCCTGTCGGAGCGACAGGGGTTCGCCAGGTTTTCGAAGCGTATCAACAGCTCACGGAGCAGGGCGGTGCTCGCCAGATCGAGAACGCAAAAAGATTCCTCACGTTCAACATGGGCGGCAGCCTCACGACTTCCGTCGCCATGGTTTGGGGACGCGAATAGGATCATTTCTTGCGCAGATCGCGACGTGAGCGCGACGCGTTGCTGAAAGGTTCGACGACCTGGGTCGAAGCAGAAATCACGCGCGTCCTCTACGTCCACCGTGTTCGTCACGCACGTTTCTTGGGTGTGGTCTCACTTGCAATCGAAGAACTTCCCGGGGTGATAAAGGAAGACGTAGAGGATTTTCTCGAAAATCATCCGCTCAGCCCGGCCGCGCGCTTGCGCCCAAGAATGGGAATGGTGGGCGATATTTGGCTGGCCTTTATCGGACCTGAAGTGCGACGGGGTGCCAGTGGATTAGGAGAGACGCCACGCGATGCACTGACAGATTTCAACCGGCACTTCATGGAGCCGCTCATTTCTCGAAACGGCTCTGAGCCAGCGGAGACCGATTGATTTAGAGATTCAAGGATTCAACGCCTTCACATGAAAGTTCCATTCACGCTCGGGGAAGTTGGTCACTTTGGGCTGGCGGTACGCGATCCGCAGAAAAGCGCCCAATGGTTCCAGCGCGCTCTGGGATTGCGCAAAGAATTCGATTACGAAAACGGAGTCGCGGTTGGCAACGACAATGTGACGATCGCGCTGTTCAAAGGAACGCCTTCACCTGACACGATTGATCACGTGTCGTTTCACCTGCCGAACATGGCGACATTGAGAAAAGCGCTCGAGCATTTGAAGAGCGTCGATGTCGAAATCGAGGATCCGGGCGATGAAATCGGTCCGGAAGCCGCGGGGTCGAAAAATATGGGCCTTTGGTTCCATGATCCCGACGGCTACCGCTGGGAGCTGAGCGTGCTCGGCGGCAAATAGTCAGCTCCCTTTCTCTGGTTGTGACATAGGACGCGCATTGATGTGCGTAGCGCACGACTAAGTGCCTGCATTGACGCGATATCTAAGGGCCTTAGCTTTTTCAGTGACAAATGATCACTTCTGTATCAGAAAACGGGGACGGAAAAAAATTTATCTCGCACGTGCCAGGGTATTGGTCTCGCGACGGCGGGATTGCGCCGGAACTCTGGAATGACTGGAAATGGCAGCTCAAAAACAGGGTTACTTCTCTCGCTCAGCTGGAAAAACATCTCGAGCTGAGTGATGAGGAACGTAGCGGCGTTTTACTCTCAGGCGACAAACTCGCGCTCGCGGTCACGCCACACTTCTTTAACCTCTTGCCGCGGGACAATCCCGAGGATGCGATCCGGCGTCAGGTCATTCCGCGGATCGAGGAGACCTGGACATCGCCATACGACATGGCCGATCCGTGCGGGGAAGATTCGCACATGCCTGTACCGGGATTGGTACATCGTTATCCGGACCGCGTCCTGTTTTTAGTGACGGATCGCTGCGCCAGTTATTGCCGCTATTGCACTCGCAGCCGTGTCGTCAGCGGTGTGGGCGAACAGGAACTGCACACAAATTTCGAGGAGGCGTTTCGCTATCTCGAAGCGCATACCGAGGTGCGCGATGTCCTCTTGAGCGGCGGCGACGCCCTCATTTTCAGCGATGATAAGCTCGACAAGCTGCTTTCACGATTGCGGTCGATTCCGCACATTGAGTTTCTCCGCATCGGCACGCGCGTTCCGATTTTCCTGCCGCAACGCATCACACGTGAGCTGTGCGCGATACTGGCGAAATATCATCCGCTTTGGATGAGTGTGCATGTGAATCATCCGCGCGAGCTGACGATTGAGGTGAAGCACGCGCTGGAGCGCCTCGCCAACGCGGGTATCCCGCTTGGAAACCAAAGCGTTTTACTCGCAGGGGTGAATGACGATTTGGAAACTATGAAGACGCTTGTGCACAAACTCCTCATGTGTCGCGTGCGTCCATACTACATTTATCAGTGCGACCTGATCAACGGCTCGTCGCATCTGCGTACTTCGGTGGCGAAGGGCATCGAAATCATCGAAAGCTTGCGCGGCCACACCACCGGTTACGCGGTGCCGCAATTCGTGATCGACGCGCCCGGCGGGGGCGGCAAGGTACCTATCAATCCCGGTTACATTCTTTATCACGACAACGAGAAAATCGTGATTAGAAATTACGAAGGCAAAATCTTCGAGTATCCGGAAACCGGGAATGAGCAGGTCCAGTTCGCGCCACAAAGGGAATACCATGACGAATATCTCTATTCCTGACGCCTCTTGTCATTCCGAGCGGAACAAAACGTAGTCGAGAATGAAGCGGCACGGGAAGCCGCGACGTAGACGGGTAGGTGGAGGCTGAGTGAACGGGAAGCGAGCGAATTAAATCTCTTAACATTGAGAGATCTCTCCACTTCGGTCGACATGATAAATGGCGGAACGATTAGCGCTTAAGCGCCCGCGGACCCGGATAAGGCGAATCGAGCAAATCTGCTGAATCCAGACCAGTTTGTTGTCGCATCTCAACGTTGCTCCGGGAAAGGAAAACTGAGTTATGAAATATTCTGTCGCCGTATGTTTGATGTTGTCGCTACTGAACGCTGCTGCGGAAACACTCAGATCAGTTGAAATTCGCTTTTGTCCGGCATTGGCGATTCGAACCTATCCGTTGGAAAGCCGACGTGACCTTCAAAGTCTCCTGTTGCAGAATGTCGCAGTGATCAATCACGGCAGCGCGCCGTTCAAGATTGAGAACATCGAGATCGAATTGCTGCGATCGAATCGCGCTATTGAATCACGCGACATGGATCGAGAGGCGGTGCAGCGGATCGCTGACCGCGGCGCGAAGTTGCAAGCAGCAGGCATCCTTCAACAAGTGGGATTTCAATTCTGTGGCGCAGATTTGATTGCGCCTTCGATCAAATTAGCCGGGGCCACCCTGGCTCGAGACCAAGCGCTTCTCATAGTTGAGCAGGTTTTCGCGTTCAACGGCGCCCGCGACACCCTGCGTATTCGCTTTCACGGCCACGTCGACGGTCATGCCACGGAATTCACGGACTCGATCCCCATTAAATCTGAATTCGCAAAAAACAAATACAATTTCCCCCTACGAGGCGTTTGGTATGCGGGTTGGGGAGCTTCGTTTCACACGGGACATCGCTGGGCGATTCCGGAAGAGTTTGCACTCGACATCGCGAAGATCGGTGAGAGTGGACTCAGCCATAAAGGCGATGGTGCGCGATTCGACGATTATTACGCTTACGGCGCGGATGTGCTCGCCGCGGCCGACGGCCATGTGATCAGCGCTGCAAACGATCAGCCAGAGGATCCTTCAGCAATGCAGCGTCCTAACGAGACTCAGGAAGCATATTTCGCGCGGCTCCAGAAAGAGCAAGGAGAGCGGCTCGTCAAAGGCCTAACGGCGATTACAGGCAACTATGTGATGATTGATCACGGGAAGAATGAGTATTCGCTGTACGCGCACTTGCAGCCTGACAGTGTGCGCGTTCATGTCGGCGACGAAGTAAAAGTCGGCGACGTGATTGGCAAACTCGGTTCGTCTGGCAATTCCACGGAGCCGCACCTGCACTTTCACGTCTGCGATAAACCTGACCCGCTGATGTGCGCCGGTGTTCCAGTGAACTTCAGCAATGTCACGATCCAGTGGGCCGACCTGCCGCGCCCTATCCAAAGCGGGGACGTTGTCATTGCAAAATAGCAAATGCTTGGCCGATCAAGTCAAAGCCGCGGTCGAATTTTCTTGTTTATTTCTCGATAACTTCCGAGTAAACGATTTCATCCACGTTATTCGCGATCACGATGAAATTGCTTGGGCGAATTCTTCTCGCATCTTCAGCGATTGTGCTTGCCATCGGGGCGTGGATACATACTGCGGGTTTTGACCGAATGTCGGCTGGAGTGGCGAAATCGGATCTCAACCCGTTTCTGGGCAGAGGATTGAAAGTGTTGTGGCTCCAGGATTCAACGATTGCGATCGTTCTCGCGATCGTGTTCGCTGTTGTCGCCATTCGCCCCGCTGCTGCAAGCAAGCCAGTGATCGTTCTGCTCGCGCTCGTAGCAGTGATGACCGCTGCGCTGACGTATTATTTCATCGGCAATTTCTTTGGTGGCCATATTTTCTTGGTGGCGGGCATCGCCGCAATCTTAGGCGGATTTTTGTGGCCGGAGGCGACAAAACCGTAAAACCGCAGTTCCCGCCGCGCGCATCCCGTCGGAAGCGGGCATTTGTAATTTCTTTTCGTTTGGCTGGTTGCGTAAACTTTAAGCTTGCGTAATAAAGATTGGGCCGTGTAAAGTCGCCCACTTCGGTTTTGCCACTCAACTGTCACTTTGTCATTTTTATCATTTTATGAACCAACGTTTAATCGCGGAAATTGGCCGCACTCAACGACTTGAAATCATTAACTCACTCAAGCGCACCAGGGGGATGTCGGTGAACGAGCTGGTGGAGAAAATGAAGATGAGCTACATGGGCATCAAGCAGCATTGTCTCACGCTCCAACGCGACGGTTACCTGGATACGTGGCGTCGGCCGCAAAAGATGGGTCGCCCTGAAATGGTCTATCGCCTGACCCGGCGCAGCCATGATCTTTTTCATGCCGACAGCCATCAGCTTACTCTCGACCTGCTGAAAGCGGCGGAGGAAATCTACGGACCTAACGCTCCAGAAAAGCTTCTCTACAATATTTTTGAAAAGAAAACAGCTGCGTTGAAGGCCAGGACGAAAGGAGACACAGTCGCTGACCGTGCCAAATGGCTGGCCAATGTGCGCGATGCAGAGGGCTACATGTCACAGTTCGTTTACAATCACCAGGATGGCGGTCCCAGGATTTTCGAGTGCCATTCGCCGATTCTTAACCTCCTGGATCGTTATCCCATCGTGGGTCGGCTGGAACAGGACATGTTTGAAGCAGTGTTGCGCACGAAGGTGCGCCGGCAAATGATGCGCAATTCGGGGCTATACGAGTGCGCATTTCATTTTGCAGCGTAGGCGATCTGATAAATGGTTGGGACGGACCGCTGGGCCGTCCGCCTTTCTACGGCCCGAATAGCTAATTGATTTGTTCTTTCGTTGTCCGCGAATCTCGGTTGATTGATGGCCCATGTCTCGGGCTTTTCCTTCCGTTGTCATCGAGAATTTGCAGCCGTTGATCGACGGCGGTCGCCACCCGATAAAGCGCATCGTTGGCGAAGACCTGGTTGTGGATGCGGACATTTTTAAGGATGGACACGACGTCGTGGCGGCGATCCTGAAGTGGCGTGTTCTCGGGAAGCGGCCATGGCGGGAAACGCCGATGAATTTTGTTGATAACGATCGATGGCGCGGGGTCTGCACTTTGTACGATGAGACCATTCACGAATACACGGTCGAAGCATGGACGGACACGTTTCGCAGTTGGCAAGCCGAGTTCACAAAGAAATTTGAAGCCGGTGTCTCCGATCTTCGGAGTGAAGCGCTCGAAGGCGCGGCTTTGCTGGAAGCTGCCGCCAAACGAGCGCGCGATCGGGCGGATCGCAAGCGGTTGCTGGAGTTGTCCCGGCAAATTTCGACTGGTGCGAATTCAGAAATTCACGCAATCGCTCGATCAGGCGAGCTCGAGGTGCTGATGGCAACTTATCCCGATCGATCTGCTGCGACACAGTACGATCCTGCTGCCCGTGTTGTTGTGGATCGCCCGGCAGCGTTAATCGGAGCGTGGTATGAATTTTTCCCGCGCTCAGCTGAAGGCCGGAGTGATCCCGGGTCGACGTTTCGTGATTGTTTACCTCGGGTGGACGACGCAAAGGCAATGGGTTTCGACGTCATTTATTTCCCGCCGATTCATCCCATTGGCCACACGAATCGCAAAGGCCGGAATAACTCGATCATATGCGAGCCGGGCGATCCCGGCGTGCCATGGGCGATCGGCAGCGAAGCTGGCGGACACAAGGCAGTCGAGCCTTCACTCGGGACACTGGAAGATTTTGATTGGCTACAGAAAGAAGTGCGAAAGCGAGGAATGGAAATCGCCCTCGATTTCGCGATCAATTGTTCGCCAGATCATCCCTACGTCAAAGAGCACCCCGATTGGTTCTACAAACGCCCCGACGGCACGATCAAATACGCGGAGAACCCGCCGAAAAAGTACGAAGATATTTATCCATTGAATTTTCACTGCGAAAACTGGCGCGACCTCTGGGCGGAGATGAAGAGCATCGTTTTGTTTTGGGCCGAGCGCGGGGTGCGCATCTTTCGTGTGGACAATCCACACACCAAACCAGTCGCTTTTTGGGAGTATTTGATCAAAGGCGTACGCCAGAAATATTCTGACACGATTTTTCTTTCCGAAGCGTTCACCAGACCAAAGATGATGAAGGCGCTGGCCAAAGCCGGTTTCAACCAGAGTTATACCTATTTCACCTGGCGGAATACGAAGCGCGAGCTCATCGAATATTTCACGGAACTGACCCAAACAGAGATGAGCGAATATTTTCGCCCAAACCTTTGGACCAACACGCCCGATATCGTGCCGTTTGTGCTTCAGGATGGGGGGCGGTCCGCATTCATGATTCGGGTTGCTCTGGCCGCGACGCTTTCGCCTCTTTACGGCATCTACAGCGGATACGAGCTGTGTGAGAATGAAGCATTGCCGGGCCGCGAGGAGTATCTCGATTCCGAAAAATATCAATACAAGGAGCGCGATTGGAATGCCCCGGGAAACATCAAGGACTGGATTGCGCGACTAAACAAAATCCGAAAGGAAAACCGCGCCCTTCAGCTTTACACGAACCTGCGGTTCCACGACGCCGAGAACGATGCCATTCTGTTTTACAGCAAGATGACCGCCGCGCGTGATAACATCATTCTCATCGTGGTGAATCTTGATCCGCATCGCAAACAAAATTCATTTGTTCATGTTCCGATTGAGAACTTTGGTCAGATGGAGAGCGACGTGTACCAGGTGCAGGATTTGCTAAGTGGTGCGACTTACACCTGGCGTGGCCGCCGCAATTATGTAGAGCTCGATCCCGATATTCAACCGGCGCATATTTTTCTGGTGCGACGCTGAGCTTTGGATTGCCGTGTCTCACAGCGTGGAGAGTCAGCGTGTGTTTGATCCCTAGTGCGAGCATTTGCATCCGGTAATCGCCCTGCCTATCATTACGAAATTTCTGGCATGAAGATTAGGGTCCTGTTTTTTGCCGCGCTGGCGAGCGCGTCTCCTGTGATTGCACAAGAAGCCTCAGCTACGCCGCCTCTGGTGCCTGAGCACTCACAGACCATCCTGGAAACGCTCCTCAAAGCCGGCCCCGTAATGATTCCGATGGTTTTGCTGTCGATCTTTTTTGTCATGCTCGTTGTGGTTTACTTGTTGACAATCCGCCGAGGTGCGGTGGTTTCGAGCGGTTACATGGCAACGGCAGACGCGCTTTTGCGTAAACGCGATTACCTGGGTCTGCTCGCCGTTTCCAATCGGCACGGAGAAGCAATCGCGCGAGTCGTGCAGAAAGTGCTCGATTTCACGACCAAAAATCCGAACGCCGATCTTCAGCAAGTTCGTGAAATCGCCGAGACGGAGGGAACGCGAGTGGCAGCCAATTTGAATAATCGGGTCATTTACCTCGCGGATATTGGAATGATTGCGCCGCTGCTAGGCCTGCTTGGCACTGTCTTTGGAATTATACATTCCTTTGGCGCGTTGGGAGCCGACATCGGTTCCGCGCGCTACGTGGCATTGTCGCGCGGGATCAGCGAGGCACTGGTGAACACGGCTGCCGGACTGGCCATTGGTATTCCAGCGATGATGTTCTACGCGTTCTTTCGCGGCAGAGCACAAAAATTGATCTCGGAATTGGAAGCTGCTTCGACACACGTCCTTGCTTTGCTTTCCTTGCAATACGGCAGGCCCCAGCGAACTCCTGTGCTGATCGAGGAAGAACTGTAAAGCTGTTTATTCCAATGAATCTGCGTGGTCACGCACCTCTGCATCATCCAGGCATTCAACTGGCCCCGCTCGTTGATGTGCTATT
>WNEO01000491.1_pt1 | contig 10272 bp, 10 predicted proteins | sample 5399941 | NCBI WGS metagenome assembly WNEO01 (sample SAMN13153328, study PRJNA577476) | soil metagenome | isolation source: 20 cm grassland meadow soil 2 days after 3rd rain plot 2 | place: USA:California | collected 2015-11-11
GGGCAAGCCCTGCCGATCCGCCCGCGCTCACACCCCCGCGGCGAGGTGTGCTACTGGTCCGGGCCTGAGGTGAGAATGGGAGGGTTCATGCGGCCACCTCCGCGGGTTGAAGACAGAAGTAGGCGCAACCGGTCCCGTCCGGGGGGATGATGAACGGGGCGTCGATGGGCAAGGGCCGAGAGGGCTCGTCGCCGCGGGCGCCCTTCGCGGTCGCTCCGAGAGTTCTCCTCGTCGACGACGACCCGAGCTTGTGCGCGCTTCTGCAGGCGCAACTCACACGTCGGAACTTCGAGGTCCAGCCAGCATCCTCCGCCTCTGAGGCCCTCCGCCTGCTCGATGCCACCGAAATCGACGTCGTGCTCACCGACGTGGTGATGGAGGGCATGGACGGGCTGCAGCTCTGCTCCCGGATTGCGGCCGATCGGCCGGAGCTGCCGGTCGTCATCCTGACCGCCTCCGAGCGCCTAGAGACGGCGATCGGCGCCATCCGTGCAGGGGCTTACGACTTCGTGACCAAGCCGATTGACTTCGAGGTACTCAGCCTGGTGCTTGAGCGGGCTGTCAAACAACGCCGGCTCGCGGCCACCGTCGAGCGCCTCAGCCGCGCGCTCGAGGAGGTGACGGGATTTGAGGAGCTCGTTGGTGAGAGCCCCGCGATGCGTAAGGTCTTCGCCCTGCTGGGACGGGTGACACAGTCGGAGGCGTCGGTGCTCATCACAGGTGAGAGCGGCACTGGCAAGGAGCTGGTCGCGCGCGCCCTGCACCGCCGGGGCCCGCGGAGCGCCGGGCCCTTCGTGGCCGTCAACTGTGCTGCCATCCCCGAAACGCTCCTCGAGAGTGAACTCTTCGGGCATGCGCGGGGCGCGTTCACCGACGCGCGCGCTGCGCGCACGGGTCTCTTCGTGCAGGCGAACGGAGGAACCCTGCTCCTCGATGAAATCGGCGACCTGCCGATTGGCCTGCAGCCCAAGCTTCTTCGCGCTCTCCAAGAGCGCGTGATCCGCCCTGTCGGCGGCGATGCAGAAGTACCCTTCGACGTGCGCCTCATCACCGACACGAACCAGGAACTGCGGGCGGCGGTTGACCAGCGCCGGTTCCGGGAGGACCTCTTCTTCCGCGTGGCCGTCATCCAGATCGAGTTGCCACCTCTCCGGGCGCGTGGCACGGACGTGCTGCTGCTCGCCCAGCACTACGTCGAGCGGTATGGTAAGCACGCCGGCAAGCGGGTGCGCAGTCTTTCCCGCGCAGCGGCCGAGCGCCTGCTTGATTACCCGTGGCCTGGCAACGTCCGCGAGCTGCAGAACTGTGTCGAGCGGGCGGTGGCGCTCACCATGCGCGAGGAGATTGGCGTAGAGGACCTGCCGGAGCACGTCCGTGCCTGGCGTCGCAAGCGTCCCGCCCTCGCCGCCGGCGAGCCCGGCGACTTGGCGCCGCTCGAGGAGGTCGATCGGCGCCACATCCTCCGGGTCTTCGAGGCTGTCGGCCGGAACCAACGCCGTGCGGCGCAGATGCTGGGCATCGATCGAAAGACGCTTGCAGGCAAGCTTGCGCGGTATGGTGCGCGGGAAAGGTCCCGCCGCCGCGCCCACGGTCACCGACGTTGAGCATCCAGGGCGTCCAGCGCCGCGATTGCGGCGGGATGCCCCACGCCGTTCTAAGACCCCACCACAGCGAGCCTTTTCTTCTCGGACCCGCGTTCGGGGGAAATCTTCCCCACTGGCGCGCCACCCGAGACGTAGGCATTCCGCGTCCCTGCAATTGGCACGTCGCGTGCTTGAGCAGTCGCTCGTGGACTGGGCGGAGGAGCAGGCGGAGGCCTCGGGCGTTCCCGAGAAGGCCGGCGGAATCCTGCTCGAGGCGCCCGAGCCCGCCCCATGCCAGCGACGGCTCCTGCTGACGGAGGACGACGCCGATACGCGGCGTCTGCTCGGCGCGGAGGCGTGCGATGGCGCCGAGCTCCTCGAGCACCTCTCGGCCGCGGTGGACGAGCACAGATTGGCGGCGCGCGGCATCGCCGTTCGTAACGGGGGCACCTACGACGCCGTCATCGCGGACAACCAGCTGCCCGAGCCGTGCGGGCTGGACGTGCTGGCGGCCCTCCAGTGCGCGCGCTGCCCGTGCCCTTCATCCTGATCACGGCGTTCGCCGATGAGGACACGCGGGCCGAGGCGCGGGCCCTTGGGGCCGCAGCGTTCTTGGAGAAGCGCCTCTCCATCGCCGACCTTCAGGCCGCCATCCGGACGGCGATCGAGCCGCACTGAGGGGGGCGCATGCGCATCTGCGCGCGGCGGTTGGCGGGAAAGGCCCAGAGCATGTCCCTGAACTTCCGCTTGGTGGGCGAAGCGGCCCTCCGGCGCGGCGCCACTGAGCGCGCGGCATGACCGAGCTTGCCCCGGGGGCTGATCGCCCACCCTGGCGAGCCGGCGCGTGCGCCCGAACGCCTGCTGACGAGAAGGTCTCCCTCCCAAGGGAACTCGAGCGCCAGAAGCGCGCGCTCGAGCAGGCGTACCGCGATCTGGCGCGGAAGGTGCATACCGTGGAGACGCGCGCCAAGCAGCTGGCCAAGGCGCGCGCCGCACTCCAGACTGCCTGCCTGAAGACGCGCTCTCTCGCCGACCTGAGCCACGAGATTCGAACCCCGATGACGGCGATCCTTGGCTACGTGGACCTCCTCGGGGCCCCGGGCACGTCAGAGGCCGAGCGACGGAAGTACCTCGAGACGATCCGCCGAAACGGGGAGCACCTGCTGCGCGTCCTCGACAACGTCCTCGACCTCTCGAAGATTGGGGCGGGCAAGATGCCCCTCGAACGCAAGGCATGCTCACCAGTGCAGCTCATGGGGGGCGAGAGCTCGGCCGATGCCGCTGCGGAGGACGCCACACCTCCGGCGGTGGACCGCGATTTCGTCCTCCGCGGCCGCATCCTGCTGGCGGAGGACACGCCGGACATCCAGCGGCTGATCGCCTTCTATCTCAGGAAGGCCGGCGCAGAGGTCACCGAGGCGCAGGACGGCCTCCGCGCCTGCGAGCTCGCCACCGAGGCGGCGGCGAGTGGCACGCCCTTCGACGTGATCCTCATGGACATGCAGATGCCGAAGCTTGACGGGTACGGCGCCACCGCCCGGCTTCGCGCCAGCGGTTACCGTGGGTCGATCGTGGCCCTCACGGCCCACTCCACGAAGGGCGACCGGTGGCGCTGTCTCGCAGTGGGGTGCGACGGCTTTGTGTCGAAGCCGATCGACCGCCGCACGCTCCTCGAGACCGTGCAGCGCCACGCCGCGCGGGCCGTCGCACCGCCGCCGCCCTGCCTCGGCGGAGGCGCCGCGGCTCGTGGGTGCGAACCTCCCTCCTAGCCGCGCCTCGCCCGAATCATTTGTGAAGTGTCCGGGAATCGCCACGGATGAGCCTCGTAGCGTGCGGCGCACGCCGGGTAGCGAGATCAAGGGGTGCACGGGTGCCGTTGGTGGCGCGGGTCAAGGCACGAACGGGGTGAGCAGCGAAGCACGACGGTCTTACGGCGAGGCACCTGGGGTGCGCAGCCGGCGCACGACCTCGAGGAAGAGCGCCCGACCGGGCCAGCCGGTTGCGAGATGAAACCACAACCGGCGCCTGAGTATCCAGGGCGCCCGGCGCCAGCGATTGCGGCGGGATGCCCCACTCCGTTCTAAGCCCCCACCATAGCGAGCCTTTTCTTCTCGGATCCGCGTTCGGGGGAAATCTTCCCCCACTGGCGCGCCACCCGAGACGTAGCCATTCCGCGTCCCTGCACAATTGGCACGTCGCATGCTCAGGCAGTCGCTCGGTGGACCGGGCGGAGACGCTTACCCTCCCCACGGGCGAGACATGCATAACGACGAGTTACGGCGCATCGGAATGCGGGCCCTCCGGGGAATCCCCGACCTGCGCGCGGAGGTCGACGGCCAGACTGCCGCCCAGGCCGTCTTTGGCGACCGCGCCTCGAACGTGCCTGACGCACTCGCCATCGCGCAGGCCGACGGGCCGGCGCAAGGCAAGTCGCGGGCGGATCATGTCATTCCTTGATGGACTCGCCCCTGCGCACGTTTTCACGTGCGCCAGCCTTGCAGTCTACATCTACTCCGTCCTGCGTGGCATGGCCGAGGCTCGAAGGGAGGCGAATCATCGGGCCCATAAGCTCGGGCATCTTCGGTACTCTCCGAGTCACGCGAACGGCAAGCGGCACAAGGTCAGCCAGGACGCCTTGCTCGTCGCTGAGGATGGGCCTGTCAATCGGCAGGCGGAGGCCTCGGGCGTTCCCGAGACGGCCGGTGGAATCCTGCTCGAGGCGCCCGAGCCCGCCCCATGCCAGCGACGGCTCCTGCTGGCGGAGGACGACGCCGATACGCGGCGTCTGCTCGGCGCGACTCTCCGGCGACAGGGCTTCGAAGTGGTCGAGGCGTGCGATGGCGCCGAGCTCCTGGAGCACCTCTCTGCCGCGGTGGACGAGCACAGATTGGCGGCGCGCGGTATCGCCGTTCGTAACGAGGGCGCCTACGACGCCGTCATCGCGGACAACCAGCTGCCCGAGCTGTGTGGGCTGGACGTGCTGGCGGCCCTCCAGCGCGCGCGCTGCCCCGTGCCCTTCATCCTGATCACGGCGTTCGCCGATGAGGACACGCGGGCCGTGGCGCGGGCCCTTGGGGCCGCAGCGTTCTTGGAGAAGCCCCTCTCCATCGCCGACCTTCAGGCCGCCGTCCGGACGGCGTTCGAGCCGCACTGAGAGAGGCGCATGCGGATCTACGCGCGGCTGTTGGTTGGAAGGGGTGAGCCATGCTCGAGCTTCGGGTAGAGCCGCGGCTGCGCCGCGTGGTGGCCGACAATCTCGGGGTGGCCCTCGAGGACCTGACCCCGGAGGTGTCCCTCACCGACGACCTGGCGGCCGACTCGCTCGACCTGCTCGAGCTTGCTCTCGCCCTCGAGGAGGAACTCGGTTTCACGGTGCCCGAGCGCGTCCTCAGCGACGTGCGTACCTACGGGGATCTAGTCCGCGCGACGGCGATGCTCGCACCCGAGCGGCGCGCCGCAGAGGCGCGCGGCAGCGGGGCGCTCGCCTTCTTCCGGGCCCGGGTCATAGCTGCGGACGGCCGTGGCACGCTCGAGCGCTCGGGCGCGCTCACGCCCTATGTGCTCGAGGAAATCGCGGAGAACGCTCGACGCGCGGGCAGCGTGTGGCTCGAAGTGGCACCTCGGGGCGATGAGCCAGGGCTGAGCGCCGTGTGGGAAGAGTGCGCGCGCTTGGCCGCCCGGGGTATCTCCGTGAACTTCCGCTTGGTGGGCGAAGCGGCCCTCCGGCGCGGCGCCACTGAGCGCGCGGCATGACAGAGCTTCCCCCGGGGGCTGATCGCCCACCCTGGCGAGCCGGCGCCTGCGCCCGAACGCCTGCTGACGGAGCAGCCGGAGGCGCGAGGGCCTGCGCCCGGGATCAACCCACCGACACGAGATGGACGCCGCTGCGAACGGGACTCTTGGACCCCCTCTTCACGAGAGGCGGTGTGGCGAGTCCGCACCGATCGAAGCCGAAAAGAGAGACGCATGTTGGGAGAACAGATCGCGGAGGAAACGGGGAAGCTCCTCGAGGGAGGAGCGGTCAGCTATCGCGGTGCTTCGTACTACAGCGACTCCCCGAATTTCCGCCGTCTGAACGCCGTTGCCGTCGTCTTCGAGTACAGCGCCGACGCGGATGGGAACTCGAAGAGCAAGGCCTGGGAGTGGAAGTAGGCGCATCGTTGACGATGAACGTGGACGCATGTCGCCTGACGGCGATCCTTGGAGGAGCGACAACCGTGATCCGGGCTCGGCTTTGGCCCGGAGCGTGCCTCGGTCTGAGGGCGGGAGCGCCCGTCTTTTTTTTGCACTCCCGGGATTTTCTGATAGCTCGTTCTGCGGTCAGAGCACCTTCGAACTTGGCGGGCTTCTTGCTGCCGCCATTGCACCGAAAGGAGGAAGCGCGATGTCACTCGTTCCCTGGAACCGGTTCCGTGTGCTGCGGCGCCGGGGCGATCTGTTCGACGAGCTGTTCCGGGAGTCCTTCCGCCGGCCGATCTTCGAGGAGGGGGAGGTGCTCGAGCCCGCCGTCGACACGGTGTCCGCCGACCGGCTGACGGTCTGCGGCGAGGCGCGACCCGGAAGGTCCTCCACGTCCGGCTGCGCTGCGAGGTGGCTCCTCGCCCTCTTCGTCGTGCTGGGAAGCACCTCTCTCATGGGTGCCGCCCGGGCGGACGAGACCCCGGCCGCCTCGGACATCGAGGACGGAGCATCCAACGACTACGACCCATGGCAGCGCTTCAACGAGAAGATGTTCTTTTTCAATCACGACGTCTTCGACCGACGCCTCCTGAAACCGATCGCCAAGGGATGGAACAAGGCCCTCCCCGACGTCGGGAAGCGGGGGCTCGATCGCGCCTTCGACAACCTCGGCATGCCGAGGCGCCTGGTGAACAACCTTCTCCAGGGTCGCTTCCGCGGCGCGGGTCGCGAAGTCGCGCGCTTCGGCGTGAACACCACGATCGGTGTGGTCGGCTTCCTCGATGTCGCGAAGGCGCAGCTCCACATCGACAGCAGCGACGCCGACACCGGCCAGACCCTCGGCGTGTACGGCTGGGGCCCCGGGCCGTACCTCGTGCTCCCCAGCCTCCAGCCGCTCACCGTCCGTGACGGTATCGGGTACGGCGTGGACGGACTCCTCGATCCGGTCGGGTACGTCACGCCGTTCCTCGCGACGACGGGGATGTCGGTCGTGAAGCAGGTCAACAAGCGCTCCCTGAACCTCGAGCTCTTCCAGGACGTCGAGGACAGTGCCCTCGACCTCTACAGCGCCGTCCGCAACGGCTACCTCCAGCGCCGCCATGGGTCGATCGAGCAGGCGATCGAGGCGCGCCACACCGAGCGGCATCCGCCGCCAGTGAAGGAGACCGCCGCACGATGAGGTCGCTCGTCGCGACCTCTGGCACGGCGTCGGGAGCGAGTGGCCGGGGTCTCAGGCTACTCGTTCGTCTTGCGTGCGCCCGGCCGCTCGTGACCGTGCTGCTCGGCGTGCTCGGCGCTGTCGCGGCGCTCACCTACACGGTCCGCCAGCTCGGCTTCGTCACCTCGGGACGGGATCTGCTGCCGCACGGCCAGCCCTTTGTCCAGCGTGAGCAGGAGTACTCCGACGACTTCCCGCGTCTCGACCAGCTGGTGGTGGCGGTCGAAGCCGACGACGTCGCGCGCTCGAAGGCGTACGCCCGTCGTCTCGCGCAGGAGCTGCGCAAGGACCGAGACACGTTCGCGCACGTCACCTATCGGATCGATCCGGGCCGATTCCGCGGCCGAGAGCTCCTCTACCTCTCACGTCACGACCTCGCCGACCTCGCCGACGACGTCGTCGATCATCGACGGTTCCTCACCGCCTTCGCGGCGCGGCCGACGCTCGACGAGCTGGTCGACGGCCTGCGGACGGAGGTCGTGACGGCCTTCGTCCGCAACGCCTTCGACCTGGGGCTCGACGACGCGGATGCGAACGTCGACCTCGGCGCCGCCCGTGACGTGCTCGATCAGATCTCGACGCGGCTCGATCGACGGGTGCCCTACCGCTCGCCGTGGCGGTCGCTCTTCTCGCTGAAGCGGGGCGACGGGGATGCCGGCTACTTCCTCTCCGACGACGAGCGGCTGCTCTTCGTCCTGGTCGAGGCGCGGCGGGAGCACGGGAGCTTCACGGCCTACCGCGACGCGATCGGACCGCTGCGGGCGGCGATGGCACGGGTACAGACCGAGTTCCCGGGCGTGCGCGCCGGCCTCACGGGCGCCCCCGTGCTCTCGAACGACCAGATGGAGGCCGCCTTCCGGGACAGCAAGCGCGCGACGGTGCTCGCCTTCGTGCTGACGTTCGCCGTGCTGGCCGTCGCCTTCCGGGGGCGCGGCATGCCGATCGTGCTGCTCGCCGTGCTCGCGGTGAGCCTCTGCTGGTCGCTCGGCATCGTGACGCTCGTGGTCGGCCACCTCTCGATCTTCTCCGTGATGTTCCTCTCGATCGTCGTCGGCCTCGGCACCGACTACGGGGTCTACCTCCTCCTGCGCAACGCCGAGGAGATCGCCCTCGGCCGACCCGCGCGCGAGGCGCTCGAGGTGACGGCGATGCGGGCCGGACCGGGGATGCTGGGCGGAGCGCTCGCCGCGGCGGGCGCGTTCTACGTGCTCATGGCAACCGACTTCCCGGGGATCCAGGAGCTCGGCTTCATTTCGGGCACATCCGTCATCGTGGCGTGGTTCGCCATGATGACGCTGCTCCCGGCGCTCGTCCTGCTGGTGAAGTCCCGGCGCGACGCCTCAGACGTGCCGCGCCGAGACGGTGGGCATGCCCGCGTGCGCTTCGTCGACGCCATGACCCATCGGCCGAGGCTCGTGCTCGCGCTCGCCGGCGTGGCGACCGCGCTCTCCGTCTTCGCGCTCCACGGCGTGCGGTTCGACTACAACCTCTTGAACCTCCAGGCACGAGGCACCGAGTCGGTCGATTGGGAGGAGCGCATCCTCCGCGCGGCCGGCCGGTCGAGCTTCGTCGCGCTCTCGACGGCCGGGTCGCTCGACGAGCTGCGTGAACGGGCGGCAGCGTTCGAAGGTCTCGCATCGGTATCCGAAGTGGAATCGGTGCTCTCGCTGATCCCGCCCGAGCAGGCTGCGAAGGCGCAGGTGCTTGCCGAGCTCGCGCCGGTCGTGGAAGCCGTCGCCGTAGGGCCGCCGGAGACGGTCGACGCCGGCCGTCTGCTGATCGCGCTCCGGACGCTCCAGCGCCGCCTCGATTTCGCGGCGGACGAGGCGCCTGCCGGTCACGATCGCGACCAGGTCGTCTCGCTCCGGGACCAGACGGCGGGTCTCGTGCGGAGGCTCGAGCGGGCCGATCCCGCCGCGGTCGCCCCCGCACTCCTCCCTCTCCAGGACCGGCTCCGGGGCGATCTCGCGCACACGCTCCGGCGGCTCAAGCAGAATCTCCACCCGACCCCGATCGCGCTCGACGACGTGCCGCCCCAGCTCCGGCGGAGGTTCGTCGGGCGCAGCGGGCGCTTCCTGCTGCAGATCCAGCCGAAGGTCGACATCTGGGATCGCGCGGGCGCGGAACAGTTCGTCGACGAGCTCCGGACCGTCGACCCCGACGTGACGGGCACCCCGGTCATCGGCTTCGAGACCATCCGCTACATGGAGCGGGCCTACAAGCAGGGCACGCTCTACGCCTTCCTGCTGGTGGGCGTCTTGACCGCCCTGACGATCCGGCGGGCGCGCGAGACCGCGCTCGCGATGATCGCCCTCGGGCTCGGGACGCTCTGGACGGCCGGCCTGATGTTCCTCTTCGGTCTCCCCTTCAACCTGGGGAACCTCTTCGGCTTCCCGCTGGTGGTCGGAGCGGGCGCCGAGTTCGGCGTCAACGTCGTGCTGCGCTACGTCGAAGGACGTGAGCACGGTGGGCCGCTCCTTCCGCGCGGTACCTTTCTCGCCGTGCTGTTCAATGGCCTCACGACGGTGGTCGGCTTCGGAAGCCTCATGATCGCCGCCCACCGTGGCATCTTCGGGCTGGGGCTACTCCTGACGCTCGGGATGATCGCGACCCTCGGCGCCTCGCTGATCGTGCTCCCCGTCCTGCTCGGCTGGGCCGAGCCCCGCGTCACCGTGGAGCCGACGGCCGTCGAGCAGTGGCGGCCGGCTCGAGGGGCCGTGTCGGACGAAGCGGCCTAGCTAGCTAGCGCTCCTCCGCGAGCTTCGTCCGGATTCTCTTCACCAGCTCGTCATACGAGGCGGTCCGGATCGTCTTCTCGAACTGGGCGTGAAAGTTCCCGGCCAGGCTCACCCCATCGACGACCACGTCGGAGATCTTCCAGAGCCCACCCGCGGAGGTCAGGCGGTAGTCCGCGGGGAGCTCGTCGGTGTTCTTGCGGACCAGCGTCGTGTGCACGACGGCGCCGTTCTTCTCGACGGACTCCGCGCCGTAGGTCGTCGTGCTGTCGCCGAGGAAGCGCAGCACCAAGCGGTTGTACGAGCGCTCGAAGAGCTGTCCGAACAGGCCGGCGAACTCGTCCTGCTGCTCGGCCGAGAGGCTCGCCCAGTGAGATCCGAGCGACTCCCGAGCCATCGCCCGGAAGTCGAACGAGTCGCGCATGACCTTCCCGACCCGCTCGCGCCGGTCGCGTTCCTTGGCCGATCCCCGCAGCTGCGGGTCGTTCAGCACCGCCGACACGGCGTCGAGGGTCTGACGGACGCGCTCCTGCGGCGCCGCGGCCAGCGCGGACGG
>WNEO01000496.1_pt1 | contig 10239 bp, 12 predicted proteins | sample 5399941 | NCBI WGS metagenome assembly WNEO01 (sample SAMN13153328, study PRJNA577476) | soil metagenome | isolation source: 20 cm grassland meadow soil 2 days after 3rd rain plot 2 | place: USA:California | collected 2015-11-11
AACAGGATCTACTGAACAGATTAATGAGCGGGGATCTACACTCGTACGTGTCGATGACAACAATTCAACAGCAACAAGCACAACCCTCTCAGAACTTGGGCTTGACATCTAATTATATGAGTATGAGTGATCAGGCTATTCTTAATAGAATGAATAATCCTGAATTAGATGATATGGAAATGCTAGAAGATTTAGGAGGCTATCCCGGATGACAAGTGCGATCCAGGCAGCTCCTACTAATAATACGCAAACACCACAATTAGATTTATCAAAATCTCGTGCTGCTAAGAAACAACATGATGATATTGTTAGTTGGACAATTAATCAGTTTGAACGAATGAAGAATGCACGAGTAGTTATCGAAAGACAGTGGTATCTCAATCTTGCATTCATGTATGGTCGGCAACATGTAGCTTTTGTGCGTCCAGGACAACGGGGATTTAATTCTGGAGCTACAAAGCTATGGATTCCTCCGGCTCCCTATTGGCGGGCCCGTCCAGTCTTCAACAGAATTAGACCTACTATTCTTACTCAACTCTCCCAGCTTACTAATAATAAGCCTAATGCTACTGTTGTACCTGCTTCTTCAGAAGAACGTGATACTTATGCAGCAATGGCTGCTGAACAACTTTGGGAAAGTACTTATATTGATAAAAAAGTAAAAGCTATTATTCGTAAAGCTATGTGGTGGAATCTAGTCTGCGGTAATTCTTATATTAAAACCTGGTGGGATTTTCAGTATGGACCTGCCGATCCAAAGACAAAGCAGAAACTTGGGGATGTCTGCTTTAATCATGTGACACCGTTCCATGTATTTATTCCTGATTTGCTTGAAGAGGATATTGAAAATCAGCCATACATTATTCATGCCTCGGCTAAATCTCCTGAATATGTAAACATGCGGTACAAGACCGGTATCGATGGCCAAGAAGTCAAAGCTGTCGAAACTACTGGTCGTGAAATTTTAGAAGAAACTTTCTTAAATCTTGTAGGTAGTCAAACTGCTCAGAAGCAGAGAAGTATAATTGAGCTAGAAGTTTGGGTTAAACCAGACTGTCATCCTAAATTTCCGGATGGCGCTATGTTTACCGTAGTGGGAAATAAGATTGTTCAAGGCTACGGGCAGATGCCTTACAGTCACGGTAAGTTTCCATTAGCTAAGTTTGACCATATTCCGGCCGGCAAGTACTACTCAACTTCTTCTGTCGAGGATCTCATTCCTTTACAGAAAGAATACAATAGAACTCATGGTCAAATTATTGAGAATAAGAATCGCATGGCTAAGCAACAACTGATGGCTGAGCGTGGCGCTGTCGATGTTTCTAAGATGACTACTGAACCTGGACAGCTTATTGAGTATACTCCAGGATTTAATAAGCCTGAACCTTTGCCTGCTCTTAATCTGCCAGCGTATGTAACTCAGACACTGGATAGAATTCTTCAGGACTGGAATGATATTTCAGGGCAACATGAAGTAACTCATGGTCAAGTCCCTCCTGGAGTAACTGCTGCGACTGCTATTTCATTCTTACAGGAGCGAGATGAGACTAAACTTAGTCCTACTTTTGATTCTCTAGAAGAGGGGATTGAAAAAACTGCTAAGATGGCTCTCGTTCTTATTCATGATTATATGACAGATGATCGTATGTTTAAAATCATTGGACCTGACGGTTCTTTTGATGCTATGACTTTTAAAGGTAGTGACTTAGCAAATAATCTCGATATTCGTGTCGAGGCTGGTTCCGCGCTACCTACTAGTAAAGCAGCTAAGCAAGCATTTGTTCTTGATTTAATGAAACTTCAATTTGTTGATCCGCAGGATGGACTCGAAGTTTTAGACATGGGTGGCATGACTAAAATTTATGAGAAAGTTCAGCAAGATCGTAGGCAAATTCAGCGAGAGAATCTTAGAATGTCTAAGGTTACTCAAGAAATGCTTATGCAATATGATCAACAAAATCAGCAGATGCTTATGCAAGATCCTGGCCATTTTGGTACACAGCCTGTTATGGATCAAACGGGTAATCCTGTTATTGATCCTGCGACAGGACAACCGCAACAACAGCCTATGGAGCCTCCCCCTATTATTAGTGTTAATAGTTGGGATGACCATAAAGCTCATATCCACTTTCATAATAATTTCCGTAAAGGTCAAGCATTTGAAAGCATGTCTCCAGAAGTAAAGAAGCTTTTTGAAGATCATGTTCAAATGCATTACAAGGCTATGGGCACCGAATCTGTTACGATGGACCCAAGAATAGCAGCCGGCCTCCCTCCTGTCGATCCTAATCAACAACCGAACCAACAACAGTCACAATCTAGTAATAATGGCTCGATGCCGCCTGGACCTCAACCAATGCCACAGTTAGGATCAATTCAATGACTAGTCCACATATGACTACACCTAATGTTGTTGTTAACTTTGTAGATAAAAGAAGGACAGCAGCGGCAGCAGATCCTAAGACTCATAACTCTATTAGAAGTATTGCTGGATTTACTGCTAATGCTGGCGGTACTACTACCACTATTGTAGGAGCTAATGCAGCCCCTGGTGCTAATGATAATAATGTGATTAGGCGTGGAGAAGAATTTCAACTTTTTACAGCTGCTGGAGTTAAGAAAGAAGAGACTATATTTACAGTTACAGGAGTTGCAGTAGCAGGTTCTACTACGGTTACTTTTACTCCGGCTGCTGCTGTGGCTACAGCTAATACAGATGTTGCTAGATTTGTCGGAATGACAGATCTAAAAGATATTGCTGACTTAGATGCTAGACTTCTAGTTCTTAACTACACTCAAGCTCAAATCAATCAAATGCTTGTTAATGATAAGATTTTTGCTATCCGACAGGCAGACAATCCAGATGGGATTTAACTATGGCTAAGCCAACTAATAAGACTCTTGCACAACTATATACCCAGGAGAAGTCGCTGGAAAAAGCGATTCCTAGATATAATAACTCTCCAAAATTAGTACGAGCTGAGCAGATTACTGAGCAGCAGATTAAAGCAAAGGGTGGAAATCCTAATAACTCTGCTTCTGATAAGTCAGCTCGTATGGCTGCTTTAAAGAGGAGAATGAATAAGGGGAAAGGCTCTGGACAGCCTCCCATCCCCGGCAAGGGGAACTAGTGGCAACAACACAGACAACTAATTATGGACTAGTTAAACCTACTGCTGGCACTGGTGAATTAGTCTCAGTTCAAGCTCATCTAGATGACAACTGGGATAAAATTGACCAAGATATGAATAGGTATGACTGGCAAGTGTTTTCTGTTACTGGTACGTGGAATAAACCTGCTAGGTGCAAGCGTGTAGAAGTTATTGTAGTTGGTGGTGGTGGTTCCGGTGGCGGTACTGCTGCAACTAGTACCTCACAAGTTGCGGGTAGTGGGGGAGGGGGCGGTGGTGGATGTGCTAGAAAGATGTTTTTAGCTAGTACATTAGCTGCTTCTGAAACTGTTACTGTTGGAACAGGTGGGGCTGCTGCAACAGCGGGAAATAACACAGGTAATGCTGGTAATAATTCCAGTTTTGCTACTGGTAAAGCTTATGTTGTTACTGCTAATGGTGGTGCCGGAGGATCAGGTGGGGCTGTAGTATCTGCGGGATCTATTGCTGGCGGTGCAGGGGGAACTGCTAGTGGTGGAGATTTAAATATGACAGGAAGTGATGGTGGAAATTCTACAGTTCCGACAGCTACAGTTTTATTAGGTACTATGTTTGGTGGAAGTAGTCCTATGGGAGGTAGTGCGAGATCTGATACCTCTACTAGTATCGGAAATGCTGGAAAACCTTATGGTGGCGGATCATCAGGATCGGGTAATTTTATTGCATCACAAGCCGCCAAAGCTTCCGCGGCCGGAGCAGATGGAGTAGTATTAGTTAAAAACTATTATTAGGAGGGGAGATGGCTTTTCAAACATATGATGAACTAATTAATATGGCTAGTAATAATCCTAAAAGAGCTTCTAGTTTAGTTCGAACTGCACAAAATTCAGGCACTCCTGTAGTAAGTCCAGATAATCCTGGATATGGTAGCGATCCTAATGCTAGAGCTGCTGCTATGCGTAGAAGAATGACTGCTAAACAAACTATCAGAGATGAACAAAAATCTGAATCAGATATGATTGCAAATCAACGAAAGCAGATTGGATACTAATGGAAAACCAGCATCGTATGATTAAAGGCTATCGAGAACTTAATGAATCTGAAATTAGATTAATGAATGAGATTAAAGAAAAAGCTGCTGAGGTTGGCCAACTTGTAGATCGGTTACGGGGATTTCCTACTAATTTAGATCAGCGTTGGATTAATATTGGTGCCACTGAGCTTCAGCAAGGATTTATGGCTCTTACTCGTAGTGTAGCACAGCCGGACTTCTTTTAACTATATTAATTAGCCAGGGCCTTTCGGGTACAGCTATTAAGGAGAAATAATAATGTCAGAACCGCTTAGTAATATCTTTAATAATGATCAAAATTCTTCTCTTGACAATGGTAGTCCTTCAGGTCAAAGTGGGGGGGCGCAGGCACAAGGCGGTCAAAATCCTGCTTGGGGTGAGTTATTAGGAGAACTGCCTCAGGACCTGCACCAGAAAGTTATCCCTCATCTTCAGAGGTGGGATCAGGGAGTAAATCAGAGATTCCAAACGGTACAGCAGGGTTATGAACCTTGGAAGCCAATTATTAATGCTGGTGTTACTCCTGATGTAGCACAAGCAGGCTTGAATCTCATCAATATGTTAGAAAGTAATCCTCAGGCATTGTACAGTGCTCTAAAAGAGTATTACAAATTTGATGAGCAGCAACAGCAGCAACAAGGTGTACAAGGACCAGGCCAGGGCCAAAATACGGAACCTACTGTCGAAGATCCTTACCAGCAAAAATTTAGCCAAATGGAGCAAGGTTATAATACCTTAGCTCAGCATGTGCTAGAGATGAAGCAGCAAGAAGTTAACGCTAGGGCTGATGCTGCGCTGGAATCAGAATTCCAAGCTGCAAAGCAAAAGTACGGCGATATTTTCGACGAAGAATGGGTGCAAGCTAAGTGTATTGCTAACCCTAATCTTTCTGTCGAACAAGCTGCTGGAATGTATCATCAATGGTACACACAACAAGCTGCTAAATTTGGTGCTAAGCCATTAATTATGGGTGGTGGAAGTAATGGTCTTCCTAATCAACATACAGATGTCACTAAATTAAGTGACCGGGATACCCGTAGTTTGGTTGCTAATATGCTTGATCAGTTTAATGCCCAAAGTAGATAAGGATAACTACTATGGCTGGTGCATCTACAACTCTTACTGTAGTTGATGCTGTTCTTAAGGAAGTTTACGAGGACCGTATTAGAGATCAGCTCAACAGCGAAGCTATTGCTCTCAAGCGAATTGAAAAGACTTCAGAGGGAATCACCCACGATGTTGGCGGTAAGTACGTAGCTTTTCCTATTAGGACTAGGCGTAATCATGGTATCGGTGCTCGTAATGAGAATGAAGCGCTTCCTAATCCGTCGTCTCAGAAATATGCGGCTGCTCGTATTAGCTTAGCTTATCTCTATGGTGCCCTGAGTCTTACTGGGCAGACTATGGAGCTTGCTAAGTCTAATACTCAAGCATTTACTTCTGTTATGGATGCAGAAGTAAATGGTCTTAAAGAAACTCTTGTCAAGGATACCAACCGGCAGATGTATGGAACGTCGGATGGTATCCTTGCTATTGTTAGCGCAGATGGTGCCAATACATTCACCGTGACTTCGACACAATATCTCGAAGTTGGTATGGTTATTGATGTTTGGGACCCGACTTTTGCTACTGAAAAGTTAGATAGTCGTAATATCACTGCTATTAATACAACTACTGGTGTAGTTACTTATGACGGTGCAGATGGTACTACTGCTAACTTGGACGTTGTAACCCGAGCGAACTCTCAGCAAAGAGAGAAGATCGGGTTTAAGCAGATCATTACAAATACAGGACAGCTCTATAATATTAACCCTGCTACTGAGCCTGTTTGGGCAGCGACTATTAATGCTAATGGTGCTGTCAATAGATCCCTCGCTGAGGGTCTTATGATCAAAATGGTCGATGATATCAGGACTGCTGGCGGTGGTGTTCCTACTGTTGCCTTCTGTAGTCTCGGTGTCCGTAGAGCTTATTTTCAGCTTTTATCTCAGCAGCGTCGCTATAATGATACTGTCGAGTTTGCTGGTGGTTTTAAGGGTCTCAAATTTGAGACTGATGCTGGAGATATTCCTATTATCTCTGACTATGATTGCCAGCCAAATCGCATGTATTTCGTTAATGAGAAGCAAATTAAGCTGTATGAAGAAAGTGATTGGTCCTTTATGGATCGAGACGGTTCTACTTGGCAAAGAGTTATCCAGAGTACAGGTAACTACGATGCTTATATGGCAATGCTTTATAAGTACTGCCAGGTTGGTACTCATCAGAGGAATTCTCATGGACTCCTCTCTGATTTAACGGAGGCATCCTAATGTTAGTTGGAGGCTACCGAATTCATAATGAAGGTAATGTGCACAGATACCGTGTACCTGACCTTCTGACGAGAGAAGAATTTGAGCTCTACATGGCTTCAACTTACGGTGTTGCAGTAGAGTTTAGAGAGTTTACTGAAGAGGAAGCTTCTAGATTAGAGAAGTTTAATGCGGGTGAGTCTTTTCTTCCTGCGCCGACTCCAGGGCCTACGGATCAAGAGCGAGAAATTGCACTCCTTCGTAAGATGCTTGGCATTGAAGATCTTGAAAAGAGATTAGATGTTAAGCGTTCAGCAGACCCGGATAACCGTGATCCTGTCGTAGAGCTCGATGCTAAGACTATGACAGCTGAACAATTCGATGCTAAGTATGGTCCACGAGATTCTACTGGCAATGTCCCGGTTCAGAAGACAGAAGAAACTCCATCCAGTGGTAAAACTTCTCGATCTGGTAAGTAATAGATATGGCAGCGCCTCTTTGGGAAAGTAAAGGTGCTGACATATCTACCTCTACAGCTAGTCCCAGTTTTCCAGTTCCGGCTGGGACTGCTGTAGGGAAGGTAGTTATAGTTACTGCTTTTTTAGATACAGCAGGTGCATCTGTTACTGCTACACCTAGTGGGTTTAGTGTAGTACCGGGTTGCCCTGTCGATGCGCTTAACCATCACCTAATTAAATATTGGAAAAGATTAACAGGAGCGGATGCAGGAACTTATGATTTTACTTTAAGTGGGTCAGCTTTTATAGAGGGAGCTGCCGAACTATATAATAATTGTATAAGTTCAGGAACTCCTTTTGACCCTAGTCCTGGAGTTGCTGTAGACAATACAGCAGGATCGATAACACCTCCAGTTAGTACTTCTTCGGTATCTTCAGATAGATTAACTATACACTCGGCTACCTGTTGGGGTGGCGGTGTTTGGACTCCTCCAACAGGATTTACAAAGAGAGTTAATCCTTCTATTGGAGTAATTACAACCTCTGATAAGCTGCAAAGCAGTGCAGGATCGACAGGCATGCTAACTGCCTCTACAACTACTAGTGATAAAAGAACGGCTCATGTAATTGATTTAATTGGCACTACAGTAGTAGGAGGTAGTGTGCAGACTATTTCAGATAAAGCTAGAGTAAATTTGTTGGCTAATCGCGGACTAGCAGACCCTCAAAGACTTTCGAATGTGGATCTCATGTCTTTAGTATTAGCTGATGGAGCACAAGTACTACTTCCTAAAACTAGTGCTACAGTAGCTGAGCACTATAATCGATATCTAATTACACTTCGGGATTCATAATGGTTGATACGTTTATTCCGACAAATGATGGCAGGTGGGTTAGTTCTACCTACGAAAGACTTGCACGTGTCATAAACGAATACGATGAGAATTTACAGCTTTGTTGGATTCCTCCAGATAAGAGAACCAGAGAAGATAAAAAGCCATATATGGTGCTAGATAGTAAAACCCAAAGTCCAGTATTTTATGCTAGTGAATTAGATACTCCTGTCGACATTCTTACTAAATTATACACTGCTGATAGTAAGCATGGAGATGTGCATGAAAGACTTGTTGCACATAATCTAGCTATTGAAATCATGGAAACTAAGCAGTGGGAAGATGAAAGAGAAGAACTTCGTAGTCAAGCTAATTTCTTACTTGGTTCTCCGTTGAATACAGTTAACTTTAAGGGTAAGAAATTAGATCACCTTAGGCGGCCTATTCTATGATAGTCTCTGATGTGAAGACTCGTGTAAAGCGTTTATTTGGCGACGAATCAGGGGTTCAGCTAACAGATGCTGATATCCTTAGAGCTATTAATGATGCTCAACTTGAAGTTGTTAAACGCAATGAGTCTTTGCTAGAGACTACTGCTACAGCTAGTTGTACGGCTGGTATTCAAGAATATGCTCTCCCAGCTAACCTTCTTATTTTCAAATTTATGATGTACAAAGGTACAGCAGATATTGCTTACAATAAACTTAAAGGTTTGACTCCAGCAGAATTTAATGAGTATATTGATAGTTGGGATAGTAATACTAGTAATCTCGGTGTCCCGGCCGTATTCACCTTATATGCTGGAAAGTTTTTAGTTTTTCCCGTACCTTCAGATACAATTGCTAATTGCTTCAAGATTTACTATAATAGGTTACCAGTAGATATGGTCAATGATGGAGATACGTTAGATCTTCCGGTATTATACCATCCTGTTATTGTAGATCTAGTAACTAAATTTGCTTTTGAGATGGATGAAGACTGGCAGGCGGCTGCTAATAAGTCACAAGAAACGAATAAGGATATTGATTTTCTTCGTGGCCGAGAAGAGTGGAAAAAGAGAGATACTTATGGAGTAATTTTAGTTCGAGAGGAGGATATGTAATTGGGTGGGCAGCCTCTTAGACTTGGGCCTTTCTCAGGAGGATTAAATACTGAGAGCGATCCGACTAGTATCGCTGATGTTGAGCTAGCCGAGTGCTTAAACTTTGAGCTAGATATTGATAGTAGTTTGCACTCTCGTCCTCCTTTTAAAGAAATCGCAGGTCATGGGACGTTCACTGAGAGAATTATCTTTCTGTGCGAAGCTGTATTTGGGACTGACCATTATCTTATTGGGTCTAATGTTAACGGTGTTTATTACTTCCTTAATGGGGCTTTTACTTTAATTACTGCTACATTTCAAGCTGGAGCAGCAGTACAATATGCAGATAAGGTTTATCTAATACCAAAACCAGGGTCAGGTAATGGGGGAAAATGGGACCCGTCTGGGGGATACACAGTAGTTGCAGCTATTCCTAAAGGACAGGCTGCTGTTATCCATAAAGAACGATTATACATAGCTTCTGGAAAAACAGCTACTACTAATGCTAGTAGATTGTATTTCTCTGATCCTGGGAACTTTGATTCGTTCCCAGGAGCTAATTTTATTGACGTTTCTCAAGGTGACGGTACTAAGCTAATCGATCTGACTGTAATGCAAGATAATCTTTTGCTTTTCAAGCAGCAATCGACTTTCTTGCTTGCATATGACGTCAGACCTGATGATGCTGTTCTCAGAAAAATTTCTACTACTATTGGTGTTAATAATCAATTTAATATGATCAACTATGAGAACCAAGTCTATATTTTTAGTCAGGGTTGGGTCTATGAGTTGATTAATTTAGATTTCAATAGAATAAACACAAAGGTTCCTTTTGTTAGAGATGATACTGTTCCATCTCCTTTCTCGGATGAATTTATCTTCCTTAGTCTCCTCGAAGATAGAATTATCTGTAGATATTATCGCAAGATCTATGTATACGGTCTTCGTACTCGATCCTGGTCTGAGTGGGAATCAAAAGAAAATAATCTACATTATTTTGGACCCATTCAAACTATCAGACCTGCTACAGGTAATGAATACTATGCTGGGTCCTGTATTGCAGCAACAACATCAGTTGTCAAATTTCTAGATAAACCTAACAGTACAGATGTTGAATCAGTTCTTACTACTAATACTAGGCTTGCCGTTGCAACTGGAAATTCACTTACAGCTAATTATATTGATGTAGCTAATGCTGACGCATCAGATATTAGTGTAGATGAGTATATAAAACTCTACACTGCGGGAGATGCTCTCAAAGAAGGTACTACTTTTAGAGTTACAAGTAAGAGTTCTGTTGGTGGTACAACTAGTATTTTCTTTACTCCTAATGCAGCTGTGACTCCAGTAACTGGGGATAAGCTTAAGATAAATCCTACTATCATGTGTAGTAT
>WNEO01000502.1_pt1 | contig 10183 bp, 15 predicted proteins | sample 5399941 | NCBI WGS metagenome assembly WNEO01 (sample SAMN13153328, study PRJNA577476) | soil metagenome | isolation source: 20 cm grassland meadow soil 2 days after 3rd rain plot 2 | place: USA:California | collected 2015-11-11
GCATCCACACATGAGCAGAAGCGTATAGCCCTGACTTATCCCGTTGACCAAGCGCGGTATTCCTCGATCTGGATGCGCTATCTGAATGGGGTGACCATTGCGGTAGTTCACGTTCCCCAGTTCTGGTATGTGAATGTAGCGTGAATGAAAACGGGCTTGTAACGTTTCCCGATTGAAGGCGTGCCATCCTGATCGAGGAGAGAGGCGTATATCTACCAGATACGCTCTCTCATCTCTCATCAGTCTCTCCAGTTCAACGACTCCGCCATTGCCATACCCAAATGGGATGATCTTTCCTTTCATCAGTTCTCTCCTTTCTCTCTTCTACTATGGCTTCTGCTGACTAGCCAACGTGACCATTTTGTGAGATTGACGAAGATTTGGTGTCAGAGTATCTTGGTGTGCTCGCTCTCGTTAAAAGATCTTGCATCCGTTCGCTCGATGGTTGCTCTTGCTCTAACATCTCTCGTGCCTTGATCTTCCAGAACCGCACTATCCCTAATGCCTTCATGCCAAGCTTTGCTGCCAGTTCCTCTTCCGTGATGGTGGGGTTTGTACGCATGGTATCTAAAGTGATCGAGAGTATTTCTGTCCAATTGTGATCGGGTGGGAGGTGAACTTCATTTTCATCAGAAGATGTGGAAGTCCTATCCGATGGCAATTCATTTACCGCTGGTATCTTCTTGGTTAGAGGATCATTTTGAGGTACAGATACACTGTTCATTGCTGATACGGCGATACTCTGTAACCAATCAAGAATGGAGCTAATGAGAATGAGTTTTGAGTTGTGTGGTGTAGCCTTCAATGTACCATCCCTCATGCGGTTTTGAATGGTACGACGGGATTGTCCAGTGACTTCTATCAGTGTATTTATCGCTACATCCGTACTCACAGAGATACGGCTTGTGGTCTTCCATGACGCCAGTTTTAGATGCATGTTTGGAGGCATTTTTTCAACCATTGAGAGTGCCGGATGAGACCACCATTCGGGTTCTTTCTTCTCTCTCTTTGTATTAGTCTTTGGTTCAATTTCAGGAATCGTTTGAGCTATCTCGTTGGGAGTTCCACTTGTGTGACTCTCCGTGTCTTCAACCAATCTTGAGGTGGTTTGCTTTGTCAGTGTTCGGATCGTGGTCTTCAACTCCTCTTTAATGCCTGTTCCCATTTCAATAAGCGTGTTTGGATCTTGTTTGACCGATGCCATTGTATCGACAACCATTTCTAAAACCATCTCCTCTGATTGCTGCTTGAGCATCACATTCTGCATTTCCCCTGATCGTAGTGCTTCCGCTATGGCATCATCTTTAATGCGTTTCAAAAGTTCACTCTGCACAAACGTGACAGAGACAGCCAAGGCAAACATGGTACCGACCGTGATGTTTATCCATAATGCAAGAGATGAGAGAAGCGTGTGCCAGAACAATCCTCCTGCAGTCGCACTGAACAGAATACCAATAACTGCAAAGGGAATGGATGCTCTCCGATTATGACGAGCGGTACGTGTCTGCTCACGCATTAAACCACGACGTTTCTTCTCGAACTGCTTACGGGCTTGCTGCTTCAGACTGGCTGCACGTTTCATTGATTCAACTTCTTCTTTCGTGAGTGTCTGATGGTTGATCTTCGCAAACTCACGCGCATCTTCCTCAAACTGATCCTCCATGTGCTTGACGATCTGCTCGTTATGCGCTTGCTCCGCCTGCGCAATCTCCTCATTGGCAAGCCGAATCGTCTTGAGCGCATTAATACTGGCGTTTTCGATGAGCAATGCCAGGATGGAGGTCGCTACCCCTGCCGCCAGTGTGAGAGTAAGGTTCCCATATTGCTGATAGACTATGAGCGTGATACCTCCAACTGCACAAATGACACTGAGTACGATTGCAATCAGGCTCGCAAAACTCATGATCAGCCCAATAAGCTGAGAAACTGAACGGTGCGTGGTGGCGATGATCCACGAGAGTCCTGTGAGCGTAGGGCGTGGAGCCGGTGCTGCTACTGGTTGTGCGGCGGCTCCTGGGACCTGTGAATGGTTCCAGATGTTGCCAATCAGTCCGGCTATGCGCTTGCCAAACAGAACCAACACGAATACCCCTATCATAAGGCCTGCGAAAACTGAAGTCATTACTGGATTGATGGATGTCAGAATGTTCATTGTGTTCTACTCCTTTTCTTGTCTGTTCTTCTGTCTAAGTGAGTGGTTGGTTGGGTGGTTGGTTGAAATTTTTGTGCCAAATGAGCACTGGTTGACGGTTTTTCGTCACCCAACCAACCACCCAACCACCTATTTCTCTTTAACACCTATGATCTCCATGAGTTTGAGCGCCTGATGATCGGTTATACCAAACACTGACATGAGCTTTCTCTTGCTGTTGTAGCCAGCGTTCCATATCTCCGTAGCAACTATTGGATCAATCTCTTCTGCTTTACGTCCCTTGTCGACAATATTCGGTCTTACCGTTGGTTCATCCTCAACATGCTTTTCATTGATGCCTGTTGCCATATCGTCCTTCCCCTCTAACTCATCAGTGTGCGCTTCTTCCCTGTGAGATGCGACATAGGTTGAGGGACCAAGCAGGATGTCGAGACTCTTATTATCGAGATAGGGCACATGCACAACGATGGGATCGGGAACCGTTGCACACTTGAGCATGATGGTTCCTTGTCCCAGATCGTTCTCAGGGATATCTTTCACGGCCTTGTTTAAGAGTTCCTTGACCGAGACGGGATCACCGCCAACATAGAAGATGGTGCGGAAACACTTACGTACTCCACCCTCTCCCTCGACACCAAGGGTCTTGACTGAGTAGTCCTGGCTTGCCACAATCAGGAAGATGCTGTACTTGCGCCCTTGCCGAAGAAGCTTGCCAATCAGTGCTGGCGCATCCTTGATCTCGGCCTTGATATCAGGGAACTCATCCAGAATGAAGAAGAAGGGCTTGCCTGCACTTTCCCCCCTGGATGCTCGTTCTTTCCGCTTCTCTAACAGATCGTCCACCATCCATCTGAGCATCGTTTCGATATACGCCATCTTTTTACACACCATCGGGTCCTTCTTCAGATATGGCGTGTACGGCGTCCAATCCTCTTTATGATCTGCGTCATAGATCATGTAGTGTGGATTGAGTAAGACCACCGGCAGTTTCAGGAAACACAGTTGCGCCATCAACAGACGCATCAGTGAGCTTTTCCCATAGCCTGTTGCCCCGGCAAGTGCAACATGCCACAGCTTGTGTACTGGCACAAACAAGTGCTTGCCCTGGCTGTCCGTCCCAACGTAGATTTGACTCATGCTTGGACGCCATCCCGTTTTTAAGAGATCTGAGCAGACGCGTACCCCCTTCTGCTCAAAGGCGAACACGATCTCGTCGTCATCCCCCTCAAATGAGATGATGTCATCCTCTTCTTCGTCGTATGCGATCTCCACATCCGTTCCTCCCTGCTCCTCTTTCTGGATTTGCGCCATTGTGGCCTCAATCGCTTCTTCCGTTGGCATGTCGCGTATCTGCTTGGGAGTACGTCCGAACCAGACATCAAGCGTGGATGGCTTGCCTTGTATGGGTTCTTTGCCAATCCACGCCATGACTTCAGGAGGAAGGTGGCGCTTGAGTTCACCGTAAATCTTTGGGCTATTCCATGCGAGCACGACAGCAAGCCCCAAGGCTCCTAGTTCTGCTGGTGGTGGTGCGTTGAGGATGCCCTCCAGTCCAATCGTTGAAAGGCCTGCTACTCCTAGCCCGACAGCACATTTCTGCCAAAGCGGAAGTTTTGGGGGTCCTGCTAAGAAGCGATGAAGTTCCTCGTGGCAGTACTCACAGAGCGTCACCAGATCATCGTCTTCCTCGCAACCGAGTCGCTCGTAGGTGTAGTGGTGCACGTTGAAAAGCACATTCGTCGCATGACATTTCTGACACTGATAGTTGTCGCGTTTAAGGATTCTCTTGCGCGTGACCAGCCATTCAGGAGTTTTCAAGTACTCCTCGTAAGGCATGGCACGCAATTCTGAGAGACGCTCAGGGCTTATAGACATTGGTTTCTCCTTTCTTGACTCTCGCCCTCATCTCGCATCAGCCCGTCAGATCCTTCCGACAGAGCTGAAACCAGACGACAACGTTATGCGGGAGCTTGCATTGAGCCTCTCGCCAGGGTAAAAGCATGTTTGAATGCAGAGATCGCGAGGATCATCATGACGAATGTCAGGAAAAAGATGACGGCGGTGAAACCCCATTGACCCCAGAAGCCGTAGTCTGCTGAGCCTTGATAGTCCCCACAAGAATTGGTGATGATCAGCACGACACAGGACCCCGTGGCAAGCCACCAGCGCCATGCGGGTTTGCGAGGCAATTCAACGCCAATGGATGAAAAGATGAGTGCCATCTGGACACCCCAACCAAAGAGGAAGGGAACCTGCATCTCTCCAGGGATCTGACCGTGAGCGGCATCCCAAAGTTGCCCAAAGGCATTGAAGCTAATCTGACTCAATGGTCTGTGCATCATCCACGCTTCACTGGTCAAGACCTGGGTACTTGTGCCTATGGCCCAAAAGAACAGGCACAAGAAGCCCAGTGCGAGATACACGATAGGGGGTTGTGTATGAGTCACCCTTCCCATTCCATTCACAAACTTCTGTTGACGGGTGATTTCTTGATTGTTGGTTGACATGTTCTTTTTACTCCTCTTCTTTCTTCTTATTTGTCTCATTATTCCCTCTTCCATAGCGTGACTGTCTCGTGTCACGCTATGACGCTTTGTCTCATGTGGACGCACTACAGGAACAATCCCAACAGACAGGTCGCGAATTGAACCCTGCACGGGCTTGCTTACCGTTCAGACTCAAACTACCTGGGGAACTTTTTCAGGATGCCCTTCCCCCAGACAATGAAATGGAGGAAAAGCACTGCTTGCATAACAAACAAGAGAATGGGAACATGCAACGTCATATCGAGAAGCCCTAACCCGACGACTGTTGTGCAGGGAAGGAAGATGGATCTAACTTCAAGCGGTTCTCTCACTACGAGCTTGCCCCCTCCAAGCACAGGCAAGGGAGGAAGATCCTCCTCTTCATCCTCGTCCCAGTCCCAGCCATCCGGTGTGCTGTAGGTTTGCATCCGAACCCGCTCTTGCTTGCACGCGTTGCACAAAGACACCGGCAGAGTCCCTTTCAAGACCACTTGCCATAAGGCAAAGTCACAGCAATCAGAACAGAGCAACAACGAACCTGAGTGAAGACGACGAGCCAGGGGAGTGTTGATCATCTCTTTGCACCGGGAGGTTTCCTCCGAGCCATCGGCTGTCAGTCGGCTTTTGAGTGCGACAATGCGACCGGCATAATAGCTCATGCCCTGTGAGAGGGAGGGATGCGTATGTCGAAGACGTTCATGACAAGACACCGCTTCCCGTATCCAACGGGCACGTTTTTCCTTCGTCCATTGTCCACAAGACTGAAGCATGCACACTTCAGCCAGGGCGTCTTCGCGTCCATCGCGAAAAAAGTCGTGAATGAAGGTGCTCATCGCTCCACCTCCGATGCATGACTGTCGCTGGCATAATGCGGATTGAAGCCGTTACCGTGTCGTGCCTCAAGCTTGGCGACATTTGCCATCATCACGTCTTCAAAGGTGAGGCCAATCGTATCGAGCAAAACGGCAAAGTACCAGAGCATGTCACCCAGTTCGCGCGTGAGCTTCTCCACGTCGAGAGGCTTACCGTTACGGTGGTACAGGAACTTCTTGATCAGGTCGACAACTTCACCCACTTCCCCTGGTAAACCTAATCCACAGAGTCCTAAGCGCTTATCAGTGGTGAGATCGGGATACAGCGTTCTGAGTGCACACTGTTGATATGCCAATGGAGTCATGACGGGTGCTTCCGGTGACAGACCGTGTACCGCAAGCTCTGACAGCAGGATCGTCACCGCATGTTTGACAGCAGTGGCCTCAAGAGATTGACCAAAGACCTGCTCACTTGCATCAAGCGCTTTTGTCACCTCACGTATCTGATGTTTGAGTCTGTTGAGGAATGTGGCACGAGCGCTTGCTTCTGTCCAACCGTCCGGTGTGCTCACGGTCTGGCACATGATCTCTACGTTTCCAACGCCAACCATGATGCCTCGCTCAGCCTCGATCTGCTTTTTGCGTGCTATGATCGGCGTCCATGCCTTTTGTTTGGCGGCGTCGTAGTTCTCCGCTTCGATGATCCCGGTGAAAGGTTCAAGAGGCTTCGATGTGCTTGGGTCGCAGGGGAGCATCGTGGTAAGCTCGACCGTGTAGTGAAATGTTAGCATGATTGCTGTCCTTCCTGCCTTGCGGTATACGCTGCATAGGCATCGACGGTCGCTCGATACGCTGTTTGCAGTTCTGGTAACTGGTCGGCTAGATCAAGTGCGCGTCTGAGTCGCATGGCTGCTTTTTTCAACTTCTCATCGCGTTGCCAGTCGCCCGACTGCACCAACAGGTCAAGCGTGTTTGAGGCGGATTGCAATTGTGTTCCAATCATGCGTGTTATCCTTTCTCTCTGTCTTGTTTCAGTGATCAAATGTCCGCGCTACGTGAACGACTTTTAAATACCCTGTCAGGAGTTGAACCCGATACACCCACCCGTTAGGCAAGGCTGAGAGGGACGCACATGCACCCCTCTCAAGAGTCTCTTTGCTTGAGGCAATGCTGGCTGACAGGGGTCACCTGCCGCTTTCATATCCTGCTACGCCGTTTATCCGTTCAACTATTTCCTGAACGAGGTTTGTCAGAGGAGTATGAATCTCGTTGTGCTCATCGGTATGTTCTTGTACCACTTCTTCAATAATGTGATTGAGATCTTCCTGGCTGACGCCCGTAAAATCGACGGGAATAGCAAAACGCATGTTTTCCTGATCCTTTCTTTAAGCAAGAGGGACGCACGTGCACCCCTCTCGATAAGCGGACTACAGATCATCATCATCTGGCGGCGAGGTAAGCTTGTCATGAGCTAGAAGCAAACTGGCAACGGTATCCCCTGTTGCCAGATCGTTTTCTTGCAGGGTCGCGAGGTCTTCAAGCAAGTACTCTTCAGCCAGTTCGAGACCATTGATGGGAAGAGCATCGATGTACTCTTCGTTGGTGAGCGCCATAGGTGATAGCCTTTCTGCCAGACTCGCAGGCATGCCCTGGTTCCATGCGGCAAGCTTTGCCGTGTCTTGCTGATAGCGTGATGAGAGGGCAGCGATCTTCCGGTCGAAGACGCCAGGGGTGAGACACTCAAACTTACCTGAGAGCGTCTTCTTCAATTCCTGATGGGCTTCACCGGGATCTGAGAAGGAACGAGGGAAGAGCTTGACGGAATAATCGGGAGCTTGCGCATATTTAATGAGGCTAGAGCGTTTCCCGATGATCACTGTATAGTACGTGATGTGTGTCATAATAGCCCCACTCCCTCATCAAACTGTCTGTGTGCTTCTTTCAAATCCTCGATATCCATCACTTCTGCATGATTGCCACACATTCCGGTTCTGCCTAACGGCCCATCATCCTCAACAACCAGCACAACAGCGAGCGTATCACGGTCTGCATTCATCGCACATTGCAGACAAGCCCACTTTTCATCGTCTGGTACAGGAATAACCTGATACATACTGTGTTCACTCATGATGTCTTTGTCTCCTGTGAGAGATGCCCCTGTACGATCTTTGCGAGACTTGGTGAAACAGTATCCATTTCGGGATGCTCTAAGAGAAAGAGTGCCGTATCGACCGCAAGACGGGATGCATCACGAAGCGTGCAGTCGTTGCAAAGCGGTGCGCCATGTTCGAGCACCCGGTCCCAATCTTGTTGCTCAAGGGCTTGTACTAACTTCTCCTTGCTCATGATGCTTTCGCTTCCTTTTCCTCTTTTTCAATGCGCCTGGCGGTGACGTAAGCACGCATGCGCTCGACCTGCTCATCGGTATAGTCGGTTGGCAGTGGTTCAGAAGAAATGCCCAGTCCCTTCTTGAGCGCTAACATTTCCCAATTGGTGATGCGTGCGTAGGTTGCAGGTGAGAGGTTGTAGAACTCATCAAGGAGTGTGCGCATGGCTTTCTGTTGTTCTGTGGGTTCAGGCAGAGGGACACCGTCAAGTGCATCGAGCAAGCGTTGTGCAAGCGTCTCTCCAAGGTTGTCGATTTCTTCACCATGAGGGATATAATCTTGCATGGCAGTTGCCTCGACATGTGCCACCATATTGTCCATGCGTAGCGTGAGATGCATCTCGTACCCGAAACCTTTACGCATGACGGGAGATTGGCCAACATTCTTGGGGCGTGTCCCTTTCTCACCGTTGCGCTTGATGTAGTCCTCCATGACATAGGCTTCTTTTGCGCGAAGCGTGATAATAATGTGGCAACGTGCAGCAAGAATGGTATTGATCAAGTGCTTGTAAATCGGGGTATTGACGCGCCATCCATCATCGAAAGTGTTTTGCCCAGGGCGATTGACGGCTTCGAGCAGACCGCCTTCGCCTTCCCATGCATGAGAAAGCGAATCGATGACGATGACAGCATAGCGTGCGTTAGTGAAAAGCTTGATAGCTTCTTCGTAACGAGCAGGAGAAAATGCACCTGGAACCAGATTGCTGTTCTCATCGACTTCAGCCAGATTGATGATGTCGTGAGGGAAGCGGTGCTGAAGCAATTGAGACGAGGCGTATTCAGATGAGATGACGCCCACTTTGCCGCTGTCCCCTGCAAGCGCGGTTGCCAGTGCTAATGCCCCATGCGTCTTTCCGACCTTTTGTGTTCCCCAGATGCACACACGGGCTGGTAGTTTGAATTTAGTAGCTTGTTGGATCTGTAGTGTCATGATGCTTTTCCTGCCTTTCTATCGAACGGTACGACCGTGATAGATGTTGTCAGCCTCATCCACAGTGACTTCGCCATCCTGATAGGCCTGCCCTAACCGCCCAATGTTGTCCTGGTCTTCGTGGCATGGACATGAAGACAGGTCATAGCAAAAGCCATTGCCGTCGTGGAATTGTGGGTAAACGAGATCAACTTCGTACTCTTCGCCTAGTTCTTCATCTAATTCGTTATCCATGCTTATGCCCTTCCTGTTCGCGTGTGGTAGCCATCCACGTTGAGACGAAGTAGACGATTGCTGCAATGAGAGTGATTGCAACCCATAAAGGCCATAGGTGTGGAAAAAAGGGAGCGACGATGACCAGGATGATAAGCACGACTATGCTCAGAACAGCGTAACGTGTGGGCTTATCCTGCCAGATCTCATGTAAGGTGATGGTTTTCTTTTTCATTGGTTTATCCTTCCTCAAAGGCTACATCGTCATCTTCAACCTCGATACGGGGACCAGGGTGGCGCAACATCCAGGCAGGAAGGTTCCATTTGACTTCGATGGGAATGGGTTGCTCAGTCTGTTGGAGCGTATCGGGTTGATCTTGCTCGACGGGTTGATCCGTGTGTCCTTTCGGAAGCTTGACGTTGTGGTTCTGTTCAGTCATGGGTGCACCTGCGCATTGATCGAGAGGCGAAAATCGTACAGGGCAAAGATGATCTGCATCGGGAGAGTGGCACAGGTTTCACAGAGAAATGCACGGTTCTGCTCTTGCCAGTCTCCAGTCTTATCGGGAAGAGCAATAGCACGCTCAGACTCATGTTCATAGCACATCGCGGCGCCACAGCAGGGACATCGGCATTCTGTCAGCGTGTTGCAGAGACCAACGGTGCCACAGGGCAAGTGAATGAGATGCAGGCAACGCGCGGGTTGATCGTCACTTGCCGGTGATTGCAGGATCGGTAACAGTAGAACGATATCACGGGATGTGGACTCATCAATGTAGTGCTGCTCAAGAGTGGAGACGGTGCTGCGATAGGTTTCGGTTGTTCCGTTTGACGCGTGATACGTGGGACGGTGTTCGGTCATCGGGCTAGTCCTTTCTTTTGGAAAAGGTCATCAGTTTCACATTGACCTGGAATGGACATTGCGGTATCATGGCAATGCCTCTTTGAATAAGGGGGAAGTAAGAGCGTGGCTTATCTTGGAGGATGTGACACGCTCTCTACTGTATTACAGGGTTTCTGTATAAAAACGACATAAAGAACAATCAATATGATCAATGCTGAATGCACAAGCTTGGAAGCAAATGTGTCCTGTGCCGTCATGGTGCAACCTTTCAATACAAAATGGCTAAGCGTTTGCACTCATCGCACAAGACGTAAAGCCAA
>WNEO01001351.1_pt1 | contig 10097 bp, 7 predicted proteins | sample 5399941 | NCBI WGS metagenome assembly WNEO01 (sample SAMN13153328, study PRJNA577476) | soil metagenome | isolation source: 20 cm grassland meadow soil 2 days after 3rd rain plot 2 | place: USA:California | collected 2015-11-11
ATCTGGCCCGGTCGAACGGATTCGTTTCCGCTCGCCTTCGCGAGGATCTTCTCCGACATCGTGAGCGGGGGCATCGTCCGATGTACCTCATCCCCGACGCGGCTCATAAAGCTGGTTCAGCAAGTTGCGAGAGGATCCGACGACGATTCGCCGAACCGGCCCGATGACGCGGCGTCCGCCGGGACCAAGGCTAAAAGGCAGCGAGGCTTCGGCCCGCCGTGAATCCCCGACTCGTCCGGGGCGCGGCGTTCGCCATGCTCTGTGTCATCTGGGGCTCGACCTGGCTCGCGATCCGCATCGGGCTGCAGGGAGCTCCGCCATTCCTCGCGGCGTCCCTCCGGTTCTTTGTCGCTTCGGCGACCTTGGCGGTCCTCGCGCTGCCGTTCCGTTCGAAGTGGCCCGCGAACCGGACGGAATGGAAGCTCGTCGTCTTCGTCGGCCTCGTCCTCTTCACCGCGGACTACGGCCTCATCTACTGGGGAGAGAACAACGGGGTCGAAAGCGGTCTTTCGGCAATCCTGTTCGCGACGTTGCCGCTCCTGACGGCCGTCGTCGCAAACGCCTTGCTCCCCGGAGAGCGACTGACCGTCCAGAAGCTGGCGGGCATCGGCTTGGGATTCGGGGGCATCCTCCTGATCTTCCGCGGTCAGATCGCCACCGCGGGCGCGGACAAGGCCTTTCCCATGATCGCGATCGTGCTCTCCGCGACCTGCGCCGCGGTCGCGACCGTGGCCCTCAAACGCTGGGGAGCCGAGGCGGACCCGGTAACGTTCAACGCCGGGGCGATGGCGGTCGGAGCCGCGAGCCTGGCCGCGCTCTCCGTCACGGCGAGGGAAACCTGGCGCGTTCCCTCCTGGCCGGAAGGGATCGGGGCGATCCTGTTCCTCGCCTTGGCCGGGTCCGTCGTCACGTTCGTCACGTGGCAATGGCTCCTCAAGACCGCGGAGGCCACGTCCTTGTCCTTCGTCGCCCTCATCACTCCCATCACCGCGATCCTCCTCGGGGCCACCGTGGGGAACGAGACGTTCGACGCCGTGGATCTCATCGGCTCCGCGATCGTCCTCGGCGGAATCTACGTCTCAATCTCTCGCCGAGTCGCGCTCGTGGGGCGTGCGGTGTCCGCGCGATCCGCGGCGGCTTCCGCAAATCCGATCGACCCGCCGGACCGGCCGAGCTAGCCGAGGTCAGGACTTCGGCCGCTGGCGGGCCGCGATCCCCGCCTTCCGGGCGAGGGACCAGAACTCCTCGTCGGTCACGCCGCGTTGGCGCTCGACACGGTCCCGAAAGGTCGCGATGAACGCCTGTTGGTCCTTCTTCGACCGCGCTTCCGCGAAATCTTTGATCAGGGAGACGAGTCGCAGGACCTCTTCCGGCGCGGCCTCGATTCCGGCGGATCGAAGTTTCTCGGCGACGGCCTGCGACCCGGTGTGCTTTCCGAAGACGAACGTCCGCTGTCGCCCGATTCGCTCGGGTTGAATCGGCTCGTACGTCGCCGTGTGCTTGATGACGCCGTGCGCGTGGATGCCGGACTCGTGGGCGAAGGCGTTGTGGCCGACCAAAGGCTTCCCGACGGCCACCGGGATGCCGCTCAGCCGTTCGACGAGCTGGGATAGCTCGTAGAGTCGGGAGACGTCGATCCCCGTGTCGAATCCGTACAGGGACTCGAGCGCGAGGACGAACTCCTCGAAGCTCGCGTTGCCGGACCGTTCTCCGAGGCCGTTGACGCAGGTGTGGGGCACCTCCACGCCTTCTTCGACCGCGGCGAGGCTGTTCGCCACGGCGAGTCCGAAGTCGTTGTGCCCGTGGAACGACAGTTGCGTGGGGATGAGCCGCTCCTTCAGTCGACCGAAGAACCACCGGATCCCGGGGGGCGTCATCACGCCGACCGTGTCGCAGACCACGGCCCGATGGGCCCCCGCCTCGGTGCAGGCATTGTACAAGTCGACGACGAAATCCAGGTCCGCGCGGAACGTGTCCTCCGTGACGAACGAGACCGCGACGCCGTGGGCGACGGCATATTCGGTCTCGCGGACGGCGACCTCTTTCACCTGCTCCCTCGTCATGCCGAGCTTGTGCCGGATGTGGAGGTCCGAGCCGGCCGTGAAAAGCGCGATCTCGTCCACGCCGCAATCGATGCAGGCCTCGACGTCCTTCCGGACGGTCCGCGCAGCCGCCATCACCGTCGCATCGAGCCCTGCGTCCGCAATCGCACGGACTGCGCGCGCTTCCTCCTTCGAGACGACGGGAATCCCGACGTCCATGATGGGGACGTGGATCTCGTCGAGGAATCGGGCGATCTGGACCTTCTCCTCCGGGCTGTAGGCGACGCCCGGCGTCTGCTCGCCATCGCGGAGGGTCTCCTCCCAGATCTCAATTTTCTTGGGCAGGTGACGGGCGAGGCCTTCCTCGATCAGGTAGTTGTGGACCAGGCGTTCCTCCGGGATGGCCGCTCCCCCGTGTCCTCCTCTGCGTAAGGCCCCGGGATGCCTTGAACCTCACGCGTCGTCGAATTTATCGTCGCCACGGCGCTTGGCCGGTCGTTGACGCGCCCCATCAAGTCCGGGCTCGAATTCGAGGCCTCGTTTCCGGTGAAGGGGCGGATCTTGCAAGCGATCATGTGCGAATGCGAGGAAGAGGGCGAGATCCGCATCCGCATTTCTCGCGACCCCCAGAAAGGATGGTCGTACGATCCGAAGGATCCGAAGACCTTCCTCGACGTGCACGCGTACGACCCGCGGGAGACTTACGCCAAGGTCCGGGCCGGCGAATGGGCGGACGGGCGGGTCATTTGTTACGGCTACCTCAAGCGCGTCCGCGCCCGCCGAATCGAGATGATCGGTTCGGTCCTCGCGAGCGGCACGCGCCTCACGGGGGCGGTGCACGTCAACGAGGCGGTCGAGATCGACTTCGGCCTCTTCCGGTCGAGCCTCTCCTTCGAGAGCGAGGAGCAACGCCGCAAGATCCTCAAGGACGCGGGCATCCGGGACGGCTCCTTCGTGGTCACGGATGTCGGCGTGGACTTGGAACTCAAGCGATGGGGACCGCGGGACACCGTCCTCCGGAAAGGTTGACGATCCCGCGCTCCGGCGACCGCCGACGCTAGCTCTTGCCGCGCAACTTCGCGATGGCCGCCCGGTACTCCTCGTCCCACAAGAGTTGGACGGCGTGTTGAGATTCCAGTAAGAAGCGATTCCGATACGGTTTCTCGTCGCCTTCCGCGAGGGTCCGCTTGATGGCCTTCACGGCCGACCGAGGCTTCTCTGCGAATGCGTCCGCGAGGGCCCGCGCCTGAGGGATCGCTTCGCCGGGGGCGGTCAAGTGGTCGACGATGCCGAGGCGGAGCGCGTCGAGGCCGGGGAGTTCTTTCCCCGACACCAGGAGTTCAAGCGCCATCGAACGGCCGACGATCTTCGAGAGCCGGGCCGTGCCTCCATGGCTCGGCATCCAGCCGATCCGTGCCTCGGGATGCGAGAAGATTGCCGTCTCGTCTGCGATTCGAATGTCGCAGGCGAGCGCGAGCTCGGCGCCCGCACCGCGGACCACCCCGGTGACGGCCGCGACGGTCGGCTTCGTCAGATGCTCGAAGGCCCAGAAGGCGTCCTGTCCGCGGGTCACCTGCTCCTGTGCCTCCTTCGGGGCGAGTTTCGCCCACTCCTCCATGTCGACGCCGGAAGAGAACACGAGCCCGCCCGAACCCGCGACGACGAGGGCGCGGATCCCATCGTCCTTCTCGATCTCGGGAACGCGGGCCGCGAGGTCGGAAATCATCGAGAGGCGCAGGGCGTTTCGCGGGGGATTGTCGATCCACAGGACCGCGCTTGCACCCTTCTTCTCGATTCGCAGGCGAGGCCCGGACGGCATCGGGCCACGAGGGTGCCGAGGCCGGATAACGGTTGCGGATTCGCGCACGGTCCACACGCTTTTTCTAGCGGGCCGTCGATACCGACCATGATGCGGGGGGCGGCCATCGTCGAGAGGCCGTGGTTCGCGCGATGGCCGGCCGACGTGCCCCGCTCCCTGGACTATCCGGACATCGCGGTCCAAGAGTTGCTACGTCGCACCGCACGCGAACACGGGGACCGGCCCGCCCTCACGTTCTACGGGAAGACCCTGACCTATCGGGACCTCGATGCCACCGTCGATCGTTTCGCGGCGGGCCTCCGAACGATCGGCGTGAAGGCGGGGGACCGAGTCTCCCTCCTCCTCCCGAACACCCCGCATTTCGTCGTCGCGTTCTTCGCGGCCCTCCGCGCGGGGGCCATCGTCGTTCAGACCAACCCGATCCTCACGCCCCGCGAGCTCGAAGCCCTGTGGAACGACGCCGGCGTCGAGACGGTCGTCGCGCTCGACCTGTTCTGGCACAACGTGATAAAGACCAAACCTCGCACGGGGATCAAGCGGGTCGTCGTCTGCGATGCTGCGGAATTCCTGAAGACGCCGTTGCGCCAGCTCTATCCCATCAAGCGAAGGAAGGACCTCAAGAAGGCGGGCCACTGGCCCCTCACGATCCCGCGGGAATCGTGGATCCATCGTTTTGCGGATCTCGCGCGGACGCCTCCCGAATCGACAGAGGCATCCGCCGATCCCGATGACGTCGCCGTGCTCCAGTACACGGGCGGGACGACCGGGACCCCGAAAGGTGCGATGCTGACCCATCGGAACCTCGTCGCGAATGCGATGCAGACCGCGGCCTGGTTCGCCACGAAATCGCAGGGCTCGGAACGAGTCCTCGGGGCGATCCCGCTGTTCCACGTCTATGGCCTCACGGCCGTCATGCTCCTCTCGATCGCGAAGGCCGACGAAGTCATCCTCTACCCGAATCCCCGCGAAATCGACGCGATCCTCAAGTTGATCGACAAGTCGAAGCCGAGCCTCTTTCCCGGCGTCCCCACGATGTACATTGCGATCCTCCGTCATCCGAACTTGGCGAAGTACGACTTGCGGTCCGTGCGCGCCTGCATCTCCGGCGCGGCGCCGCTACCGAACGAAGTGCGGCGGCAGTTCGAGGCTGCGACAGGCGGGCGACTCGTCGAAGGCTACGGCCTCACGGAAGCGTCTCCGGTCACCCATTGCAATCCGATCAACGGCGTCGTCAAGGAGTGCATCGGCATCCCGTTCCCGGACACCGACGCGAAGCTCGTCGATCCTGAGGACCCGTCGAAGGAAGTGCCACCGAAGGAAGCGGGGGAGCTGGCCGTGCGCGGCCCGCAGGTGATGAAAGGGTACTGGAACCATCCCGCGGAGACCGCGGCCGTCCTCCACGACGGATGGCTGTTGACCGGGGACATCGCGAAGATGGACGAGGATGGATACTTCTACATCGTCGACCGAAAGAAGGACCTCATCCTCTGTTCCGGGTACAATGTCTACCCGCGGGAAGTCGAGGAAGTTCTGTTCATGCATCCGGCGGTGGCCGAGGCCGCGGTGATTGGCATCCCGGACGCCTATCGCGGCGAATCCGTGAAGGGGTTCATCGTCCTCAAGGCCGGGGCGACCGCGACGGAATCGGAGATCGTCGCGTTCTGCAAGGAGCGACTCGCGGCGTTCAAGGTGCCCAAGGCGGTGGAGTTCGTGCAGGACCTGCCAAAATCGTTGGTGGGCAAGGTCCTCCGAAGGGAGTTGCGAGAGAGGGAGCTGGCGGCGTCGCGCACGAAGGCGTAGGTCTCCCTTCGGGCCGGGCTCCACTTGTGTTCGAGGCTAACCGGGGAAGATATGCCCCTGATTCGGGGGTATCATCCCCGTGTCCGAGCGGGTCGGGCGCAACCCCCCCGATTCATTCGCAAGAGCGCAGGGCCGCCATCGGCGGACGACGATCTTGGCGACCTTGGCATTCGTTTCCCTCGTCGTTGCAGCCGTGCTTGGAACGTCGGCGCAGATCGGCCCAAGGATCGATCGCGCAATGGGCCACGTCCAACCAACCCTGCTCCCGACACCGCCTTCGCCCCCTCGGAACCTGACGGCGGTCGGTGGCGACGGCCAAGTGAGCCTGACGTGGGATCCTCCCGACGATGATGGCGGATCTCCGCTCCTCGCCTACCTCGTCTACCGCGGAGACTCCCCCGGTGGGGAATCGCTCCTGGCCGGAGTGGGGCTGGTAACGAGTTGGATCGACATCACCGTCACCAATGGCCATACTTACTACTACGAAGTCGTCGCGACGAACCTGATCGGGAACAGCGACCCATCCAACGAGGCGTCGGCGACTCCGAACCCGCCCGCGACACCTCCCGACCCACCCCAAGGCCTCACCGCAACAGCGGGAGACGGGACGGTTGACCTGGCGTGGTCCGCTCCTGGCTCGGACGGCGGGTCGCCGGTCACGAATTACAAAGTCTATCGAGGGACCTCCCAGAACGGAGAATCGTTCCTCACGGAACTTGGCGACGTCCTCTCGTATTCGGATACGGGTTTGAACAACGGCCAGACCTACTACTATTACGTGACCGCCGTCAACAGCATCGGAGATAGCGGTCCGTCCAACGAAGCCTCTGCAACGCCGAACGCCCCCGCCACTCCGCCCGGCGCTCCTCAAAGTCTGACGGCGACGGCGGGCGATGCCACCGTCGTCCTCGCATGGTCTCCGCCTTCGTCCGACGGCGGAGCGCCGATCACGAACTACAAGGTCTACCGTGGCACGTCCTCGAATGGGGAGAAGTTCCTCGCCGATGCGGGGCCCGTCTTGGCCTACACCGACACCAGCGTCAACAACGGGCAGACGTATTACTACCAGGTCACTGCTGAGAACAGCGCCGGAGAGGGACCGCGATCGAACGAGGCCTCCGCAACCCCGAACGCTCCCGCGACGCCTCCGACGCAGCCGCAGAACCTGGCGGCGACGCCGGGCGACGGGCACGTCGACCTCACGTGGGATCCGCCCGCCAATGACGGCGGCCTGCCCATCCTCGAATACCGGGTCTACCGCGGGACCGCATCGAACCAGGAGTCGTTCCGCGCTTCCGCCGGGCTGTCCCTCACCTACACCGACTCGGCGGTGACGAACGGGCGGGGCCTCGGCGACTCCGAACCCGCCCGCGACACCTCCCGACGCACCGCAAGGCCTCACCGCAACTGCCGGAGACGGGACGGTTGACCTGGCGTGGTCCGCTCCTGGCTCGGACGGCGGGTCGCCGATCACGAATTACAAAATCTACCGCGGCGGGTCTTCCAACGGCGAGACGCTACTCGACACGATCGGGGATGTCCTGTCGTACACGGACACGTCCGTGACCAACGGGAACACGTATTACTACAAGGTCTCGGCCGTCAACTCGGTCAATGAAGGACCTCTGTCGAACGAAGCCTCGGCGACCCCGGCCGCGCCGCACACCGCCCCAGGAGCCCCGAGGGACCTTGTCGCAACGGCGGGAGACGCGAGCGTCTCGTTGTCATGGTCGCCTCCGTCCTCCGACGGCGGAGCGCCGATCACGAACTACAAGATCTACCGCGGGACGGTCTCCGGCGGCCAACTTTCCCTGATCGCGACCGTCCCCGACGTCCTGTCGTATACGGATTCTCCGCTGACGAACGGGAAGACCTACTACTACAAGGTGACCGCGGTGAACGAGGTCGGGGAAGGCCCGCCCTCGAACGAAGCATCCGCGACCCCGGTCTCGGGTCAGACCGTGCCGAGTCCGCCGCGGAGCCTCTCGGCCGCCGCCGGCGATGCCCGCGTGACCCTCGGTTGGCTCGCACCCTCGTCCGACGGCGGCTCGCCGATCACGAACTACACGATCTACCGCGGGACCTCTTCGAGCGGCAAATCCCCCCTGACCACGGTGGGAAATGTCTCCGCGTACACGGACACCGGCGTCACGAACGGCGTGACCTACTACTACGTCGTGACCGCCGTCAACGGGATCGGAGAAAGCGACCCTTCCGGCGAGGCCTCGGCGACCCCCACCGCGGGACCGACGGCGCCCGACGCGCCGCAGAGCCTCCACACCAGTCCGGGAAATGGGACGGTGAGCCTGACCTGGTCCGCACCGGGCTTCGACGGCGGCTCGGCGATCACTGGATACCGGCTCTACCGCGGGACGAACAGCAACAACCGGTCGTACCACGTCGATGTGGGGAACGTCCTTTCGTATCGGGATACCGGACTCGCGAACGGACAGAGGTACTACTACGTCGTCAGCGCGATCAATGCGATCGGCGAAGGCCTCCCGTCCAGCGAGGCCTCGGCGAGGCCCGCGACCTATCCGGACGCCCCACAGAAGCTCGACGCGATCGCGGGCAACGGGCTCGTGACGCTCCAATGGTCCGGCCCGGGGTTTGACGGCGGCGCACCGGTGACGGGATACAAGATCTACCGGGGCACGACGTCGGGCGGCACGACCCTCCTCGTCACGGTCGCTGGGGGAAACGATTCCTACGCGGACGGCGGACTCACGAACGGCCAGGCCTACTACTATCGGGTCAGCGCCGTGAACCGGGTGGGAGAAGGAGCGCGCTCGGTGGAAGCGTCGGCCACGCCCTCCTCCGGCCCCGCCGTCCCCGCCTCTCCGCAGAATCTCGTGGCGACGGCGGGGAATCGGGCGGTCACGTTGCGATGGTCCGCTCCCGCATCGGACGGAGGCAGCCCGGTCGAAAACTACACTGTTTATCGCGGGACGTCGCCGAGCAACCTGGCGGTCCTGATCTCCGGTTCGAAGTCGCTGTCCCTCTTCGACGGCGGGGTGACGAACGGGGTCACGTACTATTACGCCGTCGCGGCGGTGAACGCGGTCGGGACCGGACCTCGAAGTCCTCCGATCTCCGCGACGCCGAAGGGATCGAGCTCCGGCCCGGACACGACGAGCCCGACCATCGCGATTGTCTCCCCGGGCCCAGGAGCCCTCGTCGCCCCCGGGCCTCTGAACGTGTCCGGGACGGCGTCGGACGATGTCGGTCTCGCATGGGTCGAAGTGAGTGCGGATGGCAGGACCTGGACCCTCGCCACCCTGGGGACCGCATCATGGAACGCGATCGTCAACTTGACGATTGGACCGAGGACGATCTACGCTCGGGCGATGGATGGTTCGGGGAACAGCGCGGACGCGAACGTCACGGTCACGGTCTCGCCCGATGCGGGGACGAATGCGGCCGGCGGCGACCCGTCGCGATCGTTGATCGCCACCGCCGTCATCTCGTTTGCCATCGCGGCCGCAGGTGCCTGGTTCGTGCTCGACCGGCGCCGCCGCGAGGGGGGCCCTCGGCCCTCGATGTCGAGGCGGCCTCCGGACGACCCCCTCGCCGGAGCGGGAGAGAACCCTGCGGTCAAGAGTTCTGTGACCACGGTGACGACGCAACAGCGCGTCGCCGTCGTGGCTCCCACGGCAGAGAAACGACAGGCGTCCCGTGATTCGCCGCCGAAGATCATGGGGCGGTGGCGAAAGTGACGCGAACCTCGTCGGCCTCGAGAAAGCGGCCCAGGTCGTGGGCCTCCCGGTCGACGAGCTCGCGGATGCCGGATCCCAATCGCCGGAACGGCTCGATCGTCACGCGGAGCCGCGTCCCCTTGGAGGCGTGACTCCACACGCCCGCGACGCGGCCGTCGATGAGGAGCACCGGCGAGAGCCAACCCTGAGGCCGGTACACCCTCTTGTGATGCGTCGCCTCGACGAGATGCCCGTGGTCCTTCTGGCCAAGCAGGAACGAGTCGAAAAACGGGAGCAGACGCACGATGGGCCCCTTCAATCGGGCCCGCTTCAGGATCGGCACGTCGTCTCGCAAGACCCATGCGATCCGACCGTCGGCGTCCACGGGTGCAAGATCCTCGGCGTTCCGATCCCAAATCGCGCGAGCCGTGGTCGCGGTGACGTAGGTCCACCACGCGAAATCGGCCGGGGTCGCGGGACCGTGGGCCTTCAAGTAAGCTCGCAGGAGCGCATCCTCCGCGTCCTGCACAGATAGATCCCGCCACCGAGGATACCAAACGTCGGGCCGGACGAAAGTCCCCTCATTTCCCTGCGGAGGCCCTGCGCAGGCAACGCCGCGAACGCACGCGTAGGAGAGGAGGCCGCCGACGGACAGGGGGCGGCCACCGACCTCGAAGGCATCGACCTCTCCCTCTTTGCCCCACCCGCGGCCGGATCGAATCCGTTTCGTCCCGAAGGATT
>WNEO01000510.1_pt1 | contig 10096 bp, 10 predicted proteins | sample 5399941 | NCBI WGS metagenome assembly WNEO01 (sample SAMN13153328, study PRJNA577476) | soil metagenome | isolation source: 20 cm grassland meadow soil 2 days after 3rd rain plot 2 | place: USA:California | collected 2015-11-11
CTCGTAGTTGGCATAGGCCTCATACCACTCGGCCATGGTGAACTCGGGATTGTGGAAGCGTTCCATCCCCTCGTTGCGGAAGTCGTGCCCGATCTCATACACCTTTTCCAGCCCGCCCACGATGCAGCGCTTGAGATACAGCTCGTCGGCGATCTGCAGGTAGACATCCGTGTCGAGCGCCTCGTAATGCGTGACGAACGGCCGCGCCGAGGCGCCGCCGTACACCGGCTGCAGCACCGGGGTCTCCACCTCGAGGTACCCCCGCGCGTCGAAGAACTTCCGGATGTAGCCGACCACGCGGGCCCGCAGCCGGAATACCTCCCGCACCTCCGGGTGCACCGCCAGGTCGGCGTAGCGCTGGCGGGCGCGCAGCTCGGGATCCGACAGCTCCCCGTGCCGTTGGCCCTGCGCATCCTCCTTGCCGAGCGGCAGGGGGCGCAGCGACTTGGTGAGCAGGGTGAAGCGCTCGACGCGCACGGTGACCTCGCCGGTTTTGGTGCGAAACAGCGGCCCCTCCACGCCGATCACGTCGCCCAGATCGAGCAGCTTCACGAGCTCATACTGCACGGCCCCGACGGTGTCGACCTTGAAGTAGACCTGAATCTTCCCGGAGCGGTCCTCCACGTGACCGAACGTCGTCTTGCCCATGGAGCGCAGCAGAATGAGCCGCCCCGCGAGCCGGTGGACGGTCCGGTCGTCCTCGCGGAATCGCTCGAGCGCCGCCTGGACCGTGCCGGTGCGGTCGAAACGATAGGCGAACGGGAGGACGCCGCGCTTTACGAGCTCGGTGAGCTTCTCCCGCCGCGCCGCCTCGACGAAGCCGGTCACGCGGCCTTGCTCCCGAAGCGCTTGAGGTACGCCTCGATGAACGGGTCCAAATCCCCGTCCATCACCCTCTGGACGTCCGCCACCTTCAGCTCGGTGCGGTGGTCGTTCACCATGGTGTAGGGCTGGAACACGTAGGAGCGAATCTGACTGCCGAAGGCGATGTCGCTCTTTTGTTTGTCGACTTCCGCCTTCTTCGCTTCACGCTCCGCGACGGCGCGCTCGTACAACCGGGCTTTCAGCATCTTGAGCGCGGTCGCCTTGTTCTTGAATTGGCTGCGCTCGTTCTGGCATTGCACGACGATGTTGGTCGGGAGATGCGTGATCCGCACCGCCGAAGACGTCTTGTTGACGTGCTGGCCGCCCTTCCCCGAGGCTCGGTACACGTCGATCCGCAGGTCGTCGTCCTTGATGTCGATTTCGATGTCCTCGTCGACCACCGGATAGACGAACACCGACGCGAAGGACGTATGCCGCCGGGACTGCGCGTCGAACGGCGAGATGCGCACCAGACGGTGGACGCCTTTCTCCGCCTTCAGGAGTCCGTAGGCGTATTGCCCGCTGATCTGGATCTCCGCCGATTTGATGCCGGCTTCCTCTCCCTGGAGCAGGTCGAGCACCTCGACCTTGAAGCCGTGCCGCTCCGCCCACCGGGTATACATCCGCATCAGCATTTCGGCCCAGTCCTGGGATTCCGTGCCGCCCGCGCCCGAGTGGATGGTGAGCAGCGCGTCACGCGTGTCGTCGGAGCCGCGCAGCATGTTCTGCAGCTCGAGGGCCTCGAGCTGTGCGGCAATACCCTCGGCTTCCTGCTCGAGGGACCGGCCTTTGAGCATCTCGGCCACGAGGCGTGCGTGCTCCTCGTCCGACTCGCCGTCCGCGAGCTCGAGCAGCGCGCGCGCGTCGTCAATGCGCTTCCGCACTGCGTGGTACGGGTCGACCCAGCGCTTCAGCTCCTTGATCTCTTGCACCGCCTGTCGCGACTTCTCCGGGTCGGCCCAAACGCTGCCCTCGGCCATGGCGTGCTCCAGATCCGCCAAACGCTTGGTCTTCCCTGCTATGTCAAAGAAAGCTCCGCAGTTCGGTGAGACGACGGTCGAATTCGGCAAGACGATCGGATAGGGCCACGGTGCGCTCGTTTCAGGCTTAGCAGGAAATGAGCCGCCCGCCGACGGGCGGAGGGCGGCTCTAACTGCTTGGCAAGCTAATAGGTTAGGCCCCGCTACACCAGCCTAGAAGACCTTATTGCCCCCGGCAAGAATCTCGTTCAGCGCCTCCGCCCAGAACGAGGTGGTCTTCGCGAGCTCGGCACCGACCTGCTCCACGTATTCCCGCCAGCTCTTCTCGATCTCGTCCTTGAAGAGCTGCGGCAACGTGCCGTCGCGCAGTCCCTGCTGACGCTTCTCCGGATGATACACGACGAGATCCGACACCAGCGCCCGCGCCAGCCGGCGCGCCTTCTGCTTCGGATCCTGCACCATGAAGGGATTCACGGGCCGCAGCGGGCTCGTCATCCGCTGACCGGGCCCAGCGCCGGCGGGCGGGGCCGGAGCGGCCGGCGCCGCCGGCGCCGCGGGGGGGCGAGGTGGCGCGGGAGGCGCAGCGCGCGGCGCCGGTGCGGCCGGCGGTGCAGCGGGTCGCATGGCCGGGGCTGCCGGCGGCGGGGCGGCGCGTGGGGCGGGAGGAGGCGCGGCGCGGGGCGCGGCGGCGGGGGGTGCGGGGGCCGCGGGAGGCGGGGGGGGGGCCGCGATGGGGCCCGAGAACCGGGGCATGGCCGGCGTCCGCGGTGGCGCGGGAGCCGGCGTGGGTGGAGCGGGCGGCGCAGGGGGCGCGCGAGGTGGCGCGGGCGGCCGAGGAGCGACCGCGGGGCCGCTCCCCGCGGACACAGCCGCCGTGGCCGCGGCCACGGATGCATTCACGGGGAACACGTTGCTACACACCGCACAGCGTGCGCGCACGCCCCCGGCCGGGACCTTGGCCGGGTCCACGCGATACACCGTCTCGCACGATGGACAGGTGACGTTCATCTAGCGTACCCCGTCGTCATCCAGCTCCGCGTCGTGCCGGCGGTCGACCACGAACACGGACCCCGGCTGCGTTTTCGCGTAGCTCTTCATCTCCGTCGCCAGCTCGCTCACCTGCGCCGGGTGCGCGAAGCGGCGGTGCTGGTTGGTGACGATCCCGATCGACAGGGTCATCAGCGGCACGCGGTGCAGCTGACCGCGCCGATCCTTGCCGAAGTAGTACCCGGCCCGGCGGTCCTGCTCGTTGTACTGGTACGGAATCAACGTGTCGAACACCTCGAGCACCTCGCCGCACACGTCGGGGATCGCGTCGAACGGGATGATGAAGATGAAGTCGTCCCCGCCGATGTGCCCGATGAACCCGCGGTTGCCGAGCAGTCCTTTCACGACGTCGTGGAGGATGCGCGACAGGATGTAGATGACCCGATCGCCGTCGTTGTAGCTGTAGCGATCGTTGTACTCCTTGAAATGATCCAGGTCGGCGTAACATACGGCGAACAGCTCGCCGTTTTCCATGCGCCGCCGGATCTCGCGCTCGATCTCGGTGGTGCCCGGCAGGCGGGTGGACGGGTTGACGGCGACGTCGCGCGCGGTGCGGGTCATGAGCCCGTCGAGCCGGCTCGCCTGCTCCGTCGGCTCGAACAGCGGGCTGATCACCTCGTCCGCGCCCGCGGTGAACCATTCCTGCACGCGGTCCGTCGTGTGCCGGCTCGTCAGGACCGCGAGCGGGACGATGGCCGAGTAGGAGTCGGCCTTGAGCCGGGCGCACAGCGCGAGCCCCTGCGGACCGCCGTCCGCGTCGATGACCACGAGCTGTGGCAGCGACCGGAGCACCCGCTGCTCCACGTCGGCCGGGTCCGGCACGGGTACGATCGTCAGCCCCTTGCCGTTGACCCAGCGTGCCAGGAAGTCAGGTACGGTGCGACCAGCCGCCGAGAAGAAGAGTATCGTCGGGCGCGTGCCCCGCACCTGCCTCCTCACGTAAGGGTCGAGCGCGCCTAAACTTAGGCCGCCTATGCTCGGGTTGTCAAACAACCGCCCTGCGGTGCGGTTAGAAGTGCTTCGCCTCATCGATCAGCATGATGGGGATGTCGTCTTCGACGGCGTAGATCAGGCGGCAGGTGTGACACACCAGCGCTTCGGCGGGCGCCGTGCGGTGCTCGAGTGGGCCTTTGCACTTGGGGCAGACGAGAATCTCGAGCAGGTCGGGCGCGAGACTCATCCCGCGTACCCCAGCCGTTTCAGGGACGCGAGCTGGCGCCGCCACTTGGGCAGCACCTTCGCGTGCAGCTCCAGGAACACGCGCGCCCCGAGCAGCACTTCGATCTTTCCGCGGGCCGTCTGCCCGATCGCCTTGATGGTGCGGCCCCCTTCCCCGATCACGATTCCCTTCTGGCTGGCGCGCTCGACGTAGACCACGGCTCGAATATACACCGGCTCCTGACCTTCTCGGAACTCGTCGATCTCGACGGCCACGCTGTAGGGCAGCTCTTCGTGCAGCAGCTCGAACGCCGCCTCGCGCACGAACTCGGCGGCGAAGAAGCGCATCGGCTGCGTCGCCATCGCATCGGGATCGTAGTGGAAGGGGCCTTCGGGCAGTCGCTCCCGCAGCGCCGCGAGGAGCTGGTCGAGACCGCTCCCGGTGAGGGCGGAAACGACGACGCTGGAGGTTGGTGGAGGTTGGGGGAGGTTGGGGGAGGTTGATGCGACGTCGGACTTCGTGTACACGGTGACGATCGGCGCCCGGGGCGCGCGGTCGAGCTTTGCCACCTCCGTGAGCGGGGGCGCGGGAAACTCCGCCAGCGGATGCAGGTACGCGATGACCTCGGCGTCCGCGATCGCCCGCAGCGCCGCAGCCCGCATCGTTTCGTGCAGCTGGTACTCGGGCTCGAGCAGCCCGGGTGAGTCGGTGAAGATGAACTGAGCGTCGTCCCGCGTGAGGAGACCGACCACCGGCAGGCGGGTGGACTGGGGCTTGGGGGAGACGATCGCGAGGTGCTCGCCGACCAGGGCGTTCAAGAGCGTGGACTTGCCGACGTTGGGTTTCCCGGCCAGGGCCACGACCCCGCAGCGCGTCATGGCGCCGCGGCGGTGATGAATCCCTCGAACAGTCGGCGCATGCGGGGATCGACCTCCACGAGGTCTTCGGGGTGCCACTGCACACCGAGCACGAAGGGACCATCGTTGGCCTCGACGCCCTCGATCAAGCCATCGGGGGAGGTCGCGACCGCCGCGAGTCCTGGGGCCAGGCGCGCGATTCCCTGATGGTGCATGCTGTTCACCGAGAGCGCCTCGGTCTCGAGCAGCCGGGCCAGCCGCGATCCCGCGGCGATCCGCACGTCATGCGTGCGCTCGTCGCGGCGGCGGCCGCTGATCGGGAAGTAGTCGTGTTTGATCGCCGCCGGGTGTTGGGCACCGACGTCCTGGTAGAGACTACCGCCCACGGCCACGTTCAGGAGCTGGGCGCCGCGACACACCGCCAGTACCGGCTTGCCGTCCGCGAGCGCCCACCGCACGAGCAACAGCTCGGTCCAGTCGCGCGCCGGGTCGGTCCGCTGGCAGTGCGGGCCGCGGGCTTCGCCGTACGCGCTCGGGTCCACATCCACGCCGCCGGGCAGGAACAGACCGTCGATCTGCTCGTAGATCCCGCGGAGTGTGGCCTCATCGCCCGCGAGGAGCGGAATGACCCACGGGACGGCACCCACGGTCACGAGCATCTGGACGTAGCGCTGGCTCATCACCCAGCAGCGAGGCAGCTGGTCCGGGATCGCATCGAGCGTCTGTGTCGTGATGCCGATGATCGGCCGGTTGTCCATGCCGCAACGCTAACGATGCTCCGTGGCTGCTACAAGCCGTCCGCCGTCTCGGCGATCAACTGGTCCACCACGGCCTTGAGATCGCCGGTGCGCTCGTAGGTGGCGAGTTGGCGGTCCGCGCTCGAGCCCTCCTCGAGAATCCGGTAGGCGTACTCGACCTCCTTGCGGCTCCCCAGCTCATCTACGACGTCGCCGATGAACCACTCGATGAGCTCGCGCACGAGGTCGCGCGCGGGCAGCTCGATGCCCTTGCCGAAATCGATCAGCCGCCCGTCCAGCCCGTAGCGGACGGCGCGCCATTTGTTCTCCTCGATGAAGTCCGCCGGGTACACGCGGAGAGTCATATTCTCACGCCGCAGCTTCCACAACTTGGCCACGACCGCCTGGAGAATCGCCGCGATGCAGACGGCTTCGTCCACCCGAGTGCAGACGTCGCAGATCCGGAACTCCAGCGTCGGGTAGCTCCAGTTCGGCCGCACGTCCCACCAGATCTTGGATCCGTCGGGGATGGACCCGGTACGGGTCAGCATGTCGACCAGCTCCGTGTACTCGCTCCACGACCGGAGCGCCCGGGGTACGCCGGTGCGCGGGAAGCCGCGGAACACGACGCTGCGATACGACTTGAGACCCGTCTTGCGGCCGATCCAGAAGGGCGAGCTCGTGGACAGGCAGAGGACGTGCGGGAGGACGTAGCGCGCCACGTTGAGCGCATCGATCAGGAACTCGCGGTCCTCGATGCCGATGTGAACGTGGGTGCCGAAGATGAGCAGCCGCTGCGCCAGGTCCGCCATGTCCTGGCGCAGGCCGAGATAGCGCTCGAGCGGCGTGATCTCCTGTTGCATCCAGGAGGAGAACGGGTGCGTGCCCGCCGCGGCAATCCGGAGGCCGTTCTTGGCCGTGAGCCCCATGATGTCCCGTCGCAAGCGGACGAGCTCGGCCCGCACCTCGGCCGGCGTCCGGCACACCGTGGTGCCGACCTCCACGATCGACTGATGCAGCTCGGGCTTCACCTGGGCCAGGACCAGATGATCTCCGGCGAGGAGCTCCGTGATGTACGATTTCAGCTCGCGCGTCGTGGGATCGATGATCTGGTACTCCTCCTCGATGCCGAGCGTGAGCGACGGTGGCTTCATCGCGCCTCCACCAGGAACGTCGGAACCTGCGATCCTCCGCCCGCCGTGACGTTGACGAGTGCGGCGGTCGAGAGCCGCGAGAGGCAACCTTCTACATAAGCTCCGTGACAAGCGAATGGATTGGTGTCCAAGATGCGGTCAGCGTAGGCGACGCGCCCGTCCACCAGGCTCGGGAACGGCTCGCTCGGGATCGGAACCCGCTCCTGCACGACGTACGGCTCGGCCAGCGCTGCACCCACCGCACGCTGCCACACCGCGTCGTCCACTTCCCAGCCGAGCACGATGCCCTTCCCGCCGTATTCATCATTAGGCTTGAGCACCAGGCGATCGCGCTGGGCCAGGATGAACGGGACGAGATCCACCTTGCGGCCGCCATGCAGCGTCTTCTGCTCGGCCACGGTGCGGGTCCAGGGGACATGGGCGTCGATCGCCCGACGCTCGACGACCGAAAACAGCTTGGCGTTCCGCTCATCGCTCAACACGGCGAGACTCGCCTTCTTGTGAAGGATCTTGCACCGGAACGGGTTCACCATGCACACCGCGCCGGACCGCACGGCGCGGATCACCGGATGGTCGCAGCCGCCGCGAGCCACCAGCTCGGCGAGGAGCACGCGCTTGTAGATCAGGTCCACCGGCGCGCCGCCCAGCAGGAACGCGCCGTTGCGCAGCTCCGCTTCGCGTGGATCGCCGATCACCACGTCGAGGCCGTGGGCGCGAAAGTACTCCGCGAACAAGACAAACTCGCTGTACGTCGGCACCTCGCGCCAATCGAGGATCCCGATGCGTGGCGCGGCGCGGCTCCCGCGGCCCCCGCCCCACTGGCCGTAGGCCTCGTACAACGCGTTCAGGACTCCGTGCCGCGCGGGAAGCGGGCGCACATCGAAGCGACGCAGGAACCGCCGCATCACCGGGAGGGCGAGAAACACCTCCGATAGCGCGTCGTTGTAGGCCGTGCCGGCAGGCGTCTCCGCGTTGTATTCCGTGACGCGGAGGTCGCCCTGCTCAGGAAAGAAGAAGGCGTCGATCCGGGAAGTAGGGCTAGGATCGGAGAACCCGGGATCCTCGGGCACCAGCGCCTCCTCCCACTCGGTGAGACCGAACTGGCGTCGCACGACGTCGCTGGTCAGCGCCGCGCGGTGGGCCCGGTCGAACGCCCGCAGCAGCACGGCGCAGCGGCTGCGCAGGAACCGGTAATGCTCTGGGGCGAGAAACCGCGGCCGCAGCACCGTGCACAGCGGCCGCTCCCCGAAGAACAGGCCTCGGCGCCGCAGCTCCGCGTCGAGCGCCGCCTGCGACTCTCCGGCGACCTCGTCGCTCAAGAGCTCGTGATAATGGTCCACCGCCCGCCGCACGACCGAGGTCATGCGGGCCGGGCCTTGGACCGTCCCTTGAACAAGGCCTGCCAGTGAAACGCTCGCTTCGCCGCCGGCCGGCGCGTGGCGAGCCGGATCGCCAGGTCGGCCATATGCCGCACCGCCCAATCGAAGTACTCGGGGGTGAGCGAATTGATGTCGAAGTCGGGCGCCGGGTTCATGAAGTCGATGGCATAGGGAATCCCGCCGCGCACCGCCCATTCAATCGAATTCATGTCGTATCCCAGGGCCCGCACCAGGGTGAGGGAGTCCTGCACGATGCGGTCACGGAGCGCGGGATCGAGGTAGCCGGGGTCCACGTGGTACTTCCGCGCCGCGGGGTCATAATGGATCGGCAATACGTCCTGCTGCCCGATGCAGAGGCAGCGCACAAACTGCTCCCACTCGATGAACTCCTGGACGATCATGGTCCGGAGCCCCGAGTGATCGTAGTGGTGCAACAACTCTTCGGGCGTGCGGCACACGAAGACGTCCTTCCAGCCGCCGCCGTGCGCGTCCTTGAGAATGCAGGGAAGCCCGATGTGCCGCAGTACCGCGTCCCAGTCGAGCGGGAACACCAGGTTACGGAGACTCTCTGCGTGACTGATCCCCGGGATGTACTCCTTGTTCGGCAGCACGACGGTCTTCGGGCTCGCGACCCCGAGCCTGGTCGCGAGCGTCGCGCCAAAGAACTTGTCGTCAGCGCTCCACATGAAGGGGTTGTTGACGACCGCCACCCCCTGGAGCACGGCGTGCTTCAAGTACGTCCGATAGAACGGCACCTCGTGGGAGATGCGGTCGATGATGACGGCGTAGGCGCTCGGCGCATCCATACGCTCGGCGCCGAGCTTGGCGTACTCGGCGACCACGCCGCGATCGCGACCGTTCACTTCCTCGATAAACTTTGGCGGGAACGACCACTCCCGACCGACGACGAGGCCCACTGTCGCCTTCATGGGGCTGAAACTGCGCGTCGGCGGCGCGGGTGACAAGCGCGACCGGAGGCTCGTAGATTGTCGATTCCATGCTCGGTCTCCATCGGTTGCTGCGGCGCTGGCGCGTGCGGAAGGGCCGCCTCGTGGTGCTCCCCTCCGTCCCCAGCCCCGAGCTCGACAACCGGCGCGACCTCTACATATACGTCCCCGCCGCCCCCGCCCGAGGAGACAGTCGCTACCCGGTCATCTACATGCAGGACGGGCAAAACCTGTTCGACCCGGCGCAAAGCTTCGCCGGAACGTGGGGTGTGGACGAGACGCTTTCGTGGGCGAGCCGGCGCGGCCTCGATGCGATCGTGGTTGGGATCCCGAACATGGGTGACGCGCGCATCGCGGAATACGACCCGTTCATGGGCACGGGCGACCGATATCTGGACTTCGTCACACACACGGTGAAGCCGATCGTTGACGCGCAGTTCCCCACCCTGCCCGATCGCCGTCACACCGGGATCGCAGGGTCCTCCATGGGCGGGCTGATCAGCCTGTACGCCTTCTTCCGGTACTCCGAGAGTTTCGGCTTCGCGGCCGCGCTCAGTCCCTCCGTCTGGTTCGCCGATGGCGCCCTCCTCGACGTCGTGGCACGGGCGCCCCGGGTGCCGGGCCGGCTGTACCTCGACGTCGGGATGCGCGAGGGCCAGCAGACCGTGGCGCTCGGACGCCGGCTGCGCGACCTGCTCCTCGCGAAGGGCTACGAGGGGGGGCGCGACTTTCGCTGGGTGGAGGACAAGGACGGCGTGCACCACGAGTCGGCGTGGGGCCGTCGCTTCCGCGAGGCCCTCCCGTTCCTGCTGCCGGACCGGGCGGCGTGAAGCACGCGTACCACAAGTGGCACAGCCCTGCGCTGGGGCGCGACATGGAGCTCCAGGTGATGGGACATGCGGGCGCGCGGGTCCTGGTGTTCCCCACGTCGCTGGGCAGGTATTCCGAGTGGACCGACCGCCGGATGGATCG
>WNEO01000512.1_pt1 | contig 10082 bp, 9 predicted proteins | sample 5399941 | NCBI WGS metagenome assembly WNEO01 (sample SAMN13153328, study PRJNA577476) | soil metagenome | isolation source: 20 cm grassland meadow soil 2 days after 3rd rain plot 2 | place: USA:California | collected 2015-11-11
CGCCAGGAGCTCGGCCGCCCGACGCCGCGCCTCCGCCGCCGTCGTCCCCAGGTGGATCTCGAGCCCTTCCGTGAGCTGACGCGCGATGGACAGCACCGGATTCAGGGAGGTCATCGGCTCCTGGAAGATCATCGCGATCTCGCGGCCGCGGATCCGCCGCATCTCCTCATCGGAGAGCGCCAGGAGGTCCCGGCCCTTGAAGCGGACCCGGCCCCCCACGATGCGGCCGGCGGGCGCGGCGATGAGGCGCATGACGGAAAGCGCGCTGACGCTCTTGCCGCAGCCCGACTCCCCGACGAGGGCGACGGTCTCCCCTTCCCGGACATCCCACGAGACGCCGTCCACGGCCCGGACGACGCCGCCCCGCGTCACGAATTCGGTCGTCAGGTTCTCGACTTCGAGGAGGGCTCCCACGGTGCGCGGGAGTGTAGCACGCGCTCCGAGCCGCGCGTAGCTCCCGGGGGCCGGTCAGCTCGGCATTTTCCGGAACGGTAACTCGACGATGAAGGTCGCGCCGCCGTCGGGGCGCGACTCGCAGCTGAGCCGGCCCTGGTGCTGCTCGATGATGCCGTAGGACACCCAGAGGCCGAGGCCGGTGCCCTCGCCGGCGGGCTTGGTCGTGAAGAACGCGTCGAAGATCCGCGGGAGCGTCTCCGGTGGGATGCCGGGCCCGGTGTCGTGTACCTCGACCCGGACGCGCCCGTCCGCCTCCGCGGTCGAGAGCGTCAGCACGCGCGGCCCGGGATGCTTCGCCATCGCTTGCTGCGCGTTCTGGACGAGGTTGAGGAGCACCTGTCGGATCTGGTCCTGGTCGGCGTACACGGACGGGATCGGCGCGAATTCGGTGACGACTCGGATGCCATCCCGGTCGAGCTCGTGGCGCTTCGCCCCGAGCACCCACTGCACCTGGTCCAGGAGGGCACACGGCCGGCGCTCGGAAGGCTGTGGCTGCGCGAGCTGCAGAACCTTCTGTAGTAAACGCGCGGCCCGCGACGTCTCCTGGAGGATGATGCGCACGCGCTCCCGCCCCCGCGTCGAATCCGCGAGCTCCGTCATCACGAGCTCTGCCTGGCCGAGGATGACCGTGAGCGGGTTGTTGATCTCGTGCACGAGGCCAGCCGCCAGCTTGCCGACCGTGGAGAGCCGCTCGCCCTCCGCCCGCTGGGTCTCGGCCTGTTTGATCTCGTCGAGCTGGGTCCGGGTCTCCGAGTACAGTCGGGCGTTGTCGAGCGCCAGGCTGATCTGGTTCGCGGCCGCCTCCAGGAGCGCGATCTCGGCATCCGTGAAGGGCTCCGGCGTCCGCCGGGCGAGCGACAGGGCACCCAGGATGCGTCCGCGGCTCTGCAGCGGGACGCAGACGAGGCCGCGGATCCCCTCCCGCTCGACGACCGCCCGCTCGGCCGGCGGGAGGTCCGTACAGGAGGCCGCGTTCGTCAGGTGCACCGTCTCGCCGGTGACCGCCACGCGCCCGATCACACCCTGGCCGACCTTGAGCACGCGGTTCGCCTCGCGCAACTCGGGCCCGAGGCCGCGGTCGGCGAGCAGGCGCAGCGTCCTCCGGTCGTCGGACAGGAGATGGAGGCTCGAGACCTCGTGCCCGGTCACGCGCGTGAGCGCGTCGAGGGCGATGCGCAGCATCTGGTCGACGTCGAGACTCAGGCTGAGGGCCCGCGAGATCGCCCGCAGGACGCGGAAGTGCGGCTCGACGGCGCGCGCGGCGCCGGCGTCGCGCCGCTGGACGAACTCGCGCAGCCGCCCGAGCTGGCCTTCGGTGGGGCTGACGAAGTCGAACGCGTAGCCCCGGCCGTCGGACCTGACGAGCATGGCGCTGACCTCGAGCGTCCCGTCGCCGTCGGGAAGCGCGAACGAGAGCCTGGCCGCGCCGCCCGGGCTGACCGCCTGGCTCGAGCGGAGCCTGACGCCGACCGCGCTGAGGTCCTCGGAGGTCGCCTCCCACTCGGCGCCGCCGTCCTCGACGACGCGGATGGGAACGGCGACGGCCGCGCGCGGCGCCCGCCGCCGCTCGTGTCGGTGCGCCGCGGGGGACCGCCGGCCGGCGTGGGGCTCGAGACACGTGAGGACCTCTCGCAGGCGTTCGAGCTCGACGGGCTTCGGCAAAAAGTCGACCGCGCCGAGCTGCACGCACTCGCGCGCCTGGCTCTCCGCCGCCATGCCCGAGATCGCCACGATCGGGATGCGCGACTCGCGCGTGGTCTGGAGCTGCAGGAAGTCGAGCCCGCTGATGCCGGGGAGGTAGATGTCGAGCAGGACAGCGTCGGGGAGCTCCAGGCCCATGCGCGCGAGCGCATCCTCGGCGCAGTGAGTGACGACCGGTTCGTGGCCGAGCTCGTAGAGAAAGTCCCGCAGGACGTCGCACAGCAGCGGATCGTCTTCCACGACGAGAACGCGCATAGCTCGTGCAGACCCCTCCCGCTGGACCACAGCAAGCGCCGTGCCACTAATCCGGAAATGCCTAACGTCGGCTCGGAAAAGAACGCCGCGATGGGCGTTCCGCGGAGTGGACCCACAAAATTGGAAAGAGCCTGACCACGGGTGGTCGGAGATTCGACACCGAGCGCGGACCGTGCCCGCGGTCCGTCAGTCCCGGCAGCGCGCGGCCGCCAGGTGGAGTGTCGCGCTGGGCTCGAGCGACGCGTATTCGCGACAGATCGCCTCTGCCACGCACGGCCACCGGTGCGCCCTCGCCCAGCGCACGCCCTCGCGCCCGATGTGCCAACGCAGGTCTGGATCGGCGATCAGCCCCCCGATGCGCTCGGCGAGCGCCGCGACGTCGCTCTCGGGGACGAGAAAGCCGGTCACGCCGTCACGCACGGTCGTCACGAGGCCGCCCACGCGGGAGGCGATGACCGGGCTCCCGCACGCCATCGCCTCGAGGGCCACCATGCCGAACGACTCGTAGTACGAGGGCAGCACGGTGACGTCCGCGGCGATGTAGTAGGTCGGCAGCACGTCCTGGGGGAGCGGCCCGACGAAGCGGACCGCCGCGTCCAGGTGGAGCCGCTCGATCCGCTCGCGCAGGGCGGCCTCGTGGCCGTTCCGCGGCTCGTCGGCCTCGCCGCCGACGATCAGAAGGGTGAGCGCGGTCCCGCCGGCGCGCAGGCACGCGATGGCGTCGAGCAGCGTGTCGAGCCCCTTGATCGGCGCGATGCGCCCTACCCAGAGCAACACCGGGTGCGCGTCGAGCGCGAGCGCCACACGCGCCGCCGCGCGGTCACCCGGCGCGAAGAGCGCCGTGTCCACACCGCACGGGATCGTCGCGATGCGCGGCGCGTGCACCGCATAGTCGCGGAGCAGTTCGGCGCGCTCCACGACGTTCGCGGCGACCACGCGATCGGACGCCCGGACGATGCGCGTCTCCTCGCGGAGGCGGAGCGCCGGCTCCAGCTCGGCCGCGCTCCGCGCTGCCCGGTTCTTCAGTCGGCCGAGCGTGTGGAACATCTGGAGCACCGGCACCGACCACCGCTCCCGCAAGGCCAGCGCCGCGACGCCGGAGAGCCAGTAGTGGGCGTGGATGAGGTCGTATTCCGCGCCCTGCGTGAGCCGCCACGCATCGACGCCGTCCACGAACTCGTCGAGGTACGCGTGGATCTCGGCCCGCGGCATCGGGGCTTCCGGGCCCGCGGCGAGATGGATGACGCGCGCGCGCGCGCCGAGGGGGACGACGCGCGGGATCGACGCGTTCTGCGAGCGCGTGAACACGTCCACCTCGACGCCCATCCGACCGAGCTCGCGGGAGAGCTCGCGGACGTAGACGTTCATCCCGCCCGTCTCCTTGCCCCCGAGCGCGGCGAGCGGACACGTGTGGACCGAGAGCATCGCGACCCGGAGCGCGGCGCCCCCCCTCACGTGATCTTCACCGCGCAGACGTCCTTGGCGACGGGCTCGAACTCGTACTTGTACCGCTCCTCGCCCCGCAGGAAGTCGAAGCGCCGCTTCCCGCGCTCGATCGCGTCGCGGATCAGGTGCCCGAGCAGGACCACGCCGGGGGACAGCGTCGCCCGGTCCGGGTGGAACCCCGAGTTGTAGAGGCCGACCGTGTCATCCCACTCGAGCGTGATGAAAGACGCGATGGGTCCGGAGGTCGTGTCGAGGAACCACAGCCGGGCGGCGCCGCGCTCGACGAACGCCGTCGTGACGCGTCGGAAGAACGCCTCCATCCGGACGTCCATGAAACGCGCCTTCCCGGCTCGGGAGCGGCGATGGAGGTCGAAGAAGTCGCCGAGCCGGTCCTCGACGTCGGCGGGGCGGCTCGCGCACACGGCCCGCGCCTCGGGCGTCTCGCGCTCGAGCCGCCGCATCTTCCGCACGAGCTCGTGGCGGTGCTTGCCGCTGAGGGAGGCCAGATACCCGTCCCACGAGGACGGCAGGACCAGGACGGGACAGCGCTCCTCGACCGCAACCGACGCGGAGAGCCCGCACGCTCGGGCGAGCTGGGGGAGCGCCGTCACGGTCGGCGAGGTCCCGGGGACGGCGTGGAGGTCCCACGCGACCCGCTCCGCCGCGCGCGACTCGAGGAGCGCCATCCACGCCTCTTCCTCCCGGCCGGCGAGCGCGATCAGGTCGAGGTAGTCGGAAATGTCGCCGCCGCCGATGAGCGTGAGCACGCCCGGCGCGGCCTCGTGAAGCGGCAGGAGGGCCACGAGCTGGCCCTCGGCGTCTTCGACGCGCCTGATCTCGAGGCGCCGGTCGGCGGCGAACGTCCGCGTCCACTCGCGCTGCCAGGTCCATGTGAGGAACGGCGACCGCAGGCGACTCTGCGCCACGAGGTGATCCCACGCGGCGGCGCCCACCGCCTCGAGGCGGTCGACGACGTCGGTCTTCACAGGTCTGGAGCCGCGCCTGCCGCGCCCGGGGGGTCGGCCGCGGTCCCGTCCGCCGCGTCGGCCTCGCCTTCGCTGAGCGCCTCGTCCATCGCCGACTCGAAGTCTTCGCCGAGGTCGTCGCCGAGCTCCCGGCCCATCTTCTTCATGAACCGGGCCGCGCTCGCGGGGTCGTTGTCGTCGAGGTCGCCGAAGGCGGACGAGTCGGCGAGCGACTCCAGGCGCGCCTCCTCCGATTTCACCGTGGCGAAGCGCGACATCACGCGGCTCAGGCTCTGACCGTGACAGCGCGGGCACGTCGGCGGCGACGCCGCGGAGGGGCGAAGCACGAGCAGACTGACCCGGCGCTGGCAGTCGTGACACTCGTACTCGTAGATCGGCATGGTCTCATCAATCTTAGCACGCGGTGGGCGCCTCGGCGGGCGCGCGGGCCCACGTGTCAGGCCGCGGACACGGTGTGCCAGTCTGCCGGGCGCGCTCGGCCAAGCTCGCGTCCAGCAAGCCCTCCACCCGGCGGCACCTTTTTTGCTGCCGGGCCCGGGCATGCCCGACGGCGCGTACACCGACGATGAGCAGCGCGTGCTGGAGCAGGTCGCACGGCTCGCGCGCGCGCTGCGCGAGGACCGGGAGCGCCTCATGCGGCAGCTCACCGAGGTGGAAGCGGAGCTCCACGTGCTCGCCTGGACCCTGGACGGTCAGCCCGCCCTCATCGCGCTCGCGGCACGCCGATCATCCTGATCGCCTCGCTCCGAAGATCTCTTCCAGCCGGCACACGGCGCGGTCCCAGCTGAACGCCGTCGTGACGAAGCGCATGCCCGCGGCGGCGAGCCGCATGCGGAGCGGCGCGTCCACCGCGAGGCGCTCCAGCTTGTCGGCGAGGTCGGCGACGTCTCGCCGTCGCGCGACCAGGGCGGTCTCGCCGTCGCGCGCGTAATCGCGGCAGCCGCCGTTGTCGTACGTGACGAGGGCGGCGCCGCAGGCCATCGCCTCCATCGGCGGCATCCCGAGGCCTTCGTCCCACGACGGGCAGAGATAGACCTCGCAGCTCGAGTACACGGCGGCCAGGCGCGCCTGCGGGGGGCTCAGGTGGAACTCGTCGTACGGCATCTCGCCGGCCGGCGGCTTGACCCCGAACCCGACCAGCCTGAGCGCCGGCACGTGACGCCTCACGCGCGCCACCGCCTCCAGGCCGTCGGCGACACCCTTCCACGCGTACTCGTGGTGGAGCATCAGCACGCGCGGCCGCGAGGTGGAGACGGTGCCGGGCGTCGGATGGAAGAGGTCGGGATCCACCGGCGTCACGAGCACGTCGGTCGGGCTGCCGAACCGCTCGCGCATCAGGTCGCGGAGCCATGTCGAGATCACGATCTTCCTGAGCGGGAGCCGGTACGTCGCGTCCACGGCGTTGGGCGCGCCGTGGTAGAGGCTCTCGTAGTGCTGCACGAAGTAGAACTTCGCCCCGCACCGGGCTGGCGCCGCGGCGACCCCGGCCGCCGACTGCCACGCCGTGGCGACGACGACGTCGCCCTCGGCGAGCACCGCGGGCGCGAAGCGCTCCACCCAGCGCACACGCGCGCGGAGCGCCGGGACCCAGTCGGCGCCGACGCCTCTCAGGTTACGCCACGCGGCACGGACGCGGCTCTTCGCCTCCACCACCAGCGTCACGTCGTGGCCCCGGGCCGCCAGCCGGTCCGCGTACGCGAGGATCGCCCGCACGCCGCCGGCGATCCGCAGGTGGGGAACGAGAAAGGTGATCCTCACGGAACGGTCAGATCGCCATCGAGACCGTGCCGGTCTTCTTGTACGCCTCCGGGTCGAGGATGACGTTGACACACCAGACCTGGTCGCTCGCGAGCGCCCGCGCGAGCGCGGGGCCGATCTGGTCCGGCTCCCGGACGAGCACGCCGCGTCCACCGAACGCCTCGGCCAGGAGGTCGAAGCGCGTGTGCGGGAGCGACGTCGCCACCGCGCGCGCCTCGCCGTAGAACCCCAGCTGCGGGTTCCGGATCTGTCCCCAGCCGCCGTCGTTGCCGACGACCACGGTCAGCGGCAGACCCAAGCGCACCGCCGTCTCGAGCTCCATCCCGTTGAGCCCCAGGGCACCGTCGCCCGCGATCAGGAGGACGCGCCGTCCCGGGTGGAGCAGCTTCGCCGTGAGTGCGAACGACGGGCCGACCCCGAGACAGCCGAGCGGCCCGGGGTCGAGCCACTGCCCCGGCCGGTCGAGCAGCACGACCTTCGAGGCGCAACCGACGATGTCGCCGCCGTCGCCGATGACGATCGTCTCCGGGGTCACGACGCGCGCAATCTCCGCGGCGAGGCGGTAGTGTGCCACCGGCACCTGCTCGGAGGCGCAGAAGCCGTCGAGCTTCCCCCGGCTCTCCGTCTCCCGGGCGCGCACCGCCGCAAGCCAAGGCGCCGTCTGCTCGGCGCGCCTCGGGGGAACGACCTCGCTCAGCTGACGGAGGATCACGTCGAGGTCGCCCACGAGCCCCAACTCGAGCGGGCGGTTCCGGCCAAGCTCGGCCGGATCGACGTCGATCATGACGACCTTCGCACCCTCGGCGAAGAGCGGCGGCCGGCCGTAGCCTAGGCGGAAGTCGAGCGGCGTGCCGAGCACGAGGACGAGGTCGGCTTGGCCCAGGGCGAAGCCGCGTGCCTGGGCGAAGGCGTTAGGGTGGGACGACGGGAGCGCGCCGCGTCCCGCCCCGTTCATGAACACCGGCGCCCCCGCGCGCTCCACGAACGCGGTGAGCGCCTGCGCCGCGTCGTCCCAGTACACGCCGCCCCCGGCGATGACCACGGGGCGCGCGGCGGCGGCGAGCAGCCGCTCCAGGCGCCTGAGCCCGTCAGGATCGGCGGCGGGCCGCGGCCGGTGGACGTACTGCCGGGGGATCGGCGCCAGGCGGTCCTCGACCGTCGCCATCAAGAGGTCCACCGGAATCTCGACGAACACCGGGCCGGGCCGGCCCGAGAGCGCGGTGCGGATCGCCGTGGTGAGCACCTCGGGGATCTGCCGCGTCTCCGCGACCGTCCACGCGCCCTTGGTGATCGAGCGCATGAGCCCTAGCTGGTCCATCTCCTGGAGCGCGCCGAGTCCGTGAAGTCCCTGGGGCGCGGCGCCACCGACCAGGAGCACGGGGCTGCGCGCCGCGTAGGCGTTCGCGACGCCCGTGACCGCGTCGGTCACGCCGGGCCCCGGCGCGACGAGGGCGACGCCGATTCCCCGCGTGAGGCGAGCGTACGCGTCGGCGGCGTGGGCGGCCGCCTGCTCGTGGCGGAAGTCGACGAGCGTGAGGGCCTCGCTGAGGCAGCCGTCGTAGATCGGTAGGATGTGGCCGCCGCAGAGCGTGAACACGTGGCTCACGCCCGCCTCCTTGAGCGTCCGCGCGACCAGCTCCCCGCCCGTCATTCTGGCGGAGGGGGCGACCCCCTCCGAATCTCCCCGGCGGTCATTACAGACTCGCCTCGCGGCGCGCGTCGCCGAGCCTCCGCGGCCGCCCCTCGGCTCGCACAACCGCGATTTCCAGACTCGCCTCGCGGCGCGCGTCGCCGAGCCTCCGCGGCCGCCGCTCGGCTCGCACTGCCACTCACCAGAATTTCTCCCATTTGACGGCTTTGCGGTCGAGGCCCCTGGCGACGAGGACGTCGCGGACCTGGTGGATCATCGACTCGCTCCCCGAGACATAGGCGACGAGCCCGGTGACGTCGGCGACCAGGGACCGGACTGCCTCGGCGAGGCTGCCCGCCCCGTCCCGTGCCGGGCCCCCGGCGCCCGCCACCACCGGATGGTAGACGAAGCCGGGATACCGGCGTGCGAGCGAGCCGAACTCCGCGTCGTACGCGAGCCAGCCCGGGTCACGCGCCCAGTAGGCGAGGGTCGCGGGGCGTCCGAAGCCGGTCGCGTAGAGCTCGGTCAGGATCGCGCGGATCGGCACGATGCCGATCTCTTCGGCGACGAAGAGGGGACGCCGCGGATCGGCGCGGCTGAAGACGAAGCCGCCGAGCGGCGCCTTGAAACGGACGGCGTCGCCCGGCTTGAGGCCGCGAAACCACTCGGAGCCGATCCCGCCGGGCGCCACGTCGGCGCAGAGCGTGAGCCGCGTGGGGGAGCGCGGCGTCGAGGCGATCGAGTAGGCGCGGACGGTCTTCGGTCCGAACGGGACCGATACCCACTGGCCTGCGACGAACTCGAGCGCCGGCGGCTCGTCCAGACGGAGGTCGGCCTCGAGGATCTCGGGCGCGAGCCGACGGACCGCGTCGACCCGCGCCCGGCACTCGAAGGGCTTCACGGCGGCCCGCTCAGCGCGCCCGGAGACGCGGGAGGATCTCCGCGGCGATCGCCTCGAGCTGCTCCCGCTCCTCGCGGGGCTCGCCGATCGCGCTCAGGAGGAAGTAGCCGCAGCCGGCGTCGCGGAACGCCGCGAGCTGCTCGACGCACTGGGCGGGGGTGCCGATGATCCCGTACTTCCGTGCGAGGGGCTCGAAGTTCTGGGCGTAACGCCTGGAGAGGACGCTGACCCACGCCTGCTTGGCGCGCTCGTAATCGCGCCCCACGGCGATGAAGGCGAGGTGCGCGGCGGTGAAGTCGGCGAGCGACCGGCCGGCGGCGTGCGCCGCCTCGCGGATCGTCTCGAGGCTCCGCGCGTAGCGCTCGGGCTGGACGACGTAGGACACCCAGCCGTCCCCCTGACTGCCGGCGCGGACCAGCGCGGCGTCGGAGCGCCCACCCACCCAAATCGGTGGAAGCTTTTGCACGGGCTTGGGGTCGATCGAGACGCCCTCGAACCGGCTGAACCGGCCATGGAACGTCGCGGGTGTCTCGCGCCAGAGAGCGCGCACCACGTCGATCCCCTCGGTCACGCGCGCCCCCCGCTCCGCGTGGGGGACGCCGCACAGCTCGAACTCCTTCGGGTTCTCGCCGCCCACCCCCACGCCGAAGATCAGGCGGCCCCCGCTCAGGACGTCGAGCGTCGCCGTGATCTTCGCGGCGACTGCCGGCGAGCGGAGCGCCAACAAATACACCGCGGTGCCGAGCTTGATCCTCCGCGTGATGGGCGCGTAGGAGGCGAGGAGCGTGAGCGACTCGTAGAGCGGGTTGTGGAAGGAGACGTGGTCCCCGGTCCACACCGAGTCGAAGCCGAGCTGCTCGACGCGCTGCACGAGCGCGAGCTGCTCCTCGGGGGGATGCATGGAGAGCTGTGCCCCGAATCCCGTCATGCCCTCACCTCGGAAACGCGT
>WNEO01000515.1_pt1 | contig 10060 bp, 10 predicted proteins | sample 5399941 | NCBI WGS metagenome assembly WNEO01 (sample SAMN13153328, study PRJNA577476) | soil metagenome | isolation source: 20 cm grassland meadow soil 2 days after 3rd rain plot 2 | place: USA:California | collected 2015-11-11
AATCTTCCTACCGCTCAGAAATAATGCAGAGTATTAGCCGTTTTTCCCCCGCAAGACTGTCTTGTCTGACTCTTTGTCCCGCTTCCAAGTTTTGTGTCGCAGGAAGGAATTTTTTTGTAAATTCTAGGAAGGGTCTTCTCGCCATCTGAAACAGTTTTGGGCGAAATTGTAGACTTATCCCGCAGAAATGGCTGATCAGCCGTTTTTCGAGAAGCATCCATCTGTATCATTGCAAGCGTGAACTAGGCATCATATGAAATGCCTGTCCCAGATCCCGGATCAGGGCGGATTCTGAACGATTTCTTTGCTGAATCTGCGATGAATCTTACGATGATGGTATCGCCCCGTTCTCCGGTGTAAGAGGGTCTTTTCGGATATGGTGGCGCCGGGAGTGGGATTTGAACCCACGAGGGCCTAAGGCCCATCGGATCTCCACACCCGCTTGGGCAGGTTTAGCAATCCGACGCCATACCTGGCTAGGCGATCCCGGCGTTCGATGAGCCTCGCGTTCAAGCTGTAAATAACTATGTTACGAACTTGTAATTCGTTTCCAGGGAGTTTTGGAACCCTTTGAGGGTCGGTGTTAAGCATGCTTTTTCTAGAATTGGAAAACGCACTTTTTCCGTCTTGTCGGGACGTGTTTGGGCCGTTTGTGGACGTTGTCGGGATTTTTCTGAGCGAATAGTATTCTTTGACTGTCTCGCTTAGTCGGTTAGAGATGGTTTATGGCGAGGATATCTGCTACGGTCTGCTGCCGTCTCAAGCTAAGACTCGTCCGAGTCATCTTCTCTCGAGAGGAAGACTTGCTTGCCATTAACATTCGGTGGTGAAGAGCATGGAGCGACTTGAGGTCGGAACTCCAGCTACATTCAATATCGAGCGATACGAGGTTTTCAAAGATTCTTTTATCACGAGTAATTGATGGTCTCACCGCGGATCCCAGACAACAGATAACTGTTACAAACTTCTTGACGAGACGCCTGCTCAACGCGATAAGTCGTGATATGTCAGGTAATCAATAGAGTTCTGTTCTTCGAGCCGTTAGGTTTATGGCCATTTCAGCGACATCTTCCGAATACTCCGAGATGCGTTTGAGGCTCTCGAGTACGAGGCGGACCGCGACGGTAGACTTAGGGCTCAGTTTGAAAGTGAAGAGCTTGTCCATCACATTCTCAGCTTCTCTCTCAACGCTCTCGGCCGAGGCTATCGACTTGTTGGCAAGGATCCCATCGCTTTTAGCGAGTGCCTTTAGCGAGTCCTCTAACACGCTGATCGTAATGTCGCTGGCCTTGGATATCTCATCGACGAGGCGGGGCGGCAACGGATTTTCGATGCTGGCGGACATCTTGGCAATGGTGGTTGCGTGATCCGCGATGCGTTCCAAGCTCTTCGATACGACACGATAGACTAGGCAGTCCCTCGGATCAGCCAAACCTATCTCAAGGATAAGGCTTCGATTGAGAACAGCCATTGTCAGCTGTCGAATAATGAACAGATAGAATCGGTCAACCTCCTCATCTCTGCGAATGATCTCCTCGGCCAAGGCCGGGTCCCGCCCCTTCAGAGAATCCACCGCGTCTCTCAGCATCAGTTTCGCGATAAGACTCATGCGGGAAATTACCTTCGGTGCAGGAAGATCGCCGTAGCTGGAGAGGCATTGCACTATGAGCTCGTCTTTGGACTCTTCGATGATTTCTGATCCTACGAACATCTTTCTCGCGGCCTCTCGGAGGTAGGTTCTGAGGTCAGGTCTTGTCGTGATGGGAAATCTTACTCGTATTATATCGTATCCCGCAAGGTACTGGGCGAGGACGGTTCGAAGAATCTGTTCCTTGTCTTGTTCCTTCGGGGGAGAAACAGTAACCTCCGCTCCTCGATTCTTACCGGTAGGGATCTTCTCATGGGGAATGAGCGTTAATGATGAGTCCGAGCGGGGCATTATCGCCACTATGTCGCCAACTTTGAGACCCTGCTCTTTCACCCAGTCCTTCGGCAGAGAAACCGTGTAGCTCGCGCCCCCAGTCATCTGCAGCTTTCGCAGTTCAACCGAGTTCAATTTCGGCACCTCTACTGACACATATGGATATATTTATAGCAACTATATACCCGGCCCGGCATCTACTTATATGCACACAGTTAGCGGCGCTTTGGAAAATAGTTGCACATGGCGTTTCTTGAATCGCCTAAAGGGCGAAGTCGAATTGGAGTCGCGCGATCCAGCCGTTTCCCAAGACTTCGTACACGACGGGTACGGGCGGGTCCAGAAAGTTGCGTAGACCGAACAATCAGAACTTCTTGTCTAGATACTGGTGAAAGCGGAGAAGGTTACGATGTCGAATAACTTGTTCGTAACGGCCGGGGGATCAGTTGCAAGTCAAGCTCGAAGAATGGGAGAGGCTATTGTGACCTCCGGCTCTATGTAGCCGCTCCGTATAATCAGTGGGACGGTTAATTACACAGTATTCGGGGTTAGGACGCTGGTCAATCATGGCGAGTGTTCCGGGGCAAATAGTAAGGCGTGGCGGAATAAGCAGAACGATATTCATCATCAGCTTAGTAGTGGTTGCCGTAGTAGCAGGGCTTGGCGGATATTTCACCAACGCGTTCTTGCATCCAGGCGTGCCTACAATCGAGTTGAATGGTGACGGTTCCACTTTGGTGTATCCCGTTCTGTCAGCATGGACTTCCAACTACAACAAATTACATACCAACGTGCAAATCAACTATCAACCCGTGGGCAGCGGCACTGGAGTGACAGACTTCACGAACAAAGTCGTGGACTTCGCTGGCACAGACGCCGCCCCCGTTCCTTCTTCGTTGCCAAATGTCACGCTTACCATTCCGGAGACAATTGGAGCAGTCACTCTTGCCTACAACATTCCAGGCGTCCAAACAGGGCTTCATTTGAACGAGACAGTGGCCGCTGAGATTTTCAACGGGAACATAAGCAAATGGAATGATCCTGCTATAATGGCACTTAACAACGGGCTCAGTCTTCCTCCCAATACCATCACAACCGTTCACAGAAGTGACTCGTCGGGAACTACGTTCATCATCGAAGGATACTTGATCAAATCAGGGATATGGAAGTATCCGCAGAGCAAATCATGGCCAAGTGCTGCAGGAGGCACCTTCCTGGCCGGCCTGGGTAATCAAGCAGTGGCAACTGACATTCTAACGACGCCTTACAGTATGGGATACGTGGAAGTCGCTTACTCACTCCAGAACAACATGAACGTCGCCTTTGTCCAGAACAAGGATCGGTCGTCTTTCGTAGAGCCCACGCTTGCCAACATTACTGCAGCTGTAAGCAATGCCGATGTCAATAGCTTACCGACGGGACTGCATGATTGGAGTGGGGTCAGCCTTATCCTCGAACCGGGAGCGAATTCGTATCCAATAGTAAGCTTCACTTACATTCTGGTCTATCAGCAGCTGAATGTTCGGCCGTTGATGACTCTGGACAAGGCGAAGGCCCTAGTCGACTTCATCTGGTATATGGTGCATGAAGGGCAGTCGGCCGGGGCTAGTCTCGATTATGCTACTCTTCCTCAGTCAATTGTGACGATCGACGAAACGTCGATTAAGTCGATAACCTATAACGGCCAGAGTCTCCCAACCTGAGGCTTTGGGCCGTGATTCTCTCCGTCTGGTTTTTCGGCAATCTCTCCTGAATCTGGGTCTTCTGGAGCCAATAGTTAGTGTCAGACCGATTGAACTTTGAAAAGTTGCTGGAGGGCTTGAAACACCCTTCCTCTGATGTTTTCTTCAAGTACGGCTCCTTGGTCTTCGCCGCTTCGGTTGTAGGCGTCATCGCGCTATCAATGGTGGTCTTGGTTCGAGGAGCCTTCCCGGCCTTGACAAGCTTCGGTTTCAGGTTTCTCACGGGAGTCAATTGGGATGCTGCAGCCGGTTTCGGCGCTCTTCCATACATCCTAGGAACCCTAGTCACAGCATCAATAGCGATTATCATCGGGGTTCCGATTAGTCTTGGAATCGCGATCTTCCTCGCCGAGATGGCACCTGACGTCATAAAGGTGGCCGTGTCTAATATCATCGAGCTCCTCGCGGCTGTTCCGAGCATCATCTACGGCCTATGGGGTCTCTATGTTCTCCGGGTCTGGGTGGCCAACTACGTCCAATCTCCACTCCAGAATGGTTTTGGGTTTCTGCCCATTTTCAGTGGCACGTCTTATGGCTTGAACTTTCTGACTGCTGGTCTAATTCTAGCAATAATGATCATTCCTACAGTCGCCTCGATCTCCCGAGAAGTTATGGTCTCAGTTCCAGTTTCTCAACGGGAAGCAGCCTATAGCGTAGGGGCGACCCGCTGGGAGGTTGTTCGAATGTCAGTGCTGAGTTATGCGCGGTCAGGAATATTCGGCGCTGCGGTCTTGGGTCTTGGAAGAGCCGTAGGAGAGACGATGGCCGTGACTATGGTCATAGGTGGAGCAACAGGTGCATCGGCCCTGCCGACCTCGCTGTTCAAACCTGGCCAAACCATGGCCACGATTCTAGTCAACCAACTAAGCGAGGCCGAGTCTGGGTCTCTTCAACTAGCCGCCTTACTAGGCATTGGCCTGGTCCTCTTCGCTATTGCATTCGGGATCAACATCGTTGCCCAGCTTCTTGTCTGGAGAGTACTCAAAGTGCAGGCAGGTGCTGTCGAGTAACAAATGTCAAACTACTCGATGCGACGATTCAAGAACAAACTTGCTCTCTGGATCGGAGCACTTTGTGCTGCGCTAGCCATGATACCCCTAGTCAGCATACTGTATGATGTCGTGAAAAACGGGGCATCATCACTCAACGTAGATTTTCTCACCAGCGCACCGGGCGTAATAGGACAAGCTGGAGGCGGAATCGGGCCCGCTATTCAGGGCACACTTCTCCTGGTGGGGCTTACGATCATCATGGGAGTGCCTTTGGGAGTTCTTTCCGGAATCTATCTCTCAGAATTTGGAGACAATCCTGTCGGGCGAGTTATCAGATTCTTAAACGATGTTCTGGCAGAGTTTCCGTCAGTCGTAATCGGCGTCGTAATCTTCACTCTCATAGTGCTAACCTTCAAGAGTTTTTCAGTTATTGCAGGTGCTCTTGCGCTGTCCATCATAATGCTTCCAATAATAACGCGCTCCACAGAGGAATCCCTGAAGCTAGTTCCGAATTCAATTCGTGACGCCTCCATGGCTCTCGGGATAAGACGATGGAGAACAACTCTGAGCGTCGTATTAACGACAGCCAAGAGCGGCGTTGTTACCGGAATATTGCTGGCGATTGCCAGGGTGGCTGGTGAAACTGCCCCCCTAGTCTTTACTATCTTGGGGAGCCAGTATTTCTTCTCAGGCCTAAACAGCCCGATGGACGCGCTTCCAATCCGAATATACCGGCTGGCGCTGCTGCCCTATCCTTATGCGCAGGCCCAAGGGTGGGGAGCAGCACTGGCGTTAACACTCATGGTCTTGGTTGTTAACATCGGAGTGAGATTGGCAACTAGGGGACGGCTGTACACAACAAGGTCACGGGCTTGACACTACACCTACAGACAGAAGAGAAACAACCCCTAAGTAGAGAGGAGATTCTGCAACCTCACAGGACTTTGGAGAACAGTAAGGTCCGCACCGAGGACTTGGACGCATGGTACGGGAATAACCAAGTCCTGAAAAAGCTCAACATCGAGGTCCGTGAGCATTCAGTCACCGCAATAATCGGGCCTTCAGGGTGCGGAAAGTCCACGCTCATCCGCTGCCTCAATCGAATGCATGAGCTAGTCCCGAGAGCAAGGACTTCAGGCAGGGTAATGCTTGACGGCTCTGACATTTACGCTAAAGGAATCGACCCCGTAACCATACGGCGGCGAGTCGGAATGGTCTTCCAGAAACCTAACCCGTTTCCAACCATGTCAGTCTACGATAATGTCGCCGCAGGTCTAAGACTGAACGGAGAGAGAAATCATTCAGTACTTGACAGAGCTGTTCAACAAAGCCTTGAGCTAGCCTTCCTATGGGACGAGGTTAAGGGCGACCTGGATAAGTCGGGCGCGAGTCTTTCTGGAGGCCAGCAGCAACGACTCTGTATCGCTCGCGCACTAGCAGTTGAACCGGAAGTCATCTTGATGGATGAACCTTGTTCAGCACTCGACCCCACAGCCACCGCAAAGATAGAAGAATTGATTGCAAGCATCAAAGGGAATTACACGGTAATGATTGTTACGCACAACATGCAACAAGCCGCGAGGGTGTCAGACTTTACGGCATTCCTCTATTTGGGCCAGCTCATAGAGTATGGCGAAACGACGAGCCTCTTTGAGAATCCCGTGGAGGAGTTAACAGAGAGATACCTGACGGGAAAATTTGGCTAGGACGAAGAGAAACGAATGCCAAGACTGATGGACATGGGTCTGGAGAAGCTCCGAAACATGGTCCTCGACATGGCAGAGCTCTCTCAGAACACCGTATCCACATCGATAGACGCGTATGTTCAAGGAAGAGACCTGCGAGATCGAATCTACAGCTGGTCCGAAGAGCTACGAATGCTGCAAGACGAAGTGAGCGAGCTAGCGGTTGAACTCATCGCGCGATACCAGCCCGTAGCGTCAGACCTCAGATTCATCAAATCCTGCATGGAAGTGGCGTACGGTTTTTCAAGATTCGGAAGATACGCCCACGATATTTCTGATGTAATCGGAATCTTTGGAGATCTGTCAAGCTGTGATAGGCAGGCTGTTAAGGAGGCCGGGTCACAGGCCAAGGACATGATTCGACTCAGTATCAAAGCGTTTACTGAACGAGACGTTGAATTGGCGGGTAGATTGAAGAAAATGGATGATGTTGTCGACAACATCTATCTCGACTTTGTCAAAAAATCCGCCCACGAACGCGAGGGGAATCTGAAATGCGTTGTGTCTGGGACGCTCATTCTCCGATACTTGGAGAGAATCGCGGATCACGCCACGTACGTTGGCGAAACAGTGCCCTACATCGTATCTGGTGAACGATCAGCGAGAAAGTAAGATAGGGATTACTATTGTGATCTACGTCCCGACATAGCTCGACCATACACTCAGCGAGCATCCAGTTATTTTCATTCCTGTCATGGAAGAGACCGGAACCGATGATTCACGAGAAAGTCTCTCTAGGAATCGAGCAGGGAGCAGAAAGCGAGCACTCCGTTGAAATCTCAGAAACTGCTGACGGTCGCAGTAGTCATGGTAGGTTGTTCTTGGAAATCGAGAACCAAACCCTCCGGTTCGGCAGTCTCAGGGCTTTTGAAGCGTGAGGGCTTGTGGGATATGCTTTCTAACAGGCTGTGTCCAAGATGCGGGCGAACAGAACTCAACATCTACTTTTCCGGCGACACCGACGAGATCCTGGAACATGGTGTCAAAATTGCAATCACAAATCATACTTCGACGGGAACGAACCGGTCTTCATGAGACATTCTGAATAGGATCATCCAGTGAGATGACGCTGACCATTATTGGATTGAGTCCATTGATCTACTTTGGAGTATTGGGTGCGCTTGTCATCCCTTTATCGTCCTTAGCGCCTACACATACCGGGAGGCTCGAGAAGACGAAGATGAAGGGTGGAAAACATAGGACTCCATACGATAGGGAGAATCCATTCCGAGAAATCTTTCAAAAACAAGCCCAGATCAGCGATCCGAGAGGAGATTTCATATGATGCCCCAGTTCACGCTTCCACGGTCCCGCTGGTGCGCTAGTTGAAAAATGCTGATTCGGCTGTTCTCCGCGAGAAACCGGTAATCTCGCCAGGAAACGTTTCAGCCAACGAATAACCCCCTTCTAGAATTTACAAAAAAATTCTTTCTCGCGACACAAAAAGAGCTCTTTGGGAGGAATTCCCTCACTGAAAGGATCTCCCTTGATTACAATCCTCTCCTTCTGTACATTGTTTGGTTTCAAAACGTAACAGAAAGTTTGACCCCTCATTTGACTAGACACTCTACGAACTACTGTAGTGGTCTTTTTTTCGCAGCTAGGTTGGTGTTAGGTTTATTAAACGGCCGATTACTTTCACTCGTCCAGCCTGGTAGGTCGGACTCCACCCGTCCATCCACTGAGGTAGTAGCAAGTACTTGGTTAAGAAACAGATCAAGGAGAAGGAACCCTCTTATGACATATTCAAGCACGACCTTGTCCCCAAACACATTCTCCTCAAGCCCAATGAAGCGAAAGAAGTTCTAGAGCGATACCATATCAAACCCTTCCAGATACCATACGTAAAGTCAACAGACCCAGCCGTCCGAGCCATTGGCGCCAAACCTGGAGACATTGTCAAGGTCATCCGAAAAAGCGCTACCGCCGGTGAATCTGACTTTTACCGGTATGTAGTAGAAGATTTTTGAAAAATAGTTTCTTGAAAGTGAAAACTTGGCAGTAACAACAACCCAGCTCTGGAACCTAACAAAAGAGTTCATACACGATAGCGGTCTAGTCCGGCAGCACATCGACTCCTACAACGACTTCGTCGAACGCGGACTCCAAGCAATTGTGGACGAAGTAGGAGAACTACCAATAGAGATAGGTGACTATCCGCTCAAGATCAAACTAGGCAAGGTCGAGATCGGCGCGCCCCGCGTAATAGAAGTAGACGGAACAGAACGATCTATCTATCCTGCGGAAGCGCGAATCCGCAACCTCACCTACGCCGCTCCATTACACATGGAGATGATTCCGGTTATTGGAGAACGCGAAGGGCAGCCCGAAATGGTCTACGTTGGCGATCTGCCAGTCATGCTCAAATCACGAATCTGTCTTCTCTCCAAACTATCTAGCGACGATCTGATCGGTGTCGGCGAAGACCCCTTGGATCCTGGAGGGTATTTCATAGTCAACGGATCCGAGCGAGTCATAGTTGCACTAGAAGATCTCGCGGCCAACAGAATCCTTGTCGATATCGAACACACTGGCGTGAACCCGACCTACAAGGCCAAGATCTTCTCGACAACCGTCGGTTTCAGAGCCCGCATCGAAGTCACTCTCAAGGCTGACGGCGGCACCTACGTCACGATGCCAGGGATTCCCAGCGACATACCGTTCATGATCGTCATGCGGGCTCTCGGGTTCGAGGAAGACGCAAAAGTCGCGGAACTGGTAAGTCTAGATCCAACCATCCAGAACGAACTAGAGGGATCATTCGAAAAATCCTTGGAGGCAACTAACCAGCGAGACGCACTTCTCTACCTCGGCAACAGACTCGCACCCGGGCAGGTCGACGAATACCGGCTCAGAAAAGCAGAATCAGTTCTCGACAGAAACTTCCTTCCTCATATGGGCCGCGTCCCCGCAGACAGGAGGGAAAAGGGGCTCTTCCTCACCGAAATCGCGACCCGAATAATCGAGGTAAAGCTTCAAAGGAGAAATCCCGACGACAAGGATCACTACGCGAACAAACGGCTCAAACTGGCCGGGTCCCTTCTCGCCGAGCTTTTCAGAATCTCATTCCGAAACCTCACTCGGGACCTAAAATACCAGCTAGAGAGAATAACCATCAGGCGTCACATCGAATTCTCCATCGCCAATGCGATCCGGCCTGGAATAATCACTGAGCGAGTCCAGCACGCTATCGCAACTGGTAACTGGGTTCGAGGAAGAATCGGTGTCACACAGCTCCTCGACAGAACAAACTTCATCAGTACTCTAAGCCACCTCCGTCGCCTCCAATCACCGCTGAGTAGGAGCCAGCCAAACTTGGAGGCCCGCGATCTTCATCCAACCCACTACGGAAGACTGTGCCCAGACGAGACACCCGAAGGGTCAAACTGCGGACTGGTCAAGAACCTCGCCCTTTCGAGCAGTATCAGTGTCGGCATCGATCCTCACGAGATGGTTGAGAAGCTCCATCGAATGGGAGTCATATCCGTTGAAGAGTCCGACAAGAAACTCCGCGCGACTGGCGGGAAAGTAGTAGTCGACGGAATAATCGCCGGCTATTCGAAGGATCCAATGGCCCTCGCCGAAGAGCTGAGAGAATATAGACGACAGGGCAAGATAAGTTCCGAAGTCAACTTTGGATATCACCCACCCGAAGTGGAG
>WNEO01002071.1_pt1 | contig 10021 bp, 10 predicted proteins | sample 5399941 | NCBI WGS metagenome assembly WNEO01 (sample SAMN13153328, study PRJNA577476) | soil metagenome | isolation source: 20 cm grassland meadow soil 2 days after 3rd rain plot 2 | place: USA:California | collected 2015-11-11
GACATGACGGCGAGACCGATCAAGGACTGCTCGACGCGGTGCGTTACCACTCGCTCGGGTTTGCGCAGTGGGACGACGTCGGCAAGATGCTCTATCTGGCGGACTATCTCGAGCCTGGGCGAACATTCGACCAGGAGCTCCGGTGCTCACTCGCCGCCCGCGTGCCCGCGGAGCGCGACGCGATCCTGAAACAGGTCGCGGCTCGTCGCATCCTCCGGGTGATCGACGGCCGCTGGCCGCTCCTCCGCGAGACCGTGGACTTCTGGAACGCGCTCGTCGGGTACTGATCGCCTGCGTCACGGCGCTCGCGGCATGCCGCGGAGACCGCGGCGGCAACGCCGCGCTTCCCGTGCCCGGGGGAGGTGCGGGCGGACCGCGCGTGACGGTCGAGGTCCTGAACGCGAGCGGCACGCCCGGGCTCGCCAAGGTCGGGACGCGGATGCTGCGGCGCGCCGGCATCGACGTACTCACCTATGGCAACGCGCCGGAGACAGTGGGGGCGCTCGATTCGACGCGCATCGTCGTGCGTCGGGGCACCGAGGAGGTGGGGCGGCGCGTGCGGCGGGCGTTGGGCCTGGGTCGGGTCGTCGTACAGCTCGACAGCGCCCGGCTACTCGATGCGAGCGTGCTCCTCGGGGCGGACTTTGCGCCGCGCCTCGAGTTCCACCCGTAACTGCCCGCAGGCGGCGCTGATATCGAGCCCGCGGCTGCGACGCAGCACCGCCTCCACCCCCTGCCGCCGAAGCCGTCGCTCGAACGCGAGCATCTGCGCCCGGGGGCTCGGCGAGAGGTCCGGCGCACCACCGGGGTGGAGCGGCAGCAGGTTCACGAGCGCGCCCAACGGCTGCGCGAGCTGCGCCAGCTGATCCGCCTGCTCGAGCGCGTCGTTCTTTCCCCCGATGAGCACGTACTCCAAAGTCACGCGGCGACGAAACCGCGCCAGTGCCGCGATGACCGCCGGCAGCGTGTACTTCTTCTCGATGGGCATCAGCTCGTGCCGCAGCTCCGGCGTCGGCGCGTGCAGTGAGAGGGCGAGCCGAAACTGCTCCGGCCGCTGCGCGAGCTTCGCGAGGTTCGGCAGGATACCGACGGTCGAGACCGTGATGTGCCGCGCCCCAATCCCGAGCGCTGCGGCATGGTTGAGAATCGTGAGCGCACGGTCCACCCCGTCCCAGTTGAGCAGCGGCTCGCCCATGCCCATGAAGACGACGTTGGTCGGTTTCAGCGCGGCGTCGAGTAGCATCACCTCGCGCACCTGACACGCGATTTCCGCCACGGACAGGTTCCGCCGAAAGCCCATCCGCCCCGTCGCGCAGAACACGCAGCCCAGCGCACAGCCGACTTGGGACGAGATGCAGAGCGTGCGCCGTTTCCCTTCGGGGATCAGCACCGACTCTACCGCCTCGCCGTCCCCCAGATCCCAGAGGTACTTCTCCGTGCCGTCCTGCGAGACCTGGCGCGCCGACAACGCCAACCGGCGCAGCGGCAGCGCCTCGGTGAGGGCGCGCCGCAGCGCGGCCGGCAACTCCGTGGCCTCGTCCCATGACCCGACCGGCCGCTCCCACAGTCGCGGGAGAAGCTGTCTCGCGCGATACGCCGGCTCGCCGCGCTCCGCCAGCCACTGAGCGAGCGCCGTGCCGGCCGCGTCAGGGACCAGGCTCAGCAAATCGACCATGTAAGTGCCGCTCGGGAAATGTGTTGCATGTCAAACCTAACTTAACTATCTTCAATCGTTTAGGACACTTGGATCACCGTGCGCCTGTCCGAGTTGTTGACCCCCGCTCGTATCCTGGTCCCCTTGCACGCGACCGACAAAGAGGGCGTGCTCCGGGAACTCGTGGACATGGCAGCGGTGGGCAATGGCGGGCCTTCCGACGAAGTGCTGGGAGCTATTCTCGAGCGGGAAAAGCAGTTTCCCACCGGCATCGGCTACGGAGTCGCCGTCCCCCACGGTAAAACACCGGTGCTTTCCGCCTTGGTGGTCGTGGCGGGGACGGCGCCCGCCCCGGTGCCGTATGAAACGATCGATGGCGAGCCGGTTCGCCTGTTCTTTCTCCTGGCCGGCCCGGAATCGTGCGCGGGAGCCCATGTGAAGGCGCTGAGCCGGATCTCGCGGCTCGTGCGCCGCGAACCGGTGCGGGACAGGCTGTTGAGCGCCCGCACGCCCGAAGAATTCTACCGCGTGCTGTGCGAGGCGGAGGTACCATAGACAGCGTCAGTTCCACAACCAGACGGACACACCGCTGTGGCGAGCTGCGCCTGCAGCACGTGGGGCAGCGGGTGCGGCTGGGCGGCTGGGTGCACCGCCGTCGGGACCTCGGAGGCATTGTGTTCATCGACCTCCGCGACCGAGCGGGGATCGTCCAGGTCGCAGTCGGCCCTGGGGCTCCGGAGGACGTACGGCGAGTGGCTGGCGTGCTCACCACCGAGACCGTCGTCGAGGTCGAGGGCCAGGTGACGGCGCGTCCGGCGAACATGAAGAACGCCGAGCTCGCGACCGGCGACGTGGAGGTTCAGGCGACGAAGCTCGCGGTCGTGGGCCCCGCCGTGACGCCCGCGATCCCGGTGGCACGCGGGAAAGGCGAAGAGCTGCCCGCCGAGGAGCTCCGGCTCAAGCACCGCCAGCTGGATCTGCGCCGTCCCGAGATGCAGGGCAACCTCATGCTGCGCCACCGGCTGCTGCAGCGGGCCCGCCGCACGCTGTCCGATCTGGAGTTTCTCGAGATCGAGACCCCGGTCCTGACCAAGCCGACCCCGGAGGGTGCGCGCGACTACCTCGTGCCGTCGCGGGTACACCCGGGGGAGTTTTACGCCCTGCCGCAGTCGCCCCAGATCTACAAGCAGCTGCTCATGGTGTCCGGCTTCGACCGCTACTTCCAGCTGGCGCGCTGCTTCCGGGACGAGGATCTGCGCAATGACCGCCAACCGGAGTTCACGCAGATCGACCTCGAGGCGTCGTTCGTCGGGATCGAAGACGTGCTCGGCTACGTGGAGGCCGTGCTGGTCGCCTTGTGGGACGAGGCGGGCCACACGATCGCCCGACCGTTCCCGCGCATCGCCTGGCGCGAAGCGATGGAGCGGTACGGCACCGACAAGCCGGACCTGCGCTACGAGGTCCCGATCGCCGATTGGACCGCGCAGGTGAGACCGCTCGCCGTGCCGTTCTTCCAGTCGGCGCTGAAGGACGGCGCGCGGGTCCGGGCGCTCGCGGTCAAGGGTGGCGGCGGGCTGTCGCGCAAGGACGTGGACCAGCTCGCCGAGGCCGCGAAACAGCTCGGCGGTTCGGGCCTCGCATGGGTGAAGCGACAGGGGGAGCAGATCTCGGGGTCGGTCGGCAAGCACTTCAACGCCGAGACGTTGGGGCAGCTGGGCGTCGGCGACGGTGACGCGGCCCTGATGGTCGTCGGCCCCGACCGGGTGACGTCGCCCGTGCTCGACCGCGTGCGCCAGGAGGTGATCCGCCGGCTCGAGTTCAAGCCCAAGGCGGCGCACGCGTTCGCCTGGGTCGTGGATTTCCCGCTGTTCGAGCCCGACGCGGAAACGGGGAAGCCGGTGTTCGCGCATCACCCGTTCACCTCGCCGCACCCGGATGATGTGGCGCGGCTCGACACCGATCCGTTCAGCTGCCGCGCGCTGCACTACGACGCCGTCTACAATGGCAACGAGCTGGGCTCCGGATCGATCCGGATCACCGACGCCGCGGTGCAGCGCCGTGTCTTCGGGCTGCTCGGCATGTCGGCGGCGGAGGCCGAAGCCCGCTTCGGGTTCCTGCTGAACGCCCTGCAAGCGGGCGCCCCGCCGCACGGCGGGTTCGCAATCGGGTTCGACCGGGTGACGATGCTGCTCGCGCGCGCCGGTAGCTTGCGCGACGTGATTGCCTTCCCAAAAACCACGACGGTGCGTGCCCTGTTCGAGGGGGCACCCGCGCCGGCCAGCCCGGCGGACCTGGCGGCGCTGCACATCGAGGTCAAGCCATGACCGACGAGATCACCCACCGGCTCTCGACCGAAGGCGTGGATCCGCTGGCGCTCGCCGGCGTGAACGACGGCAACCTGGTCGCGCTCGCGCAGCGACTCGGCGTGCGCGTGTCGTTGCGTGGCGACACGCTGATGCTGCACGGGCCGCTCCCCGCCGTCGAGCGGGCGGTGCCGGTGGCCCAGGCGCTCGTCGACCTCGTGCGCATGGGAGGGGGCGAGCCGCTGGACGTGGCCGACGTCGACCGCCTCGTGAGCCAGGAAGAGCAGGGGCCGACCGGCCGCCCGCCGGACGGGGAGTACAAGATCATCCTCCCCGGCCTACGCCGCGTGATCCAGGCGAAAACCGCGGGGCAGCGGGAGTACCTGCAGGCGATCGCGCAGCACGACATCGTGATCGGCATCGGCCCGGCGGGCACTGGGAAGACGTACCTCGCGGTGGCGATGGCCGTGGACGCCCTGGCGCGCAAACGGGTGCGGCGCATCGTGCTCGCGCGCCCGGCAGTGGAGGCGGGGGAGAGCCTCGGGTTCCTCCCCGGCGACGTGCACGAGAAGGTCGACCCGTACCTGCGACCGCTGTACGACGCGCTGGAGGACATGATGCCCCGCGACCGGGTGCAGAAGGCGATCGACAACCGCTCCATCGAGATCGCGCCACTCGCGTACATGCGCGGTCGCACCCTGTCCGACGCCTTCGTGATTCTCGATGAGGCTCAGAACGCGACCGGCATGCAGATGAAAATGTTCCTCACGCGCCTGGGCGTGAACTCGCGCGCGGTGATCACGGGAGACAAGACGCAGATCGACCTGGCCAACCGGGAGGATTCCGGCTTACTCCAGGTCGAGCGGATCCTCCCCGGGATCGAAGGGATCGGGTTCTGCTATCTGGGGGACGGGGACGTCGTGCGCCACCGGCTGGTGCGCGACATCATCCGGGCGTACGCCGAGGACGCACAGGGTTGACATGAGGCTGCCAACGAGAGAGCAGCTGCAGTATCACGGCAGCCGCTGGGCGTGGGTGGTGGGCCTGGCGACGCTCGCGTACGTCGTGTTCCCGTCGAGCGCGACGAACGTGGAGCCGCTGGTCGTCGGCACGCCGGCGGAGCACGACGTCATCGCCCCATTCACGTTCCCCGTCAACAAATCGGATCAGGAACGCGTGCGCGAGGCCGAGGAGCTCGCGGGCAGTGTGAAGCCGATCTACCAGTACCAGGAGCGGGCGCTCGACAGCGCGACGATCGCCATGCACACCTTTTTCTCGAGCGTCGAGACCGCCGCCGATCAGGGCGGGGCGGCGGCGATCCTGCCGGTGGCGAAGGGCCAGGGATTCGCGCTCGGAGTCCCGGAGGCCGCGTACCTGGCCAAGGGCGGCAAGCGGCACGCCCTGGAAAAAGCGCTGAGCGAGGTGTTCGACCGCACGCTCGCCCTGGGGATCACGGGGCCCGGTGTCCTGCAAGTCGAGCAGGCGCCGGAGCTCATCGTGCGACGTCGCTCGGGCGAGCAGTCGGTGCCGCGCGACCAGGTGCTGTCGTATGCACAGTATCTCGTCCGGGCGCGCGCCATCCATCCCGACAGAGGCTCGAGCGTCGGCGATCAGCTGTACGTCCGGCTCGCGGGGCACTTCTTCCGGCCCACCCTCATCCCCAACACGCTCGAGACCGAGCGGCGGCGTGACGAGCTGCGCCGCAGCGTGGATCCCAGCAAGTACATCGTGCGCGCCGGGGACCGCATTGTGGGCGCGCACGAGGTCGTGACGAACGAGGCGCACGAGAAGCTGGTGGCCCTGCACAGCGATCTGGTCCGGCGCGGCGGGGCGACCAGTGCTGCTGGCGTTCTACCGCCGCGAGACGTATCGCGAGCGGCGACAGGTGGCGTTGATCGGCGGGCTGTTCGCGCTGGTCTTGCTCGAAGCAGCGGTCGTGGCGCGCTTCGTCCCGAGCCATCCGGAAGTGATCTTCCTGCCCTTCATGGCGATGTTGCTCACCGTCTTGTTCAACGGGCGGGTCTCGATGATCGCCGCGATGATTCTGGCGATCGTGATCGGCTTGCAGCCGGTGTTCCACGACATTCCCGCGCTGTTTCTGTGCGTCATCGGCGGCGTGACGGCCGCCCTGACGGTCCGCGTGCTGCGGCGACGGAGCAATTTCTACGTGCCCGTGTTGATCATCGCCCTGGGCTACCTCGCGGGCGCCGTCGCGCTGGGGCTCGCCGGCAGTTGGACGGTCGCGGACATCGGCCTGCGGGGCGTGTGGGGCGCGGCAAACGGCCTGGTGTCGGCCGGCCTCACATTCTTCCTGTTGCCGGTCGCGGAATCGATCACCGGGATCACCACCGATCTCACGTTGCTCGAGCTTTCCGACCCTAGCCGCCCGTTGCTGCGGCGGTTGTCGCTCGAGGCGCCGGGAACCTACGCCCACTCCGTCGCCATGGCGAACCTCGTGGAAGCGGCGTGCAACCGGATCGGCGCCGACGGCCTGCTCGGTCGCGTGGGCTGCTATTACCACGACATCGGGAAGATCAAGAATCCGCAGTACTTCGTCGAGAACCAGACGCGCGGCAACAACCCGCACGACCGGCTCAAGGCACATCAGTCAGCGCAAATCATCAAGGCGCACGTTACGGACGGGCTCGCCCTGGCCCGGGAAGCCAGGCTTCCGGAAGCCGTGGCGGCCTTCATTCCGGAGCACCACGGCACGACCGAAATCACTTACTTCCTCGATCGTGCGAAGAAGAGCGGCGACGGGGGATCGCCGCGCCCCGGTGACTACGTGTACCCCGGTCCCAAGCCGCACTCCGCCGAGACGGCCATCACGATGCTCGCGGACTCGGTCGAAGCGGCGCTGCGCGTCCTCGAGGACCTGACGCCTGAGAAAATCGAAGAGGTGATCAACCACATTGTGCGCACCAAGCTGAATGCTGGGCAGCTCGACGAAGCGCCCATGACGTTGCGGCAAATCGACCAGGTGAAGCAGGAATTCGTGCGAATCATCAGTGGCATGTACCACAACCGCATCGACTATCCGGAGTCCAGTGGCGGCATCACGGCGACGTGGCAGCCTGCGGCCAAGGCTTGAGCGCGCGGTCGGGCGGCTCCTGGCCTGGGAAGGCGTCCCGCGGGGGCGCGCGCGTGTGGAGCTCACGCTGCTCGACGCCGATGCCATGCGCCGCCTCAATCGCCGCGCCACCGGCCGGCGCGGTCTGACCGACGTACTGGCGTTCGCGCTCCCACAACCCGACGGTGCCCTCCTCGGGGACGTGTACATTTGCCCCGCCGCCGCTCGTCGCTGGGTGAAGAACGGGGGAAGTGGGAAGGGGGAAGAGGGAAGGGTGGAGGAAGAGCTCGTGCGGTTGACGGTGCACGGCGCGCTGCACGTTCTGGGCTACGACCACCCCGCTGGGCCGGGCCGAACCCAGTCCGCGATGTGGCATCGCCAGGAGCGTTACGTACGCCGGCTCCTCGGACGCGGGCGGGAACCGTGACCCTCACCGACGCGGCGTTGACGCTCGGGGGCGCCCTCGTCGCCGGAGCCGCGGCGCTGTGGGCCGGACTGCTGGCGCTCGGCGAGGAGGCCGCCGTGGGCGAGGCGCTCCACACATTGGGCGACGCGCCGCCCGCGACCGTGGGCGCACGGGTGCCGCTGCACCGCGCGCTGCACGTCGCCCGCCTCGCGTTACTCGTGCTCGGCGCGGTGGCCGCGGGCAACGCCCTGGGGTGGTGGGGCCGGCCCTGGGCGGAAGCGCTGGGCAGCTGGGCGGTAGCGGCGACCTTTCTGTTCATTGTGGGCGACGCCCTGCCGCGCAGCCTGGCGCGTGTCGCACCCGAGCTCGCGGCGACCGCCCTCCCGCTCGCGCGCCGCACCCTCGCCCCGTTCGGCCTGCTCCTCTGGCTGCTGGCGTGGGTCGACAAGGGCCTGCACGGCCTCGTCGCCACCCGGCGCCCCCTCGAGCCCGACCTGGGCGCCGCCCAGCGCGATATGCTGCTCGGTGTGTTCACGCTGGCCGACACCCGCGTCGATGAGGTCATGACGCCCCGGCTCGACATGGTTGCCGTCGATCTGGCGGCCCCCGGCGACGACGTCATCGAGGCGTTCCGCCAAAGCGAACATTCGCGCCTCCCCGTGTACGACGGGACGCCGGACAACATCGCCGGCGTCGTGTTCGCGAAGGACCTCGTGCCGTTCGCCATGGGTCTCGGCGGCGAGGACGCCGCCGCCACGGCCCGCTGGCAGGATCTGGTGCGGCCCGCGGCGTTCGTCCCGGAGACCAAGACGCTCGATAGCCAGCTGCGCGACTTCCAGCGGGGCCCCGCGCATCTGGCGATCGTGGTGGACGAGTTCGGCGGTACGTCGGGGCTCATCACCCTCGAGGACATCCTCGAAGAGATCGTCGGCGATATCCGCGACGAACACGACGTGGGCGAAGCCCCGTCGATCCGTCAGGACGGCGACCGCTACTGGGTCGACGGCCGCGTCACGCTCGACGACCTGTCACAGGCGCTCGGGCGCCCGTTCGAGCATCCGGAGGTCTCGACGGTGGGTGGGCTCGTCTACTCGGTGCTGGGGCGCGTGCCCCGCGCCGGCGACGAGCTGACGCTCGATGGCTATCAGGTCGTCGTGGAGCGGGTAGACCGACGCCGCGTGACCAGCGTGCTGCTGCAGAGGCAACGGTGACCCTTCCAGCCGTGCTGCTGCTGTTGGGGTTGATCCTCGCCGCTGCGTCGGCGGCCATCGGCGTGGCCGCAGCGGCCGTGAGCCAGCTCGAGCTCACGCGCTGGGTGTCGTACAAGCTCCGCGGCGCGGGTGGCGCGGCCGGCGTGCTCGAGAACCCGGGGCGAGTGCTCGCGACCGCGAACGCCCTGACCACGGTGGGTATCATCTGCGCGGCGGCAGCGATGCCCGCGCTCCTCGCCCGTACCACGCCGACCGTGCTCGGCGTTTTTACCCTTGCGCTCGGCATCCCGCTGCTCGTGAGTGCTGCGTACCTCGTGCCGCGCGTGCTGGGCCGGCGCTGGGCGGAGCCGATCGTGGCGCACGCGGCCCCGCGGCTCGAGAAGCTCGGCCGCGCGTTTGCGCCCTTCGTCCCGTGGCGTGACCCCTCGACCCGCACCACGCTCGCGGCGGTGCTCACGAACGCCGACACCGAAGCGCTGGCGTCCGCAGACGAAATGGCGGTCGTGTCGGGCGTGCTGGCCTTCGCGGATCGGCCGGTGCGGGAGTTGATGACGCCCCGTACGTCGATCGTGGCGATTCCCGAAGGTCTGCTCGCGGCCGAGGCGGCGCACGTGTGTCTCCAGTCGGGCTACAGCCGATACCCGGTGTACCGCGGGTCGCTCGACGAGGTGATCGGCGTGACGCACGCCTTCGATCTCCTCCGCCTGCCGCCCGATGCCCCCGTCCCCGTCCTGCCGGCCCTCGTGGTGCCGGGCACCACGCGCGCGGCCGACCTCATGCTGGAAATGCAGCGGGGCCGGAGTCACCTGGCCGTCGTGCTGGACGAGTTCGGCGGGACGGCGGGCCTGGTCACGTTCGAGGACCTGCTTCGCGACCTCGTGTCGGAGATCTTCGAGCCGGGCGGCTCGCCCCCTCTCGACGAGCCCCCAGTACGGATCGTCGAGCTTGAGGGAAGCGCCCCGGCCAGCCGGCTCGAGGACGCGCTCGGTGTCACGCTGGCGACCCGCGGCGTCCAGACCGTGGCGGGGCTGCTCGTGCAGGCGCTGGGACGCATCCCCCGACCGGGCGAGCGATTCGCGCTGCACGGGCTCGAGTTCGACATCCTCGCCGCCACCGCCACCCGCGTGGAGCGCGTCGTCGTACGGCCGGGTCCGGTGCGCACCCTGCCGCTCGAGCCCGCCGAAGAGCGAAGCTGACGCATGAGTCTTGCGTGACGACGGAGCGGATTCTCGAGGGGCTGGCCCGGCGTGAGCCCGCCGCATTGGCCCGCGCCATCACCCTGGTCGAGAACCATCGCGACGGGTTCGAGCGGGTGCTGTCGCACACCCACGGGTTGCTCGGGCGCGGCGGTACCCGGCGGGTCGGCATCACCGGTCC
>WNEO01000530.1_pt1 | contig 9994 bp, 4 predicted proteins | sample 5399941 | NCBI WGS metagenome assembly WNEO01 (sample SAMN13153328, study PRJNA577476) | soil metagenome | isolation source: 20 cm grassland meadow soil 2 days after 3rd rain plot 2 | place: USA:California | collected 2015-11-11
ATCAGGACCACACACTCATCTGGGAAAGCATGGTCCTCGGCAAAGATCTTACTCTCAACTTCAACAATCTGGGATCGGTCGCTAAATACACCACACATCTTGTCCTCCCCGCCGCTTCGCACGGCACGCTCGCCATGCCTGCCGGTTACCTGCTCTCCAGCTTCAATCGCTACTGGACCTACGACGCCCGATCCAAGACCCTGGCAGAAGTGAGCGCTGCCATGCCCGACGGCTGTCTTTCTCTGAACGGCTCCAGCTTCGGTGGCTACTCGTTCTTCGTGAATGCCGGCGGCATAATCATGTCGGATGCAGCCGGGGCGAACGCCATGGGCGTCTACGGCGTCGGTGTTAATCAAGGCGGATCGGTTTCCTACTTTGCGATGTGGAAGTTCTTCTGCTGGGGAGATGGCCCTTCCGAATCCGCGTCGGACAACACCGCCTGGAGTGCAGTATATGGCAACGGAACCGACGTGCTGTTTCCCGTCGGCGAAAGTACCTACAACGTCTACCTAATAAGCGACTCCGTTCAGAACGTCGCCACCAGGATGGACGATCTGTTTCGCCTCGGAAAGGGTGACGTCAAGCTGCTTGTGTAAATAGGTTGAGGGTGCGGGTTTTCCATTCCAGATTGAATCTCTGGAAGATGGAGTAGATGATTGCGATACGGGCGGCGAAGACCGCGCTAGCGGAAGCGGAACGGCGTTGGGTAAAGGCCCAGAACAACCAGCCACTACGAACATCACGAAAGACAGCTGCGGTGGCTAGGCAGACGCTGGATCTTCATGGTCAGCCCGGTCGCGTAACTGCCGACGACTGTGATGCGAGGAGCGGCCAAGGGCGGCATCTCCGGAAGTGTTTGATTTTGAGCGCCGTAAAGTACAAAGCACAGCAAGTCATAAGGTCGGCTCACCGGCGAAGGAAACGGCACGATACGGCTTGGATCTCCGCTCGACTCGACAACATGATGCTCGGTCGTCTTCATTTCTGCCTTGGTCGACCATGCACACGCTCTGCCAGCCTTGACCGGCTCAGACTCGGCTGATAATTTTGATCCCCTACGTGAATACCTGGGGGGCGAACTCTCTGAGTCTACGGGAGAAATCTGTCTGGCCAAGCCTGACCCGGCGCAACTTTCTCATTCGCTGCTGCCAGGGAGCCTCCGCGGGGCTGTTTCCCGCGGGCCTGCGCGGTCTCGGCTTCACTTCCACGAATGCTTTCGATTTCCAAGCACCATCCGTCCCTGAGTTCCATCTGCATCCTCACTATCGAGCCAAGCTGCCGCTCGAAGCCACTTTGCTCAAGACGGAAGCGGGCCTTGATGTTTTCATCACGGAAAAACATGCCGAGCAGATTGCAGCGATTCTCGCGCAGTGGAGCGCAGGCTTGCTGCGGTCTCCTCAGGACATCCAGGCGGTCGAGCGAGTGCTCACGCCGGATTTCGTCGGATCGTCGCTTCAGCCTGCTGAATCGCGACTGGTGCGTTCTGGTCCGGTGTTGGAAATCCATCAAAATAAATTTGCGCGCCAGCCTGCTCTCGGACGGGATGCATTCCTACAGGGCTTGCGGTCTGCGTTAAGTGGGTTTTCTGAGATTGTGACCGCGGAATTCCAGGTGACGAGTATCGATGCGTTCTCCGGCGGCCTGCGCGCTCGCGTTCGCTATGAGTTAGTAGGCTCTGGTAAGGACTTCTACCGCGAGCAACGCGTCGGGCGATGGGAACTCACGTGGCAGCGGTCATCATCTGGTGAATTTCGGCTCAGAAACTGGGAAGCCTTAGATGAGACCCAGAGCCGATCAGCCAGACCGATTTTCGTTGACGTCACTGCGCAGGCATTCGGCAGTAATTCCTCCTACTCTTCCCAATTGCTTCGCGGTACTGACTACTGGCGAACGTTTTTGGATGGCGCTTGCGGCATTGATATCTACGGTCACAATGGTGTTTCGGTAGGCGACATCGACAATGACGGTTTCGATGATGTTTATCTGTGCCAGCCGGCCGGTCTGCCTAATCGTCTTTATTGCAATCGAGGAGACGGAACGTTCGAAGACATCACGGAGGCATCCGAAGTCGGGATCATCGAAAACACGGCCTGCGCGCTTTTCGCCGACATCGACAATGACGGTCGCCAGGACTTGATCGTCGTGCGTACGAACGGGCCTCTTTTATTTCTGAATGAAGGCGGCGGCAAATTCCGCCAGAAGCCTGAAGCATTTAAGTTTGCCAGCGCTCCTCAGGGGACGTTTACCGGTGCGGCTGTTGCCGATTACGACCGCGACGGCTGGCTGGATGTCTACTTTTGCCTGTATGTGTATTACCAGGGCACGGACCAGTACAAATATCCCTCTCCTTATTACGATGCCGAGAATGGTCCGCCCAACTTCATGATGCAAAACAATCGCGATGGAACATTCAGCGATGTCACGGCGCGAACGGGTCTCTACAAAAACAACAACCGCTACAGTTTTTGCTGCGGCTGGAACGATTACAACCGTGACGGCTGGCCCGACCTTTATGTCGTGAACGACTTCGGCCGCAAGAATTTATACCGCAACAATGGCGACGGAACCTTTACGGATATCGCTGGGCAGGCGGGCGTGGAAGACGTTGGCGCGGGAATGGGCGTTTGCTGGTTCGATTACGACAATGATGGCGCTGACGATATCTACGTAGCCGATATGTGGACGGCTGCCGGCGAACGCATTTCAACCCAGCAAATTTTCCAGAAGGCCGCACCGGAAAAAGTGCGCGCAATGTATCGCAAGCACGCGATTGGGAACTCTCTTTTCCGGAATAACGGCGACGGTTCTTTCCACGATGCAAGTTTCCCCGCTGGCGTTGGGATGGGCCGCTGGTCGTGGTCGTGCGATGCCTGGGATTTTGATCACGATGGTTTTTCCGATCTTTACATCACCAATGGGATGGTCTCTGGTGCTGCGCGCGAAGACCTCAATAGTTTTTTCTGGCGCCAGGTGGTTGCCAATTCGCCCAACGAAGCCAAGCCTTCGCACGACTACGAACAGGGATGGAACGCTATTAACGAACTGATCCGCGCCGACGGCACTTGGAGTGGGTTTGAGCGCAATGTGTTTTACGCAAATAACCGTGACGGCACATTTTCTGACGTATCCGGCGCCGTGGGCCTGGACTTTATGGAGGATGGTAGGGCATTTGCGCTCGCCGATTTCGATCACGATGGCCGGCTGGAGGTATTGCTAAAAAATCGCAACGGCCCGCAGTTGCGGCTGTTGAGCAACATAATGAAAGATCTGCCGCCCTCAATTTCTTTTCGTTTGCGTGGCGTGAAGAGCAATCGTGACGCGATCGGCGCCGTGGTTACCTTGCAAACCGAATCTGGCCGCCAGACTCGCACGCTTCAGGCTGGTTCAGGATTTCTTTCCCAGCACAGCAAAGAAGTGTTCTTTGGATTGGGAGACGCTAAAGGGCCTATGCGAGCCTCAATCCGCTGGCCGAGCGGGCTGGTTCAGAAGCTCCATGATCTCCCGCTCAATCATCGGATTTGGGTGGAAGAGGGAACCGAGCCATCTCGAGTTGAGCCCTTCAAAATGGGGCGCGCTGAATTTTCAGCTTCGAAGCCGCAAGAAACCCAGCCGCTTCCCACCGCAGTTGAAACCTGGCTGCTGGCGCCTCTTCCAGCGCCGGATTGTTCTCTTCCAGACTTGTCTGGACGAACTCGCCCCCTGAGCTCACTTCGCGGCAAACCAGTGCTTCTAAATTTCTGGAGCACGCAATCGGCGAATTACCAGGAAGAATTGCAAGTTTTCAACCAGGTTTATAGGCGATGGGCCGCTCAAGGGCTTCAACTCCTCACCGTAAGCGTTGACGATTCTACCGACCCTGGAAACTTGCAATCCCTGGCGCGCGACCCGAATCTTTCATTCCCTATTCTTCTCGGATCGGACGACGTGGCCGGCATCTACAACATTCTTTATCGATATTTGTTTGACCGGCATCGCGACCTGGGCCTTCCAACATCATTCTTGATTAACAACCAGGGGGAAATCGTCAAGGTTTATCAGGGGCCGGTTAACCCGGAGCACGTCGAAACGGATTTCCGCAACATTCCCCAAACCGCGGCCGAGCGAATAGCAAAAGCTCTGCCGTTTCCGGGTGTCATCGAGAGTTCAGAGTTTCGCCGCAATCATCTTTCTTATGGTTCGGTCTTTTTTCAGCGGGAATATTTTGATCAGGCCGAAGCGTCGTTCCGGTCTGCGCTGCGCGACGATCCGGCGAGCGCCGAGGCACTCTATGGTTTAGGGAGCGTCTACCTGAAGCAAGAGAAGACTGCTGACGCCCGCCAGGCCTTTGAGCAGGCGATCAAACTTCAGGCGAGTTATCCCGATACTTTGCCGAATGCGTGGAATAATCTCGGACTCTTGTTAACGCGGGAAGGGCGGACGACGGAAGCGATTCCGTACTTTCAGCAAGCGCTCAAGCTCAGCCCCGATCATTTGGTTGCGTTGGAAAATTTGGGCAATGCTTATCGCGCGCAGAAGCAGTGGGATGAAGCGCGCAAAGTGCTGGAGCATGCGGTTGCAATAGGGCCTGAAGATCCTGACGCGAGCTACAGCCTGGGCATGGTGTTTGCCCAACTTAATGACACTCAGCAAGCCTACGAATATCTGCAGCGAGCGTTGAAGCTTCGCCCCGATTATCCTGAGGCCCTAAACAATATGGGCGTGCTCTATCTGCGCACGCAGCGTCGAGATGAGGCGGTGGCAAGTTTTCAAGAGTGCATTCGGGTTGCGCCGGGCTTCGACCAGTCGTATTTGAATCTCGCCAGAGTCTATGCGCTAGAAGGCGCGCCGGACAAGGCTCGCAGCACTCTTCTTGATCTTCTCAAACACCATCCTGGTCACGATCAGGCCCAGGAGATGCTGAAGCAACTTCCGAGATAAGACTGGATGGCGCGTATTCGGCATACGAGTATCCGCGCAGATCCGACCGCTTACGCGGCGCAAATGGAATAAGACTGCGCCGAGACAAGCATTCAGGTTCCGGCGATTGGCGAGTGTAAACAGTAGCGATTCTGCATTAAAAAGCCCAAAGTGTCGCGTGGAAGTCCGTTACCCGTTGGCCCGCGCCACCAGAAGGATTGCCAGGCAGTAAGCGACGAACATGAGAGACAGATAAATCTTCGCTTTGCTGCCTGCGCCTTCGAATTCCTTCCAGGCAAGAACGCCCCACAGGGCCGCCACCATCGGCGCAGACTGCCCGATGGCGTAGGAAATCGCGACACCGGTGAAATTGGCGGCGACGAGATTGAAAACCATTCCCGTGCCCCAGATGAATCCGCCGAGGAGACCGAGGGCGTGGGCGGACGCCGGGGCGCGGAAGAAACCGGCGAAACTGACCGGGTCGCCGACGAGCGGCTTCTTCATGAAGTAGATGTTCCAAATGAAGCAGGAGAGCAGCGCACCGAGTGTGAGGAAGATGGCAGCGGCGTAGGGGCCGAGAGTCCCGAGCATCGTGCCGTTAACTTCGTGGAGCATGGCACGGGTCATGAAGGGCGCCCAGAGCCCCATCAAGACTCCGGAGACGATGCAGGTGATGATGCTCTTCCTCGATGCCGAGCGACTGGCGCTCGGGAGGCTGCCGTAGGCCTTGCCATCCAAAACCACCGCGATAACCGCGCAGAGCACTCCCGCTGCCAGGAGTGTGGCATTCCCTTTCGGGTGCTGCGCATAGCTGGTAATGACGCCGACCACCAGCGCGATTCCAATCGAGATTGGAAATGCAATCGCGAGGCCGGCCATATCGATGGCCGCGACCAGCAATAGGTTCGCGAGATTGAAGATCGCGCCGCCAACCATGGCGAAGATGACGTCGTTCGTGTTGGCGCCGTGGATGTTGTTGACAAGGCTGGCGGCGTCGTGGCCGGTGCTGCCCATGGTGTGGCCGAGGATCAGCGAGATCAGGAAGATCCCAACGGCATAGTCCCAGTAAAACAGCTCGAAGCGGTAGTTCTTCACGCCCTTATAGGTATTGGCCCAGGAGCCCCAGCAGATGGCGCTCGAAATCATCATCAACAGCGCAATACTCAAGCTATGCGGTGTGAACATGGATTCTCCTTGAACAGCTTCTTCTCGAGCTGACTGATGAAACGGGTTGCCCCAAATTCCTGCAACACACGGTTGTGTAGAAATTGACCGTTTGCTCGCCGCGAATTCTAGATGGAAAGCTGCTGCACTTGCTAATTCTTTTTGGGCGTAGCCGCGGTCAGCAGATCTACGAACATCTTGTAGAACTTCTCGACATCCAGGCCCATTTGTATCTCGACCGGCTGGAGCGCGAGTTTAGGCTTGTCGCGGTCAGTCCAGGTCAGCGTGTTCCCGTAGCCGGCGCCGCGATCCAAATCCATATCCATGAAGCGCGTTTCCTTTTTCGTAATGATGGTCGGATCGAGCCATGCTGCTGCTGCCAACTCATCCCACAGGTAGTTGTATTCGCCATGCTGGCGGGCGTATTGCCCGACGTAGCGTGCAGCGGGCGAACTGCCAGCCTTGATCCGGTTAAGCAATTCAGAAGTCAATCTGGTCTTCACTGACACGTCAACCGGGGTACAGACGATTTTTTTCCACGGTGCACGCAGCACAAGGTGCGCTGCTTCGGGATCGAACCAGAGATTGAATTCGCGGCGAGGAGTGTTGATGAACTCGGGATCGTCGGTAACCGGATTCAAACTTGCGCCCATGAACACCAGGTCTTTAGCCAGCCTGGGAAATTCGGGATCGATGGAAATCGCAAGCGCGAGATTGGTCATCGGGCCGCCGGCGTAAATCGTAATTTCGTTAGGAAACTTGTGAACCATGCGGATGAGAAAGTGTGCGGCGTCTTCATCGGAAGGCTTGGTGCTCGGTTTGTCTTCCGGCATCTCTCCCAACTCATCCGGAGGATGATAAAAGCGCGGCGTCCAGGCGCCTAGCCACGCGAACGTGCCGTATCTTTCTTCAGCGACTTCGGTTTCCTCTTTTCGCCGCACCAGCGGATACTCCGCTCCCGGCACAACGGGAATATCGGTACGCCGAATGAGTTCGAGCATGCGCAGCGTGTGGGCGACCTCGGCTTTAAGCCACTGATCGCCAGTCACGACTGTAATCCCCAACACCTCCGTTTGCGGAGACTGGATCAGCAGCAGAATCGACTGCTGGTCGGTTCCGGCGGGGCCGGCGGCATCCTGATCGATGATGATTTTGCGCTTCTGGGCCGCGGACGGAAGGCACGTGACTAATAGGATTGCTGTGGTCAAAACCCAGAGTCGGCCGAGTTTCATCTGCACCTCAGAGATTAGCACCGATGTCACGAGTGTCTTGCAAGCAGTTGCTCATGAACGCGAATTTTTTGCCAAAGTCACTTTACCACTGCCGGTCCGTTGGCTTGACTCCAGCTGGGACACTCAGACCGAGTTGTCATCTTGTGCCATTCAGCCAATGAATGTGACGCCTTCGATGGCACGCTGGATGACCCACAGTTCGAAAGGACCGGCTTTCGCATACTCGACAATTTCCGTCAGATCGTGCCAGAACTGCGCGCCACCAGCCACCCGTAAATGCATAGAACAGGATGGCAGCCGCGGGCGTTTGAAACATGGGATGCAATTTCGCAAAGACGGTAGGCAAATCGGCTCGGCCCGCCAACGGGTAGAACCGTGGTTTGAGACGCAGGTATATGCCAGCGAATCAATAAGATAGCGTTTCTGTCGTTGCTTGTAACCTAGCCAATCAGAAGCACCCGAAGAACTTGGCCTCTGCCTCTGACGACGCTAAGAGTCTGCCCTCAGCGAAGTCAAGGGGGCTGTCGCTACAGTCCATGTACTAACTGTACTGTTCATAAGATCTGCCTCGCGATAATCTAGAAGAAACGCTCGGCCGCAACAGAGCCGATTTCGCGCAGTTGATCCTTAAACTTAGAAAATCACGTTCCTGTGAAACGGGAGTGTCGAGATGTGTGTCCGTTCGTCGTTCAGCCAGCGTTGGGCCAGCATCCTTTTTCTTCTTCCAGTCGTCGTTCTTGCCGTATCTGGCGGGGCTTTTGCTCAGGGCACTGGATATTGGCACACCAGCGGCAATCAGATCATCGATTCGAGCGGCCGGGTGGTTCGCATTGCAGGAATCAATTGGTATGGTTTCGAAACTAAGGACCAGGTCGTCCATGGTCTCTGGGCGCGGGATTACCATACGATTTTGAATACCATAAAAAACAATGGCTACAATGCCATTCGCCTTCCGTATTCCAACCAGATGGTGGAAAGCCCGATCATTCCTTCCAACATTTCGTACTCGAATAGCAGCGGCGCAATTAATACGGATCTGAAAGGGCTGAACGCGCTGCAACTAATGGACAAGGTGATCCACGCGGCCGGCGGCCTAGGTCTGCGAGTGATTCTGGATAATCACCGTTCGGAAGCTGGTAACAGCGCCGAAGCCAACGGTCTCTGGTATACGAGTGCGTATCCCGAATCGGCGTGGATTAACGACTGGAAAACTCTGGTCAACCGATACGCCAGCTTTAAAGACGCCAGTGGTAATCCAACAGTGATCGCCGCCGACCTTCGCAATGAGCCGCACCTTATCGCAAACAGCTCGCATTCCGGCTCATGCTGGACAGGAGACACCGCAACAGGTGGCTGCCCGGCTACGAACGCAGGGCAAAACTGGCCGGCAGCGGCGCAGCGCGCGGGCAACGCCATACTTTCCGCTAACCCCAACTTGCTGATCATTGTCGAAGGTGCGGACTGCTACAACGGCGATTGCGATTGGTGGGGCGGAAATTTGGAAGGTGTGTCGGGACATCCTATAGAGTTGAACATCTCCAATCGGCTCGTCTATTCAGCGCATGATTACGGCCCAAAGCTCTATCAGCAGAGCTGGTTCAACAGTGGTACGAGCTATCCGAGTCTGTCATCGGTCTGGAATAAATTCTGGGGCTACATCAACGCGAACCATACTGCTCCGATCATGGTGGGAGAATTCGGTACCGGCAACACTGCGTCCGACATTCAGAGTGCTACTCCGGGCTCGCAAGGGCAATGGTTCGAAAGTCTCGTGAATTTCCTGCAAAATAATCCAAGCGTGAGCTGGACTTATTGGGCATTAAATGGCGAAGACAGCTATGGGCTGTTGGATAACAACTACGATTCAACGCCGGCCAGTCCTTTGAAGCAAAGCGAACTGGCATCGGTTCAGTCCGCACTCAGCAGCGGTGGTGGCGGTGGCAGCACATGTTCAGTGGCTCCTTCTGCGCCATCGGGTTTGGCAGCCTTGGCTGCTTCTTCCAGCCAGGTTAACTTGAGTTGGAATGCGGTGGCCCCGCCGAGCGGTTGCAGCATCTCCTATAGCGTATTCCGCAGCACGACGAGCGGATTCACTCCATCATCGAGCAATCAGATAGCAAGTGGACTGACTACCGCGTTTTTCGCAAACGCTGGCCTCGCGGCGGCAACAACCTACTACTACAAAGTGGAGGCGGTCGACGCCACGGGTCCGTCGCCAGCGTCCACCCAGGCGAGCGCGACAACGCAACAATCGAGTTCTGGTGGATTCGCGTGCCACGTGGCATACACCATCGTCAACCAATGGAGCACCGGTTTCCAGGTGGCGGCAATCATCGAGAACACAGGGACCGTTGGCATCACAAGCTGGACGCTGAAATGGACGTTCCCTGGCAATCAGCAAATCACCAATCTGTGGAACGGGAGTTATTCGCAAAGCAGCGCCAACGCGATCGTGAACAACTTGAACTACAACGGGGCCATTCAGCCGGGAGGAAAGTACAACGGGGTGGGCTTTACCGCAAACTTCAGCGGAACGAATGCACCGCCTGCGAGCTTCTCAGTGAATGGAGTCATTTGCCACTAGTGTCCGAGTTTGTTGATTTGGCGATGTTCCGCGCCGATAAGCGTCTGGCTGCTCCTTGTATGTAGCGGACGACACCAGCTGATATAGCGCATCCTGAAGCCGCTTTCGTAATTCCGGC
>WNEO01002175.1_pt1 | contig 9880 bp, 10 predicted proteins | sample 5399941 | NCBI WGS metagenome assembly WNEO01 (sample SAMN13153328, study PRJNA577476) | soil metagenome | isolation source: 20 cm grassland meadow soil 2 days after 3rd rain plot 2 | place: USA:California | collected 2015-11-11
CCAAGCGGTTCGGCAAGGTGACGGCGGTCGATGGGTTGGGTCTCGAGGTTTCGCGTGGGGAATTCGTCTCGGTGATCGGCCCGAGCGGGTGTGGCAAGACCACGATGATGCGCCTAATCGCCGGGCTCGATCAGCCAGACGCTGGACAGATCTGGATCCGGGGAGAGCGGATGGAAGGGGTGCCCCCCTACGAGCGGAATATCGGCTTGGTCTTCCAGTCTTTCGCCCTGTTCCCGCATCTCGACGTGATGGCCAACGTCGAATTCGGCCTGCGCATGCGCGGTGAATCGGCCCAGCACAGGGAAGAGAAGGCGATGCGCGCGCTCCGAGCCATCGGCATGGAGAACCTAGCTCGACGCCGAATCGAGCAATTGTCCGGCGGCCAGAAGCAACGCGTGGCGCTGGCGCGGGCACTGGTCGTGGAACCCTCCCTCATCCTCCTCGACGAGCCGCTCGGTTCGTTGGACGCCAAGCTTCGGATCGAGATGCAGAGCGAACTCAAGTCTTTGCAACGTCAGATGGGGATCACGTTCATCCACGTGTCCCACAACCAGGGTGAGGCCTTGGTGATGGCGGATCGTATCGCGGTCATGAACGCAGGGAGATTCGAACAGGTCGCGACTCCCACGGAGATCTACAAAGAGCCCAGGACGCGCTTCGTCGCAGAGTTCGTTGGCCGCAACAACATCTTCGAGGGAGAAGTCGCCGAGTCGCGGAATGGCATCGTCCGCGTCCAAACCCGCCATGGCGTCTTTGCTATAGAAGCCCGTGGCCGAGTCCCCGCCGAACGGCAAAGGCTCATCTTCGTCGTCCGCGCAGATTCGATGCGGCCGGTCGATGCCGGTGGTCCGCGAACCGAGAACGTGGTGTCCGGAGTGATCAAGGGTCTCGAGTACGCGGGCAGCGTCATGCTGATGGTCCTGGACCTCGGGTCGGACCAGGAACTCAAGGTCGAGCAGCACGAGAGCCTGAGCCTCGGGCGAGCCGCTCCGCGCCATGGCGCTACGCTGACTGTCACCTGGACGCCGGCCGACGCGCACCTGTTGCCGACGCCGTAGCTAACAGCCCACCACATGCCAGAGGAGGAACGCGATGTCAGATGAGGAGACGCAGGTCAGCCGGCGGGAGTTCGTGCACACCGGACTACAGCTGGGCGCGGCGTTGGGCGTGAGCGGGCTAGGGGGACTGACGATCGTGGGCGAGGCTGGCGCGCAAACCAAGCGGCAGTATCCGTGGGAGTCCTTGCCGGCGGGCGAGACGGTCCCGCCTACCAAGTTGCAACTGCGTACGATCGGGCTTGGCGTTTCGGTGCAGGACCGATTCCTCCGGGAGTTCGAGCGACGAACGGGCCACAAAGCGACGGGGAAGGTCACCGGCCTCACGCCAATGATCACCGAGTGGCTGGCGGGAGGCTACCGCAACTACGACACCAACGAAACTAATGCCAATCGAAACGCGGCGCTTTGGAGCGCCAAGCTCCTCCAGCCCATCCCCGTTGACAAGGTCGTACCGTGGAAGTCTGCCCGCGATCTGTTCACGAACCCGAAGGCGCTTGGGCATGATGAAGTGTCGGGCTGGCCTTTGGTGGAGATTTGGGTCAACCCCAAGACCCAACAGGAGTTCAAGCTCGTGCCGCAGTTCTTCAATTGTGACTCGATTGGGTATCGCTACGATCTCCTCAAGGAGGATGTCACAAGCTGGGGGTCCCTCGTCGATCCGAAGTACAAGGGGAAGGTCGGCATCCTGAACGACAGCCTCCTGACCCCGGGTTGGTGCGCTGGTTACATGAAGAAGAACAACCTAGCCCAAATTAAGCGAAGCGACAACATGACGCGCAAGGAACTGGACACCGTCATCGACTTCCTGATCAAAAGGAAGCGTGAGGGGCAGTTCCGGGCTATCTGGGAAGACTACGGGCAATGCGTCAACATGCTCGCCTCCGGCGAGATCTGGCTGGCCGACTCCTGGAACCCGGTGGTGGAGGATGTAAAGAAGCAGGGAGTAGTCTGCAAGTACGCCTTCCCCAAGGAAGGCTTCACGGCCTGGTTCCACGGGGTCGCTGTAGCGAAGGATACCCCAAACCTCCAGGCGGCTATCGACTATGTGAATTTCTGCCTCGAGGGTTGGTGGGGCGCACAGGTGGCGCCCCAGGGATACTACTCTCCCACTACTACTTGCGAAACGTACCTGAAGGCTAGCAAGCGGACCGATCCACAGGGGCGCTTCAACGACTACGAGTGGTGGTACCTCGGAGGTGAGAACGAGGAGCCTAAAAAGGGGTGGCCGATCCGCGGGCGAGACACCGGCTCCTTCCGCAAGCGGTGGAGCAATGTCATGCACTGGATGGTGTGGCCCGACGACGCAGACTACTATGCGAAGCGATGGAATGACTTCCTCTCGGCGTAATGCTAGACCGGAGTAAACCACGCGCGCCCATGCGGCAGACCCACACGCCGCCTGCCAAGGCGCCAGCCCTGGAAGTGTCAACGACGCTGGTGGTGCGACGCGGGGTGGCGTTCCTCGAGCGCCACCCCGGCGTCGCAAGCTTGCTGCTCGTGTTGCCCGGCACTATCTGGATGATGCTGTTCGTCGGCATTCCGCTAGCGAGTATTGTGCTATTCAGTTTCTGGCGTTCCGGCTTCGCCGGACTGGTGCCAGACTACAACGTAGAGAACTACGCGGCACTACTGGGCGGCCGGACGTTCTGGCGGATCACGTTCTGGACGTACGAGGTCGTGATCATCGCCCTTGCCGGGGTCATCGTCCTAGCATACCCGGCGGCGTATGCGATCTGGCGCGTAGTGAGGGATGATCGTTGGAAGACCGCGGTGCTCTTGTTGTGTGTCGTGCCGTTCTGGACAAGTTACCTGACGCGTACGATCACTTGGCTGCCGATGTTCGGCCGGGAAGGCGTGGTCAACCGCGTCCTCCTTGCCCTGGGTGTGATAGGCGAGCCGCTCGAGATTCTTCTCTACACGCCGTACTCGATGATGTGGGGTCTATGGTCTCTCTACATCGTCTTCATGATCGGCCCCCTCTACCACAGCATGACAAAGATCGACGAAGACGTCATGTCGGCGGCGGCGATGCTGGGCGCCACGCCGGTGCGGACCTTCTTCCACGTCGTCCTCCCGCTCACCAGGCCTGGGCTCATGGCCGGCTCGCTGTTCGTCATGGTGCTCGGCTTGGGCGAGTTCTTTACCGAGCGCGTGATCGGCGGGGCGCAAAACCCGATGCTCGCGGGGCTCATCCTGCGGCAGATCGACATCTTTCAGTGGGCGTCGGCATCGGCTATCGCGGTAACTCTGACTGTTCTGACGCTCGTAACGGTGTCCGCCATGCTTCGCTTGTTCGATCTCCGCAAGGTATGACTGCAAGAGCGCCGGTTATAGCCAGCGTGGCGCGTCCACTTATTCGACCTCTCTACCTCGCATACCTCGGATTCATCTTGGCCGTTCTATACTTCCCGTTCGTCGTCATGACCATCCTGTCGTTTCAGGGGCCGCGCGGTGGGCATACCTTCCCGCTACGCGGCGTGAGCACGATCTGGTACTGGAAGCTGTTCAATCCTGGGAAGCTCACGCCCTACAGCGACGTAGGAGAGTTCCTCGGCGACTATCTGGCTTCTCTGCAGCGATCCGTGGTGCTGGCCGTAATCACCATGCTCATCTCCACGGCACTGGCGCTGATGGCGGCCCAGGCTTTCCGGAGGGGGTTCAAGGGCTCCGGCCTTGTGTTCTACCTGTGGCTGCTGGGGATCATCGTTCCGGGCATCACGGTGAGCTTAGGTCTGTCCCTGTGGTTTCGACGAATGGATCTTCCCCTCCACTGGCTCACCACCGGCCTTCCCGTCCACGTCATGTGGACGCTGCCGTTCTCGCTGATCATATTCCTGATGTTTTTTAACCGATTCGACACATCGCTGGAGGATGCAGCCCTGATCCTCGGCGCAACGCGGTGGAAGACATTTCGTCACGTTACGCTGCCCCTGATGCAACCGGCTATCCTGACGTCACTGCTGTTTGCATTTACGCTGTCGCTCGACGAATTCCAACGTAGCCTCCTTATTACCGGTACCGACCAGACTCTCCCGCTCATGGTCATGGCATCGGTCACCACGCGAATCACGCCCACGCTCTACGCGCTGGGCACGTTGACCACGCTCTTGTCCTTCGCCGTGGTGGGTGCGTACCTGGCGTTGCTGACGTACTCACTCCGGAAGAGTCGGCGTCTCGTCGAAGGAAGCTCGAACCCGAGAGGAAGCCGGTGACGTTTTATCGTGAAGCGGTCTATCGTCCTCTCGGTGACCTGTACTTGACGGTCGAGTTCGGCGACGAGCTCAATCTCCTGCTCAACTTTCGGGTCATCGCATTCGACACCGCCCTCCGGGCGACATCTATTCCCGGGGTCACCGAGACGATTCCGACGAATCGCTCTCTGGGCATCGTGTATGACCCATTTGTCACTACGCACGAGCGGCTGGTCGGTCAGCTCAAAGAGATCGAACAGAGGATGGGCGAGATCAAAGAACTGCCCTCCCGGCACATTACGATCCCGATCTGGTACAACGATTCGTGGTCCCAGGAGTGCGCGAAAGCCCATGGCGCTCCCAACAACCTCGAGTACATGGCAGAGATCAACCATACGTCGGTCGGGGACGTCATTCGGGCCCATGCCGCCACCGAGTGGTGGGTAAGCGCTGTCGGGTTCCAGCCCGCCTGCTATCAAGCCCTTCCTCTGGATCCGGCCTTCAGTGTGTCGGCCCCGAAGTATCCTCGGCCTCGGAAGTGGACACCGGAGCGGATACTCTGTCAGGCGGGCAAGCTGACCTCCTTCTATCCTGTGCGGAGTCCGGGAGGCTATCAGCTGCTCGGCCGGACACCCATCGAGCTCTATGATCCCAAGCAGCAGAACCGGGTCTTTCGGGACGGTCCAGTGCTGCCTCGGGTGAGCGATCGCCACACCTACGTGCCCATTGACGAGGCCACCTACTGGCAGATTCGGCGGCAGTACGAGGCGGGCGCTTATGAGTATCAGATCCGAGAGGGCAGCTACCGGCTCCAGGACTACTTGGACAAACTCGCCGTCCACAACCGCCGCCGGGTCCAACAAGCGCCCGGATCGGTGTGAGGCCGGTCCGCGAGCAGCTGCCGCGAACGAGGAAGAGGGCATGGTGTTCGAGGTGCTCGACGGCGGTCCCCAGTCGACGATTCAGGATGTTGGCCGCCCTGGATATCTCGCTACGGGGATGCCCCCATCCGGCGCGGCAGATCGGTTCGCCTTGGGCGTGGGCAACCTGCTCGTCGGGAACGATCCCGGCGAGCGTTATCTGGTGGGCCGAAGACCTGGCAGTGCAGGGCTTGAGGTGCTCCTCTCCGGCCTGAAGCTACGGGTGCTTGCTGAGACGGTGATCGCCATCACTGGGGCCGATCTGACGGCGATGCTCGACGACTCGCCACTGCCGATGTGGCAAACGGTCCGCGTTCGACCCGGCAACACCGTAGCCTTCAGGCGCCCGCGCGCTGGGGCCCGCGCCTACGTCGCCATGGCAGGAGGCATCGACGTTCCGGTATTCGCGGGCAGCCGCGCCACCAACGTGCGCGCCTTCGTCGGCGGCATCGACGGCCGCGCCATCAAGAAAGGCGACGTGATCACGACGCTGGCGCCGAGGCGCGCCCTCGGGCACTAGGCCCGCAAGACGACCTGTTCCTGGAGGAGAGCATCGGCACCTTCCTCACCTACGACTGGCGGCTCTCGCCGACGTCAGACCGTATGGGTTGCCGATTCGTCGGGCCCAAGCTTGAGTTCAAGCCGCGCCCTGCATATCTCGTCGAGCAAGCGGGCGCCGACCCGTCAAACATCGTTGATGATACGATTCCCGTCGGAGGCATCCAGGTGCCGAGTGGGCTCGAGCCTATCGTCCTCCACGTCGATGGTCCGAGCCTGGGCGGCTACGCGAAGATCGCCACCGTCATCAGCGCCGACCTCGGCCAGGTGGGCCAAATGCGGCCGGGCGAGATTGCCAACTTCGAGGCAGTCTCCACCAACGAGGCGGTTGAAGCACTCCGGAAGCTGGAGGACTCGATCTCCGAAGCCAGCCTTGTTCGCTCGTGAATCGATGAGCACGCCGGAGGGATTGCCGTGAATCGCATCAACCTGAACTCTGATATGGGTGAGAGCTACGGGCGTTGGCAGCTAGGTAACGACACGGAGCTGATGCAATACGTTCCGACCATCAACGTCGCCTGCGGCTTTCACGCCGGCGACCCGCACGTCATGTGGCGGACGATGGAGACCGCGGCTCGTGCGGGGGTAGAGGTTGGTGCCCACGTGGCGCTTCCCGACATCCTTGGGTTCGGGCGCAGACCCATGGTGATCTCCTCCGCAGACCTCCGAGACTATGTGATCTACCAGACAGGTGCGCTGCTCGGCTTTGCCCGGGCGGCCGGCGTCTCGATCGGTCATGTCAAGCCTCACGGAGCGCTATACGCTATGTGCGGGGGCAACGACGATTACGCGACGTCGCTGCTGGCGGCGGTGAAGGCAGTCGACCCAAGCCTAGTGGTCATTCTCGGCGGCCCCGCCGTCGCCGCAGCTGCGGTCAGCACGGGCGTGCACGCGGTGCCCGAGGGCTATGTGGACCTCGCCTACCAGCCTAACGGCTTCCCGGTAATTGAGCGAACCAAGCGAGCGTGGGACCCCGCGGATGTGGCTACTCGCGCGGTCAGCATCGTCCGGGATCGTCGGCTGAAGGCGGTCGACGACTCGACGCTGATCATCGACGTGCCTACCATCTGCATTCACGGTGACGCGCCGAATGCTCTCGACGTGGCGCGCGCCGTGCGAGAGCGCTTAGCCACCGCTGGTATCGAGGTGGTGTCGCTGGCGAAGATGATGACAGGTAAGCTCTGACCGACGCGGTCCTGCGTCCACCTCCCAGGAGCAAGCGACAGGACTTGTTACGACCCCGCCGCGCTGGTTCACATAGAAGCCTGGGCCGTCGGGCTCGACCGGCCCCTCACCCTTCTTCTCGCGGTTCCCCATGTCGGGTACCTCCCGAAGAGGGAGGATGCAGAAAGTGTGCTCCGGCACCGCCACCGCACCGAATCAAGAACGTCTCTGGAGTTCCCCTCTCGCCCGCAGCCGGAGGGGCGAGGCGATATCGTGACCCTCCGACCGACGGCGAAGCCCCGTTAGGGGACCTCAGGCACCGCCTGCGGTGTGCGGCGCTCGGGCGCGCGCGAGATAAGGCCAAGGTAGGCCGCAAAGGGAACCATGGGGAGTGCCTTGACCGGCCGCGAGCGCACCTGCATGCCCTGGCCGTTGACAATCTCGCACTCGTGGGTCGTTCGGCTCGTCGGCATCGCCCGCATCTTGGCGACCGTGAGCGCGTGCCGGAAGGTATCGCCCAGCTCGATCCAGTTCATCAGAATGATGTTGTCGACCAGGGAGCTGACCTTGAATTCCCCCATCATCGACGACATGCCGAGCATTTCGGGGTTCTCGTGGTTGTAGACCGCAGTGACCTGGTGCTCCTTCATCAGCGCGACGATGGCATGGAAGAAGTCGCGAAAGCTCCGCTCGGCGGCGCCCAGGCTCGACCCGTAGGTCGACAGGCTGTCGATCACCGCGCGTTCGGGCTTGAAGTGCTCGACGAGCGTCTCCATCTGGGCGAAATGCCGGTCGATCTCGATCTCCTGCGGCGGCTCGTACCACAGATGCACCAGGCCCTTATCGATGGCCGACTGGAGATCAATCCCGATGCTATGCGCGTTGCGAAGAACCTGGGCCGGCGGCTCGTCCAGAGTAATCATGAGGGCGCGCTCACCGCGCCGGGCCCCTTCGGCGATGAACTGCAGGGCCATGACGCTCTTGCCCGCGCCCGAGATCCCGACGACGAGCGTCGTGCTCGCGACGAAATACCCCCCGTTTACCACCTCGTCGAGGCCGGGGATGCCCGTCGCAACCCGCGAGGCTGGGTCGAACGCGGCGCCGCCTTCGCGGAGCACGCCACGGGGCGCCTGAACGCGACGATAGACCTCGAGCCCCAGACCGTTGACGATCCGGAACGAGTGACGTCCCAGGGCGTACTCGTGGCCGCGCGACTTCACGACCTCGAGTGACCGCAGGACGGCGCGCTGGACCGGTTCGATGCTGAGCCGGAGGATCGTGTCGGCGACGAACTCCTCGGGCGCTCGGGCGGCCGCGGTGTCGGAAAACGTCGACTCCAGCGCGAGCATCGCCGTGAGGTTCTCGCGGTGCAACCCTTCGGCGAGGAAATGAAACGCCTCGCGAGGGTCCCCGCCATCGGGCTCGGAGAGCCGGACGAGGCCGTCGACGAAGATCCTCCGCGCGCCAATCTCTGCTGCCTCCGCAACGAGCGGGCTGTCAGCTCGCCGCAGCTCCTGCTGGAAGAGCTGCCGCGTAGTGAACACCAGTTTCAGTCGCCCGTCTCGCTCGAGCTCACGCAGGTCCCAGCCGAAGAACGCCGCATCGCGAATGAGCTTATCCGGGGCTACTTCGAATAGGACGATCACTCCCGGCTCGTTGAACTCGCGGGCCCCGCGATACACGAACTCGACGCCGAGCGTCGTCTTCCCCGTCCCTGCCGTCCCCGCGACCAGGATGATGTTCCCCCGCGGAACGCCGCCGAAGAGAACTTCGTCGAGCCCCTTGATCCCTGTCTTCAGCAGGTCTGGTTCAGGCATGAGGCCCCTCCAGCGCTCGAGCGGTCGCGACGGGTTCAGGCTCGCCGCCACCCGAGCGCCTTGACGATTGCCGCTGCTTGAGTACATGGATGACCGTTAGCCGGCCTTCTCGTGTTGCGGCGATTCGTAGGAGCGACGCGAGCCACCCGCCGAGCGTGCTGCCCCGCGTGAGAACGTAGAGCTGCGCGGGATGGGTCGAGTCCTGGGACCGTCGCAGGAGCCCGGCGGTGATCAAGGTTTCGAGCGAGTGTTCCACCTGCGTGAGGTCATACCCGACATACTCGGCCAAGCGTTCGCGGATGAGGAAGGCCCGCGGATGCCGATCGAAGAACAGCAGGAGATCGAGATCGCACGGGTGCTTCAGGCACCCGATTCGATCAAGGAGATCGCCGATTCGCCTTGGCGTCATGCGCGTTGGCATCATGCGAGAGGCCCCGAGGATGCTCGTCCTCCCAAGGGAGGGCAAAGAGGCGCGAAAATCCTGACCGGTCGCGCAGGGCCGGTCGAGCTAATGGGTGCGATCTCGAAGAGCGCTTCAGCAGCCTGGTTCCTTGCGAGAACCCCGCTCGCGACGTCGACGAGCCTGGAACTCATGATCACGAGGCGCTCCTACGACTGCTTGGGACTACCGTATGGGCGGCGCCGCTCGAAATCTGTGCGCTAGCCCTTCGCAAGCTTCTCGACTTCCTTCTTCGACATCGTCTGCAACCGCGACAGAAGGGTCTTCACCTTCCGCTCCGACACGTGATCGGCGAGGATGAACTTCTTCGACTTCGTCCTGACGACGTAGGCCACCCAGTCATCCAGGCTCGGCGTGCCCCGCCACGCAATGGTGAGCCCGCTGGGCTGCATACGACGGCGCCCTTCGACTTTTGCCAGTGGCTTCCGACCCGCTTCCATGGGGCTCCGCTCTTCACGCGAGAGGGGTTCACTCCCTGAGGGAAGATCGGTAAATGTTTTTACGAGAGCGCCTCGATCGCGAAGGTCAGTTTAGGAGCCGCTCCATCGGGGATGTCAATGCTTCGTTCGCCCGCATCAAATGCACATGCACGCCCCTCAAAGCGCGCCGCGACCCGGACGAATGGGAGAATTCTTACGTCGATGCTCGCGCAGGACGGCTAGACCGTCGCTTTTGGCAACGGCAACCGCGGGGCCGCGTCACACCGTGCAAT
>WNEO01002086.1_pt1 | contig 9854 bp, 9 predicted proteins | sample 5399941 | NCBI WGS metagenome assembly WNEO01 (sample SAMN13153328, study PRJNA577476) | soil metagenome | isolation source: 20 cm grassland meadow soil 2 days after 3rd rain plot 2 | place: USA:California | collected 2015-11-11
ACGGAAGGGATACCGTCCACGATGAACGAGATCTCGCGGGACGCGATTTCCTCGCCGTCCGTCAGGAGATCGGCGTCGACGTCGCGCAGGACCGGGATGGTGCCGGTGGAAGAGCGCTCCGCGCCATCTTTCAGCCCATCCGCATCGGTATCGGGATTCGCGGGAGAGGTGCGAGCCGCCAGGAGAAGCCGTGCCACGCGCACGAGGCCGTCTTGGCCCGCGCCGAAGTCGCGCACGACGATTCGCCATTGCGGAACGTTCGTGAAATCCGCCGACGTGAACGTCGAACCGACAAGCCCGTCGAGGACAGGCGACGATGGATCGCGCGTCGCGTCCAGGATCAGTGAGACGCCACGGTCCGATCGAACGACCTGTGCGACCCATGGAGCCCGGAACCCTTCGACGATCTCCAATCGATCTCCCGAGGGAAGCGGGAGGGCCAGCGGCGCCCGCGGAGCCGCAGGTGGGGGCAAGTTCCCGGAGGTCGCGGCCGCCCGGCTGCAGACAGGCGCGCAGGGAAGGGGCACCCCCTCCAACGTGGGGCCCACGCGGACATCGACCTGGCGAACCGCCTCGTTCCCCGCGCGATCGAGAGCCCGAACTCGGAAGGTGTGCGCGCCCGGCACGAGGTTCGTGGTCTCGTAGAAGAATGTGAACGGCGGCTCGCGGCGGACGTCCGCGGGGATCCCGTCGACCTGCAAGGCGACCTCCGCGAGGCCGCGATCGTCATGGGCTCCGGCTTCGATGGCGGCGAGGCCGCGGACGACCGCTCCTTGGGCGGGGCGGGTGAGTTCCAGGAGTGGCGGTGTCCGGTCCACCGTCACGGCGATCTCCTCGCTCGTGCGCGTGACGGAGTCTCCTCCCTCCACTGCCTGGGCGATGACTCGAAGCCGATGACCGCCTTCCTGCCAACTATCGGAGGACCATGGGATTGAGAAACTGCCGTCCTCGAGGCCCCGCATGTCCGCGATCCAGACGCCGTCGACGTAGAGGTCCACAAATGGATCGGCATGCCAGGCCCTTCCACGGACCTCGACGGTCCCTCGGAGCGCGGCGCCGGTCGTCGGCTCCAGAATCGCGGCCCCGCGCGCGTGGAACCCAGGGTCCCACAACAACTGCGTGCCGGGTTTGCCTGGAATCGCGAGTTCCACAGACAGGCCGTCCGGCCGAGGATGTTCGATCTCGAGCCCGACCCCGGCCCACTGGACGATCCCGTCGACGGGCGGCGCCTGAATCTCGATCGTGGCAGTGCCGGAAGATGGAATCGGCACCGGCGTCGATCCCGAGGTGACCGACATCGAGTAAACCCGCGACTCCTCGTCCAGGTCGCTCAAACCGTCGGCGTCCGCATCCCGCCCGTCCGTGTCGAACATGAAGTCGTCGAAGTAGAGCGAATACGAGGCGCCCTGAAGGCCCGCGGTGCACAGGAAGCCGATCGCGACGCGGACGAACTTCGTAGACTGCCAGTGGGCGGCAGGGAAATCCGCCGCGGGGTTCCGGGCGAGATCCGTCCACACCCCGAGGCCGCTCGGAGGCGCCAGGACCACGTCCGACTTGGTCGGACCGCACAGGGAGAGTTTTCGACTCGCCTGGTACGCCGTGACATAGCGGACGCGGTCGAGGTTGCGGAAATCCTTGTCCAACAAGTCGAGGGCGACCCCCGCCGCGTAGGCGTCCCAGTTCGATGCGGTGGTATCCTCGAGGTGATCGTACAGGATGGAAACGCGCAGTTCGGTCATCGCGGCCCCCTGGATTGGAAAGACCGCGTATCCGTAGGCGGACCCGAAGTCGAGGATCGAGTAGCCTGAGATGTCCACGTGGAACGACCGCGTCCCGGACCGCGCAAAGGTGGAGGCGTAGCCCGCCGACGCCTTGTCCCCGAGCAGGAAGTCCGTGTAAGGCAGCCAGAAGTCCGTCTCGAAATCGTCCACGAGCGCGAAGGCTCCCGTAGACGAACCGGTCAAAAGTGCGAGCACACCAATGGCAATCAAAACTCCGCGACGGCCGTGCATCTGTCCCTCCCCCTCGTCGAGGCGCGACGGCCCTCGCACCCCTCCGGGAGGGGCATCGTCGAGTGGGGTAATAAACCCGGACGGACAGCCCGCGGGATCGTGCCAGCGTACCAAGACGAATTCCTATAGGAGTGCTCACATCCTCGCGGAAATGCGCATCGGAATAGACTTTCCCGCAAGTAATATAACACCGTATTACTTCGGACCGCCCGAGGAACATCGCATGGCGGCATACGCGCATCCGGAAGTCTTGGTCGACACGAGCTTCGTGAAAGGCACCCTTGGGAATCAGAATGTCAAGGTCGTCGAGGTGGACTACGATCCCACGGCGAACTACAACCTGGGCCACATCCCCGGTTCCGCGCTCATCGACTGGCGCAAGGACATCAACGATCCCGTGACCCGGGACATCGTCTCGAAGGAGGGGCTCGAGGCACTCCTCGGGCGTCTGGGGATCTCCAATGAGGACCAGATCGTCCTCTACGGGGATTTCAACAACTGGTTCGCGGCGTTCGCCTTCTGGGTTTTCAAGTATTACGGAGTGGACAACGTCGTCCTCCTGAACGGCGGTCGCCGGAAGTGGATCGAGGAGGACCTGCCCGTGACGAAGGACATCCCTTCGTTCCCCGAGGCCACCTTCCGGGCGAAGGAACCGGACGAGAGGCTCCGAGTCTACCTGCCCTACGTCCGAGAGGCGTACCGGCAAGCAGGCAAGGTCCTGGTCGACGTGCGATCGCCAAAGGAGTTCAGCGGGGAGATCTTGGCCCCGCCGGAATACCCGACGGAACATGCGCAGCGCGGCGGGCACATCCCCGGCGCGAAGAACATCCCGTGGGGGCAAGCTGTCAACGAGGACGGGACCTTCAAGACGCCCGAGCAGCTGAAGGCCCTGTACGAGCCGAAAGGTGTGACGCCGGACAAGGAGGTCATCGCCTACTGCCGGATCGGCGAGCGGTCATCCCACACCTGGTTCGTGCTGAAGTACCTGCTCGGCTACCCGAATGTGAGGAACTACGACGGCTCCTGGACCGAGTGGGGGAATCTCGTGCGGACGCCAATCGAGAAGCCCTAAGGCGGAGGCCAGACGCGGCGGAGGCCGGAAACTCGGTCGAAGACGCGGTCCTCGCTCAGGATCTCCCGCTCTCCCGCTTCGAGTGCGGCCGCTGCATGGATCGAATCCCGCGGACGCATCGGAAGGGACTGGTAGAGATCCGCCGCGCGGCGCAGCACCGCCAGATCGACCCGGAGCCATGTGAGATTCGGGAACGCCAGCAGGCCCGCGCCTTTCGCAATCGAATCTTCGACCCCCAGGACCCGCCGGACGACATATACAACCTCGTCCCACGTCAGGGTCGAGGTGGATACCTTCCGACTCCCCCTCGCAACGGATTCGAGCAGCCGCGCAGCCGACGCGGCCGCGGGGACGCGGTACTCATACAGCATCGGCACGAGAAACAGACCTGCGTCCGCGTACATTAGCGACCGGGAACCCTGTACTCCTCATCGAGGACCGATTTCCAATCCCCGCGCCTTCCAGGCTTTTTCCTCTTCACGGAGAGGAAACGCTCGACGAAATCCTCGGGGCTCGGCTCGGGTCGGACCAAGATCGCGTCGTCCAAGACCTCGAACGTCAGGTTCTCTCCCTCCGTGAGACGGAGTTTCTCGCGAATGTCCTTCGGGATCACGACTTGACCCTTGGGGCCCAGCTTGCGCTTCATTCCTACCCTCTAGTAGGAATTCCTACCGCATATACTTTCTGCCACTCACGCGAAGCATGCGGATCCCTCCGATCTGCAGGGGCATCACGGTGGCCGAGGCGAGCAGGATACCAGTTTCAAATACTGAGACGGTTCATGGCACAGGGATTCTTGTCGCGGAAGCCAAGTGAGAGGCCGAGCGAGAGGGGGAGAAAAGGTCGCAAACGACGGGGCTCCGGAGAGCGCTGCAAATCAGGTTGTCGAGCGGGTGTTGGGATCGGTCTATCCGGGCCTGCGCTCCAGCCTTTCGGATCGAAACGATTTGGCTTACTCTGGGATTGGCAGCCCTTTTCCTCTCACTTGACATAATGGACTACTATGCATCCGGCTGCTGATCCGTCCTCGGATCGCACTGGTCGCTCACACCATATTCGATTCTGGAAGATTGTCTGGCGCTCAGGAGGGCCGTGGGAGCGACTCTTCGTAGCTTGGTTCTGGATAGGATTGGGCCTCGCTGTGACCATCGCGATAGGGGCCCGACTATGGCTGGATTCCCCTCCCGGAGAGTGGCGCCGGTACGCGCTGGTCGGCGCCGCGGTCATTGCGACTTGGCTCCCGACCGGTTGGGCTCTGGAAAGCGTGTCGACGCTTCGAAAACTCATGGAAACGGGCCTCGAGCATGCTGAACTTACACGGATGAAAATCAGCTATTTGGAATGCTATGGGCGTCAGGGAGGAAATCCGGTGGCCCGCCGCTGGGCACTGACATACCTCATCGTGTACTTACTTTGGCTCGTCGTTGGAATCTGGGTCCTTCCGGCACTCGGAGTTCGCGACTTGCTTGTCCTGAGCCTTCTCGACGCTGTCATCGTTTTTGGAACGATGATTATCGTCACTCTGCGAGTTCGCCAGGAGAGCTTGGTCCAAACAACCCTCGGCTTCCCTATCGCGGAACTTGCGATCAGGCTGAAGAGAGAAGGGGTGCGTTGTTAGACGTTAGGTCCTCTGAACAATGTCTCGATGAGTCTCCCGCAGATACAAGGATAGTTTGCCTGGAAGAATCCACACGCCGCAACATTGCATGATCCACCCGCAACGGAGGGGAGTGCGCCATTCTAGAGGAATATGACCTCGATGGCCTAAGGAGAGCAGGTCCCGAAGTAGCTCTTGGGCTACCCGAATGAAATGACCTACGACGGCTACCGAGCGGAACGAGGCAACAAGTCCAGAGGCCAATCGAGAGACTCTTGAATATTCGAACGCGGCCATTAAGAATTGGCACCGATGATTTTCTGTGCGGAATCCTTTAAGTGCGGCCCGGGAACGGCGTCCTTCGATGGGCTGGATCACACGGCGCATCGCCGGATCAATCACCTTCACGATCGTCGTCGTGCTCCTCGGCTCCTACGCCGCGTTGCAAGGCTGGCTCGTCGGCGGCGTCTCCGTCTTCACCACAACCGGGCTCGTGATCCTGGGCATCGCGGCCCTCTGTTCCCTCGCGGTCACGTCCCGCATGAAGGAGCAGGACCGGGAAAAGAAGGCGTGGAAGGACTGGCAAGAATACTACGTCCGAGCGTATCCTCAGTATTATCGTCCGCGGTAGGCATGGACCTCTCTTCGGGCTCTTTTGTATCCTTTGTAATCGGTAAAGGATATCTTCGACGGCCTCGCATGGAGAGGGAAAGCGAGTCGCATCATGGCGTCCCTCCCCCAATCCCACAAAGTCGCCCTCGTCACCGGAGCGAGCCGCGGCCTCGGCCGGGTCCTCGCGGGATTCCTCGCGAAGCAAGGCTATGCGCTCGTGACGATGGCCCGAGACGAGAAGCCCCTGCTCGCCGCGGGGACGGAGTTCGCGGCCACCGGCGTGCCGGCCGTCTCCCTCCCGGGAGACGTGGGGGATGCGCATGACCGTCACCGGCTGCTCGAGGCGGCGGCAGCCCACGGGCGGATTGACCTCCTGGTCAACAACGCCTCGGACCTCGGCGACACCCCGCTGCCGCCTCTCATCGAGGCCTCGCGGGAGACCTTCCTCCGCGTCTTCGAGGTCAACACCTTGGCCCCGCTCGGAATTGAAGGACCTAGGGATCGCGGTCGTCAGCGTCGATCCCGGCGACATGCGCACGAAGATGCACCAAGACGCCTATCCGGGGCAGGACATCTCGGACCGCCCCACGCCCGAGGTCACGCTGCCGTTCTGGGCGTGGCTCCTCTCGCAGCCGCCGATGAAGGTGACCGGCATTCGCTATCAAGCGCAGGCCGCGGTGTGGGAGGTCCCCGCGTGAAGACGACCGAGCTGGTCTTCGAGCGACCGGAGCGGGTCTTCGCCCGCGAACCGCCAGAGGTGCGGGGCCGGTCGCGGGACGACATTCGCCTCCTGGTCACGGGGCCCGACGGGCACCACCACGCTCGGTTCGAGGACCTCCCGACGTTCCTCCGCCGCGGCGATCTCCTCGTCGTCAACGAGAGCGCAGCGATCCCCGCGAGCCTGCCCGCCGAAGGACGCCTCGGTTCAATCTTCCTGAACCTTTGCACCCGATTCCGGTCCGACCTCTGGATCGCGGAACCTCGGTGGACGGCGGGAAAGCCCGGCCCCCTTCCGATCGAGCCCGCGGAGGAACTCCGAATCGGAGCCGCGACGGTCCGCCTCCTAGCACCATATCCGGGAATCCCGCGGCTCTGGTTCGCGCTCGCGGACCGTCCGTTCGACTCGATGATCGCAGAACGAGGAGGACCGATCCACTACGGCTACACCGAGGCGTGGCCGATGGACGTCTACCAGACCCTCTTCTCCCGCGTCCCCGGCAGCGCGGAGATGCCTTCCGCCGCCCGTCCGATCACGCCTCGGATTCGAGAGGCGCTGGAAAAGGCCGGCATCCGCGTCGCACCGATCCTGCTCCACACCGGCGTCTCGAGCCTCGAGATCGAGAGCGAGACGGTGGAGGGGCAGGCCCTATATCCGGAGCCGTTCGCCGTGTCCCCGGAGACCGCGGACGCCGTGAATCGGACCCACACGAACGGCGCTCGGGTCATCGCCGTCGGCACGACGGTCGTCCGGGCCCTGGAATCCGCGTGGACCCCGGAAGGCCTCCGTCCCCGAACCGGCTTCACGCGGCTCTTCGTGAATCCCGATAGGGGCATCCACGCGATCGACGGACTCCTGACCGGGTTCCACGATCCGGTCACCAGTCACCTGGCGCTGCTCGCGGCATTCCTCGGCATGGATGGCGTCCGAGAGGCCTACGCGGAGGCGATCCGGGCGGGATACCTCTGGCACGAATTTGGGGATTCGCATCTCGTGATTCCCTAGGTCCCACTCTCCGGAGCATTCCCCTAGCACAGGACGATTGAGGAAACGTTAAGGGGCCCGTCCGATTCCTTCGGCCGGGATTTCCATGCAGCGACGGGCAAGCGCGCAATGGCGGGGCGGGCTGAAGGACGGCAAGGGCACAGTATCCACTGCGAGCGGCGCGGTGAAGGGCGTCGCGTACAACTTCGCGATGCGCTTCGGGGACGAGCCCGGGACGAACCCCGAGGAGCTCTTGGCCGCGGCCCATGCGGCCTGTTTCTCGATGGCCCTGTCGAATGAACTCGGCCAGGCGGGATACCGTCCCGAGGTGATCGAGACGAAAGCGACCTTGGACTTCGACAAGACGGACAAGGGATGGTCGGTCAAGTCGATCCATCTGGACGTTTCGGCGAAGGCCCCCGGCGCGGACCCGGGCAAGTTCCAGGCCGCCGCGGAAGGCGCGAAGAAGAACTGTCCGATCTCGAGGCTCCTGAATACGCAGATTACGATGAGCGCGAAGCTCGCCTGAGGCCGTGGACGGTCCACCCGAAGACCGAGGTCAAGGCTAAGGCATCGGTCCCCTTCGCGGTCTCGTGGCCCCGGAGTCCGGGCATACGCGGGCGAACCGCGAGAACTGGAACGCCAGCAGCCGCGAGTCCCAGGCGAGCCATCGGACGGAATTGGAAGGAGACGTGCTCTGGGGGCCGTCGATGCCGCCCGAGAAAGACCTCAAGGTCCTCGGATCTTCCGTGTCAGACGAGGACGTCCTCGAGGTCTGTTGCGGGGCGGTCAATCGGCCGCCTACCTCGCCGGGCGGGGCGCGCGAGTCACCGGGGTCGACTTCTCTTCGGATCAGACGATCTGGCGGGCCCGTCGACCGAGACGCCTCGAGCTTTGACCGACTCGTCCTGCACCTGCGAGGTCATCCAGAAAGATTGAACCTGGAGTGGTCGCATACCGCACCGGGTTCGTATGAAGTTCACGTACACCGGGATCGAAGTCAAGGACCTCGATCGGTCGATTGCCTTCTACCGCGACGTGATCGGCATGGAATATCTGGGTCGGCACAAGGTGGAAGGCACCGGCGCCGGCGAGGTCGCGGCATTCAAGGACAAAGACTCGCCCCATGTCCTCGAACTGAACTGGTACACGAACTCGAAATACCGAGAGGGCAGCGAACTCGACCATCTCGCGTTTGAGTGTCAGGACGTCCGGAGGGAGGTCGAGCGACTAATCAAAGCCGGGGCGACGATGGCCAGGCCCGTCGAGGTACGCCCGAAGTACGTCGTCGGCTTCGTGAAGGATCCCAACGGCATCTGGCTCGAGTTGTACCAAGAGAGGGCATATTCTCCGGCCGTCAAGGGGAAGGTTGCCTGCTCGACACGGACCCGCACGAGGGAGGTCGCGCTCAGAGCGAGGAACGCCGCGAGGACGAAGATCACGAGCGGGAGGACCGTGTGGAAGGCGCGCAGCGGTGAGCCCGGTAGCAGCGCAAAGACCTCGGTCTGAAACGCAGTGATGACGGACAACACGGCGGTCGCAAGTTGCATGGGCGAAGGAAGACGACCCACGAAAGCGAGGATCAGGAGGGCGAAGACCATCAGAAAGAAAAATAGCCAGAGGCCGATGAGGGAGACCTGCGCCAGGAGCGCCACAACTATCCCCCATGCGAACAACACATAGGCCATCCGCGCAGCGTGAATCCGCTCCATCTTCGTTCCTCAAATTCCGAGACGGGGTGGCCGTTCTTAAGGGACCCGTAGGTACCGATACATATCGCCGGAACCCGTGTGGCACGACGCAAGCGACTCGATTCTACTGCCGACCGTGTGGGTGGAGGAAACAGGGCTCCGAAGGGACGCATTAAGTACATATGGCGACATACTTCGCGGGCGAGGATGAGGTCATGCCACACTACATCAGCCTATTGAATTGGACGGACCAGGGGATCAAGAACGTAAAAGAATCGCCGAAGCGGGCGGACGCCGCGACGGCTCTTGCGAGCAAGCTCGGAGCGAAGATGCAGATCTTCTACACGATGGGCGAATATGACCTCGTCAGCGTGACGGAGGCGCCGAACGACGACATCGCAATGCAGGTGCTCCTCGAGCTCGGAAAGCTCGGGAACATCCGCACGAAGACGCTGAAAGCTTGGAGCCTCGCGGAAGCCACGAAGGTCGTCTCGAAGCTCCAGTAAACCCGACCATCGAACGCGCTGTCATTCGTGCGCCTCGAGGATGGTTCACCGGATTATCCATCCGCCCTCGGTGGACCTCCCCAAGCCTCTTCTCGGACCGCGGCCCGCTTAGGCGACCGTCAGCGTCCCAGTCATGCCCATCGGACGATGGGGGATGCACCAGAACGGGATCGAGCCGGTGGCGTCGAAGAAGACGACAAACTTCGTCGTTGTCCCGGGGAGGAGTTCGTGGCTGTACGTCTGACCATTGACCTCGTACGTGAACGTATGGATGGCCGCGTCCTTGTTCGTGACGACGATCGCGGTGACAGTGCGAACCGGGACGGTGACTGTGGAGGGTTTGAACAGGAAGGTTTCCGTTGTCACGGTCACCGTCGCGCTCGGCTGGAAGTCGACACCGCCGCCCGTTGTGGCGGAGGCGTGCTCGTATGCGAGGGCACTCGTGATGATGGCCCCCACGGCAATGAAAGCGACGGCGAGCGCGTAGATGCCCTGGGGTGTCCGCCAACCGGAACGGACATCGGCCATCGGTACTCCTTTCCTCGCCCGCAAGAACCCAATCACGCCAATAGGGAGAGCCCAGAAAAGGGAGACCAGGCCGATGGTGTACCCTGCAAATTCGTAGGGGCTCGCGGGGTTCGACAAGCCCCCAAGAATGAAAG
>WNEO01000553.1_pt1 | contig 9800 bp, 8 predicted proteins | sample 5399941 | NCBI WGS metagenome assembly WNEO01 (sample SAMN13153328, study PRJNA577476) | soil metagenome | isolation source: 20 cm grassland meadow soil 2 days after 3rd rain plot 2 | place: USA:California | collected 2015-11-11
CACCGACGTCGGCTACACCGACCTGCAGGAGCGCGCGCTCCTGCAGGTCGGTGTAGCCGACGTCGGTGTGGATCGACGGGAGCCAGTACAGCGTCCAGCGCTTCGCCGGTGTGAGGCGCACCTTGCGCCGCGCCGCGCGATCCCGTCCCACCTCGACGTCGATTTGAAAATCGGACGGCTCCGAGAGCGGAACCCAGACTTCGCCGCTCAACGCGACGCCCTGCGGCGTCGGCAACAACCCCGCCGTGCCGACGAGCGCGCCGCGCCGGTCCGTCACGCGCGCGCGCGCGGCGGGCGCGCTGAATCCGGACACGGTGATGCGGACCAGGTTCTTGCGGCCCTCCGGCTGCTGGAACAGCGCTGTCGGCCGCGCCTCGACGACCGGCTGCTGGTCCCTGCGCCGCCCGAGGGTCATCCATCCGGCGAGCGTGGAGAGGTGGCCGAGGAATGTGCGACGATCAGAAGGCAGCATAATTCCTATAACTTAGCGCAGCTTGACTGCACAGGTCTCCTATGTACGTTTCGCCGTCGTTCAAGACCCCCGTACCTAAACAGGAGCTCGCATGAAGCGCATCGCTTTGGCTGTGGCGGTCGTCGTCATGGCTGCAGGAGCGTGCAAGAAGGCGCAGAACAGCAACGCCGCCGCCGATAGCTCGTCGATGAGGATGGCGGATTCGATGAAGATGGCACCCGCTGATACGACGCACATGATGGCTGACACGTCGAAGGCACACATGGCGGCCCCAACTCCGCCACCGGCTGCGGCTCCGGCGAAGCCGAAGGCCACGACGCGGCGTCGTCCGTAGCGTCACGAAGATTGTAAAGGATTCAAGCCCGGGCGCCGCCCGGGCTTTTTGTTTCCCGCACCGACCGCACGATCGCGGTGCGCGTGTCGAGCGGCGGCATCCAACCGAGCTCGCTGCGGATGCGCTCGACGGAGTACGGGTTCTCGCCGAGAATGAATGACATCGCCGAATTCCCGAGCGCCGTGTAACGACCTGGCAGCACCAGCCGCATCACGATGCTCCAGACTTTCACGCCGATCCGGATCACCGCTACCGGCACGGGAATCTTGAGCGGTCTGAGCCCCAACGCGTCGGCGAACGCGGCGAAGAATTCACGCTGCGTGAGCAGTGGCGCGGCGTCGCGCGTGACGTTGTAAGCGCGGAATCCCGGTGCGGTGGGCCGGTCGAGCGCGGCGAGAATGGCGGAGGCCACGTTGCCCGCATACACGCACGACAAGTGATTCGTTCCGGGCCCGATCTGCGGCAGGAATCCGCGCCGCAGATTCGCAATCAGGCGGCGCGTGAAAAGCACGTCACGCTCGCCATAGATGACGTTGGGCCGGATCGCAATGACGGACAGTCCGCCCTGCGCCGCTTCCGCCTGCACCAGCTGTTCGGCCGCGCGCTTGGTACGCGCGTAGAAGTCGGAGCTCGGAAGGGGCTGAAACGGATAGTCCTCGGTGACGCCTCGCGCGCCCGCCTCGTAGACCTTCGCGCGGCCGTACACCGCGACGGTCGAGACGTGAATGAGGCGCGCCCCCGTCCGCCGGGCGGCCTCGATCGCGAGGCGCGTGCCACCGACGTTCACACGCGTGAATTCGTCGAACGAGTCGTGGGAGGCCACGAGTGCCGCGGCGTGGATGATCGCGTCCACGCCCTGCGACGCTCGCTGCCATGTATTCGAGTCGGTGACGTCGCCTACGATCGCTTCGGCGCCGAAGGCTTCGACGACTGCCCGGCGGTGTTCCCGCACCAGCGCCCGCGCGGGAGGCTGCGCACGTCGTGACCGCAGCGCGTCGAGCACATGGGTGCCGACGAGCCCGGCCGCACCGGTGACGAGAACCCTCACGCGGGGCCGACGTGCGGCGCTTCGAAGGGCAGGGCCACTACCCGGGCCTCGCGCCCAGCCGCCCGCACCGAGGCGCCAACCGGCACCTCGCGCCGCACGATGGCGAGGCCGACCCAGCGCCCGAGCACCGACCCGCCGCCGTCAGGCAGCCAGGCGATGCTGGTAACACGCCCTACCTCGTTCTCCTCGTACGTTACCGCGCTCCACCCCGTCGCCGGCGCCGCGGGAGGATCGGCCTCGAACAGCAGGCCGCGGAGCTGGCGGTTGGCATGCCCCCGAAAATGCAGGCGGCTCACCGTCTCCTGGCCGGTATAGCAGCCCTTGGTATACGACACGCCGCCGATTTCGTCGAAGCGCACTTCCTGCGGGATCGTTTTTTCGTCGACCTCCGAGCTGAGCCGCGGCCACCCCGCAAGGATGCGAGCGAGCTCCAGCGCCTGAGACGTGGCGTCATGCGCGCCGGCCGCACGCAGCCGCCCCCGCATCGCGTCACGCTGGTCAGGTGCGAGACTGATCTGGAAGACGAAGGGCGGTTGGGTCGCATCGCTGGTCCGCGCGACCTCGATCGTCGCACCACCCACCGATCCTTCGATGGTGTGATTCGGCCCCTGCGGGATCGGGATGCCTGCCGCGCCCATCACCGCAACGGCGTGCGCCCCCGCGACCCGCAGCACCGCGGTTTCGTCCGTACGATCGGTGGCCCGCGCGAGCCGCGGCGGGACCGAGCGCTGCAAGATCAGCATCGCGCGCTCACGACCCTCTGCCGGCACGGTGAAGCGGACCCGCGTCCCGGCGCGCGCCGCCCAGCCATCGACCACGATCATTCCTTTGGGAGTGAGCAGCGCGCCGTAGACGAATGCGCCATCGCCAGGGTTCTCGATATCGCTGGTGAGCAGGCCCTGCAAGCAGGTGATCGCGCCCTGTCCCGCTCCCGCCAGCTCAATCGTGCCGACCTCGGCAGGCGCCACGATAGCACCGGCGCGCAGCTGATCGACGATTTCCGCGGGCACCGCGTCCCGCTCGAGCCGCGTCACCGTGGCGCTCGGCGCGCTGGGAAAGACATCGCTCACAGGCCCGCCAGCTCCCCGGCGCTGTGTCCGGCGAAGGAGCTCCACAGCAGCGCGGCACCGCGGCCCTCGAGCGTGCGCGACGGGTGATTCGTGGTGAGCATCACGCACGCCATTCCCGCGGCGCGCGCCGCCTCGAGTCCCGGCAACGAATCTTCGATGACCACACAGGCGTCCACGGCAATGCGGCGCTTGGCATCGAACGCCTTGTGGGCCGCGAGGTAGGCGGCGGGATCGGGCTTGCAGCGCGCAACGTCGTCCGCCGCGATGATGATCTCGAAGCTCGGGCGGAGTCCCGTCTTGCCCAGCACGTGATCGATTTCCCGGCGCAATGCACCGGACACGATGCCCAGGCGGAATCGTTGTCCCGCATCGCGTACGAATTCGAGGGCGCCTTCGACCAGTCGCAATGACGTGGCGACGAGCTCCAGATAGAGTTGCGACTTCTTCACGACGAGGTACTTCAGCAGCTCGGACGTCACCGTGCGCTGGGCACGCCGGTATGCCTCGACAAAGCCGCTGCGATCGTCCAGGCCCAGATAATCGGCGTAGTACTGTTCGCGCGTCAGCGTGATGCCTTCATCCGCGAGCACGCGCTGGAGCGCTTCGCAGTGCTGCGACTCATCGTCGACCAGTACGCCGTTGAAGTCGAACAACACCGCCTCGGTCACAACGTTTCCTTGAGCCATGCCACGACGCCTGGCCAGCACGTCGTCCGCGCCTGTTCGCCCAGCACCAAGTCCCGGTGTGATAACCCGGGCGCGATTGCAAGGGTCTTGCGCACGGCACCCACTCGGTCGACGACCTGCTGGCACGCCTTGGGCGGCGCAAATATCCAGTCGGACCCGCCGGCCACGCCGAGGTACGGCGTGTTCAGCGCCGCGAGACCCGCAAAGTAGTCGAAGCCATCGGTCCCGAGCCATCTGCCTCGCACGTTCCACTCCATCCATTCGGCGATGATCTCCGCGGCCTCATCTTCGTTCCCGAAGCGCAGGTAGCGCGCGGGGAATCGCCCGAGCAGCCGCGACAGCGCCATGGTCGCGGCGGCGAGGGTACGCCGCACCGGCCCGAGTCGCCGCGGTCCCGGCGTGCCCAGCGTCACGATGCCACGAATCGGCGCCGCGGCCGCCACGCGCGCGAGCCAGCACAGCCCCGCGGCCCCGCCGGCGGAATGCCCGATCCAGGCCAGCGGCGCGCCGTCCGTTTCCTCACGCACGCGCGCGACGAACGTAGGCGTGTCGTGGAGCACCCAGTCCTCGAACGTCCACGCCCCCCGGCGCGGTTCGCGCGCGCTCTCCCCGTGGTGGCGCAGGTCGGCGAGCCAGACGTCGAGCCCCGCGGCGCCGAGGAAGTGCGCCATGCCCCCGGCGGCCGTTCCGTCTGAGGAACGGAGCCAGAACCGATGGTTCGTGAAGGCGCCATGGACGAGCAGCACCGCCGGACGCCCGTCGCGAAATGCCCGCAGCCGATGCAGCGCCAGCTCGACGCCGTCCGGCGTGGTGACCCGCCGCGCGCCCCCGGTCATTCGTAACGCCCGGCAGCGCGGTAGGCGTCGTCGAGCAGCTCAACGGGATGACGTACCTGCGCGCGAATGCCGGCGGCCGCGAGTCCCGCGCCGAGCTGCATGAGGCAGCCCGGGTTTCCGGTCGCGACGACCTGCGGCGCCGCTTCACGCAGGCGCTCGATCTTCGTGGCGAGCACGGCGCGCGACATTTCGGGCTCGAGCAGCGTGAACAGTCCGGCGGAGCCGCAGCACTCGGCGGCACCGGGGACGGGGACGAGCTCGAGCAGCGGAATCGCGGCGAACAGCTTGAGCGGCGCCGCGGCGATGCCCTGGGCGTGCAGCAGATGGCACGGCGGATCGTACGCGACGTGCAGATCGAGCGGCGCGCCAGGTGCGGGCGCGGGCGTGAACAACTCCGTCACGTCCTTCACACGAGCGGCGAACCGTTGGCTGCGTTCATCTCCCAGGAGGCGCCCGTAGTCCTTCATCAAGGCCCCACAGCCGGCGCTGTTGACGACGATCGGCTCCGAGCCGTCGCCGAACGCCGCGACGTTTACGCGAGCCAGGTTGAGTGCGTCTTCATGCAGGCCGGCATGAGCATGTAACGCACCGCAGCACACCTGGCCGCTGACTTCCTGGACGGCATGCCCATTCACGGCCAGCGTGCGCACGGTAGCAGCGTGAACATGGGAGAACAGGCCCTCCATGACGCAGCCGCGGAATAAAAGGGCGGCGAGTGGCGGCGAAGGGCGGCGAGGGGCGGCAGGGGCAACTTGGCGGGCTTTTGCCGCCTTCCGCCGCCCTCCACCGCCCTGCGCCGCCCTTGTTGCAGCCAGCATTCCCATCGCAAACCCCAGCCGTCCCCAACCAGCGAGCAGTCGCGGGAGTTCAGTCGCCCGCAGCACCCGCGCAAACCAGTAGACTACGCCGCTCCCCCCGGGCGTCGTCAGTGTCCAGAGCGCCAGGCGGGCAAGGCGGGAAACGCCCCGTGCCGCGGTGATTCGCGCACGCGCCGCTTCGAGGCCGTGGCCGTACTGCACGCCCGACGGGCAGACCGGTTCGCAGCCCCGGCAGCCCAGGCAGCGGTCGAGATGATAGAAGAGGGCAGGGTCGGTTGCGGCGATGTCGCCGCGCTCGAGCCCCCGCATTAGCTCGATCCGGCCGCGTGGTGAGTCGGCTTCGTCGCCGGTGGCAAGAAACGTCGGACACGCTTGAAGGCAGAACCCACAATGGACACATGCGTCGAGCCCTTCGAATCCCCCTCGTCCTTCCGTCATGAGCCTTCTGTGGCGACGACGAGAGCACCTCCGGGGTCGAACGTGCGGCGCAGGCCGGCGACGAGCGGGCCGACCCCCTCACGGTACGCTCCGAAGTGACCGACGGCGCCACGCAACGGCCAGGGGGCGCGCTCGAGCGTGAGCGGGACCTCGAGTCCGGCGAGCGTGCGGCGGAGCCGCTGGAGCCGATCGATGCTCGCCTCACCGGTCCAGCGGATCGCGCCGGCTGCTGGAGACGCGGAGATCCACTCGTCTCCCAGCTGATGCTGCAGCAGATCGAGCAACTCGTCGCTCGCGGTGGGGACACCGGCGATGCGGAACGTCACGGGCCGCACCGCGAACCCTTCCGCCAGCCGCATCCAAAACGCGTGTGCTTCTTCGGCGCGGAGCGCCGTAAAGCGGCCGCCGCCGCTTGCGGCGCCGAGTCCCGCCTCGTCGGCCGCCACGAGCGCCGGCGATCCCGCGAGCCGGACGCCCAAGACCCAGCGCTCACGCCGCGCAAGCGCCGGTGAGACGAGCTCCAGTGCGGCGGGGGTCAGTCCCGCGGCTGCAATGTCTTCGCCGACCTGCGTCAGGTCTTCGCGCGCGCCTTCGAGCAGATAGGTCACGTCGGCGCGCGGCAGCGTGCGCAGCCGCAGATGGACCAGCACGATCACCCCAAATGCGCCGAACCCGCCCGCCTGCAGCCGGGTGAGATCGTAGCCCGCCACGTTCTTCATGACGCGGCCGCCGCTCTGCACCATGCGGCCGTCTCCCGTCACGAAGGTCACACCCAACAGATGATCCTTGATCGGGCCGAAGCCGTGCCGCAACGGGCCGGCCGACGCGGTCGAGACGACGGAGCCGAGGGTGCGGCCGGCGAGACCGGGCGGATCGATGGCGAGCCAGGCCCCGCGATCGGCGAGCTGCTGGCGCAGTTGATCGAGTCCGATCCCCGCTTCGGCGGTCGCCGTGAGGTCGGATGGCTCGATCGCGGGAATACGGTCGAGCCGCCGCGTCGTGAGGGCGAGGTCGGCCGGAGCGTCGCTCGGCAGCCAGGTGCCGGCGCCCTCGATGCGCACGCGCCAGCCCTCCTGATGGGCGGTGCCGAGCAGCAGCGCGACGGCGTCGGGCGAGCCGGGGGCGATGCGCGGGACGCGGTCGGGACTGGGTTCGAGGACCGCGCCTTCGCCGAGCAGGGCGGTGACTTTTTCGAGAATCGTCATGACGCCCGTGCCATGGGCCGACCCGACGTCCATTCACGACACGCGTGCACGGGCACGACTTTGCCGGGATTGACTCGCTCGTCAGGATCAAACACGAGCCGCACCGCGTGCATCGCTCCCAGCGACTCCGCGTCGAAGATGAGCGGCATATACCGCAACTTGTCGATGCCGACGCCGTGTTCGCCAGTAATCGTGCCGCCGGCCGCAATGCACGCCAGCATGATCTCGGCGCTGGCCGCCTCGACCCGCCGCTTGACCTCCGGGTCGGTCGCGTCGAACGAGATGTTCGGGTGCAGATTGCCGTCGCCGGCATGGAAGACGTTGCTGACGACGAGGCCGTAGTGAGCGGCGATCGTGGAGATCGTATCCAGCACGTCAGGGAGCGCGGAGCGGGGGACGACGGCGTCCTGGACGACGAGATCGCGCGACAAGCGGCCCATCGCTCCGAACGCCTTCTTGCGCCCCTGCCACAGTCGCTCGCGTTCTGCCTCGCTGGCCGCTGACCGTACCGATCGCGCCCCCGATTTCCGCAGCAGCTCGGTAACCACGTCGGTCTCCGCGACTACGGCGTCGGTGTTGCGGCCGTCGATTTCGACGAGGAGCACGGCCGCCGCGTCGCGCGGGTACCCGGCGGCGTAGACCGAATCCTCCACGGCACGGATGCAGGACTGGTCCATCATCTCGAGCGCCGCGGGCACGATGCCGGAAGCAATGATGGCGGAGACCGCCTCTCCCGCGGTCCTGAGTGCGTTGAAGTCAGCGAGGAGTGTTCGCACCGCGCTCGGCAAGGCGGTAAGACGCACGGTGATTTTGGTCGCGATGCCGAAGTTGCCCTCGGAGCCGACGAACAGGCCGACCAGGTCCGGTCCCCACGGCTCGCCGCCGGAGCTGCCGATTTCCACGAGCGAGCCATCGGCGAGCAGCAGCTCGAGGGCGAGGATGTGGTTCGCCGTGACGCCGTACTTGAGGCAGTGTGGTCCGCCGGCATTCTCGGCCACGTTCCCGCCGATGGTGCACGCGCTCTGGCTCGACGGATCGGGAGCGTACTGCAGGCCGTGGGGCCGCGCGGCGGCGCCGAGTTTCGCGTTCACGACGCCGGGCTCGACGACCGCGTACCGGTTGTCCTTGTCGATTCGCAGGATCCGATTCAGCCGCGTCAGGACCACGAGCACCGAGCCTTCGTCCGCCAGCGCGCCGCCCGACAGCCCCGTCCCCGCGCCGCGCGGCACGAACGGCACGTCGAGTGCGGCGAGCAGCCGTACGACGGCGATCAACTCTTCGCGAGTGCCGGGGAGAACGACGAGATCAGGGACGCGACGGTGAGTAGGCAAGCCGTCCATCGAGTACGTCATGCGTTCAGCCCGAGCTTCTCGAACATGTCTAACGCCGACGATCGCGGAGAGATCCCGGGCAAGGCTTGAAAGCGCGGACATACTATATACTAGGGCCACAGACGCACCGCGGGGAACAGGAAAAAAAGGGGTCGGGACATTCGTGTTGTCCCGACCCCGCTAAACTGTGGCCCGCTGCTGCGTCTGTGGTCCTAGTTTTTGCAGGTCCGCGCTTAAGCTGCTCTCCAGAACCCCTTGAGTGCTTTCCCATCCGGCGATTCACGCAGCTTCTCGAACGCCCGCTCTCTAATCTGACGGATCCGTTCGCGCGTGACGCCCATCAGCGCGCCGATTTTCTCGAGCGTCATCGCTTCGCTGCCCTCTTCGAGTCCGTAGTAGAGATAGAGAATCTTGCGTTCGCGCGGCGTGAGGTACTTCTGGAAGATCCGGTCGATGAACTCGCGCATCAACTTGCCGTCGGTGCGCTCCTCGATCTCGCCGCCTTCCTGACCCGCGAAGCGCTCGCCGAGCGTCGCGGCATCCTTGTCGGTGCGATCGACGGGCGCGTCGAGCGACAGCTCCGCCGCCGTCATGCGGCGCGCGGTGCGCACGTTTTCGACACTGTCTTCCAGCGCTTGCGCGATTTCGTTGTCGGTGGGTTCCCGGCCGAGCTCCTGCGACAGATATGTTTCGGTGCGGCTCATGCGGATCAGCTGCGAATTCTGATTCAGCGGGATGCGGACACTGCGTGTCTGCTCCGCCAATGCCTTCAGCACCGCCTGGCGCACCCACCACACAGCGTATGAGATGAATTTGACGCCCTGATCGGGATCGAATTTCTTGACCGCCTTGAGCAGTCCTTCATTGCCGATGGCGACGAGCTCGGAGAGATCGAGTCCGTGACCCTGATATTTCTTTACGTAGGAGATGACAAATCGGAGATTGGCTGTGACCAAACGTTCCGCCGCTTTTTCGTCGCCCCGTTGCACACGGCGGGCGAGACGGCGTTCTTCAGCGGGATCTTTGATGAGGGGGAGTTTCTGTATGTCTTGCAGGTATTGGTCGAATGCTCCGGAGGGGGTGGTGCGGAAAAACGCCTTCGCCTTGCCGCCATTCGACCTCGCCATGCGTGACTCCCCCTGAAACGCGAGTTGGGCGTGAATATGGCGGGGTGGACCCGCCAGTTAGGCCACCTAAATCACGCGCCAATATAGGTTTTCGTGCCAATCCGTGCAAATCTACGCAGTTTTCCACATCACAAATTATTGGGTTTGTAGGGATTCCCCCGTTTGTCCACTATCCACAGCGCCTGTGGAAAGTACTTGAACCGTGACCTGACCGGAAGGTCGGTGACCTAGATCGGAGGGATTAGATCGAACGTGTGGAGACGTGGACAGGAATGTGGGCTATGTGTTGACCAAGACCTGACGAATCGTCGCCTCGTACACGGGGACCGTCCACCCCCGCCCATCGTCGCCGTGGGCGCTGCCGATCGCGCGCGGCAGCGCGACTCGGATCTCCGCCGCCCGCACCTTCTTATCCGACCGCATGGCCGCGATGAG
>WNEO01000562.1_pt1 | contig 9744 bp, 7 predicted proteins | sample 5399941 | NCBI WGS metagenome assembly WNEO01 (sample SAMN13153328, study PRJNA577476) | soil metagenome | isolation source: 20 cm grassland meadow soil 2 days after 3rd rain plot 2 | place: USA:California | collected 2015-11-11
AGCGCCATGAGCGCGATCGCCGCCACCACGCGACGCCCTTTCCCCCCCGGCTCCGCACCCAGGACCCGCAACACCTGCGCCAGCTCCGCGGCGAGCTCGGCCACGTCCCCCAGGCCGCGGGGGCCGTAGCGCGACGCTCGGAGGCGGTCCCGCAGCCGCTTCACATGGTCGGCGACCGCGCTGTCGACCCCGGCGGCGCGCAGTGCTCGGGCGAGCCCGTCGCCGTCCCGGGCCCGCTGGTCCGGGACGTGGCTCGTGAGCACCGCGTGAAACGCGCGCTCCAGCCGTCCGAGCTGGGTGAGCCGCTCCGGCGCGGCGGGCGCCACGGTCGCGGGGCCGTCCAGAGCGAGCGCGCGGCGCCGCCGCAGCCATAGGAGAAGCGGTGGACCGACGAGCAGGACGAGCCAGCCCCAGGGCACAAGGCCACGTGCCAGCTCGTCCGCCCACGCCGGGTCGCGCCCGCGCGCGAGCGGCGGCAACGCGCGCGCCGCGTGCGGCTCGATCCCCGGCGCCACGGCCAGCGCGCGCGGAGCGATCGTCGCCGCCCGGTAGTCCCCCGCCGCGAGATCGTAGTAGGGGTAGCGCACCTCGGGCAGGAGGAATGATCCCGCCGAGTCGGGCATCACGAGGTAATGAAACACCTTCGTACCCGCGATCCGTCCGTCGCGCGCCGCGATCCGCATGCCCGTTTCTCCGGGATAGGGACGGAAACCGGGCGGCCAGCGAATCGCGGGCTCCGGCCAGAGGGCCACGTTGCCCGCCCCGGATACCGTCGCTGTCATCGCGATCGGCTCTCCCACGCGACCGTTCGGCGGGTCGAGCCCTAGATCGAGCGCGAGCCCCTGTCCGACGACCGGTTGGTCGTCGGCGGGCCGGCGCGCGGCAGGCAGCGGCAACACGGTGACGGGCACCGTGTCGCTGCGCAGCGAGTAGCGCTCCTCGCGCTTGAAAACGGAGAACCCGACCGGCACCGCGTAGGCGACCGTGGCCGGCGGAATCACGATCCGGCCCGGGGCGAGCGGGAACAGCGCCTGGTGGGCCACGAACAGGTCCATCCATCCACCCCGCACCTGGCGCGACGCCGCCACCTCCGTCGGCACCGCCCCCGGGTACGACCACGCGCCTTCGGCCGTCTGGAGTGAGAGAATCGGTGGGTAGCTCAGGCGGGTGCGTAACTCGCGCGGAAACCAGGCGGCGGCGATCACGTCGAGCTGTTGGCCCACGAGCACCGAATCCCCCGGCAGGATCAGGCTGAGCGCGACACGGTCGTTGTGCGCGGGAGGCGGGGCCGCCTCGATCAGCCGGCGGGCAATCGGGGAGACGGCGGTGGCGAGCCCGGCCGCCGCGCTGTCCACCGTGACGGTGAGCGGAGGCGTCGCGATCTCCCGGAGGCCCTGCCGTACCCGCACCGGCCCGATCACGAGCGTGCCGGGCCGCTGGGTCTTGAGCCGTACCTCGCGCGTCATGGTGCGGACCGGTCCGCCCACCCCTTCGAGCGTCACCTCCGTCACCTCGCGGGAGGCGACGATCGTGAAGCCCGTGAGCCCCGGGAGGGTGAGCGCCACCGGCTCGGCCGAACGCGAGCGCGCGCGGATGGTGAGCGTCAGCTCTTCGCCCGCCGGCACTCGCGCGCGGTCGACCTGCGCCGTCACATCGGGCGGCGCCGCGCTCTGCAGGGCGACCAGCAGCCACAGCGCGGGGGTCACCAGTCCTTCACGCCCGGCTCGGCCGGGTGCCGCATCAGGCCGGTCCGATCGCGGCGGGTCTTCAGCTCTTCGTGGCCGATGGAGCGCAGCAGCTGCTCGGCCTGGGCCGGGCTCAGCCCGCCCTGAGCCCCGCCGCTGCTCCGGGCCCCCCCGCCCGATGGGCCGCTCCCCCCCCCGCTGGGCGGCGCCTTGTTCTGGCTGCCACCGCGGTGCTTGATCGCGAGCTCGAGGTTCCATTTCGCCGCGCGGTCGTGCGGCCGCAACAGCAGGGCTTCGCGGTACGCGCGCTCGGCGTCGGCCAGGTGCGAGTCGCGGCCCGCACTGTCGTCATCTGCCTGGCGCAGCGCGAGCAGCCCGAGATTGTACAACGCGCGGAACCGCAGGTCGGGATCGAGCGATGCGGCGGCGTGCGCGAGGCTCGCCTGCGCCGTCTCGGCGTCCGAGTCGGCCAATGCCGCGGTACCCGCGTTGTACCAGGCAGCGTCCTCTTTGCGACGGGCGGCGAGCTCCGCCAGGTACGCGACGCGCGCGCGCCGGAGGTCGTGACGGTCCCATGCCTTTTCCGCGGGGCTCCGCGGCAGTTGGGGCTGCTGCGCCGCGCTCGCGCGCGGCACGGTGAGACACGCGAAGGCCAGCCCGACGAGCGCGGCGGTTCGCCGCGAGGCGGCCTGCGCGACCAGCAGCACCACGCCGAGCATCAGCGGCAGCCAGGCCCGTGGCCGGCTCTGCTCGGTGCGCGTCTCGCTCGCCCGTGCCCGCCGGTACGAGGCGACGAGGTCACGGACGGCGCCGGCCTGGTCGGGGAGGTCCGCCGCGACGAGCGTCCCTTGCGCCGCGTCGGCCGCGGCCCCGAGCATGTCGTCCCGCCGCGTCGTCTCGATGACACGCCCGTCCTCGTCCTTCTGGTAGCCGAGCAGGACGCCGTGGTCGTCCCGCACGGGAATGCGGGTCGGGTTACGTCCGCCTTCGGCCACCAGGATCAAGCGGATCCCGTCGGCTTTGAGGCGCTCCGCCTGCGCGGTGATGGGCGGCAGGGAGTCGTGCGCCTCGCCGTCGGTGAATACCACGATCACGCGGTCGGCGAGCTCGGAGCTGGCCTGCAGCAGCTCGCCGCCCTGGCGCAGCGCCGGCGCGAGCCCGGTGCCTCCCTGAGAAGCCATGTCGGGGTCGAGGGCATCCAAGTAGAGCGTCAACGCGGAGCCGTCGATCGAGAGCGGCGACATGATGTAGCTCGAGCCGGCGAAGGCGATGAGCCCGATGCGATCCCCGTCCAGGTCCTGAACCAGCCGTCGCGCCTCGCGGACCGCGCGCCGGAGCCGGCTGGGCGTCGCGTCCTCCGCGAGCATCGAGCGGGAGATGTCCACCGCGAGCACGACCGAGAGGCCACGCGTCTCGGCGACGATCCGCTCCTCTCCCCAGCGGGGCCCGGCGAGCGCCACGACGCCGAGGAACGCGGCGACCGCGAGCGCCGTGGGCCCGAGGCGTCCCGCGGCGACTGCCTGCCGCACCGTCTCGTGCGACCACAGCGCCGCACGTCGGATGCGGACGCGCCGGGCCCAGGCCGCGGCGAACCACACGGCACCGCCAATGAGCGGCGCGAGCGCGAGCACGACGGGGGCGTCGAACGTCATCACGGAACCCGCACCGCGAACGTGCCCGCGACGACGATCTCGAGCGCGAGCGCCACCAGCCCGAGGGCGAGGGGCAAGCGGTAGGCTTCGTCGAAGCGCCGGTAGACGACTTGCTCCACCTCGGTCTTCTCGAGGCGATTGATTTCCTCGAAGATGTGGCGCAGCGACTGGGTATCGGTGGCGCGGTAGTAGCGCCCCCCGGTCATGGACGCGATCTCGGTCAGGAGCTGCTCGTCGATTTCGACCGGCCGCATCTCGTAGCGCAGCTGGCCGTCCGCCCCGTATTCCGTCGGCATGGGCGCCTGCCCGCGTGTGCCGATGCCGATGGTGTAGATCTTGATCCCGAACGTCGCCGCCGCCTCCCCGGCGGTTCGGGGATCCACGGTGCCCTTGTTGTTGACGCCGTCGGTGAGCAGCACGAGCACTTTGCTCTTGCCCGGGGCGCGCCGCAGCCGGTTGGCCGCCGTTCCGATCGCCGTGCCGATCGCCGTGCCGTCCTCGAGCATGCCCGGATGCAGCTCGCGCAGCGCCTGCTCCAGCACGGCGTAGTCGGTCGTGATGGGAACCTGGGTGAGCGCCTGCCCGGCGAACGCGACGAGCCCGATGCGGTCCGAGGTGCGGGCCCGCACGAACTCGATCGCGGTCTGCTTGGCGACGTCGATGCGGTTCGCCGGCGCGAAGTCTTCCGCCTGCATGCTGCCCGAGATGTCCACGGCCAGCACGATGGAGATCCCCTCGCTGCGCGTTTCGCTGCGCGCCGCGCCGATGCGGGGTCCCGCGGCGGCGATGATCCAGGCGCCGAGGCAGGCGCTGCGGAGCGTGACCGGGAGGCGCGCGACCCAGAGGCGTTCCGCCGCGCCCGCAGCGGGTCGGACGTCGCTCATCTGCGTGCCCGAGAGGCGAGCGAGGCGCTTGGCGCGCAGCCACCACCACAACGGCAACAGGCCGAGCGCAAGGAGCAGCAGCGGCCGGGCAAAGCTCACGGGCTCAGCTCTCGCGCGAGCCGACGCGCCATGGCGGAGAGCGCGGCGACATCGGTCCCGTGGGCGGAGGCGAACGCCACCCGGTCGAGCTGCTCGAGCAGGTCGCGCAGCTCGCGCAGCGGCGCGTCGGGACGCGCGCGCTCGACGACCGCCAGGCACTCGGCCGTGTCGAGCGCCGGGTGCGCCTCGGGGACCGCGCGCACCAGGGCGGCGCGGAGCCGCCAGATCGCCCGCTCGGCGACGGCTTTCGGTTCCCCCGCGGCGAGCCACCGGGTGTCGGGGACCTCACGTTCCAGTGGAACTGGAGGTGCGGGCTCGAGGGTTCGGGGCCGCCGTCGCCGCACGACTACGCCCGTCGCGAGGAGCCCGGCGGCCAGCGCCAGGGCCACGAGCGGCGGCACGGGATCCCGATGCGCGGTCCGCAGCGGCGCGAGCAACCCCTGTGGACTGGGCCGCAGCAGCGAGTCCGGGATCACACTCGCCACGCTGAGACTGGTCGTGCCTCCGGCCGTCGAGTCCGCCCGCCCGTCGGGACCGAGCCGCCAGAGCGGAGGCAGCCCCAGCTTGTGAACGCCTGGTTTCCAGACCACGACGGCGTAGCGGACGACCCAGCCACCCGCGCGCCGGAGCACCGCGGGATCGGCGAGCGGCTCGACGGCCTCGGTCGCGTCGAGCTTCCCCGCCCTGACCTGCCAGCCGGCCGGGACGGCGATCGCACGCTCGAGCCAGATGGTGTCGCCGACGGTGGGAGCTGGGGGACTAGCGATCCAAGTCGCCGTCTGAGCTGCTCCACGACGCCACGACGCTACGACGCTAAGCACGACAAGTACCGCCGTCCGCGCCAGGACTCGTACGGCGTAACGTCGTAGCGTCTCACAACGTGCGGTCATCGTTTCAGGCGGCGGGCGCGCTCGGCGAACGCGCGGCGCAGCACAACGCCATATGGCACGCTGGTCTGGAGCGCGACGCGATCCACGCCGGCTTGGGCGAGCTTCCGCGTGCGCTCCTGGAGCTGCCGCTCGGCCGCGACGCTCACGCGCGTGCGCGTCGGCCCGTGGCTCGTATCGACGAGGACGCGCTGACCGGTCTCGGCGTCCTCCATGTCCACCCAGCCTGCATCGGGGAGGTGGCGTTCCCGCGGGTCGTCGATGGTGATGGCGACGACGTCGTGGCGCGCCGCCAGCTGCGCCAGCGGCACCTCCCAGCCCTCGGCCCGAAAATCCGACAGCACGGCCACAATCGCGTGGTGCTTCGGCAGCTTCGCGGCGTAGCTCAGGGCCTCCCCCAGGTTCGTGCCCCGCCCCCGCGGCGTGAACGCCACCAGGTCGCGGATCACGCGCAGCGCGTGCGGCCGACCCTTCGCAGGCCGCACGATCAACTCGACTTTGTCGGCGAACATCAGCGCGCCCACGCGGTCGTTGTGGCGCGCCGCCGCCAGCGCCAGCACGGCCGCGACCTCCACCGCGAGGCCCGCCTTCGTGTAGGGGCGTCCGAACTGGCACGAGCCCGACTGATCCACCACGAGGAGCAGCGTGTTCTCACGCTCCTCGTGGTACGTCTTCACGAACGGGTGGCCCATCCGTGCCGAGACGTTCCAGTCGATCGCGCGGAAGTCGTCTCCCTGCTGGTATTCGCGCACCTCCGCGAACTCGATGCCCTGCCCCCGGAACATGGACCGGTATTCGCCCGTGAAGAGGGAGCTGACCAGGGATCGGGTGCGCAGCTCGATGCCCTTGACCTGCCGGAGCACTTCTGGGGTGACCAGTCGCCGGCGGGCGCGGAGCGGGGAGGTCTCGGCACTTCGACGATCCTTGCCTTCGTACGTCACGGCACGCCCACGGCCTCGAGGATCTTTCCGATGACGCGGTCCGAGTCCATGTCTTCGGCCTCCGCCTCGAACGTGAGCAGGACCCGGTGCCGCAGCACGTCGAAGGCCATGGCCTTGACGTCTTCCGGGACGACGAAGGCACGGCCGCGCAGGAACGCGTGTGCCCGAGCCGCCTGCGCGAGGTAGATCGACGCGCGCGGACTCGCCCCGAAGGCGATGAGCGGCTTCAGCTCCGGCAGGCCGATCGCCTGCGGCTCGCGAGTCCCCCGGACCACATCCACGATGTAATCCACGACCTTCTGGTCCATGAAGAGCTCCGCGATCGCGCTGCGCGCGGCGAGGATGTCGTCCGCCTCCGCCACGCGCTGCACCTCGATCGGCCGCCCCGACGCCATGCGCGCGACGATTTCCTTCTCGGCGTCGCGCGTCGGGTAGCCCACGCGCACCTTCAACATGAACCGGTCGAGCTGGGCCTCAGGGAGCGGGTAGGTTCCTTCCTGCTCGATGGGGTTCTGGGTCGCGAGCACGAGAAACGGCTCACCCAGAAAGAACGTCTCTCCGCCGATCGTTACCTGCTTCTCCTGCATCGCCTCGAGCAGCGCCGCCTGGACCTTGGCGGGGGCGCGGTTGATCTCGTCCGCGAGCACCAGGTTCGCGAACAGCGGCCCCTTCTTCGGATAGAACTCCTGGGTCTTCTGGTCGAACACCATGGTCCCGATCACGTCCGCGGGCAGCAGGTCCGGCGTGAACTGGATTCGGGAGAACGCGATGCGAAGGCATTCGGCCACCGTGCGCACCGCCAGCGTCTTGGCGAGCCCGGGCACGCCTTCGAGCAGGACGTGCCCGCCCGTCAGCAAGCCGATGAGCAAGCGCTCGACCATCAGGTCCTGCGCCACGACCCGCTTTGCCACTTCGCGCGCGATCGTCTGGCTGAGCACCGCGTCGCCGGTCTTCGCCGTCCGAGTGGTCATTTCAGCCCCGCCTCCGCCGCTTTGCGCACCGCCGGCTCCTTGTCCTTGCTGTAGAGTTCCAACAGCCCCCGCGCTTCGGGGCGCGCGATATGCCGTAACCCGTCCACCGCCGCGGCCCGCACCGTTGCGCTCCGCCGGTGCATCATGCCCCCCGGCTCGGCGTACCGGGCGAGGACATCCAGCGCATCCCGCGCCCCGAGCCGGCCGATCGCCCGCAGCAACTCCGCCTGTACCCCTTCGTCGGCCTCCTGCTCCACCCGGCGGACCAGCACAGTGGAGGAGGTCGGGTCGCCCGCCGCGGCGACCGCCCGCACCGCCGCCGCGCGGACGGCCACGCTCTCATCCTTGAGCGCCGGCATCGCCGGCCGCGCGATCTCGCGCCCGCCCGCCTCGGCGAGCCCGAGCAGCGCCGCTTCCCGCACGAATTCCGATGCATGCCGCAACAACGGAATCAACAGCGCCACCGCCTGCGGGCTCCCCGTCAGACCCACGAACTCGGCCGCCGCCGCCACCACCTGGGCATCCGGGTCCGCCAGCTTGCCCTGCAGGGGCTCGAGGGCCCGGTCCGCCGCCTTGCGCACCGCTCCCCGGTACGGGGCCCGCAGGTCCACGGGCGCCGCGATGAACGCGTCCAAGACGAGCCCCATGGACAGCGACGCCAGCGCGGCCACGGCCGTCACGACCGCCTCGCGCTCCTCGGGGGGCACGCGCGCCTCCCCGAGCCGGTGCACCAAGCGCTCGACCAGGCCACGCTCGGAGAGCGCGACCGCCGCCTGGTCGATCGCCTGCACGACCTTCGGATCGTTTGCCGTCGGCAGCAGGCGGTCGAGCGCCGCGATCGCATCCGCCACGATGGCGACGTCGTGCAACCCCAACAGCTGGGGGGCGAGCGCAGCGAGCTTGTCGACCGCGGCGGCCTGCTCCTCGGTCGTGGCGGCGTTGCCGAGCGCGGTCACGGCCCGCTTCACTTCCACATCGACCGGCAACACGTCGGGCCGGAACGCGGCACTGGCTCGTTTTCCGGCCATCAGCGCGCCGGCCGCCGCGGCGGTCGACTGCTCCGTCGTGACGGCGGTCGGGGGACTCGATTCGGCCGACGGCTCCGGGATCGCCGGCGCACCCGACGCCGGCGTCGGCGTGCGCAGTCGCTCGAGCCGGGCGGAGGTGCGGCGTCCCAGCGTCAGAGTGATACGACCGAGCGTCCCATCGTCGGGCGGGACGGTGCCGGTGGCCACCTGGAACAGCGCCAGCACGTGCTCGGGCGCCATGCCCGGATTGAGGGTCACCGCCCGCACGCCGCGCGCGTACAACAGGCCGGCGAGCTCGGCAATCTGTGCGTTGCGGGGCAGCAGGTGCTGGCCGTGCCAGTGCAAGCCGGTGACGCCCACCTTCCACTCCACGGTACCCAGCGCGGCGACGCCCGGGATCGCCTCGCCGATTTGCTTCAAGGCCTCGACCACCGCGGGGTGCGTCGGTGGATAGAGCCGCATCAGGCGGAACGTCGTCCCGATGGCGCCGAGGGCGCGTTCGACTCCTGCGGTTTCCGCTGCCATGGCCTAGCGCTCGACTCCTTCACGCAGGTTCATGCAGTCGCTCGATGGCCTCGACTTCGTTCTGGGCAAGCCGCCGGTACTTGCCCTCGGCCAGCCTCCCGAGCCGCACCGGCCCGTAGGAAACGCGGTGCAGCCATTCGACCTTCAGGCCCAGCGCCTCGGCGAGCCGCCGGACGATGCGCTGGCGACCTTCCGCAAGCGTGATCTCGACCTCGGCGCTGCGCTCTACGGGGCGCACCCGAAAGTCCACGACCCGCACCGGGCGACCGTCGATGGCCGGGGGTCGCGCCAGCGCGGCGCGCACTTCGTCCACGCCGCGGCCATGGACTCGCAGCCAATAGGTGCGGGGCACGGCGAAGCGCGGGTGCATCAGTCGATGCGCCGCTGCGCCGTCCGTGGTGAACAGCAGCAGCCCCGATGTCATGACATCCAGTCGTCCAACGTACGTGAGCCCCGGTACGTTGGGGAGGAGACCATAGACGGTCTGTCGCCCTTCCGGATCTCCGCGACTCACTACATAGCCGACCGGCTTGTTGAGCGCTAGCCAAGTAACGGGCCCCGCGGCCCGCACCGCGCGGCCGTCCACCGTTACGCGCTGGCGCAGCGGATCCACGCTCATGCCGATCGTGGCCACGGCGCCGTCCACGCGCACGCGACCCGCGCGGATCAGGTCCTCGGCCTTGCGGCGGGATGTCACGCCCGCACGCGCCAGGGCGCGTTGCAGGCGCATCAGCATCATTCGGGTTCGGCGGGTGCGGGCGGCCGCAGCGCTACCGACAGCTCATCCAGCCGCGGCAGCTCATCCAGGTCCTTGAGGCCGAGGATCTCCAGAAACTGCGGCGTGGTGCCGTACAGCAGCGGCCGGCCCAGCCCTTCGCCTCGGGTCACGATCTCCACCAGCCCGCGCTCGCTCAGCTTCTCGATCACGGCGCCAGAATCAACGCCCCGGATCTCGTCCACCTCGACCCGTCCTACGGGCTGCCGGTAGGCGATGATGGCCAGCGTCTCGAGCGCCGCCGGGCTGAGCCGGCGCGGGCGCAGCGCGAACTGCGCGCGATCGATCGCCTCCGCA
>WNEO01000635.1_pt1 | contig 9711 bp, 8 predicted proteins | sample 5399941 | NCBI WGS metagenome assembly WNEO01 (sample SAMN13153328, study PRJNA577476) | soil metagenome | isolation source: 20 cm grassland meadow soil 2 days after 3rd rain plot 2 | place: USA:California | collected 2015-11-11
CAGTGAACATGTGGCATTTCTCAGTTACATCAGGTATGGCTGCTGGCGCGAAAAGCTGCACGTTGACTTGGTTTTCAGCGAGTCCTAACATGAGCGCCACAGGTGAGATTGTGGCAACTACGGGCCAAAGCTTAGGCCGATATCGCATTATCGAGCAGATCGGTGCGGGCGGCATGGGCGTAGTTTACCGCGCACGAGACGAACGTCTCGAACGCGACGTTGCGCTAAAGTTGCTGCCTGCTGGAACGCTGGCCGACAAGGTTGCACGTAAGCGTTTTCGCCAAGAAGCCCTTGCGCTCTCCCAGCTTAATCATCCCAACATTGCCACCATCTACGACTTCGATAGCCAGAGCGGTGTTGATTTTCTCGCGATGGAGTACATCCAGGGAACCACGCTCGACTGCAAGCTGACTGCTGGAGCGTTGGCGGAAAAAGAAGTGCTTTCGTTCGGAGGTCAGCTCGCGAGCGGCCTGGTGGCCGCACACGAGCGTGGCGTAGTGCATCGCGACTTGAAACCCGGAAACCTGCGTCTAACGCCGGACGGACAACTGAAAATCCTCGATTTCGGTTTAGCGAAACTATTGCCTCCAGAGGCTGCGAGTGCGGGGACGGAAACTCTGAGCCAGACGCAGCATACGGTAGCGGGCACGCTTCCGTATATGGCCCCTGAGCAACTGCTCGGCGAAAGGGTGGACGCGCGTACGGATATCTACGCCATGGGCGCGGTGCTCCATGCGATGGCCACGGGGCGGCCGCCGTTCCCGGAAGAGCAGACCTCCCGGTTGGCAGATGCGATCTTGCGGCAGACGCCGGTGCCCGTGCGCAATCTGAACCCACGCATCTCGCCTCAATTGGAAACCATCATTTTGAAGTGTCTGGAGAAAGATGCCGAGAACCGTTATCAGTCCGCGAAAGAAGCGGGTGTTGACCTGCGGCGGGCGGCGGGTGCGCACAGCGGAGAGATGCTTCGCGCAGCCCCAAAGAGAGCACTCTGGTATCGTACATTGGCCGTCTTGGGCGCAGTGGCCGTAACAGGACTTCTGTTTAGCCTAAATGTTGGCGGCATGCGCAACCGTCTACTGGGAGGAGCGGCTTCACCTTCGCGGATCACTTCGCTGGCCGTATTGCCTTTAGATAATTTCTCGCATGATCCCGAGCAGGAGTTCTTCGCCGACGGCATGACAGAGGAGTTGATCACCGAGCTGGCGCAAGTCCATGCTTTGCGCATCATCTCGCGCACCTCGGCCATGATTTACAAGGGCACGCACAAACCATTGCCAGAGATCGCGCGAGAGTTGCACGTGGACGCAATTGTGGAGGGCTCCGTATTGCGCTCAGGCGACAAAGTCCGGATAACGGCGCAATTGGTGGAGGCAGCCACCGACCGACATCTCTGGGCCAAGAGCTTCGACCGTGATCTGCGGGATGTGTTGACCCTGCAAAGCGATGTGGCGCGCAATATAGCCCATGAAATCCAGGTCAATGTCACACCGCAGGAAGAGGCCCGCCTGGCACGCTCGCGGCCGGTGAAGCCCGCAGCCCACGAGGATTACTTGAAAGGTCTGTACTACTGGAATCAGTTCACGGATCAGGGAATGAAGAAGGCGACCGAGTATTTCCAGCAAGCGATCGCGGAAGACCCCGACTATGCTCTCGCCTACGTTGGCCTGGCGGATGCGTATCACGAGAGTGCGAATGCAACGCCCAACGAACTGATGCCCAAAGCTAAAGCCGCCGTCCTCAAAGCTCTGGAGCTGGATAGCACGTTGGGTGAGGCTCACGCGACGTTGGGATGGATTAAGTGGGTGTATGACTGGGACTGGCCAGGGGCGGAGCTGGAATTCAGGCGCTCGATCGAACTAGAACCCGATTCTGGAGCTGGCATGTACGCCGACTATCTGGATGCTATGGGGCGCTTTGAGGAGGGAATGCGGCAGCATAAGCGAGCCAGGGAATCGGACCCCATTTCCTTGATCGGTAGCAGCAACGTGGCATATGGCTTCTACCTGGCACGGCAATACGACCGAGCCATTGAGCATTTCAAGAAGACGCTCGAGATCGACCCTGGTTTCGCATTGGCGCACATGTCCTTAGCTGATCTCTATTGGCGAAAAGGAATGTACAAGGAGTACGTCGCCGAATTGCAGGAAGGCCTCAGACTCGGTGGATACGGGCAACAAGCCGAGGGGGTCGGGCGCGCATTTAGATCATCGGGGCCCAAGGGCGCAGCGATATTCCGGCTGCAGAGTCTAAAGCAGCAAAGATCACAGGGTTATGTTCCAGCCTCTTCGATTGCGGCAGCCTATCTCCGTCTCGGGGAGAAAGATAATGCAGTCACATGGCTCGAAAAGGCCTACGAAGAGCGCGATCCTGAGTTGGCGTGGGCCAGAGTGGAGCCTTTTTGGGATGGCCTGCGCTCCGAACCCAGATTCGTGGACCTGATGCGTCGGATGGGATTTTCGTCGACTCTTCACTAAAGTGCACGTTCTCCACCACTCGGCTGTTTACTTGTGATTTGGTTCTGTGTCCGGGTAATGCCTGGGGGAGTTCGACGGCTGTGCCGTCGTGCCTGTAGCGTCGTTCTCTCAGGCGAGCTCTGGAAGTGGCTACACACACAGTATTTCGACCCACCACGGTGCGGTGGCTCCCGGACGGTCGCCCACACGAAAGTTGAGATTTCCTGATACGGCAATACTACAAAAACTGGGCGTCAGAAGGGTAAAGGCCCTTAGACAGGCGCAATTCTAAGGTTCTGCAGACTATAATCACCTGAGCAGCTGCACCAACCCTCGACGTCATAATCTATGCCTCTACTCTGGCTGCGAGTCGCGCTCGGATGCTACGCCATCGGACTGCTCTATGCCTTGCTGGCGCTCACGCAGCGTAGCTATCTGCTGAACCGGATTGCGTTGCCGGCTATGAGCCTGGGGATGGTTTTTCAGTTTGTTTCGCTGAGCGAATCGGTGCTGGTCGGCGGGCCGGTTACCATCACCTTAGTTCACAACTCGGAGTCGTTTCTAGCACTGCTGGTGATGGCGGCGTTCATGATTGTGTATCTCGTCTATCGCACGACTTCACCCGGGATTGTGGTGTTCCCGTTGGTGTTTCTGCTCAGTTTTGTGGCGGCCACTGGGCAGCAGCCATTCCTGCTGACCTCACCAGGACTACGGCGAGGGTGGCTGGTCGCCCACATCGCGCTGATCTTCACCGGATATGCGGCACTGTTTCTCAGCTTTGCAGCCAGCTTGTTGTACTTGGTGCAGGAGCGCAGCCTCAAATCAAAGAAAGCATCCGGAATTTTGTTACGACTGCCGGCGCTCGAAGTGATCGATGAAATCGGGTACCGGTCGCTGCTCCTGGGCTTTCCCTTCATGACGTTAGGACTGATTGCGGGGAGCATCGTGGCGCAGACTACATACGGGCGCGTGAACTTGCTCGATCCCAAAATTTTTCTTTCGCTGCTGATGTGGGCGGTTTACATGGTGATGGTTTTCACGCGTTGGAATGCCGGATGGCGCGGGCGTCGCGCTGCCTATCTGGCCGCAGGGGCAGTGCTGGCGGCCGTGATTGCCTGGTCGGCGAACTATTTCAGCCCGATTCACAGGTTTATCCAGTCATGAATTTTCAGCTCATCGGGGTGAACCACAATAGCGCGCCGATCGAAGTGCGTGAGCGGTTGGCCATCCCAGAATCCCGTCTGCCAGATGCGATGCGCCGCCTGGCAGAACACCCCGGAGTGGACGAAGGTTTGATCCTGTGTACCTGCAATCGCGTGGAGGTGCTGGCTCAGACTAAGAACGGCGCCGCCGATCTGCGCAGGTTTTTGCGTGAGTATTTCCAGCTTGATCCAGCGCAATATGAGCCGCACCTGTATGAATATCGCGAGAGCGAAGCAGTCCGTCATTTATTTCGCGTGGCTGCAAGTTTGGATTCCATGGTGGTAGGCGAGCCGCAGATTTTGGGTCAGGTGAAAGAGGCATATGCAACGGCACGCGCCGTGGGAGCGGTCCATTCGCAGCTTGATCTGCTGCTGACGCGGGCTTTTGCTGTTGCCAAGCGAGTCCGGACGGAAACCGCCGTCGGATCGTCGGCAGTATCGGTTGCCTCGGTTGCGGTCGAGTTGGCAAAGAAGATTTTCGGGTCGCTTCAAGGAAGACACGTCTATCTCGTTGGCGCAGGGAAGATGAGCGAACTGGCTGCGCGCCACCTGGTGGCCCACGGGGCAGCTTCGATCTTCGTAGCCAATCGTACTCATGAGCGCGCGGCGCAGTTGGCGGGGAAATTTAACGGCCAGGTGATTTTGTTTGAGCAACTCTATGAGACCTGTGATCGCGCGGATATTGTCATCACCTCCACCGGCGCACCGCACGCCATCTTCCGGCGGGAGCATGGGGAACTGTTTCTAAGCCGGCGTAAGAACCGCCCCATGTTCTTTATTGATATTGCGGTGCCGCGCGATGTGGCCCCGGAGATGAACGATCTCGATGGGATTTTCGTTTACGACATCGATGATCTTCAGCAGGCGGTCTCGTCGCACGTTGCCGATCGTAGGCGTGAGGCCGAGCACGCAGAAGCCATTGTGCAGAGCGAGGTCGAACGCTTCCAAGCCCGAGTACAGACGCTCGATGTTGTGCCCACGATTGTTTCCTTGCACGATCATCTGGAGACCATTCGCCAGGCGGAGATCGACCGTGTGCGTGCCCGCCTGGGGCCGCTTTCGCCTGAACAAGAGATGGCCGTCGAGACGCTGACTCGGGGGATTGTGAACAAGATCATGCACACACCTATCAGTACTCTGAAAACCGCGGCGCGTGAGCCGGAAGCCACCACGGTGATTGACGTCGTGCGACGCCTTTTCAATCTCGAAGAAAAAAAGGCGGCAAGATCAGGCGCTGATCGCGATCAGAGTTGAGCTGGAGAAACTACAGCTATCTTGACCGAAACCCCTAAAACTCATCTCCGCATCGGCTCGCGCGGATCGCAACTGGCACTCTGGCAGGCCAATCATATTCGCGCACTCCTCGAAGCGCGCAGGCATACGGTCGAAATCGAAATCATCAAGACTACCGGCGATAAGATTCTCGATGTCGCGCTCGCCAAAGTCGGCACGAAAGGCATGTTCACAAAAGAAATCGAAGAGGCTCTGGCTGAGGGGCGTATCGATCTCGCGGTCCACAGCCTGAAAGATCTGCCGACCGAAATTTCGTCCGGATTTAAAATTGCCGCGATCACCAAGCGTGAAGATCCCCGCGACGTGTTCTGCTCCCAGAAATACCAGAGCTTGGATGATTTGCCTCACGGCGCGCGTGTGGGCACCAGCAGCCTACGCCGCCAGGCACAGCTCAAGGCGTTGCGAAATGATCTGGAGCTTCATCCTTTGCGCGGCAATGTGGACACGCGGCTTCGCAAGCTCGCCGACGGTGAATATGACGCCATCATCCTGGCCGCCGCGGGACTAAGTCGGCTGGGCAAAAACCAATTCATGCGGCACGTGCTTCCTGCAGAGGTCATGTGTCCAGCCGCCGGTCAGGGAGCGCTTGCAATAGAAATTCGGGCTGGGGACTTCGCGACCGCAGAACTTGTGAAATTTCTTGATGACGGGGCAGCACGTTTAACCACAACCTGTGAGCGCGCCCTGCTGAGCAAACTCGGCGGCGGATGCCAGGTGCCGATCGGGGCGTTGGCCGAGGTGCGTGGGGATCGCTTGCATTTGGAGGCTATCGTGGCCAGCCCTGACGGGGGTAAGTTGTTGCGCGAGTCACGCGAGGGCGACGATCCGATGAGTCTCGGTGAAGAGACAGGCGAGTCCCTGCTGCAGCGAGGAGGCGCGCAAATTCTGGAAGAAGTTTATGGGCGCACTGTGGCGCAACCTCAACAGCCGTGAGCAGCTAATAAAAGTATGGACAAGCTGTTCATAGCGCTCTGCCTTTAGCCGACGCGAAAACTGGGGAAAGTGCCCTCGTCAAATCGCAAGAACGACTGAGTGCCTGAGTCGCCGCCGCACGACGAACGCGTGGCGACTCGCCTAGTGCGCTGCCCTCTTCTCGTAGGCAAGAGGACGGGCGCTGCGCGGCGGGCGCTTGGCGCCATCTCGCAGTTGGCGGACATCTATCTTCAGTTCGGAAATGGTGCGGCTCAGAGTATTGCGGTGCATTCCTAGCTCGCGCGCGGCGCGGCACTGGTTGCCTTTGTTCTCCTGCAAGACTGTCAGAATAAATTTCTTCTTGAACTCGCGAACCGCCTCTGAATAAAGAATGTTGCTCTTGTACATCTGCATGATAAGCGATTCGAGCTGATCTCTCACGGCATCTCTCTTTCTTCACGAAGCAGTTCGTGAACTCTGCCATTGATACAATTCTGTTATTTACGTGCGCTGCCCGGAGGCGTTGCGCCGGCTTGTGCGGGCTGTTGCGCTCGATGCAGTAAATCCAAGCCCTGATAAAACCGTGCCCGCAGCTCCGATGGCGCCAGCCAAATTGCGGCCCGGCCAACCACCAGAAAATACGGCGCTAACTGTGAGCCTTTCAGCCACTGTGAGGCTGGCGAAAACGCGGTCATCATCAGGAGCACGATGGCAACCACCAAGCTGCCCCTAATCAGTCCGATTGCTCCCCCTAAAATTCGATCAACGAAACTCAAGCCCGATTCTTTTACTGCCCAACGGGCGATCCTGCCGGCCATTCCAGCAAGAATAATGACTCCCAGAAAAATCGTCAGAAAGCCCGCAATCTCAGCTACTGTTTGTGACTTCAGAAAACTTCCGAACCATGCTGCCACGCGATGGTATTGCCACGCCGCCAGCAAGTATCCGCAAACCAGGCCGGCAATGCCGAATGCTTCCTGAAAAAATCCCGCAGCGCCAGCCTGAATCGTCGACAGCAGAATCACCACGATGATGGTCCAATCTGGCCATCTCATGATGTTCTCCTGTCTACAGCGCCAGCCCTACACATCCAGCTCGCGTCCGGTGAGCCGATGATAAGCCTCGAGATATTTATCGCTCGTCTTGCGCGCCACCTCTGCAGGCAGCGCTGGAGCTGGCGGCTGCTTGTTCCAGCCGATTTCCTCGAGGTAATTACGAACGTATTGCTTGTCAAAAGATTCCTGCGAGCGCCCGCGCAGGTACTTGTCCGCAGGCCAGAAGCGGGAAGAATCCGGCGTCAGAACTTCGTCAGCCAGAGTAATTCCTTGAGGCGTTCGCCCGAACTCGAACTTCGTATCCGCAATGATGATGCCCCGCTGCCGCGCATAATCCGCAGCCTTGCTGTAAATCTGCAGACTCAGATCTCGCAGTTGCCGACTGAGTTCCGGACCCACCAGCTTCGCCATTTGCTCGAACGAAATGTTCTCGTCATGGCCCGAGGCGGCCTTGGTCGCCGGAGTGAAGATTGGCTCCGGAAGCTGATCGGATTCTCTAAGGCCGCTCGGAAGATGAATGCCGCACACCGCGCCGCTTGTTTTGTATTCCTTCCAGGCCGATCCTGAGACATAGCCGCGCACCACGCATTCGACAGGCGACATTTCCGCTCGCATCACCAGCATCGAGCGACCACGGAGCTGTTCGTCGTATTTGCGGAGAGATGCGGGATATTTGCTCACATCGGCAGCGACGACATGATTGGGAACCACATCTCGCAGAAAATCAAACCAGAACAGCGAAAGTTGGCTTAGGACGCGGCCTTTGTGGGGAATACCCGTCGCAAGCACGTAATCAAATGCCGAAATGCGGTCGGTAGCGATAAAAAGCAGATGATCGTTATCCAACTGGTAAACGTCGCGCACTTTGCCACTGGCATGCAGTTCCAGCTCGGGGAAGTCGGTCTGTAAAAGGACGGGATCAAGAAGTTGGGGGCTCATGATGAAATTCTACAGGCGGAAAACGTCGCGTATTCTAGACCTTCAAAAATTTTTGTCAACGATTTAGATGAAGAGCGTGGCCAAAACTTCGATGTGCTTGAAGGCAAAAAAGTTGACAGGCTCGTGAGCGAGTGAACGAGGCTGCCGTAGCTGGTTTTGGGGGCATTGCGCTGTGGAAAAACTGAGGATGGCAGAGGATATCTGGTCCTGGGGGTGAACTTACCTTTTCCTAAACGCGAGAACTCTCAGCGGTGGTTCTCCCTGGATGACTTTCGCGCGAAGCGCCTTAACCTGCGGAGTGTGTGATTATGCTGTAGCCCCGAACCGTACTGACACCAGTTTGGAAACTCCCGGTTCCTGCATGGTCACACCATAGAGCACCGGCGCGATGCTCATCGTCTTCTTGCTATGCGTAATGAGCACGAACTGCGTCTGCACAGCCATTTCTTTTACCAATTCAGTGAAGCGCCCAATGTTCGCCTCATCCAGCGGCGCATCCACTTCATCCAGAATGCAGAACGGGCTGGGTTGATACTGAAAGATACCAACTAGCAACGCCAGCGCAGTGAGCGCCTTCTCACCGCCCGAGAGCAGCAACACGTTCTGCAGTTTTTTGCCTGGAGGCGAGGCCACCACATCAATTCCGCTCTCCGCGCTGTTTTCCTCGTCGGTCAGGCGCATGAAGGCATTTCCACCGCCGAAAAGTTTCTTGAAGGTGGTCTGGAAGTTCTCGTTGATTTTGTAGAATGCTTCTTCAAACTTCTGCCGAGAGAACGTATCGATCTCGCGAATGGTCGCCTGCGTGTTCTCAATCGATTCGAGCAGATCCTTTCTCTGCGTTTCAAGGAATGCATGCCGCTCGGCAGTTTCTTTGTATTCTTCCAGGGCCATCATGTTGACCGGGCCCATGGCATCGAGCCGGGCGCGCATTTCGCGATAAATCTGATCCTCGACAGTCAACTGCTCGCCTTCAGCAATCGGAATCGTCGCATCGGCCATCAATTCCGGCCGCTGCACGCCCAACTCGTTTAGACAAGTCTCGCTCATGTATTGAGCATCCGATTGCAACTTGGCCGCCGCGGCCGAGAGCTCGCCACGCCGGTCGCGAGCCTGATCCAGCAACTGCCGCGCACTACGTAGAGCTTCATCGATTTCAGCCAGGCGCGCGCGAACCTGCTCGGTTTCAAACTGAAGCAAGCCGTCGCGAGCTGCGCTTGCATTGCGTTCCGCGTCAACTTCCACCAGTTGGCTCGCAATCTGCTCGTTCTCCGCCTCTCGCTGCAGCTTCTCGGCGCCCGACGATTCGATCTGCGCCTGCAGCGAACTGACCCGCTCTAGCATTTCGCTGACCAGCGACTCGATGCGCTCCAGCACCGCCGCCGCTGCCCGATGCCGCTCTTCCAGCGTTGCCACACGCGCAACGCGTTGCGATGCGTTTTGCGCAGCTTGATCGCGCTGCGCGCGTAAGCCCGTAAGCCCGCTAACTGTTCCTGAGCGCTGGCGGTGCTGCGCTCCAGTTCATCACGTTTCTGCTGCAACGCTGCCATTTCGCTTTGGCGCGCGCTGATTACGCACTCCTGCTCATTGCGTTCGGCTCTCAGCCGTTCAAGTTCGCTCTGGCTGATGCCCAGCCGTTCACTGACTCGGGCCATTTCTGAGTCAAGCTGTTGAAGCAAATGACCGGAGGTCATCGCCTGTTTTTCCGCCTCGCGCTTTTCACCCTCCAGGCGGTCGAGCAGGGAAGTGAGCTCTTTAATTTCGCGCCCCAGGGTCAGGACCCGCATTTCTTCAGCCCGCAAGGCTTGTTCTAGCTCTGTCAGCATGCGCAGCACATCGCGCAACTCACGCTTCATT
>WNEO01000570.1_pt1 | contig 9701 bp, 8 predicted proteins | sample 5399941 | NCBI WGS metagenome assembly WNEO01 (sample SAMN13153328, study PRJNA577476) | soil metagenome | isolation source: 20 cm grassland meadow soil 2 days after 3rd rain plot 2 | place: USA:California | collected 2015-11-11
ATGGTCACTGATTAGCCGTTTGAGTTGCTCTGGTTTTGCAGCTCGGCTTAGCCGATAGTATTTGATTTTGGGACCAGCTGGCTAACGCATGCGAGAGGTTCGCGTGCCTTAGTCGGCCCTGGGTCTGAAAGAATGGCGTGCGAGCGGCCTTTCACCAAAGACCTGGGAAAAGGCGGTAGCGCACCAAGACAGCGTAGGCTGGCCACTCGGCGTGTTGAGAGAGCACTCGCTCCTCGGCTTGGATGCGGTAGACCAGAGACATCCAACCAACCAGTACCAGAAGCAGCGTGACGAAATTCCATTCCTGTAGGTTGTAACCGATGTCCGCAAGCATATACGAAAGATACATCGGGTGGCGAATGAATCTATAGGGCCCACTCGTCACCAGACCTCTCAGAGCCGGGCGTACCCCGAAGAGTCTCCCCATAGTGAGAAGGCTAACAAAACTAAGACCAGCTGCCAGCGTTACCAGCACCAGCCCGACTGTGGGCGATGCCACATCGCCAGGCGACCAACGTAGATAGATGACCTGGGCGTAGGGATAGGCATAAGAGGCTCCGACCGCCATGCTGGAAGCTATGGAGTAATCCCACAGCTTCGGCTGGGGCCTTGTTAGCGCGATTACAAGGACAATGAAATGTTGAAGGACGTAGATCCAGTCTGTGATCGTGAAGGTGGGTGTAAGTAGAAAGAGGATCACCAATTCTGTTGACGTGACACAGAACAGAAGGAGATCGGCAAACCGTCGCCTAAACATTTTCAGACATGTGCGGGACTACTCGAGTCCTTGAGTTGTTTTATGAACTTCAGCGAAGGCGAAGCCAATGCAGCTGCGTCATACGGTCGCGCCGCTTGACGATAGATACGCCGCCGCGAAAGGCCGCAACCGGCCACCGCAATTAACCGAAACTCGAACGACGGTTGGGAACCAACGTCAATTGCGAAAAGAGAGACTCGTTGCAGCTCGGCTAAGTTAACTGGTCAATCGTTCGGCTGTGCTTGTCACTGGGGTTCGGGTCCCTGATCTTGTGAGTCGTCCTCCACATCGTCCTCAGTTATTTTCCAAGTCTTGTCGGGGTTGTACCGGTCCATGCTTTGGAACGTCTTCAGTGTATCGGGCCCGAGATCCTTCTCGTAAACGACTCCGTCGGGGCCGACGATGAAAGTCTGCACTCCGGTCACTCGATACTCAGCGGGCGCAGCGGCAAGGGCGAACCCGCCGATCATGGCCCCGCCAACCACGAAGTCCATCTCTCCCATCGGCGCCGCAGGTCCTTGCCCCTTCAGCACCTTAAAATAGTAGCCGTGATATGGCTGAGGTTGACTCGGGTTTGAATAGCCCTGCTCGAGCGCTTTGGCGACTCCTTCTCCAACCGGACCTCCCCAGGTGCCATCCGGATTCTGCCATGCTAAGCCATCATGTTTTCCTGGTGTGCTAATAATTCGCTGCGCGTACTGGTTCACCTTCGAGTCATCGTGCTTTTCCTGGGCATACTCATGTTGTGCCTCATCGAAACCACGGCAAATCTCAATGGCGTTCAGTTCATTGGCGCCGACGCGCCGATTTAATATTTCCTCACGCCCTACCTTCGTATCGAAAAACCATTTCCCTTTTTGTTTCACGATTGGAATAGGAAGCGGAAAGTCATCGTTACCCACCAGAAGAATGGCGTGGCTCGGATTTTTCTTGTCTACCTCGACAGAGGTCTTTTCTTTTGCCTTGTTTGCAAACTCGGTCGCCCGATTCTTGTCCATCACTGGATCTTCAGAACTGATAATATCCTCGCCGTCCGGGCCGAGAATTTCTTTTGCGGCAGCGGCGTCAAAATTCGACGCCACCTGAATCAGCGCATCGGCGGCCTGTTTCGGCGTGTCGAATTGCTTTTGCCCTGGTTGGGGGGTTGCTTGCACGTCTTTTTGCTTCGCGGCCACCTCTTTCTTCGCCGGTGCTGCGACTGAGGCCGGCCCGAGGAAGCTTGTTATAAGGATCGATGCGGCAAGCAAGATCATTTTCGATGATGTCATGATGTTACGCTTTGTCTTCATAGTTTTTCTCCGTCGATCACTCGTCTATCTCCGGCCTCCTCCGCCACCGCCTCTGCCTCCGCCGCCGCCTCTGCCTCCGCCACCGCCACCGCGACTCATTCCGCCACCTCCCATGCTATGACCACCTCTGCTGCTGCTCGCTCGCGCGTAGTTTCCGCTACCGCCGCCACCAAATCCTCCGCCGCCTCGAGAAGCCGAACTAGGCCGGGACGATGCGCTGCGGTTACCGACCTGGTTCTTAGCGCTACCGCCGGCCGGGCGCGTGGATGCTCTCGTGCCGGCACCGCCTCCACCTGGACGAGCTCCCGCTCCGGCACCACCGGCTCCGCCGGGCTTTCCAACACCACCAGCTCCGCCGGGCTTTCCAACACCACCAGCTCCGCCGGGCCTTCCAGCGCCACCAGCTCCGCCGGGTCTTCCGACACCACCAACGCCACCTGCGCCGCCGGGCTTTCCTGCCCCGCCGGCTCCACCGGGTCTTCCGACTCCACCAGCGCCACCTGCTCCACCGGGTCTTCCGACACCACCAGCGCCACCCGCACCGCCGGGACGACCAGCGCCGCCTGCGCCACGAGCGCCCTGACCCCCGAACTTATTCGCCGTTTGCCTGCTCCCGTAAGGTGCATTCCCACGGTGTTGCGAATTGTGCTGCCAGTTCCCGCCTTGGCGATTGACGTTGCGGTTGAAATTGTTGTTACGATTGAAATTGTTAGTGTTATTGATCTTGACGTTGCCGCCGTTCCAATCGCAATTGCCCCAGTTGCCGCCCCAGGCGCCCCAGGCGGCGGCACCTAAAGCAATTCCCGCGCCCCACGCTAAAGCCGTCCCTGGCACGTAGCCTGGGTAGGTGTAAGGATAATAGGGATAGGCAGGAGGAGCAGCCCCATAAACGACCTGCGGATCGTATGACGGGACGTAAACTACGTCGGGATTCGCTTGCTGAATTTCGATCACCTGCTTGCCACTCGCGACTGTCTCGGTCTGTACGACCTGCTGCGCACTAGTCTTTAGATTCCCGGTGCCCTGGGCTTTTGCACGCATCCGCTGAACTGCGTCCATCACATCAGATTGCTGCGCCAGGAATGCATTTCCCAAGTCCGTTGTCCATTGAATATTGTCCGCCATGCGCGTAACCACGTCCGGATAAGCTACCAGTCCCTGGATGCTTGGGTCCCACGGCTGCTTTGACACGGCATCTGCTAGCGCTTTGTCTTTCAAGTCTGGGTTCTTAGCCATCCACTGCTGGAGCTGGATAACTTCGAGTGGATAAGTGGAAGCAGCGAGTGTTTGAGCCAGCAGCGGATCCGAGTAAAGAGCGATCGGTGCAACCAACGAATTCAATTGGTCACTAGGTAGCGCGGGAGCCTGTTCCGTGTCGGAGGTTGTCGTCGTAGTCATCTCTTGCGACTGGGCTTGTTGTGTCGGGGTCTGGGAATGGACCGGCGTTAACAGCCCAAGAAAGAGCATGCCAATCACGGCGAGAGTTAATTTTCCACGGCATGCGAATTGAAGGATTGATGGCTTCATAGTTTTGCTGGCTTTCTGGATAGAGTTTACTTTATCGCCTGTCCTTTGATAAGAAAGCTAATTCTGACTTGTGCGCTGCGCGACGTTCTCCGGCGATCGGACGCATCGAAACCCGAGATGATTTGTGCCGGTGTTGACTTCACCTTTCCCGCGCGTGCCAACGATGTAGCGTGAGCAATACTGATCGTTGCAGAGGAACGAGCCACCGCGATGCACCCGCTTTTTCTCATTAGGCTCGGAAGGATCAAATGGCGAATCCGGACCTTGGGGATTGTTCGTAACGCCGCCTTTGTCCGCGAGAGTCTTGTAGTAGTCGGGGCGATACCAATCGCTACACCATTCCCAGACATTGCCAGCCATGTCGTACAGACTGTAGCCATTCGGCGGAAACGATTTCACCGGCGCGACGCCGGCGTATCCATCTTCAACCGCGTCTTTCACTGGAAATTTTCCTTGCCACGTGTTCGCCATCCATTTTCCGCCAGGACGAAATTCGTCGCCCCACACGTATGTTTTCCCTGACAAACCGCCGCGTGCAGCAAATTCAAACTCCGCCTCAGTCGGTAAACGTTTGCCCGCCCAATTCGCATAAGCTTCCGCGTCGGGGTAAGCGATCTGAACAACCGGATATTTTTCTTTGCCTTTGATATCGCTCTCTGGTCCGAGCGGATGCCGCCAGCTCGCGCCTTTCACGTAACTCCACCATTGATAATGATCGTTCAGTGCAACTTCATGATCGGGCGGCGCGAACACAACTGAGCCTGCAACGAGATTTTCTGCCGGCGCAGTGGGAAACTCTTCTTTCGTTGGCGCGCGTTCGGCAATTGTGACGTAACCGGTTGCCTTAACAAATTTCTCGAACTGTTCATTCGTCACCGGTGTTGTATCGATCCAGAATCCATCCACTCGAACGCGATGAATCGGTTCCGAGTCACTCGAGGCCATCGGCATTTCATGGTTCCCCTGCCCGTTCACAGCGGCGCCCATCGAAAATTCGCCACCAGGAATCCAGACCATTCCTTCCAGCGCTTTGTCCGGCGGAGAACTCTTATTCAGAATCGTCGGCGCAAATGAAGACGACCCGGACGTTTCCGCGTCAACGGTGGCGACGCAAATACATAAACAAGCAATCAGAATATTACTTTTCAAATTGTAATACTTGGTCAGTTTGTCAGAGAAACCCTACAATTCTTCCCGGTTATCTCACTGGCGTTATGGCTGTACAAGTTTACCCACCGTCGTGCGATAGCAATATTGGACTTTAGGCCTACTTGAGCATGACTCTTTTGGCATTGCGTCCTTTCCGGGAGCGATATCGTTCGAAATAATAAGTGATCGTAAAGCTGATCTGAAACTTCTTGGCACCGCCACTAAGTGACTTTTCCAGCGTCGCACTAAGAACAAGCGGAATGTTCGAGATGCGTTTGGCAATGCCCACGTCTACCGTGTGAATCCAATGGTCGCCGTTTTCAAAATCGACCTTCGCTTTGTACTTCGTACCGACCGACCAATCGTAGGGGAGGATGACGGTGCTTGGCAGAGACAACTCAAGATAGCTCTGTGACGCGACATTATTTTCTTCGGCGACGGACTGGCTGTATTCGACGCTCGGAGCCAGCGTGAGCCATTTCGTGACATCGTGCCCGACAGCCCAAAGGGAGTGCAGGCGCCATACACCCTCACCAAGCGCGGAATTGGAAGCAGTATCAGCATGCAACTCAATTCCACCGCCCATTCGCCACCCTCTGTTGAGGCGAAAAGCGGTGCCTGCCCCAACCTCGATATCGCCGAGGCCACCTATGTCGGCATGGTCCGATCCTTCGGTCCTTCGCTCATAAGCGACGGGCAATTTGAGCCGAACAGCCCAGTCTTGCCGTTCGCTCACTGGCCATCCCCATAATCCTGTCGCCGTCCACGTAGCCTTTTCCGTACCGTGTTTGAATTGATCCCATTCTGTGTCCAATGAAATGTAGGACCCGATGATAGTCCGATCATTTAATTGTTTCAGTTGCTCCTCCGCGGCTGCAGCGTCAGAATCCGTGGCTACCTCCGCCGCGGGCAACACGCCTGCCGCGATTAAGCTAAGGCTAGGAAACAGGCACCGCCCCAGAGAATTCAACGAAGTCGGAAAGCACACGCGCACAGGTTGCAATGGGCATCCAATTTAAGATTGTTCTAAGTTACAAGCTAATGATGACAATGTAGCGATAGCTGGTTTTAGGACGCGTCACTTCCCGAGACCGTTCAGAACGTTTATCATTGGCTCACTGGGAATTCGAATCACGCCTGCAAATGGATGGTCCAACTCCAGGACTAGAAAAACAGCACACGCGACTGAGAAAGCCCCGGCAATCAAAGCGAGAGTGTTGCTGGCCTTGGCCGGTGCGAGCAGGCTAAAGCCAAAGAAGATGACTACGAGCCACAAGACCAGGGCTATCAGCAATGGCTTCGCAACTGACGAAATCGCCTGGGCTTGCACCAAAGCGCGAATCTCGGCGAGTTGTATCATCAGAGTCGCCGCCTGCGTCTTAAGAGCGCGTTGCGCTTCATCATGCGGTTCAAGATGACTCACCGTCAGGTAAATGGCATCCCCCATCTGCTGGTTGGGATCGAGCCGGACTGGCCCGCTTCGCTCCGCCGGCCAGGTCCGCCGGACTCCGTCGGCGATAGCATCCCGAAGGGCATGGCGCGCGTCCATTGCCTCCGGCCCGTAAAGCTTTAGCACTCGATCAAGCAAAGCGACCTTGGCGGCCATCTGCATCACCTGGCTTCGCGCGGTGTCAAAGGAACCCTTAGCCGAACTGATAAGCAGCCCCAAGAGTATGGCGGTCATTGTAGCGACAAGCCCCAGCGCCAATTTCATGGCGTCTTTAGACTCAGCGCTGAGTTGCTCCTCGGGAAGAACTCGAGCCAGGCGTCCCCCTAGAAACGTCACGCCAACGAGAATCACGAACAAAATGACGGAAACAAGAGTTATGATCATGAGTTGGCTACCTTGGATATATTGTATAGTCGATATGCGTTAGGGAATATTGGACTTTAAGCGTATTACACGGCGAGATCCATTCGATAGCTCGATCATGCCGAAGCGGAAATCCATTCATTGTGCGACTTCCGGTTGCGCTACGCCAGGTAGCCCAACTCGGATCAGCTTTGAGAAATCAGGAGAATCGTTTGCGGCGCGGGCGCGGGTGTCGATCAGACTTCGGGCTTTGAGTTCGGCGAACGGAAGACCGCCGGTCATCAAGCCTCCATCTCGATACAACAACTCGTCGCCTTTGCCGTTGAGCAAGATGCGCCAATCCCACGGTATCCTTTCTTTGCTGGGATGCTGGCTGCGGATGCTCGTAGTGCAATTGGTCGTGATGGCATTATACCAGCGCGGTTTGGTCCGCAGCGCATTGAGCGAGCGCACGTACTCCAGGAACCGCTCGCGCACCCGAGCTGGCGGAGCCGTCAGGCGGTAAAAGTATATGTCCTCATTGCGATAATTCGTGCGCAACCGAATCACATCACGCTCGTCAGAGACCAGGTAGATGAGTGCATACTGCCGGTAAAGGCCGCCGATAGTGGAATAACTCTGGCCTACGGTCTTGCGCGTCTCAATTGAGAAGCAGAGTGGCGGCGTGTCAGCGAATTGGAAACTGACGATAGGATGCGCAATCCACGGCGAACCCCAATAGTCAATTGCGAGATCGATGCCGGTGATTTGCGACAGCCGCACAGTGCGCATCTCCCAGTGCGGCGTGTAGTCTGTCGCGGTGTGATAGTCACAGTTGCGCACGTTATGAAAAGTGAATTCATCGCCATTAATGTCTGCCCACGCCAACTGCGCCACATCGGGTTGCCAATTCCCATTGTTGCTAGGCCTGAGTGTTAACCACCAGCCAAGCACGCCACCGAAAAGCAATGTAATAACGGCTACTTTGCGCCAGAAGTGTCTGACGAATACGAGCGTGATCGCAACCGCTATCGCCAGCAGTCCAGCTACAACCTTGTTTGCATTGCCGAATGGAGCGTCATACCACACGGCGCCAAACGCCCAAACGGCAGCAATGACGAGTATAAGGAGGACAAGCGACTCACCGATCCACCGCACGATCCGCACGAGATCCTTCGTTACGCGCATAATGACTCAAGCGTGCAGTTGATCACGCGCAGCACGATTCACGAGCGTAGATAACACAAAACAACGCCGTGAGGCGTGCTCCTGCAGCATCGAGCCACAATCTGCCCGGCTAGTCGACATCGAGACTGTTCCTTGGAAAACAAAATCGTCTGCTATTACGGATGACCGGTCATTTTTTATCGAGCACGCCGGTGACCAGATCAATATTGCGGCTCTTCAGTTCCTGCGTACCACGGTCAGAGACTTTCCCGTCCACCCACACTGCTAGCCCTTTAATATCTTCCTGGCCCTGGGTGAGCGCAGCGAATTCCGCTACACGTCCCGCTGCATGCTCGCTCCAGATGGCATAATCGCAGGACAACGGAAACACGAGCGTTCCTTTGGCGTCGAGAGCGCACACCGCTTTACTCTCGATGCGGATGGAACGGACCTTGGCTTTTTCCGTGTGGTAACGCGCGAGCACTTGGGCCAAGCGTTCGAAATAGATCGCATCCTCCTCGGTCAATGCGTTGCAGGCGTTGGTGAGGAATGCCGTCGGATCGACACCAATGGTTGAGAGAGCGTCGATCATGATAGTCTCGTTCCAGGGCGAGTACCACGGATGCATGAGAATCGCATCGGCATTCTCGCGACTGACGTTGAGTGCGAAAAGTTTCTTCCGGTTAATGATGCGAAGATCGTCTGGCGTTGAATTCACCAGTGTCTGCTGGAGCGTCTGGTTTATGTTCAGTCCCGTCAGTACATCGCCCGCTGGACCACCGACCGCAGCTGTGGCCGCATTCACGACTAAGCCACCCATCGCTATTGCGCGCGCATTATTGGTCAGCTGTGTTTGAAGTTCCTGGTTATAGCTATAAGGACTGACACCGAGTTTTACGGCAAGAGCGACCTTTGCTTTACTAACGCCAACTGCGTTTTGTCGCGCGTTGCCCTCGCCTTGTGTCCTTCCGCCTTTCAGGCTTTCACCAATGCGACCAAAGAACCGCGACGCGCCGAGGGGAATGTTTTGTATCGTGCCAAGCGGGTTCGCGACGATACCGACTACGCTTTCGATCTTCTGCTTGCCGGCGTTCGCCATCGCCTGCGCGAACTCGTCTGTCTTGCTCATCTCGCGTAATTTAGCGATCGCGTAAATTTCACGAATCCGCGTGCGCAGCGCGATACCAGTTGTCACTGCCCACGCATCATTTCCTGAGTAAAGGAAATAGGTGTTGTTCATCCCGTCATTTTCAGCGAAGTCACCGACCGAATGAAGCGGTCCGGATATTAAGTCAGACGGGATGAACATTTTTGTTGGAACGCGGCCGGGGATCTCAAAGGCCTTAGCGGCTGGAGGCGTGGCAAACTGGGCCTGGGCAAGCGCGGTAGTCGCGGCAAATGTGAGAGCGACAAGGATGAATTTTGATTTCATCAGTTTTGAGCTTGGAATTGGCGACAGCAGATTCGCAGGCTCACTGGGAAGCTTGAGCAATCGTCGTTGCCGGTTGTGAGCTGCCGCTGCTTCTGAGGTGTAAACGCAGAATCCGATCAAGCTCGGCAATGGTTTGGGGTAGTTGACACGATCCGTGAGGCCCGGGAACAATCTTCTCGGATTGTGCGCCATCGAGATGAGAGCTCCAGTAAGCTACGACGCCATCGCTACAGTTCGGACAACCGCCCTTTCCGCGATCGCCGATGATCGAGTGATACGGAACGCTGATCCGCGCTTCATTGATTACCGGCAACGCTGGGCTTGAGGGTTTTAGTCCCGTGATGCTGTTCGGGAGACGTTTCGAACTTCCCGTTATTTGCACAAGGTCGGCACTCGTCAGCGAGTCCATCATGGTTGTGGCAAGCCTGGCTGGCAGGGTAATCAGGCTGATCCCAATTTTTCCGATTCCATTGCTGGCCAGATCGCTCCCGCGATGCGGAGTACAAATAAAGACAACACGCTTGATTCGGGGATTCGCGTGAAAGGTTGTCGCGCGAACAATTAAACTGTTCCCGGAATTTTCCTTGA
>WNEO01000572.1_pt1 | contig 9695 bp, 8 predicted proteins | sample 5399941 | NCBI WGS metagenome assembly WNEO01 (sample SAMN13153328, study PRJNA577476) | soil metagenome | isolation source: 20 cm grassland meadow soil 2 days after 3rd rain plot 2 | place: USA:California | collected 2015-11-11
CCTTGAGGGTGACCCATTTTCTCCCGGCGTACAGCCGATATCCGCCACCGTCTTCGACAATCTTTAGGGGCACAGGATGAGCCAGCCTGTCCTCAAGCTTTGCGCTCACGCTGAGCACATCATTGGCGCCAACGTCCATGACAAGAAATTTGTTAGCTTTTGAGAAGCCGAACCCATATTGTCCTGGTGCAAGCTCTGTTCCCTCGACATTCAATTTTACTTCTGTAATGAGGAATCCCTGATACTTGGCCTGAACATCAGCGGCATAGCCGGATGTATCCACAAGCCCCGCTAACACCAGCTTGCCATCGGAACTGCTGAATCCCACAGAATTGCGAAGCTGGACTGAGGCTGATTGCCCTCGAAAGAAGTAAGCTGTCGGGACAATGCGCTTCAGATCTTCTGCGCTGAGCACGCCCGCTTTGGGCGCTTGGGCCATCGTAACGGACGTGAGAAGAGCAAGTAGAAAACTTCCGAAGCACACAGCAAGTCGCGCAGTCATCGATAAATCCCCTCCTAAATTCTTGTGGCTACTACTTAGCTTCACCCGCCCATCTGAGAACTGAGAACTAGGAACTGAGAACTGGTTTTTAAAAACCACGGCTACCCTGCGGTTACCAGTTCAGACTGACGTTCACTCGCAACGAAATACTGAGCGGCCTGCGAAACAAAATCAGTTCTCAGTTTCTAGTTCCCAGTTCTCAGTCAACTACCGGATATCGCCATTACGGCTCAGCGGCAAAACTCAGCTTACCGAACGCGCTGGGCACATGAAAATTCGGCGTGGGCGTACGAGTCGGCTGCCATGCCATGTAGAAGCGCGGCTCTTTCGATCCCTCAATGCGATAAAAATTCGCCCGCCAAACCGCCGCGGGATGAAAATGCGCCGTGAGCGCTTTCATCGGAATTGCCAACTCTGTGGCCCAGCTATGCGATTCTTCGTTCAGCACGACCGAACGCTGCATGCCGCTTGTCAAGTCTGAGATGCCGCCTGGGAAAACGTCGAGATCAATCCACATGCCATTCGGACTGACCTCGAACTCTTTATAATAGCGCTCGCGCGAAGGATCGGGCTGCAAGAATGCCTCAGCCACGTCGCGATCCCAAAGATGATCGCGCCGGCCGGTCGCCTCAGCATCTTCGAAGACGTAAAGCTCCCGGTACCGGCACTCGTATCGCAGATACAGTGTGTCGCGCGACCACAGAGCGCGCACATGCGTCTCTCGCTCAGGGTCGGGATTTTTTCCCTGCCAATCAGAGCAGAATGAAACCGGTCTGGCAGTTTGCCACTCTGCCGCGGGATGCGCCGCATCAAGCTTGATTGCATGAGGGGCGTAGGGAGCGACTATTTCGGCGTCAGGGGCCGCACACGATATGGCCTGCCCGGTTTCACTCAGCATCAGATGTACCCCCAAAAGCAATGGGACGATAAGAAGCCGCCGAAGCACCGCACCAGCATAGCGCAGAAAATCAATTTGACAGCAATATCTGGATAGCTCAAGCAGGCAAGCCCGCATATCTTGGGATTCATGACAAGCAATGCGATACTCAATCTGACGGAAGTACCCGACATGAGCCACGCGAGCGAGATTCGGCAATGGGAAGCGGTCATGAGCCGCGACCCCAACCAGGATGGCCGTTTTGTTTTCGCGGTGTCTTCAACCGGCGTATACTGCCGGCCCTCATGCCCGTCGCGGCGTCCGCGGCGCGAGAACGTTACTTTTTTCCGCAAGCCCGATGAGGCCGAGAGAGCCGGCTATCGTGCCTGTTTACGCTGCCGCCCCCGGGCTATCAGCGGAAACGCGCAGATGGAAATGGTGAAGGCTGTCTGCCGCTACATCGAGCAGCATCTCGATGAGCCGGTCACCCTGGCTCGGTTGGGTGAGGCCTTCCGCCAGAGCCCCTTCCATTTGCAGCGCACGTTCAAAGCGGTCTTGGGAATTTCGCCCCGCGCCTATGCCGATTCCTGCCGCATGAATCAGCTCAAGCGCAACCTGCAGGCCGGTCATTCCGTAACCCGGGCGCTCTATGACGCGGGCTACAGTTCAAGCAGCCGTTTGTACGAGCGCACCGCGTCACAGCTTGGCATGACTCCGGATAAGTACCGCCGGGGGGCCATCGCCGCTCCAATTCGCTACACCTTCACTGATTCTCCGCTTGGGCGCATGCTCGTGGCAGCAACGGAAAAGGGAATCTGCGCGATCCAATTCGCGGTTTCTGATGAGGAACTGGATCAGGGGTTGAAGCATGAGTTCCCGTTTGCAATTCGCCGCCGGGATGACTCAGGCATGCGTGAGTGGAAAGAAGATCTGCTGCGCCACATGCGCGGCCAGAAACTAAACGCCAGCCTTCCGCTTGATATTCAGGCGACCGCCTTTCAGCGGCGAGTGTGGACGTATCTTCAGTCGATTCCGTTTGGCTCGACCAAGTCCTATAGCCAGGTGGCGAAGGCCATCGGACAGCCCACAGCAACACGAGCCGTCGCTCGGGCTTGCGCTACGAACCAGGTGGCTGTGGCAATTCCTTGTCATCGGGTAGTTCGCGAGGATGGCGGGATGGGCGGATATCGCTGGGGAATCGATCGCAAAAAAGCATTGCTCGAAATGGAACGAGCCTGATGTACCGATGGAGGGCGGGCGTCCTCGCCCGTCCCCCTACTTCTCCATGTATGTCTGTGGTTAAATTTCCTAGTGAAGATCACGATAGCCTGGATCGGTAAAACCAAAGAGCCCGCCATCCAGACCCTCACCGACGAGTACCTGAAACGATTGGGCCGCTATGCCAACGTCGAGGGCGTGGCATTGAAAGATGAGACCGCGTTGCTGAAGTTCTGCGGGCGTGGAGCTCGCCCGCACATGCTGGTGCTGCTGGATGGCAAAGGGAAGCAGCTTTCTTCAGAGGAGCTCGCGGGATGGTTGCATGATCACCAAGTGCGCAACGCCCTGCCATTGCTGTTCGCGATCGGCCCAGCGGATGGTTTCAGCGACGAAGCCCGGCATGCCTCAAAATTCGTCTTGTCATTAGGAAAGATGACACTGGCACATGAATTAGCTCGAGTGGTGCTGCTGGAACAGCTTTACCGTGCCTTCACCATTCTGAAAGGTCATCCTTACCATCTTGGGCACTGAGAACCAGTGGTGGACTGTTAGCTCGACGGTGTGGTTCTTATCAAATCCCAAGCGGAGGGTTGCAGCCTAGATCGCCTCAAGCCCCGGAACATCGACTGCGATGGGTATCGTGATCTGTAACGATGTACCGCAGCCGTTGCTCTCGATCTTCAATTCCCCGCACAATTCCCGGATGCGCTCGCGCATACCGCTGAGCCCCACGCCCATACCTGTTCCGAGTTCGTTAAAGCGGCACAGCCGCTCCTGCGGGATGCCGCAACCGTTATCTTTGATTTCCCCAATCACCTGCTCGGCATCGTGAAGAATTTGAATGTGCACGGCGGAGGCGTGGGAATGACGATGCACATTGGTCAGAGCTTCCTGCAACGCGCGGAAGAGCGCGATTTCAATCGTATCCGGTAATCGCTCCAAATCATCCGGCGCCTCCAGAGTCACAGCGATGCCGCTGCGCTGGCCAAAGCCCTCGACGTACCAGCGTGCCGCTGAGGCAAGGCCGGCTTCTTCCATCATGGGAGGATGAAGCAGGTAGGAAAGAGTCCGCACTTCGATGATGCATTGCTCCATTAAGTCTTCCGACTGCGACCACAATTTCTGATTAGCGGGCGCCTGCCGGAGCATTTCGATATTAAGTTTCAGAGCCGCCAGATACTGGCCAAAGCTGTCGTGCAGCTCGCGGGCGATACGGCGGCGCTCCAGGTCCTGCAGGCTAAGCACGTGCGCCGAGAGGCGGCGCAGCGCCGAGGTACGCTGCTCCACAAGAATCTCAAGTTCCTCCTTTGCTGAACGGAGCTGCGCTTCGCTCTCCCGAAGCGCCTGTTCGACTCGTTTCTGTTCGGTCACGTCGCGCACGAAGCTGCGCGTGTAAACAAGCTTTCCGCGCTCCCAGACGGGGTTGGGGCGGATTAGCACATCGCGAAGGGAGCCGTCTCTGCACTTGAGCTGGGCAGGAAAATCGTAAATCTCCTCACCGCGCATTAGCTTCTGCCAGAAACGGTCGAAGACATTCCTGTCCAAATAAAAATCCGCGAGATTGTGGTTGACGTATTCTTCGGCGGAATATCCCAGCAGCTTCAACACAGCCTTATTCGCCCAGAGAATCTTCTGATTAGCGCCGACCTGTTCCACGCCTTCCAAAGCGTTCTCAAGAAAATCTGCCAACTCCGCCTCACGGCGCTGAAGTGATCTCTGGATTAACTTGCGCTCGGCTCTTTCGGTTTCAAGCGCCTGCGCCTTCTGCTGGAGATAAGTAATATTGCGCAGGCGATCGGCCTCACTTGCCAGGGAGGTATAACTCTCACCGGGAATCACGCCGGAATGCTGTTCGCAAATCGCGCGAAAGGCCGCACTGTGCTCTTCGCGATGAAAGTCAGCCATCGGATATGCGCAGCGAAGAGAAAAAGCATGCGTTTGAGCTAAGTCGTTCCAGAGTTCCTCAAGGCGAATGGCAGCATCGCGCTTCCCTGCGGCCCACAACAGGGCGACCATCTCGCCAAAGACCGTAGCCCGAGCGCGATCCCCAGCAGCCGCTTTGGCCTGTTCTAACACGCCACCGATCACTGCGCGGAAACGCACCACATCCGGTATGCCATCGAGCATGAACAGGGAGAGAGTCTCAGCCGCATCCAGTGCGAAATAACGGCCTTAAGCTCGCTGCTGGTAACATCGAGGCCGCGGTCCTTCAGTTTTCGGGCAATGCCTTCGCGATGAGTTTTTGTGACCAGCACGATAGCGGCGTCACCGGCAGCTAGAGATACGCCGAGGAAACGGCTGATTGCATCCACCAGGAATTCGTCTTCGCTATAAAACTGGACGACATGTCCGTGATAATCGTGATCGTGCCACTGGGGGGGAGGCGCAAACGAAATGGCGGACTGTGGCGTCTCGATCGTACTCATCTGGGCCCCGGAGTCTCGCCTGGCCCTGAATGCTTCGCCCTTGGATCAGAGCCTCACATCACAGCGCGCGTCTTGGAAAGCGGCGTTTGAGGCTCAGAGCGTAGCTTCTGTCAGAGTCCAAGCTTGCGGCTAACGTAGATTCTCGCAAGGCCTTGTGGGTTGGAGAATACAGTGATCTCTGTAGGGGTGGGCTAGAAAAGGCAGTTCTTTAAACGCGCGTCTGCGCTAGGGTGGTGAACCGTGTGACGAATGCTGCCCAAGACCAGAAAAAAATGGGGAGGTTTTCACCTCCCCTGTTCGGAGTGCCTTCTACCGTAAAAAACTATTGCTGCTGTTCATCGAGCTCTACACGATCTCCAAGGTGTACATCTTCAAGCGCGAACACGATCATGCCGGTGGCGGTTGTTGGGGTCGTACCGATTACCACGATTTCGCCGACCGCCCGTCGAGGATAATCCGAAACGTGGATAGTCGGTCCCTTCCCGCTCTGGGTGAACATGTGCGGCTCGATGTTCGGCTCACGCCTCTGGGTATCTTCCACCGTTGAAGCTTTGAAGGAAAGGGAATCGACCGGATCGTTCAGGTCCGCAGTGTAGGAGCGCACGGCGCGGAAGTAGTCGCCCACCTTGATTCCCTGGTTCGCACCCACGTTAATGTAAACCTTTTTGCCTGTTCCTAACTCCGAGTCAAAGTCTTTGCCCAGCACGATGCGGCCGTTGACTTTCCCGTTCGGCGGAGAAAAGCGATCGAAACGCAAAGGAGGATGGAACACGACTGGCTGCTTCTCAGCATAAGGTATAGCAATGTCACCGGGATCCACCGGCTCGCAACTGAACTCGATGTGGCCGACCGCCGACTTGCTTCGAGTGTCGACGATTCGCACCCGTGCCAGCTCGGCGTATGGCTGCCCCATGGCAGCGAGCATGGAGTGTTGGCCGGCAAATATCTCGTAACGGTTCGCGTCTCGAAGCTCACGAACAATCGTGTATTGCTGGCCGGCCTGATAGCCGTGTCCTGCCAAATAAATCAGATCGTTGTTGACGAATTTAGTAGTATTTGGGCTTTCGAGACCGCCGAGCACGAAATTGGAGTTAGGAAGAACCTGTTTGTTGACGAAGCCGGCGCAGTACAAGTCGGAACTGGTGGGAGTCTGCACCCGCTCAACTGGAAAGCTAACCGAAGTCGGTACCGTTCCCTCGGGCGTAGATTGATTGGCCGGGTTGGGGTCTGCTTGCTGGGCAGCCGCGGCAGCCGTCATGCACAGCAGGAGCAAAAGTCCTGTTTTCTTCATTTTACCTCCGGGAGCACGCCGCAATCGCAGGCTTTCTCCCTATTAAGGCTGGAAAATAAAGGCTTTCATCCGGAAGGTAACAACGGAGATGGGATGGGTCAAGGTTACGCTGGTGTTATTGTTGGCTACGCTAAAAAGTTTGTGGATAGGACAATTATTGTAATCCGTTGTTGCATCTGCAATTACGCGCCTGTAATATCGCGCCGACCTACTCAACGCGATGACAGGAACCCCAAGCTTTATTTCGCGCCTTATTCCACTGCGGCTGCCCCGGGTTTGCGTGCCTGTAACCGGGTCCGATGCAACTGACCTAGTGGACAAAGCGGAAGCCCTCGTTCGGGATAACACCTTTCTGGAGTTTAGGTTAGATTACCTTTCTCACCCTGCGCAAGCGCTTCCCAAGATCAAACGTTTTACCGAATACCATCCCCAGGTAGTTGTGATCGCGACCTGCCGGCGCCAGGCTAGCGGCGGCAAGTTTCGCGGGTCGCTCGCCTCCCAATTGGAGGTCCTTAGTAAGGCCGCCTCGGCAGGATGCCAGTTGCTTGACCTCGAGCTGCAAAGCGCCTCGAAATGCAAGCCGGAACAACTGCAGCGCCTTCGGAGCAAAGCGGCGTTAATTATTTCTTTTCACGACTTTCGCGCTACCAAGAACCTGGAAAAGACGCTCCATAAAATGGCTGCTTACCCTGCCGACTTCTACAAAATCGTAGGCACCGCGACCACGCTCTACGACAACGTAACAATGATGAAGTTCCTGGAAAAGCAAAGTGACAAATATTCGCTGATCGGGCTGTGCATGGGGGAACAGGGAATCATAAGCCGAGTGCTCGGAGTACGCGCGGGTAGCGTGTTCACGTTCGGAGCCATCAGCCCGGATGAAAAGACTGCTTCCGGCCAGGTCACTGCTCAGGATTTGCGCAGCACGTATCGAATCGAACAGGTGGATGCTGCAACCCGGGTGTACGGCGTCGCCGGCGATCCGGTTTCCCACTCGCTTTCTCCCGTGATCATGAACGCCGCGCTGCGGCGCGAAAATGTGAACGGAGTGTTTCTCGCCCTCCACGCCAAAACATTGAAGGACCTGCTGGCCTGCGTGAAAGACATTCCGATTCACGGTCTCTCTATCACCATGCCGCACAAAGAGACGATCATAAAATTTCTTGACAACACTGACTCGCACACCACCAAGATTGGCGCGTGCAATACCGTAGTGCGGGCGCAAGATGGAAAACTCTACGGGTTCAATACCGATAGCGCGGGCGTAGTGCGCCCGCTAGAGCAGCGCATCACGCTGGATAAATCAAAGATTCTCGTCTTAGGCGCGGGCGGGGCGGCGCGGGCGGCGGTCTACGGTCTGAAGGAGCGCGGGGCGGAGGTTTACATTTTGAATCGCAGCGCCGGCCCGGCGCAGAAATTGGCGAGGTCGGCACGCGCGCGTCTCCTCAAGCGCGCCGCCCTTAAAAAACAGACCTTCGATGTCATTATCAACGCCACACCCGTTGGCATGGGAAACACCCGCGAGTCTCCTTTGAATGAAGACGAAATACAGGCACGTTACGTGTTTGACATGATTTATGATCCGCCCGAGACTCGCCTAATCAGGCTGGCCAAAGCGCGCGGTGCGCAGGTGATTCCCGGGATCGAGATGTTCGTCCACCAAGCTGCCCGCCAGTTTGAAATCTGGACCGGCAAACCCGCCCCCTGGGATGACATGCTTCGCGTGGTCACGCTGGCGCTTCAGGAGCGCACGGCCAGGAATGTGGCAAAAGAGCAGAAGAAGAAATAGAGATCGAAGCTGTACGTTAAAAGAGGGATCATCTTCCCTTTTTGGCCCGGTCTTTTACAGGAATTACGAATTTCAGGCCCGACCAAACATCGCTGACGGCGCAGACCTTCACGTCCACCAGCCCGACATCGAGTCCAATCTGGCGCAGATCGTTCTCATTAAGATCGCTTGCCACTCCCGAACTTTTCTTCGGCCAACCCACCCACAGCATTCCCGACGGTGCGAGTTGTTTTGCAAATTGTGAAAACTGCTTTTTCAATTCAGCTTTGTCTTTCGTGAATATCATGGCTAAGTCGAGCCGGCCATCTTTCGTCAGTTCGCAGGAGCTGAGTGCATCGTCCAGCTCGGCTTTGACTTCCGCCGGAAGGTTGAGAAAGGCGGCGCGATAGTTCGGTTTGATCCCAAGCTTCTTCGGAAGCGGAGTACCGGAATAACCAGCCATGCTATTGTGCGGGTGCGTAGTAACCGCGACGGCTGCGAACCCGCAGGCCTTTGTGATTTTGCGCCAGGATTTCGATCGTGTGGTAGCGCCCGTCGGTGTGGAAGTCAGCGGGCTTGTAGGAAAGAGCATACTGGCTGCGAAGCTCATCTTGAATTTCGATGAAGGCGTTCGCCACGTCCGTGATCTGGAACGGAAAGAACGCGCGTCCGCCGGTAGCGTCGGCGATCCGCTCCAAGACTTTGTCGCCGCGAGCGCGCGCGCCGGTTATGTTGGTGCTAATGGTATAAACAATGACCTCAGCCCGTTGCGCCATGTCAATTGATTCTTCACGCGTCACGTGGCTCTGATTGTCATCGCCGTCACTGAGCAGAATAATAGCGCGCCGCGTCGGCCCGCCGCGCTGCGCTTTCAGCAGCTTGTCCCGGCAGGCGAAATATAAGGCATCGTACATCGCCGTGCCCCCGCCGGGCTTGAGGGCGCGCACGCCGCGGGAAAGCGCTTCCGTGTTGTCGGTGAAGTCCTGGGTGACTTCGGGAGTGACATCGAAACCGACCACGAATGCCCGATCGTATCTGGGCCGCACAGTCTGGTTCAGAAATTCGATGGCCGATTCTTGCTCAAATTTGAAGCGGTCACGCACCGAGTTGCTGGCGTCGACCAGAAGCCCCACCTGCAGCGGCAGATCGGTTTCATTGTGGAAGCTGCGGATCTCTGCCGCCGGCTTGCTATCATCAACCACATTGAAGTCGCTCTTCTTCAAATTCTTTACGTAGCGGCCGTGCTTGTCCGTGACCGTGAAAATCACGTTGACTTCATTAACCGGAACGCGAATCGTTGTAGCGGCATCTTCATCCGCGGTTGGTGCGGGCGACGTTCGCGAAGCCGCGCTGACATCCGCCGGTTTGGGCGCGACATTTGATTGCTCTTGCTGGGTAGAGTTGTCAGTCTTCGCTGTGTCGGCCGCTGGCGGACTCTGCGGCTTCCTTTGCTCCCGCGTCGCCGAGGGGGCGGCGGGCAAATTATCCTGGGCCAGACCGGGTGCTAAGCCGATGCTGGCGATGAGAAGAATGGAACTACAGACCCTCATTTTGCTTCATTATAGCCTCACCCGCGCCCTTCGTAATGCCTGCTCTCGAAATCCCGGTGCTAT
>WNEO01002337.1_pt1 | contig 9694 bp, 8 predicted proteins | sample 5399941 | NCBI WGS metagenome assembly WNEO01 (sample SAMN13153328, study PRJNA577476) | soil metagenome | isolation source: 20 cm grassland meadow soil 2 days after 3rd rain plot 2 | place: USA:California | collected 2015-11-11
GACTGCCGCCAATCTCTACGGGGACCTTGCCCACCGGTATCCGAACGCGTCACGCGCCGGCGACGCCCTCTACTGGGCGGCCTTCGCGCTCTACAAGAACGACGATCTAGTACGCGCGCGCAGCTTGTTGTTCACCCAGCAAGAGCGATACGCCAAAGCGGCGACGCTGCGCGACGGCTACGCGCTGCTTGCGCGAGTCCAGGTTGCCCTAGCGAAGCAGGGAGACCGTGAGGCTGCCGAGTGGATCAACAAGCATGCGCAACCAGCGGACACCGGGCGTGCCCGGGGGGGGAGCTGCCCGGGCGAGGACGATGACGACGACATGCGCATCGCGGCGCTCAACGGCCTTCTGCAGATGGACGCGACCAATGCTCTCCCGATCCTCAAGAAGGTCTTGTCGCACCGCGACGGATGCTCGGCTGGCCTGCGACGCAAGGCGGTCTTCGTCGTCTCGCAGAAGCGCGGTGGTGAAACGGAAGACATCCTGCTGGACGTCGCCCGCAACGACCCCGATTCCGAGGTGCGCCAGCAGGCGGTGTTCTGGCTGTCGCAAGTAGGGAGCGACCGTGCCGTGACCGCCCTCGACTCGATCCTGCGCGGCTCCACGGATCCCGAGCTTCAGGACAAGGCGATCTTTGCGCTGTCGCAAATCCACAACGCCCGCGCCGCCCAAATCCTGCGCGACTATGCCACCAACGAGCGCGCCTCCGATGAGGCACGCGAAAAGGCGATTTTCTGGCTGGGCCAGCAGCGTTCCCCGGAGAACGCCGCCTTCCTGCGAGGCCTGTACGCGAAAGTCACCGGCGAAGACTTAAAGGAGAAGGTGATCTTCTCGCTCTCCCAGATGGGCGGCGCGGACAACGGGCGCTGGCTGATGGACATCGCGCTCAATGAGCGGGAGCCGGTGGAGATGCGGAAGAAGGCGCTCTTCTGGGCCGGCCAGACCGGTGGGAACCTGGAGCAGTTGGTCGGGCTGTACGATCGGATGCAGGACCAGGAGATGAAAGAGCAGCTGATCTTCGTGTACTCGCAGCGCCACGAGGCGGCCGCGCTCGATCAGCTGATCCGCATCGCCAAGACGGAGCAGGACAAGGAGCTCCGCAAGAAGGCGATCTTCTGGCTCGGCCAGTCGCACGACCCCCGGGCCGCACAGGTCTTGCTGGAGATCATCAACCCGTGAGGGGCCGGCTGGTGCTCGTGTGGGCGCTCGTGGCGGGGCCCGCGGCCGCCCAGCGCCTCGCCGCCCGAGTGGCCGCCGCACCCGACGGCACGGTCCGGCTGAGCTTCGCCGCCCGTCCCGGCGTATGCGGCGACGGACACAGCGTAATCGCCTTCGAGTGCGCCGACGGGAAGTGCGGGCGGGGGAGATGGGGACGTACGATCACCCTCGACCGCGGCTTCGACGACGATGACGTCGAGTACGATTGCGAGCCGGGGCCGGTGCGCATAGCGCTCAGAGTCCGGACCGGCCGCGTGCAATCGCTCCGCACCTACGTGGGAGGGCGCTGGGTCGTCCCGCCTCGAGACGCCGCCGTCACCGATCTCGGCACCGCGTCGGCGCGCGACGCCGTAGACTTCCTGCTCGACCTCGCCACCCGCGAAGACACGCGCGCGGCGGAAGAGGCGATACTCCCCGTGACCCTCGCGGACTCGGTTACGGTCTGGCCGATGCTCCTGAGGCTCGCCCGCGATGATCGCGCGCCGCAGCGCACCCGCCGTCAGGCGGTGTTCTGGCTCGGACAGGCCGCCGGCGACGCCGCTACGAAAGACCTGACCGACCTGGTAGACGATGCCGACCTAGACCGTGACGTGAAGGAGCAGGCGGTCTTCGCCTTGTCGCAGCAGCCGCACGACGCCGGCGTCCCCGCCCTCATCCGGCTCGCCCGAACTCACCCGGAGCCGGGCGTGCGGCGCAAGGCGCTGTTCTGGCTCGGCCAGTCCGGCGACCCGCGCGCCCTGGCGCTCTTCGAGGAGCTTTTGACCAAACCCTGACCGGCGCACCTTCCCGGGGTATTTTAACCGCCCCGAGGTCAAGGAGGTCGTCGCCGGTGCTCGTGGTCGCGGCTCGTCAATCTGCTCGACCCCACGCTCGACCTCGCACATTATCTCGGTCACGAGATGTTTCTCGATCCCCCGACCAACGTGCTCTTGGTGAAGTTCAACTATTGGCTGAGCCTTTAGCCCCCTTCCCTCCACCGCCTTCCCTTGTTGTCTTTCCTCCATGCCCTTCTGGACCCTGCGTCGCAAGGTCGTCGCGACGGTGACCCTGATGATCGCGCTCACCTTCGGCTGGGCGGCCGTCGTGGTCGCCGTGGCGCTCGCGGGCGCCCACGATGAGGCGCGCTCCTCCGATGCGATCGCCGTGCTCGGCGCCGCGCAATACAACGGCCGACCCTCGCCCGTGTTCCGCGCACGGCTCGACCACGCGGCCGCCCTGTACCAGCGGGGACTCGCACCCGTGGTCCTCGTGACCGGTGGGGTCGGATCGGGCGACACGGTGAGCGAATCGGAAGTCGGACGCCGCTACCTCCTCAAGGCCGGACTGCCCGAGGGAGCGGTCGTCGGGCTGCCGGCAGCGGCGAGCACGTCGGCCTCGCTCGCCGGAGTCGCCGAGTGGTTCTCGGGGAAGGACGATCGCCGCGTCCTGCTCGTGTCCGACGGCTTTCACATGCTGCGCCTCCGGATCATCGCCACCCGGCTGGGACTCCAGCCGTTCACGTCGCCAGCCCCCAATTCTCCCATCCGATCGAACCCGCGGCGCAACGCCGCCTACTTCCTCGCCGAAGGCTTCAAGGTCCCCGTCACCTGGGTCTTCAACCGCTGAGGGTGCCCATGCAGCTCGAGAGTCGCCGGGTTTACACGGGCCGAGTCGTGCGAGTCGACGTCGACACGGTGCGATTCCCCGACGGCTCCACGGGGGAGTTGGAGATCATCCGCCATCCAGGCGCCGCCGCGATCGTGCCGTGCGCCTCCGACCCACAAGGGGATCCCGATCCCACGATCCTCCTGATCCGTCAGTTCCGGTATGCCGCAGGGGGGCCGCTGTGGGAGATCCCGGCGGGCACGCTCGACCCTGGCGAAGATCCCGAGGCGTGCGCCCGTCGCGAACTGCTCGAAGAGGCGGGGGTCACCGCCGGCCGCCTGCAGCGGCTGACCTCCATCTGGACCACGCCCGGCTTCACTGACGAGGTGATCCACCTCTATCTGGCGAGCGGGCTCACGCCGGGGGAACCGTCGCGCGAGCGCGACGAGTTCATAGAGGTGGTGCCACAGCCCCTGTCGCAGGTCCTGGCCCGCATTCGGGACGGCGAAGTGCGAGACGCAAAGACCATTGTGGCTATCCTTTATATGGCCGGGTTCGTCCTCAAGATGTAGCAACCTGCTGTCCCCCGACGAGGACGGACGTGTCGAGCCGACTCGACGCTGGGCTGGTGAAGCTGTGGCCGCATCGATGCTTACGTGGATGATGCGACGGGTACGGTTCGTGCCGTATCTTATGTAGGAGAGGAAGTGCAGGCTCGAACTGGGAGCGCTCCATGCCAGCAACTCTCAAGCGGAATGGCCAGGTAGTCGTGACGCCGCGCGCCCTCGAGCGCCAGGCGCTGCACGAGTTGGACGATGGCCGGCTGGTGCTTGAGCACCTCTCGGGCGACCACCAAGCCTTCGGCACCCTGGTGGACCGCTACCAGACCCGGCTGCTCAACTTCATCAATCGGACCATTGGAGACCGGGAACGGGCAGAGGACCTCGTGCAGGAGGTCTTTATCCGCGTGTTCCGGCATCTCCACCGCTTCGATCAGACCAAGAAGTTCTCGACCTGGATCTACACCATCGCGTCGAACCTCGCGAAGAACGAGCTTCGGAACCGCAGCCGTAACCCCCTGGTGCTGTTCCAGACGATCAAGAAGCACTGGGAGGCGGACCACCGGCCACTCCAGTTCGAAGATACCACGGCCCGGCCCGACGACCTGTACCGCAAGCGGTTCCTGAAGGAAGCCGTGGACCAGTGCGTGGACCAGCTGCCCACCCACCATCGGGCCGTCTTCGTGCTCCGCGAGCTGGAAGGCAAGAGCTACGCCGAAATCGCCGACATTACGGGCTGCAACCTGGGCACCGTGAAGAGCCGCCTCAATCGGGCCCGGAACAGCTTCGCCCAGCTCATCGGGCCCCTGCTGGAGTAGGCACCCCACAAGCCCTGACCCACCCCCACCCCCCTGCCAGGGGGTGGCTGAGGACATAGGCCGGGAACCCGGTCCTCATCTGACGGTAGTAAACTCTCGCCATGACGTGCGCCGAATTCCTCGAACGCTATACCGATTTTCGTGACGGCCTGATCACCGCGCCAAGAGAGCTGCGCCGTTTTGAACGCCACCTCATGCGCTGCGCCGGTTGCCGACGGTACGACACCGCCGTGCGGCGCGGCGTGCTTGCGTTGCAGGCTGCGGGGACAATCGAGCCCTCACGCGACTTCAGACGGCGGCTCGACGCACGGCTGGAGCGCGAGCGCCGCGCGGCCCGGGAGGTACCGGCGAGTGCAGGCGTAGCGGCGGCGTTGGTCCTCGCGGCGGCACTCGCGATGCTGGCTCTGGAAGGCGTCCGGCGCCCCGAGGTAGCGCGCGCCCCGGTGCTCCCACCCGTCCCATTCCCCAATCCGGTCGTACAAGCCGGTGTGCCGTTCGTCTCGTTCCAGGACCCGCGCGCGAGTGTGTTCGCGGGGCCCCAGGCCGCCGACGGCGCCGCGCTCGTCGAGCCCGCATCCGCGGGGCGGTAGGCTTTCTCTCGACTCGAGCCCACGGTAACTTCCGCCCCGTATGGGGGCTCTCACCTTTGACGCGCTGCTCCGGAGCCTGAAGCAGGGCGCGCCGGATCCCGTCTACTATCTCCATGGTGAGGAAGACGTGCTGAAGGACGAGGCGGTGCGCGTGCTGCTGGAACGCGCGGTGGACCCGGCCGCTCGCGACTTCAACGTCGACCAGCGTACGGCCGCCGACCTCGACCCCGAGGCGTTCAACGCGCTGGTGAACACGCCCCCGATACTCGCCGCCACCCGGGCCGTGGTCCTCAGAGGGATGGAGCAGCTCCGCAAGACCGCCAAGGTGCGCCAGGAGCTGCTGCACTACCTCGATTCACCCAATCCCAGCACGGTGCTCATCCTGGTGCACGGGACCCCTGAGCCACCGGACGCCGAGCTGTTACGCCGGGCGACCGCGGTGGAGGTCGCGGCCCTGCCCCCGGAGCGAGTCGTGCGCTGGATGACCCACCGCGCCAAGCAGTTGGGTTTCACCCTCGCGCCTGAGGCTGAGGAGCTGCTCCTGACCAGCGTTGGAAACGACCTCTCAGGTCTCGCCCGCGAGCTCGAGAAGCTCGCACCGCTCTGCGCCGGGCGGCCGGCCACCCGGGACGAGGTGGCTGCGCTCGTGGGCGTGCGCCGTGGCGAGACGCTCCAGGATTTCGTCGACGCGGCGCTCGAGCGACGCGCAGCGGACGCTGCCCGGCTGGTCGAACCCGTCGTGCTCGAGCAGGCAGGTATGAGCGGCGTCCGCATGCTCAGCGCGCTGGGCACCGCCCTCGTCGGCACGGCGCTCGCCCGGGCGGAGCTCGATCGCGACGCCCGGCGACGCGATCGCCTGGAGGGTGCGTTGCTGTCGCACCTCCGGACCGCGCGACCGTACGGCCTGGGGAGCTGGGAGCAGACGGCGCTCCGCTGGGCCCGCTGGGCGGAGCTCTGGACCAGGCCCGAGCTGCGCAGCGCCCTGCGACTGGCGTTGGACGCCGATCGCGCTCTCAAGTCGAGCACGTTGACCGACGAAGCCGGCATCCTGGAGCAACTGGTGCTGTCGTGGGGCGTGCGGGCGAGGGAGGCGGCGTGACAGGCGGACGGAGACTCGTGCTGGCGGCCGCGCTGCTGACGGCAGGACCCCTGCTTCACCTGTCCGCCCAAACCGACACGGTCCGGGTGACCGCCCTCCGGATCGCCCAGACGCGCCCCGACTCGGCCCGCGCCATGGTTCGCCGGCTGCTCGCGAAGCTGTCCCCACAGGATTCCATCTATCCTGGCGTACTCTTCACCGCGGGCCGCATCGCGCCCGACGCGACGAGCGCCGCGACCAACCTGCAACGCGTCGTGGTCGAGTACGGGCGGTCGGCATGGGCCGACTCCGCGCTCGTGCTGCTCACACAGCTCTACTTCGCTCAGGGCGATCCCGCGGCCACCGTACAAGCGGCAGAGCGGTTGCGCCTCGACTATCCCGACTCTTCGTTGCGGCCTCGGGCGGACTTCTGGGGCGCGCGCGCCTACTTCGACCTCAAGGACGACGCCCACGGCTGCTCGTTGATCCGCGAGGCGCTGGACGGCGCGGGTGCCGACGTGGAGTTCAAGAATCAGGTCACCTTCTACGCCTCGCGCTGTGCCTCTACCACCCCGGCCCCCCCGGTCACCGCGCCCGCTACGGCGGGCGACACTCAGGCGAAGCCCGCGTCTCCGGCCGCGACGTATGCCGTCCAGGTGTTGGCGGTGAAGAGCGCGGCGCAGGTGGACGAGATGCTCACGCGTCTGAAAGTGATGGGCTTCGACGCCCGCGTGGTGCGTGACACGAGCGGCTTGTTCAAGGTGCGGGTCGGGCGGTACGCGTCGCACGACGAAGCGGCGCAGGCCCAGCGGCGCCTCAAGACCCGGCTCGGAGGCCAGCCGTTCGTGGTGGAAGAGCCATGACGCCGCGCGTCGAGGCGGACACCCCGCTGATGCAGCAGTATCGCGAGATCAAGGCACGACACCCCGACACCATCCTGTTCTTCCGGATGGGTGACTTCTACGAGATGTTCGAGGACGACGCGCAGCTCGCCGCTCGCGAACTGGGTCTCACCCTCACGTCGCGGAACAATGGCGGTGCGTCGGAAGTGCCCCTCGCCGGCGTTCCCGTCAAGGCGGCGACGGAGTACCTGCGGCGGCTGATCGGCCTCGGTCACCGCGTGGCGATCTGCGAGCAGGTGGAGGATCCCAAGCTCGCGAAGGGCCTCGTGCGACGTGCGGTCGTGGAGACCGTCACCCCCGGCAGCGTCCTCGCCGACGACTGGCTCGAGCGCGGCAGGAACAATTTCCTGCTGGCAGTCGACGCTCGGAGTGCACCGGCCGGAATTGCGGCGCTCGATCTCACGACCGGCGAGCTCCTGCTCGAGACCGTGGCGTCGGAGGACCTCGCCGCGGTGCTCGCTCGCTACGAAGCCCGGGAACTCGTGCTTCCCGGCGGCACGCCGGCTCCCCTCCCGCTTCCGAGCGCCGTGCGCACCGAGCGCGAGGCGTGGGAATTCGACCCCGAGCTGGGGCGCGAGGATCTGGCTCGCACCTTCCGGATGGCATCCCTCGACGGGCTCGGCGTCGAGCCGGGCGACCGCCCCGCCCTGGGCGCGGTGGGGGCGCTGCTCCGCTACGCGCGGGAGCTCAAACCGGGCGGCCTGCCACACCTGGCCCGCCCCCGCATGCTGCGGCGCGGCGACCTGCTGCCGCTCGACGAGATGACCCGGCGCAACCTCGAGCTGGTGGAGCCGCTCCGCGCCGACCCGCCCGGCCACCCGGGCGCGGCGGGGACGACGCTGCTCGGCGTGCTCGACCGCACCATGACGCCCATGGGCGCCCGGCTGTTGCGCGCATGGCTGCTCGCGCCGCTCGTCGACCCCGCGGCCATCACCGCGCGCCTGGATGCTGTGGAGGTCCTGGTCGGCGACGTACGCGGGCGGGACCGCCTGCGCGAAGCACTCGACGGGGTACGCGACGTCGAGCGCCTGGCGGGTCGTGCCGCGCTCGGGCGCGCGACCCCGCGCGAGCTGGGGGCATTGCGGGATTCCATCCTGCGTCTGCCCGACGTTCGCGCAGCGCTCGACGGCCTGGAAGCGCGGGGGCGGGCATCGTTGCTCGAGGAAGCCGCGGACCGCCTCGATCTCCTCCAGGACCTGGGCGACGAGCTCGCTCGGGCGCTGGTGGAGCGCCCGCCGGCCCAGGCGTCCGACGGCGACGCGATCCGAGCCGGGTACGATCACGAGCTCGACGAGCTCAAGGACGCTCGCGACGGCGGGAAGCAGTACATCGCCGGGCTCCAGGCGCGCGAGCGCGAGCGCACCGGCATCTCCTCGCTCAAGGTCGGGTTCAACAAGGTCTTCGGCTATTACCTCGAGATCACGAACCCGCACCGGGACCGCGTTCCGGCGGATTACGAGCGGCGCCAGACGCTGTCCGGCGCCGAGCGGTTCGTCACGCCCGAGCTGAAAGCGTACGAGGCCAAGGTGCTGGGTGCCGAGGAGGGAATCGCGGCGCGCGAGGCGCAGCTCGTCGACGCATTGCGCATCCGCGTGGCCGAGGCGATCGCTCGGGTGCAGACGACGGCCGGGGTGCTCGCCCGGCTCGACGTCTGGGGCGCCCTCTCCGACGTCGCCCACCGCGAGGGCTATGTGCGGCCCGAGGTCAATCACGGCTTCACCATCATGCTCGAGGGAAGCCGCCATCCGGTCGTGGAGCGCATGATGGCGCGCGAGGCCTTCATCCCGAACGACGTGCTGCTCGACGAGGCCGGGCGCGTGATCCTGCTCACCGGGCCGAACATGGCGGGGAAGTCGACGCTGCTCAGGCAGGTGGGATTGTGCGTCGTGCTCGCTCAGATGGGGGCCTTCGTCCCCGCGCGGCGCGCCGTCGTCGGCGTCGTGGACCGGCTGTTCACGCGGGTAGGGGCGTCGGACAATCTGGTGCGCGGTCAGTCGACGTTCATGGTGGAGATGAGCGAGACCAGCGCCATACTCCACGGCGCGACGGCGCGAAGCCTCGTGCTGCTCGACGAGATCGGACGGGGCACCTCGACATACGACGGCGTGGCGATCGCGTGGGCCGTGACCGAGTTCCTGCACAACACGGTCGGGTGCAAGACGATCTTCGCGACCCATTATCACGAGCTCACGCAACTCACCGAGGAGCTCGCTCACGCGCGCAACTTCAACGTGGCGGTGCGCGAAGCGGGGGACGAAATCGTGTTCCTGCATCGGCTCGAGCCGGGCGGCACCGACCGGTCATACGGCATCCATGTGGGGCGGCTGGCAGGACTTCCCGCGCCGGTCGTGGGACGGGCGTGGCAGGTGCTCGCTCTGCTCGAAGCGGGTCACCATGTGGCGCACCAGGCTCCGCCCGCACCCCCCGACGCGGCCCAGCTCGGCCTGTTCAACCCGTTGGGAAGCCCGCATCCTCTGCTGGAGGAGCTCGATCGACTCGACGTGAACACGCTGTCGCCGCTCGACGCGCTGAATCGGCTTGCGGCGTGGAAGAAGCAGCTCGCGGAGGGACCATGAGAGTCTGCACCGTCGCGTTCGCCAGCCTCCTGAGCGTCGGCGCCGCCGGGTGCCGCCAAGCACCCCCGGCCGAGCAGTCGGGAAGCGGGTCGCCCGGCGTTCCGCCGGACCAGGAGCCGCCGGTGGCCCTGAACGCTGACTCGCCGATCCAGTACCCGCCCCGGCTGTACGACCAGAAGGTCGAGGGCGACGTGATCCTGCGCCTGTTCGTCGATTCCACGGGACGCATGCAACCCGAATCGAGCCGCGTGGCCGAATCGAGCGGCTATCCCGCGCTCGACTCGGCGGCGCTCACGGGCGCGCGCAAGCTGCGCTTCGCGCCCGCCCGGCGCCACGGCCTGTCCATCGCCACGGCATTCCTCCAGCC
>WNEO01000663.1_pt1 | contig 9674 bp, 4 predicted proteins | sample 5399941 | NCBI WGS metagenome assembly WNEO01 (sample SAMN13153328, study PRJNA577476) | soil metagenome | isolation source: 20 cm grassland meadow soil 2 days after 3rd rain plot 2 | place: USA:California | collected 2015-11-11
CCCGGGCCGGCGCCCGGCCGCGGGCTCACGCCCGGCCGCGGGCTCACGCCCGGCCGCGGGCTCACGCCCGGCCCCGGGCTCACGCCCGGCCCCGGGCTCACGCCCGGCCCCGGGCTCACGCCCGGGGCTATGGGGGTCACGCCCGGGGCTATGGGGCTCACGCCCGGGGGCTATGGGGCTCACGCCCGGGGCTATGCAGCTCGACAGATGGAGGAGGCGATGCCCAGAGACAGGAAGGTGCGTGTAGGAGATCGGGCTCCGGATTTCACCCTGCCGGACCAAGCGGGCAAGCCGGTGCGGCTGCGGGATCTGCTCGGCCGCGGGACCGTGGTGCTGTACTTCTATCCGAAGGACGAAACACCCGGGTGCACGCTCGAAGCCCGAGCGTTCCGAGACAGCTACGACCGGTTCACCGCCGCGGGCGCGGAGGTGGTGGGCATCAGCTCGGACTCGGTCGCCTCGCACCGGAGGTTCGCGGCGCGCCACGCGTTGCCGTTCCTCCTGCTCTCCGACCGTGGCGGCACGGTGCGCGAGCTGTACGGCGTCGACAAGACCGCACGTATTCCTCGCAGCTACGCGCTACGCGGCACACCCGGGAGGCGCTGGACGCGCTGCGTGCGCTGGATGAGGATGCGGCCTCTGCCCGTGCCTGAGCCCAGGGGTGGGCCTGCCTGATTGGTGAGCCCCGGGCTCACGCCGCTCCAGCTGCGGTCACAGCACCACCGCGAGCACCTTTTGGTCCGAGCCTGAACCACCACGGCTGTCGACCACCGTCACGCGGATCGTGTAGCTCCCCGGCAGGAGATATGTGTGCGTCGCCGAGATGCTGCTCTCGCTCGACGTGCTCCCACTCGTCGACGAGCCGTCGCCCCAGCTGATCGTGTACGACCAGGGCCCGTCGTTGTCGGGGTCGCTGAACGTGGCCTGCTCGGTGTAGAGCAGCCCGAGCAACACGGTTGCGTCGGACCCGGCGTTCACGGTCGGGGGCAGGTTGGGCTGGCTGACGGTCACACTGTGCGACGTGGAGCCCGTCGCGCCCTGATTGTCGGTCACCTTGAGGGTGACGGTGTAGGTCCCACCAGTCGCGTACGTGTGCGACGGGTTCTGGGACGTCGACGTCGCGCCGTCGCCGAAGGTCCAACTGTAGGCACTGATCGAGCCATCGGGGTCGCTGCTCGAGCTCGTGAAGCTGCAGGTGAGCCCGCTGCAGCTCGCCGTAAACGCGGCACTGGGCGGTTTGTTCGGAGCCGTCACGGTGACCGACTTCGAGGTGGAGCCGGTGGCGGCCTGATTGTCGGTCACTTTGAGGGTGACGGTGTAGGTGCCGCCGGCTCCGTACGTATGCGACGGGTTCTGGGACGTCGACGTCGCGCCGTCGCCGAAGGTCCAGCTGTAGGCGCTGATCGAGCCGTCCGGGTCGCTGCTCGAGCTCGTGAAGCTGCACGTCAGCCCACTGCAGCTCGCCGTGAACGCGGCGGTCGGCGGCTGGTTCGGGGCCGTCACGGTGACGGACTTCGAGGTGGAGGCCGTCGCGCCCTGATTGTCGGTCACCGTGAGGCCGACGGTGTAGGTCCCGCCGGCCGCGTACGTGTGCGACGGGTTCTGGGACGTCGACGTCGCGCCGTCGCCGAAGGTCCAGCTGTAGGCACTGATCGAGCCGTCCGGGTCGCTACTTGTGCTGGTGAAGCTGCAGGTGAGCCCGCTGCAGCTCGACGTGAACGCGGCCGTCGGCGGCTGGTTCGGCTGGGTGACCGTCACGCCGTGCGAGGTGGTGCCCGTCCCGCCCTGATTGTCGGTCACCTTGAGGGTCACGGTGTAGGTCCCCCCGACCGCGTACGTGTGGGCCGGGTTCTGCGCGGTCGAGGTTGCCCCGTCACCGAAGGTCCAGCTGTAAGCACTGATCGAGCCGTCCGGGTCGCTGCTCGAGCTCGTGAAGCTGCACGTCAGCCCGCTGCAGCTCGCCGTGAACGCGGCGGTCGGCGGCTGGTTCGGGGCCGTCACGGTGATGGACTTCGAGGTGGAGGCCGTCGCGCCTTGATTGTCGGTCACCGTGAGGGTGACGGTGTAGGTCCCGCTGGCCGCGTACGTGTGAGACGGGTTCTGCGCGGTCGACGTCGCGCCATCACCAAACGTCCAGCTGTAGGCGCTGATCGAGCCGTCGGGATCGCTGCTCGTGCTCGTGAAGCTGCACGTCAGCGCACTGCAGCTCGCCGTGAACGCGGCGGTCGGCGGCTGGTTCGGGGGGGCGACGGTGACGGTCTTGGAGGTACTCCCCGTCGCGCCCTGGTTGTCAGTGACTGTGACGGTGACCGTGTACGTGCCGCCGGCCGCGTACGTGTGGGCGGGGTTCTGCGACGTCGCGGTCGCGCCGTCGCCGAAGGTCCAGCTGTAGGCGGCGATCGAGCCGTCAGGGTCGCTGCTCGTGCTGGTGAAGCTGCACGTCAGCGCAGTGCAGCTTGATGTGAAGGCGGCGGTCGGCGGCTGGTTCGCGGCCGCCACGGTGACCGTCTTGGCGGTACTCCCCGTCGCGCCCTGATTGTCGGTCACCGTGAGGGTGACGGTGTAGGTCCCCCCCGCCGCGTACGTGTGGGACGGGTTCTGCGACGTCGCGGTCTTCCCGTCGCCGAAGGTCCAGCTGTAAGTGCTGATCGAGCCGTCGGGGTCGCTGCTCGAGCTCGTGAAACCACACGTCAGCCCACTGCAGCTCGCCGAGAACGCGGCGGTCGGAGGCTTGTTCGGGGCCGCCACCGCGACGGACTTGGAGGTGCTCCCCGTCGCGCCCTGGTTGTCGGTGACTGTGAGGGTGACGGTGTAGGTCCCGCCCGCGGCGTATGTGTGGGACGGGTTCTGCGATGTCGCGGTCCCGCCGTCGCCGAAGCTCCAGCTCCAGGCCGTGACCTGCCCGTCCGCGTCCGTGCTGCCGTCGGTGAACGCACAGCTCAGCGCCGAGCAGGTCGTCGTGAACCCTGCCGTCGGCGGTTTGTTCGCCGTCACCGTCACCGCGGCCTTGCCGGTACCCGACCCCCCATCCTTGTCCGTCACTATCACCCGCACGGTGTCCGTGCCGCCAGCGGCGTAGGTGTGTGTGGCCGCCAGCGGATTCGACTGGCTGGTCGTGCTGCCTGAGGTTTGGGGCGAGCCGTCGCCCCAGTCGATCGCGTAGGACCAGGGCGAATCCTTCACGCCGGGATCGCTGAACGTGGCGCTGAGCGTGAAGGGGCTGCCTGCCTTGGCCGTCTGGCTCCCGCCCGCGTTCACCGTCGGCGGGGTATTCGCGATCGCCGCGGTCGTCGTCCCCGGGGCACTCGTCGCGCTGTGCGTGTCGCTGACGGTGAGCGTCACAGAGTACGGGCCGTTGTCGGCGTAGCTGTGGGTTGGCTTCACGCCGCTGCCGGTGGCGCCGTCCCCAAAGTCCCAAGCATACGTCAACGCATCACCGTCGGGGTCGGACGAGGCGCTACCGTCGAACGTGACGGCCGTCCCCTCGACGCCGGAGTAGGGTCCGCCCGGCGCGGCCGTGGGCGGATGATTCCCGGGCGCCCCGGGCGCGCCGTGGCACGTGCCGCTGCCCGCGTCGGTGAACGTCTTGCCTTGGACGGGAATGAACTTCCACGTGTAGCCGCCGTCGGAGAGCGTCAGCTTCAGGACACCCATCGTCTCGTTGTTGCGCACCTCGGAGTTCGCAGCTGTCGCGCCGAACGGGAACAGCCCTTCACCGCCACCCGTCCCGACGATTATCTCCCGAATGCCGTACACCGGATCCACCGCGCCCGCTGGCGTCTGAGGGGCGAACCGCTCATAGTCGTGGTGATGGCCGTTGAGCACGAGCTCGGCCCCGGCGTCGTACAGGTCCTGCCAGAAGTTTTGAGTCTGCGGGTCGACCTCGACCGTGCTGGAGCTGAAGAGCGGGTAGTGCCAATACGCCAGGATGCACGCCATCGGGTTAGCCGCGAGATCGGCGCGCAGCCACTGCTCTTGGGGCGACCCTACCCAGTGCGCCACGCTGCTGTTCAGTGCGATGATGTGCCAGGAACCGACGTCATAGCTGTAGTAGCCCTTGGCCGGGTCGCCAGCAGCAGCGCCGAAGTACCCGAAGTAGCCGGCGGCGCCGGCGGTACTGTAGTCGTGGTTGCCGGGCACCGGTCGGGTGCGCGCCTTGAAGCGCCCCCACGTGGGCGCGTAACAGTTGGCGTAATCGGAACTGGTCCCACTGGGGTAGGCGTTGTCGCCCAAGGCAAATACGGTGCCCGGGATGGTGTCCATCAGGTTTGCGGTGAGAGAGTCCCATGCCTTGTTACAGTCCGCGATGTCTCCGGCGCCGACGAGCACTGCGGGGCTGGCGGCAGCCGCGCCGGCCGCGTCCGGTCCGGGGGAGGGCGGGCCAGACGGTTCCTCGACGCAGGTGGCCAGCGCGAGGCACAACACAGACCGGAGAGCGGCAAGACGACGGACGACCATCGGAACTCGAGTACGCTTCGTTTCAAGAAGCCACTCAACGTTCGTGCCGCCGGGGTCACCAGCGCCCCGGCGGCCCGTGCGAGACGGGTCCGTGCTCACGTAGACGGTGGCGGGCAGGACCCGGGCCCCCACCCGGCTTGGTGCTGCAGGCCGGCAGTGCAGCGCGAACTCAAATGCTGTAGCGGTGGCGCTACGTCGACGGCCGTGAATCCCTGCCGGGGCTAAGCCAGCCCCGCCATCGCCGCCGTCACCAGCAGCGCCCGTACGATGCCCAGGGCGCCCTCGGTATTCTCATACCACTCCGTCGCAAGGTGGGCGTCGCCCGCCTTCCCGCCCGCGCCCAGCGCGATCGCCGGGATGCCGAGCGCGATCGGCACGTTCGCGTCGGTGGAGGCGCTCGCGAGCTCGGCGTCCCGGCCCAGCACCCGGTTGGCCGCGACCGCGGCCTGGACCAGCGGATGGGTGCGCGGCGTGACGCCCGACGGACGGTCGCCGACAGGCTGGCGCTCGAGCCGCAGTGGTGGCGTGCCGGGAGCGCGACGCCGGTTTTCGTCGTCGAGCGCGCGGTCGAGTGCCGCGCCGACGGTGACGTCGAGCTGAGCGAGCGCCTTGGGGTCTTCGCTCCGCAGGTCCAGGTCAAGCCACGCTTCCTGCGGGATGGAGTTGAGGCCGGTCCCCCCGCCCAGCCGCACGACCGCGCAGGTAGTGCGAGGCGCATTGAGCGTGGGCAGGTCGGCGAGCAGGGCAGTCGCGCGGCCCACGGCGTTCGCCGGGTTGGCGACGCCGAAGGCAGCCCAGGAGTGGCCGCCCGGGCCGCGGAAGGTGAGGCGGTAGCGCTTGGAGCCGAGCGCCCGGTGGACCACACGCTCCAGGCCCGCGCCGTCCAGCGCGATGAACGCGACCGGAGCCGCGTATTGGGTCGCACCCCGACGTAGGGGCGCAGCATGCTGCGCCCCTACACCGTCCCGACCGTCGAAGAGGTACTTCACCCCCCGCAAGTCCCCCGATCCCTCCTCGCCCACGGTGGCCGCAAACAACAGTGGCCGGGCGATGGGCACCCGTGCGGCGACGAGCGCCTCCGCCACTGCAACGAGCGCAGCTAAGCCCCGCGCGTTGTCGCTGATGCCCGGGCCCTCGAGCCGCTGGCCCCGCCGCTCGACGGCAACGTCCACCTCGGGCCCGAACACCGTGTCCAGGTGCGCTGAGAGGACGACGGGCGCGTGGAGGGGCGCAGCGTGCTGCGCCCCTGCGTCGGCCCTTCCCCCGTTACTGCCCACCCAGCCGTGCACGTTGCCGACTTCATCGATCAGGACGTCCTGGAGACCGACTTCGCGGAACAGTTCGGCCACGCGGGCGGCGCGGCGGCCTTCGGCGCCCGTCGGGGCCGGGATCGCGGACAACGCGGCCTGCCGCGCGAGCGTCACCTCATCGGTGCGCTCGAGATGATGGCGCGCCGCGCGGATGCGCTCGTGCGCGAGCAGGCGAGAGATGCTCTGATCCACCGATTCACAGTAACTCGCTTGACGGTGCCCGGCGAGTGGGCGACACTTCCGCCATGGAGGAGCGCGAGCTGATTTACGACTGGAACCGCTCGCCCACGGCGCTCGACTGGTCGCGGGCGCGGGTCGACCTGAACGACGAAACGCTGCGCGATGGGTTGCAGTCCCCCTCGGTGCGGGACCCGTCCCTGGAGGTCAAGAAGCGACTGCTTCACCTCATGGCGGACCTCGGTATCGTGGCGGCGGACATCGGGTTGCCCGGGGCGGGCCCGCGGGTGGTGGAGCAGGTGCGCGAGCTGGCCCGCGAGATCCGGGATCAGAAGCTGGCCGTCTTCCCGAACTGCGCGGCTCGCACGGTGATCGCGGACGTCGAGCCGATCGTCCGGGTTGCCGAAGAGATCGGGATCCCCATCGAGGCCGCTACCTTCATCGGCTCCTCTCCGATACGGCAATACGCCGAGGATTGGACGCTGGACCAGATCCTCCGCTCTACCGAAGAAGCCGTGTCGTATGCCGTCAAGCACGGCCTCCCGGTCATGTACGTGACCGAAGACACGACCCGCGCGAAGCCCGAAGCGCTCAAGACGTTGTATGGCGCGGCGATCGACTGCGGCGCGACACGCATATGCCTCGCGGATACGGTCGGCCATGCGACACCGGACGGCGTTAAGGCGTTGGTCAAATTCGTCAAGCAGAACATCGTCAAGCAGAACCGTGTGGCGATCGACTGGCACGGGCACCGCGACCGCGGGATGGGACTCATCAACTGTCTCGCCGCCATCGAGGCAGGTGTGGACCGCGTGCATGCCACCGCCCTGGGCGTGGGCGAGCGGGTCGGCAACGCCGAGATGGATCTGCTGATCGTGAACCTCAAGCTGCTGGGTACTCATGGGCACGACATCGCGAAGCTGCCGGAGTACTGCCGGCTCGTGGCGGATGCCGTCGGCGTGCCGATTCCGGTGAACTACCCGGTGCTCGGCGCCGACGCATTCCGCACCGGCACCGGCGTGCACGCGGCGGCCATCATCAAGGCGAAAAAGAAGGGCCACGCCTGGCTCGCAGACCGGGTGTACAGCTCGGTGCCGGCCGAAGAGTTCGGGCTCGAGCAGAAGATCGAGATCTCACCGGTCTCGGGGCTCTCGAACGTGAAGTACTGGCTCGAGACCCACGGCTACGATGCCGAAGACGAAGCGGCGTGCCGCGTCCTGTTCGAAGCGGCGAAGCGCACCGACCGCGTGCTCTCCGACGAAGAATGCCACCGCTTGGTCAGGCAGGGGGCATCGGGGGCATGGCGGTAGGATCGTTCCGCGACATCGAGAAGGCGTACTTCGATCTGCGGTGGCACCTCGACCCTGTGGCCGCCACGCAGGCCGGGGTGAAGACCTACGACGACCGGTACGGACGCTACAGCCCGGCCGCCCTCGCGCCGCATCTCGCGGCGCTCAAGTCGCTCGCGAGCGCGCTCGAGGAAACCACCGTCGACGGGCTGGAAGACGAGATCGATCGGACTGCCTTATTGAACGACATGCGGGTGGCGCTGCGGCGGTTCGAGCGCGAGCGGCCGCAGGCGAAGAGCCCGGCGTTCTGGCTGCACCATCTGCTCGGCGGCCTGCACTTCCTGTTGGGACGGGGCGACCGGCGCGGTGAAGAGCGCGCCCGCGCCCTGATCGGGCGCCTCGAGGACGTGCCGCGCCTGCTCGACGACGCGCGCGCCGCACTAGTCGAGCCGGTGCGAGTGTTCGTGGAGACGGCGCTGCGGATCAACGAGGGGGGACTGCTGCTGGTGCGGGGGATCGGTGACGCGATCACGGATCCCGCACCCGGACCGGCCGACGCGCTGCGGCTGGCGGTCGAGAAGGCGGCCGAGGCGATGACGGCGTTCGAGCACGATCTGGAGCGCTGGCTCGAGTCGGCCTCCGAGCACTTCGCGCTGGGTGAAGACGACTTCAACTTCCGGCTGCATTACGAGCACGCGCTGCACGACACGGCGCCGGAGCTGTGGCGCTATGGGCTGCATCTCAAGGAGGAAGTCGAGACGGATCTGTCCGGCCGGGCCGCACGCCTCGACGGACGGAAGACGTGGCAGGAGGTGGTCGATCGGCTCCGCGCCGATCACCCGCCCGCGGATGGGCTCGTCGAGGCGTACGCGCGGGAAATGGTACGGGCGCGCGACTTCGTGGCCGAGCGCGGGCTCGCGCCCATTCCCGAGGCCCCCCTCGACGTCGTCCCCACGCCCGCCTTCATGCGGCCGGTGATCCCGTTCGCCGCGTACGACAGCCCCGGCGCGTATTCGAGCGACCGCACGGGCTGGTTCTACGTCACCGTCCCCGACCCGAAGCTGCCCCCTGGCGTGCAGGAGCGGGTACTACGCGACCACTGCCGGCACGAGCTCGCCGGTACGGCGCTGCACGAGGGTTACCCTGGCCATCACCTCCAGCTCGTGCACGCCCAGCAGCAGCCGTCCGAGACGCGGAAGAACGTGTGGACGCCGGTCACGGTAGAGGGTTGGGCGCTGTACTGCGAAGAAATGATGGGGGAGGAAGGGTTCTACCGCTCGGAGGAGGAGCGGTTCTTCCAGCGCGTGCACCTGTTGTGGCGCGCGGTACGGGTGCTGATCGACGTGGGGCTCCATACGCGGGGGATGACGTTCGAGCAGGCGGTGGACTACATGGTGACCCACGTCAACGTGGAGCGGGCCAACGCCGAGGCGGAAGTGCGGCGCTACTGCGCCGAGCCGGCGTATCCGCTGAGCTATGCGGTGGGACGGCGCGAGCTACTGAAGCTGCGCGAGGACTTTCGCGCGGCGCGCGGGGCGGCGTTCACGCTGCGCCGCTTCCACGATGCGATCCTCGAGTACGGCGGCCTGCCCATCACGCTGATCCGGTGGGGCCTGGGTCTCAATGAGGGGTAGGGAGGCCGCGCCGGCTGCGCGGCTGCCACGCCCCGTGAAGCTGTTCGGGGCAGTCTCACTGCTCAACGATTTCGCGAGCGAGATGATCTACCCGCTGCTGCCGGCGTTCGTCACCGGCGTGCTCGGGGCGGGCCCGCAGGCGCTGGGTGCCCTCGACGGGGCGGCCGAGCTCGCGGCGTCGGTCGTGAAGTTCGGCGCGGGGCGGCTCGCGGACCGGCCAGCGCGCCGTGGGCCGCTCATCGTCCTGGGCTACGCGATCGCCGTGCTGGTGCGGCCGATCATCGCGCTCACCGCGGCCGCGTGGCAGGTGATCGGCTTGCGGGTCGTGGACCGGATCGGCAAGGGCATCCGTACCCCGCCACGTGACGCCCTTATGGCCGACGTGACGCCGACGCCGCTGCTCGGCCGGGCGTTCGGGTTGCAGCGCGGGATGGACCACGCCGGCGCCGTGCTGGGGCCACTCGTCGCGTGGTCGCTGCTGGCGACGCGGAGCGCGGACGTGCGGGCGGTGATTGCTTTGAGTCTGGCGCCGGGGGTTGCGGTGCTGGTGCTGGCAGTGTGGGCGGTGAAAGGCGGGGCGGCAAGAGGCGGCAATGGGCGGCAGGAGGCGGCACAGGCTGCCGTTCCCATGCCGCCCGTTGCCGCCCGGTACCGCCCTTTGCCGCCCGCTCTCTTCGTCATCTCTCTTTTCTATCTCCTCCGCATGCCCGAGACGCTCATGATCCTGCGCTCCCAGCAGCTCGGGGTCTCGACGGCGGCAGTGCTGCTGCTGTGGGCGGCGCTGCACGTGGTGCGGTCGTCGGCGA
>WNEO01006335.1_pt1 | contig 9622 bp, 12 predicted proteins | sample 5399941 | NCBI WGS metagenome assembly WNEO01 (sample SAMN13153328, study PRJNA577476) | soil metagenome | isolation source: 20 cm grassland meadow soil 2 days after 3rd rain plot 2 | place: USA:California | collected 2015-11-11
GTGTCGCGAATGTGCACCGGGTGCCGCTGGCCGATCATGTCTAACCTGCCGACGCCGGCGAACAACGCAACGCTATCGGCGGAGAGCACGCTGCCCGTTCCCTGACAATGGGCCAGGACACCACCGCCCGCGAAATAGTTCTTCTCCCCTTGCCGAACGGTAACCTCCTGATAGTTGTGGCCGATCGAATCGATCTGAATGACGCACGGCCGGCCGGCTGTCGTGTCACCTGTCGCAGGCTGCTGAACCATGGTGAGCAGGAGCATCGCGGCCGTCACTGGTTCGGTAAGGTAAACTTGCCGCCGGTCCCCTTCGGACGGATGGCGGTCACGACCTTGAAGTCGGGATCCGACGTGAAGCCCTCGCCCTCGATGTGGCGCGCGGGCTCGTCGAAGACGAATGCCTTGTCTGAGCTCACCTTATTCTGTGCCTGGTTGTACCGCAGCACCTCGGTCCGGAGCTTCGCGCCGTCGATGCGGACGACGACCACGTTCCCCCGGGCCTCCATGTCGCCGCCGCGCCAGTGGTACGTGCCTTCCCGCGACGTGAGCGTCGATGTCGGCGCCCCGTGCACATCGTAGAATGTGACGGTGACGTTGCGGAGCTCGGCCGTCTGCGACGGAGAGTATAAATATGCCGTGTCGGCCTTCACCTGGGCGCGCTGGATCCCGGCGTCCGTGATGTTGTGCGACATACTGAGCAACACCTGATCCGCCGAGTCGGGAGCGGCGATCATCGCTGTGGGTTTGATTCCCGTTTCGCATGCCCCGAGCACCGCCCCACCCATGAAGACGTAGCACGGCACGACGTAGCACCGGAACGTCCGGCGACCACGGGGCGCCTTCGCGGGACGCCTCTGCGCGACGTTTTTGCGCGACGAACTCGCTTCGCTTCTCACGCTGCGCCTGCCCTCATGAGATCGTGGAGGTGCACCATTCCCACGATCTTGCGGCCCCCGTCGAGGACGGGGAGCGCCATAATGCCGTGTTGCTCCATCAGGCGGACTGCGGCGCCCGCGAGCGTGTCGCTCGTCGTGGTCTTCGGAGTCTTGGTCATCACCTCTCGCACCGGCATGCCGAGAAACTGGTCCGTTCGCTCCATGAGCCGGGTGAGGTCTCCCGCCGTGACGACGCCGACCAGGCTTCCCGCGCCGTCCACGACGGCGACGGTGCCCCGTTTCTCGGCGAGCAGGACCACGCATTCGCGCATCGGGCGCTCCGGTCCCAGGGTCGGAATCCCCCCGGCGACCATCACGTCCTCGACGCGCAACAGCAGGTTTTTCCCCAGCACCCCTCCGGGGTGGAGCGCCGCGAACTGCTCGCGCCTGAAGCCCTTGACCTCGAGCAGGGTCACGGCGAGGGCATCGCCGAGCGCGAGCGCCGCCGTGGTGCTCGCCGTGGGCGCCAGGGTCTCGGGGCAGGCCTCTTCGCTGACGCTCGCATCGAGCGCAACGTCGGCCTGGCGGGCGAGCGGCGAGTCCGGGTTCCCGGTGAGCGCGATGATCGGCACGCCGAACCGCTTCAGCTGACCGACCAGGCCGAACAGCTCGTCCGACGCTCCGCTCTTCGAGAGCAGGATCGCGACGTCGTCCCGGCTCACGAGCCCGAGATCGCCGTGCAGTGAATCCACGGGATGGAGGAACGAGGCGGGACTGCCGGTCGAGGTCAAGGTGGCGGCGATCTTTCGGCCGATGAGCCCCGATTTACCGAGGCCCGAGACGATCAGACGTCCCTTGGCGCCCGCGAGGAGTCGGACCGCGGTGGCAAAGGCGGGTCCCAGCTGCCCGGCGACCCGGCGGATCGCCTCGGCCTCGAGGGCCAGCACGCGGCGGCCGCGCTCAGCGAGATCGTTGGGCTCCATGCGGGACTTCGCCGTCCTCCTCGAAGTACTTCGTGACCAGGTCCTGCCACTCGCCGCGGGCCTTGAGGATCAGCTCCGCCACTTCGCGCACCGCGCCCTGGCCGCCAGGCACCGTGGTGACCAGTCGCGCGGCGGCCTGCACCTCGGGGACGCCGTTCGCCACGGCGACCGGCAGGCCGACACGCGCCAGCACCGGAAGGTCGGCGAGATCATCGCCCACGAAGGCGCACTCGTGCCAGGCAAGGCCACGGCGCGCCAGCAGGGCCTCGAACACCGGGAGCTTGCGAGCCGTCGGCTCCTGGATCAGCTCATCCACGGCCAGCTCGCGCGCCCGCAGGGCGGTCGCGGCGGATTCCCGACCCGACACCCACACGACGGCGAGCCCCGCCGCGCGGAGCATGCGGACGCCGAGGCCGTCCTGGATGTGGAAGCGCTTGAACTCGACCGGGTGGTCGCCGACCATGCCCACATAGAGGCCGTTGTCCGTGAGTACGCCGTCGACGTCGAAGCCGACGAGCTTCAGGCGGCGGGCGAGGGCGGCGTCGAGCATCGGGTCCCAGCCGCGAACGGGGCTACGCACGGACCGCCTCCCGCGCCCGCTGCCACACCTCGAGCGCCACGGTAACGATGCCCGCCAGCTGATGGAGCGGAACCATATTCGGGCCGTCGGACGGTGCGTGGTCCGGATCGGGGTGCGTCTCTACGAAGAACCCGTCCGCCCCCGCCGCGGCGGCGGCGTACAGCAGCGGCGGGATGAACTCGCGCAGGCCCCCGCTGGCACCGTCCGGCCCCTGCCCCGGCTGCTGCACGGAGTGGGTGGCGTCGTACACGACGGACGTGCCGCAGGCGGCTCGCAAGCGCGCGAAATTGCGCATGTCCACCACGAGATCGCCGTACCCGAAGAACGACCCGCGCTCGGTGACGGCGATCTCGGGCGCGCCGCCGGCCCGGACCTTCTCGACGGCGCCGCTCATGCCGTCGGGGGACATCCACTGCCCCTTCTTCACGTTCACCGCCCGGCCCGCTCGTCCGACGGCCACCAGGAGATCCGTCTGGCGGCACAGGAATGCGGGGATCTGGAGGACGTCGGCAACCTGCGCGGCGGCCGGCACCTGGTGCGTCTCGTGAACGTCCGTGAGAATCGGCAGCCCGGTGGCGCCGCGGACCTTCGCGAGGGCACCGAGGCCCCGCTCGAGCCCGGGTCCGCGCGCGCCCTTGAGGCGAGAGCGGTTCGCCTTGTCGTAGGAGGCTTTGTAAATCACGTGGATCCCGAGTCTCGCTCCCAGCTCGGCCAGCGCTTCGCCCACCCGTACGTTCAGGTCGTCCGACTCGACGACACAGGGGCCGGCGATGAGGAATGGGAACTCGGATCCCTCGAAGTGCAGCGCCATTTCAGTCGCGACGGCCGGCGAGCTGGGACGGCCGCCCCGGGTGGGCGACTGCGTCCTCGGCCCCGACTGCCCCCCCCCCCCCCCCCCCCGAACTGGCAGCCGAGGAACCAGGGGTGATCGGGAAGCTCGATCATTTCGACGAGCGACCCGTCGGGCGACAGCCCGGAACAGCGCATGCCATACTCCGCGAGCACGTCGCGGTACGCATTCGACACTTCGTAGCGGTGCCGATGGCGCTCGCTCACCTCGAGTGCGCCGTATGCCTGGGAGACGCGCGAGCCCGGGCGCAGCTTGCACGGGTACGCGCCCAACCGCATCGTGCCCCCCATCTCCTGGATGCCTTCCTGCGACCGCATCAAGGCGATCACCGGATTCTCGCATTCGGGCGCGAACTCGCTGGAGTTCGTGTCGGCCAGCTTGACGACATCGCGCGCGAACTCGATGATCGCGGTCTGCATGCCCAGGCAAATCCCGAAGAACGGGAGCTTCTGCTCCCGCGCCCAGCGGATCGCCTCGAGCATGCCCTCGATCCCGCGTACGCCGAACCCGCCCGGCACGAGCAAGCCATCGTACGGTCGCAGCAGCTCGCCGGCGGTCGCCTGATCGGTAAAGCGATCGGACGAGATCCACTCGATCTGGACCCCGCACTCGTTCGCGATGCCTCCATGCCCCAGCGCCTCGTGAACGCTCTTATAGCTGTCCGCGAGCTCGGTGTATTTCCCCACGACCGCGATCCGCACGTGCTCGGCGGGACTGAGGATCTTCTCGACCATCTGCGCCCAGCCGCGCAGGTCGGGCTCCTTGGTGTCGAGATGGAGCCGCGCGCACACTTCGCGGTCGAGTCCCTGGTCGTGCAGCTTGAGCGGGATCTCGTAGATCGACTTCACGTCCGGGCTTTCCACGACGCACCCAAAGTCCACGTTGCAGAACTGCGCGATCTTCCGCTTCAGCTCCTCCGACAACGGCCGCTCGGTGCGACAGATCAGGATGTCGGGCTGGATTCCGATCTGCATGAGCTCTCGCACAGAGTGCTGGGTCGGTTTGGTCTTGAGCTCGGCGGTGGCGGCGATGAAGGGAACGAGGGTGAGGTGAATGAACAGCGTATTGTCCCGCCCAACCTCCTGGCGGAACTGGCGGATCGCCTCGAGGAACGGCAGGGATTCGATGTCGCCCACGGTTCCACCGATCTCGGTGATGACGACGTCGTGGTCGGGCGCGAGCCGGCGGATCGCCGCCTTGATCTCGTCCGTGATGTGCGGGATCACCTGCACCGTCGAGCCGAGGTACTCGCCGCGGCGCTCTTTCGTGATCACCGACAGGTAGATCCGCCCCGTCGTGACGTTGTTGACCTGCGACAACGAGCGGTCGATGAATCGCTCGTAATGACCGAGATCGAGATCGGTCTCGGCTCCGTCGTCGGTGACGTACACTTCACCGTGCTGGAACGGCGACATCGTGCCGGGATCCACATTGATATAGGGATCGAACTTCTGGATGGTGACGCGCAGGCCGCGCTCCACCAGAAGCCGGCCGAGCGAGGCGGCCGCGATGCCCTTGCCGAGGGACGACACCACGCCACCCGTCACGAAGATGTACTTCGTCGAGCTCACGGACTCACCTCCCTCAGGTGGCGGGTCAACTGTGCCTCCACGTACCGCAGGTCGTCTGCCGTGTCCACGCCCGGCGCCGCTGGTCCAGGGAACAGCGCCACGCCAATCGGGATCCCGTGCAGCAGCGGCCGCAGCTGCTCGAGCCGCTCCCAGCGCTCTTCCGCGACTGGCGGGAGCCTCACCCAGTGTTCGAGCGCATCCCGCGTATACGCGTAGACGCCCACGTGCTGGTGGTACGTCGCTTCGCCGCGGCCGTCGCGATCGAACGGGATGGGCGCGCGGGAGAAGTAGAGCGCGCGCCCCCGCGCGTCCCGCACCACCTTTACGCGGTTGGGATCCGCCGCCAGCGCCGCGTTCAAGTCGCCCGCGGCGGTGCCGATCGGGTCTCCGCCGCGCACCCTGGCTACCGCCCCCTCGAGCGCGGCACGCGCGACCAGGGGCTCGTCGCCCTGCACATTCAGGACTACGTCAAATGAGTTAAACGTCTTACTGGCAACGGCTTCTGAGACTCGCTCGGTACCTGACTGATGGTCGGGAGAGGTCATGGCCGCCTCGTACCCGGCCTGCTCCACCACGGCGGCGATCTCGCGCGCGTCGGTGGCGACGACCAAGCGATCCGCTATACCCGCCTCAACCACGCGTCGGACGACCCAGAGGATGAGCGGTTCGCCTGCCAGCGGGAGGAGCGGCTTGCGAGGGAGACGGCTGGAGCCCAGCCGCGCTGGAACGACACAGAGGACGGGCACGGGGGAACATACAAAATCCGTGCCGTGGCGTCTACCCCTGGGCCTAAACGGTGGAACGAGAGAGCGTTAAGGCGTCACGCAGTGGCGCGCACGATGCGCAAAAAATTCTCGAGCAACTGCTTCCCGTGCTCAGTGCCGATGGACTCCGGATGGAACTGCACACCGTACAGCGGATGCCGGCGGTGCTTCATCGCCATGATCTCAGCGTCCTTCGGCCGGTCGGCGCTCCAGGCCGTGATCACGAGGTCTTTCGGCAGGGATCGCGGTTCGACCACGAGCGAGTGGTATCGCATTCCGGTCACGGGACTGGGAATCCCCTCGAAGAGCTCGTCCTCTTCGTGGATCACCGCGCAGGTCTTGCCGTGCATCAGCCGGTCGGCCCGGACGACCCGGCCGCCGAACGCTGCGCCAATCGCCTGGTGGCCGAGGCAGACGCCGAGCACCGGCACCCTGCCGGCGAGGGCCCGGACGAGCGGGACGAGAATCCCGGCATCTTCGGGCGTGCACGGGCCCGGCGACAAGACGGCGGCGGTGGGCTTGAGCGAGAGCACCTGCTCGACCGTGAGCGCATCGTTGCGATACACGACCGGTTCCGCGCCGAGCTCCCCGAACAGCTGGACGAGGTTGTAGGTGAAAGAGTCGTAGTTGTCGAGCACGAAGAGCATGGCGGAATCTAGCGCGCGTAGAACCGGTCGTGTCCACGACGTCAGCGGGCTGCGCGCTCCTCCCATTCCTCCAGGGAGCGCGGCCAGTCCTGCTTCAGGAGCCGCGAGAGGGACCGGTCGGCCAGGAGCCGGCCCCCGGTCTGACAGGTGGCGCAGTAGTTCACCTCGTTTTCGGCATACCGGATGCGTTGCACCGGCGACCCACACACGGGGCACGGCTTGCGGAAGCGGCCGTGCACGGCCATCCCCTCGCGGAATGCAGTCACCTTTTCCGGAAACGCGTCGCCCGTCTGGGTGCGCAGTCGTTCCATCCACGTCACGAGCGTGTCGCGCACGGCGCGAAACAGCCGTTCCACCTCGTCGGCCGTGAGCTGCGTCGTCAGGCGGAGCGGCGACAGGCGGGCCGCGTGGAGGATTTCGTCGGAGTAGGCGTTGCCGATCCCGTCGAACAGGCGGGGGTCGGTGAGCGCCCGCTTGAGCGTGTGTGACTCCCCGGCCAACGCCTCGCGGAACTGTTCGAGGGTCGCGGTCAGCACGTCCAGCCCGCCGCGATCGTGGGCGGCGAGTGCTTCCCGGCCGCGCACGACGTGGAGCGAGGCCCGGTGCTTCGAGCCGGCTTCGGTGAGCAGCAGCGTGCCGTTCGGGAAATCGAACGCGGCGAGCCCCGCCCGACGCGGGATCGGAGCGCCCGCGGGCTTCCAGTGCAGCCGCCCGGCGATCATCAGATGCAAGACGACGAAGGTGTCGCCGTCGAACGCGAGGACGATGCGCTTCCCGATGCGGCGCACCGCCACGACCTGTCGTCCCGCGAGATCGGCGACCGGGGGCTCCGCGGTCCGGAGGAGAAACGGGCTCGCGATGCGCAGGCGCTCGAGCCGGGAGCCTACTACCCTGGGCGCCAGGGCGCCTAGGTACAGCGCGATGTCCGGAAGCTCGGGCACGGCGGAGGCGTCATGCGAGGAAGCGCTGGGCCAACTGCTCGAGGCGCTCGTCGCCAGCCGCGCGCGCTCCCTCGAGGATCCGCAGGACGTGGGGCCGAAGCTTCGCTTCTCCCCAGTAATAGCCCGTGGCCTGCTCGGCGCTCGCCGTCTCGTCCACGCGGGCGGCCTCGAGCAGCGCCTGGGCGGCTGCGGCGTCGAAGCCGGGGTCACTGCGCGGCGGGAGCGTGTAATGACGCCGGGGGACGCGGTCTCCGGAATCCTCTTTCACGAACGCGCGGGACATACCCTCAACCTCGTGGGTGATACGTCTTGTGCACCGTGCGCAGGTAGTCCCGGTCGACGTGGGTGTACAGCTGCGTGGTGGCGAGATCCGCGTGTCCGAGCATTTCCTGGACGGCGCGGAGGTCCGCACCGCCTTCGAGCAGGTGGGTCGCAAACGTATGGCGTAGGGTATGAGGGGTCACGCGCTTCGTGAGTCTCGCGAGCCGCGCCGCCCGTTTGATAACCGTCCAGGCTCCCACCCGCGTCAGCGGCGTGCCACGGGCGTTGAGGAAGAGCATGCCGCTCCCCTTCCCCTTGTCGAGGCGGGGCCGAACCTCGCGGGCGTACAGCGCTACCACGCCGAGGGCGCGCCGGCCCACCGGCACGATGCGCTCCTTGGAGCCCTTGCCGAAGAGGCGCGCGACTCTCTCCTCGTACACGACGTCCTGGAGCTTGAGCCCCACCAGCTCGGACACGCGGGCCCCGGTCGCATACGCGAGCTCGAGCAGCGCGCCATCCCGGACCGCCAGCGGCTCGTCTGTGTTGGGGGCCGCCAGGAGCCGCTCGATTTCCGGCACGGACAAGACGGTGGGCAGGCGACGCCAAAGCCGGGGCGACTCCAGCCGCTCGGTCGGGTCGCGGGCGGCGTGGCCCTCGCCCACCAGGTACCGATAGTAGGTGCGGAGCGCGGAGATCTGACGGCGGATCGTGGCCGGCGCGAGCCCCAGGTCCTTGAGCGCGTACACGAATTCGCGGAGTTGAGCGCTCGTCACGTCCTCGGGACGGCGGGCACCCTTGCTGGCCGCGTAGTCGGCGAGACGCCGCACGTCGCGGACGTAGTTGGCGACCGTATGGGCGCTGTTCCCCACCTCCAGGGTGAGGTAGTCCCGGAATTGTTCGAGCCGGAACGGCGCGGGGGAGGCCGCCGCCAGATCCATCAGCGTTTCAGCCGTCGTAGACTCCACACGGCGAGAAATATGAGCGCGGCGCCGGCGATCGCGCCAAGGATCCAGTTGACGCGGGCCAGCACGGCAATGACCCCATCGAGGTTGGTACCCAGGGACGCCACTATCCACGTCAGCAGGCCGTACCAGAGGGCCGATGCCAGCGCAAGCGGGATCAGCGCTCGCGGCGCCGACACGCCGGCGATCCCGGCGAACGGGGGGACCACCGCCCGCCAGACCGGAAGCAGGCGCGCGATGAAGATGCCGTACACCCCGTGGCGCTGGTACTGGCCCTCGATGTGCGCGAATACGGGGGCCGGCAGCAGCCGCCGGCCGGTGACACCGGTGAAGAACGCCCGGCCGTAGCGTCGCGCCAGCCAATAGACGCCGGACGCGGACAGGAAGTTGGCGCTCCACGTGAGCCCGAACACGGCCCACGGCAGGAGCCGACCCCGACCGGCCAGGAACGCACCGAGCGCGACCGCCGTGTCGGCCGGGAGGGGCGGGATCACGTTCTCGAGCGCCGCCAGCGCGGTGATCAGGGCGTACAGCGGTCCGGGCGGGAGCCCCTCGAGGAACCCGAGGAAGTCGCTCAGACGAACCTACTGGAGGACCGCCACGGCGATGACGGCGACCCCTTCCCCGCGTCCGATCCATCCCATGCCTTCGTTGGTCTTCGCCTTCACCGCCACCATGGACGTGCCGGTCACGAGCGCCGCCGCGAGCTTGTCGCGCATCGCATCGATGTACTGGGTGAGCTTGGGCCGTTCCAGGATGACGGTGATGTCCGCGCTCACGAAGTTGAGGCCGGTGGCGACGACGCGCTGGTAGGCCTGCTTGAGCAACTCGATCGAGTTGGCGTCGCGCCACTGGGGATCCGTCGGGGGGAACATCGTGCCGATGTCGCCGAGGCCGGAGGCCCCGAGAATGGCATCCGTGAGCGCGTGAGTCACCGCGTCGGCGTCCGAATGCCCCGCGAGCCCCTGCAGGTGGGGGATGGTGACGCCGCCGAGGATCAGCTTGCGGCGTTCGGCAAAGCGGTGCGAGTCGTACCCGATCCCGACGCGCATGGCATCCGGTCCTCCCTATTCACGCATGTGGCGTGGACGCGACACGGGGTTGTCAACGTCGTCCACACGGGCGTGTGCACAACGTGCAGTTACGCCTTCAGGATGCGGATCGCGAGCAAGGCCGCGTTCTTCAC
>WNEO01001065.1_pt1 | contig 9551 bp, 13 predicted proteins | sample 5399941 | NCBI WGS metagenome assembly WNEO01 (sample SAMN13153328, study PRJNA577476) | soil metagenome | isolation source: 20 cm grassland meadow soil 2 days after 3rd rain plot 2 | place: USA:California | collected 2015-11-11
GGTGCATCCGACTCGATCCAGATGGCACTTGCAGGCAACTGCACCTCGACACCGCTGGTGGTGAAGAATGCGACCGAGCCGGCTTCGGGTCCCCACGTGCCATTGTCACCGGCTGAGTCGAGCACGCCGTTGGCGTAGTTGCTGTTGTTGACGCTCCACCCGATGGTCTGCGAGTTGGTCATCTGTGAGTCCGGACTGAACGCCATTCCCTTGATGGGAAACTGCGTAACGACCTGCCCCTGCTGGGACATGAGCACGATCCAGCGCACGCCGTTCGGGTCATTTTGTCGCAGTAGATGTTCCTTGAGGAGCTTGCGCTCGGTCCACTGGCCAGCCTTCATCTGGTCGAGCGGGTAAGGAACCTTGGACTGCGCCGCGCTCGTGTACTCGTTGGTGACGTTCTGCGATGCGCTGAGCGCGTTATCGCTCGACGTGCATGCCGCGATACCGATGAACGCACCGATCGCCGTTACGGCAATTGTGAGCGTACGAATACGCTGCTTGCGGGTGGGTTTCTGCATTACCATTCCTTCTTTCGAATTCTGCTGCTCGGGTTTTCGACCCGGATCTTCATCGGTTTGGCGGTGATCGCCATGAACCCACTGGCGAGCGCCAGCAGTCCAATGATGGCGAGCCAGATGATCGTTCCCATTAGTCGTACTTTCCTTCTCTTTCGATTCTTTCGGTTGAATCAGATGGTTGTGACGTAAAGCGTGATGGGATTCCGGCGTGCCATGATCGCGCGCGTCCACATGCGGGTGAGGCATTCACACGCGCGGGTGTAGAACAGGCGGCCAGTGTAGTGATTCGGCACGTCGAATCCGAGCGCCTTCGCGTCATCACACGCATTTTGATGAGCACCGTGCATCAAAGTAGGAACGCTACCAAGCAGACTTATCGCGCCATCGACGTACGAATGCTCAGGTCGTAGCTGACCGACGATGCAGAGATCGGCACGCCAGATGTTGAACGTGTCGAGATCGATCTTGGTGTACCAATCGGGCTCATGTCGGTCGAGCAGCGCCGCGCCACGGTAAACGGCGGCTGCGAGCGTGCTTTGATTGGTCATGATCTTTTCCTGCTTTCAGTAGTTATCTTCGATCGCCGAAAGCGTTTGCAACGCCTCGAACGTGTTCAACGCCTCACACAGTACCGCACCGGGTATCTTGCCCTTTACGATAACGAACCGCAGCTCGTCATCATCAGATTTGTGATCACCGACCTGCCAGTAGATCAGCTCTTGTCGGTTGTGTCGGCCCGTGCGGTACCGTCCCATTACTCGAGTGCCTTTCGCAGAACCGCGCGAATGTCGTCCAGCGCCAGAACCGTACCACCCGTTTCCTCTTCGGATTCGACCTCCGTCAGGATGTCCTGGAGGGCACCGAACGCCTTGCCAGCCAGCTCACCTCGTGCTGCGAATGGTGCCACGATCGCCTCACCGGTTTCGGGATTGGTGCCGAGCGTAATCATGACATCCTCACGTGCGTAGTCGCGGAGCAACTCGCGCTCACTCATGACGCGTCACGTGCGATCTGCATGTGCATCACCGCGCATTGAATGGCATTATCGACGTCGTCGAACTTTTCACATTCAACGTCCCACTTGGCTGGCTTTCGTCCGGGGTAAGGAATCTCACGGCCGTTGTCGTCGAGAATCAGCACCTCGCCGACGTGGAACACCGGCTCGCGCAGATTTAAGCAGATGAGCGGATTAACCTGCTCAATCTTACCGTGATAATCGTTGGCTTCGTTCGGCTGCTCGAGCTGTTCGTAAAGCTCGAACACACAGGCGAGGTTGCCCCGGTGGTTGTTGATCTTAGTGATCACACCGAACTTCATGATGTCTGCTTTTCCTTCGATCGAACTCGATTGTCACGCATGAATCGCGTCTCGTAACCAAGTTTTTGAAGCCATCGCTCGGTTCGGGCCTCCTCCTCCATGCCGCCCCACACGCCACGGTATATCAGATGAGACCAGCATAACCGCATGGTAGGTGGCTTTGAATACTTGTTCCACCGCCACGTCTTAAGTGGCCGCCACACCCAGTAGGCGTGATTGCGACACGACGGCATGCGACCTTCGCGGTGCTTCTTGAACGAGAAGTTGCTTGTGATGGAACCCTCACATGCCTTGGGACGTACCAACCTGCGCACGACGCCGGGATGTGACTCGAGAATGTTCTTAAAGATCACCTTGGTCAGCAACGTTGGTTCGGTGTGGACAGACACGAGTTAACCATCCTCGTTCTGATAGTGATGTTTGAAGAGAAATTCAATCTGCTCAAGCAGGTCAGCCGCCTGCCCGTCCGTCAGTTGAATGACGCCGTCGGGATGACGATGACCTCCCTCAATTCGCAACCAGATGCAGCGTTCTAGCGCGTTGCTTGATTCATATACCCTGACGGTATCGCCCTGTCGGTTGACGATCGGTGGCAGATGCTTGAAGCCACGGCTGGTAATCGTCGGCTCGAGATGAGGCGGTGAATCAGGCATGATCGGCTCGCTTACGTTCGAGACTACGCGCCATCGTAACTAGTTCGTGAGACGCCTGCAGGAGACGGGTGCGGGCGCTGCGAAGCAGCTGCGCGCGCCGCGGCGCAAGCGGTCCTCGCGCGGCCTCACTGGTGAACTGATTATATTGCGCCCACGCCATGCGATAGATAAACAATGGTTTGGCGATCTCGTCAGCGAACGCACCGACGTCGGCGAGCAGCTGAGACACGTCGACGTCGGTGTCGTCCGCTGACCCGGTCATGCGTCGATGCTGTCGTTGTCGTTGCGGATGACGATCGGTGGTAATCCGGTCGAGCGCGGCCTGCAGGATCTCGGTACCCTCGTCACTGATGAGGGCGATTACCTGTGTCATCTTTTCGTTGTCCTCTCGTGCTTTTCCGTTGGTCGGATGATCAGTAGTTGATCTCGGCGCGGTCCACGAGATCCATGTCGATCACGGTGTCGTTCGGAAATGACACGCCGACGTTGTGGCGCTGGTGGTACATCCGCGTGTGAATGGCGCGTTCGATCTTGTCTTTTCCGGTCAGCGCGTCGTCATAGCCTTCCGGAATTGATTCCGGAAGCCGCAGGCGACCTTCCGAAAAGCCGTAGCCGTACGCCCAGAGATCGAGCAGGCTGTTGTCCGCCGAAAACATCTGTCGCACGCTACTGCCGTATGGCACGCCGAGAAGTTCGAGGGCTACCACGCTGGCCCACCGTTCCATTACGTCGTCGGAACCGCGAAGAAAATTCGGAAGATCAACCGTCCGTATCACGTCGTTGGCCCCGTCCGCCCAAACCTGCGTGACGAACGTGTAACCGTTGTTCACCGCGATGTCACCCGCCAGACAGAACGACGTGCCGCAGTTGGCGACCGGAACCCAACCCGAATCGCAACCACCCGTGCGATTGATCTCGGCGATCAGCTCGGCCGGCAGCTCGAAGTCGTGGTACCTACCGGCCTTGGCGTGCTTCTCGGTGATCGGTTCCGCCTCGCCGTTGAGGTCGCACCACGCGTTCTGGTTCCAGCGCGCGAGGTTGGCCATGATCCGATCCATGCTCGCCTGAAGGACGGCGACGCCCTCGTTGGTCATATTTTCCATGGTTTTTGTTATCCCTTCATGCTTTTCGCTTGGTCGGCTTGGTCAGGTGTCAGAACTCGGGAAGATCTTCGTCCACGATCTTGGTCTCCGGCGCGGCGTTGATGGCACGGTAGTTGATGAACGGGGCGTAGTCCTGCCACGAGTCGAACCAGCGGTCGAGCTCCGTGGTCAGGTGGTCCAATGTGTCCTGAAGCGTGGCAACGTTCGCACCCACGATGATCCTTCCGTCTCTTCCTGCTTGGGCTTTCTAGCCCCATCGCTGCCAACGCTATCAGGTCGCCCCGTCGGGGCTTTACGGTGATGCTACAGGCTGGACAACCGGCCCTCGTACGCGTCCCGCAGGTCGTCGTCGTGATGCGCCGCCTGCGCGAGCACGCGTCGCGCCGCGTAGGACAACGACGCGCGTCGGACGCCCGTGTCCGGTGCCATGCGGAACGTGGTCAGCGCGTCGATCACCTCGTAGGGAGAGATCAACCACTCGCCGCGATAGCGTGGCTCCTCGCCGGGAACGATGCTCTCGCCCACGGTGTAGAGCAGGTACCGACCATCGGAGCTTGTGAAGATCCGACTTTCGAACCAGCGACACCCCGAGCACGAGATGCCCCGTTCGACGTATCGCTTACCGTCGTGGTTGATGTGCGTGTCACGATGTGACGTTCCCATGCCGATGAACCGGCCTCGAAACTCAAGTACCGCGCCATGTTCGATGTTGTCTAGCGGGAGCGTCCAGTCACGCGACGTCGGACCGACCTCGGATTCGCCGGGCGGATGGACGTCATCATGCGTGTCATCGAATGTATCTGTCATCGTCATCGATTGTTCCTCTCAGCGTCGCGTCAACGATACCAACGACGCAGCGGAACGCTTCTCGTCACCGCCACGTGCGTCGTCGCAACGATCTTACGTCACGGCGGGTCATCGACATCAAGAAGTTCAGCAGACCTGGTCTGATGTCGGGCTTTGCGTCGATGTGACGGTCATACGTGGCTTCGTGACATCCGCTGATGATCATCGCCGGACGCTAAGCTGCGTCGGTCGCACGCGTATCGTTGATCTACGGAACTCGCACCGTGCCATTGTCGTGCCATTGTTGACGGCGATTGCCGTACGTTTTACCGACTTCTGACCGGAGGAATAGAGAAGCGTATGACAGGTGATCAACCATGACGGACAACATCATTACCGAACCCTACGCGCTCGCGGCCGTCCTCTATCGACAGGCCGGCTGGCTGGCCCCGATTCCGGTGGTCGGCAAGCATCCGCCGATCGCCGGCTACACGGGGGAGCACGGCGCGTGGCCGGATGATCGCAAGATCGCCGAGTGGATCAACGACAAGCCAACGGATAACATCGGACTGCGGCTCGTCGAGACGATCATCGGGATCGACGTCGATGCTTACGATGGTCGCAACGGCGCACGTACGATCGCCGATTTTGAACGAGAGTACGGAGATCTCCCGCCCACGTGGCGGTCTACCAGCCGCGACGACGGTGAGTCCGGCATCCTATTCTTCCGGGTACCAGCGGGCGTCTCCTGGGTCTCGAACCTCGGTCGCGAGTCCCATGTAGACATCATCCGCATGAATCACCGCTACGCCGTGGTCTGGCCCTCCATTCATCCCATTACCTCACGATGCTACATGTGGTATCCGCCGGCCTCGGGCGAACCGGACCTGGAGCCACCCGATATCAACCTGTTAGCCACGCTTCCAGATGCGTGGGTGGACGCGCTGAGCAAGGGCGGGTCACGCTCACGCGGGTCGTTCGACGGCGACTCCAGTCGTGGGTCGGGTGATCACTCGGCCGAGGACGTCGAGACCATCGACGTCGACGGCCGCCCGGTGGACGTCGGCGAGCTGCTGCGCTCCGGAATCCCGGTAGGTGAACAAAACGAGGTCCTGTATCGGTATCTCTCCAGCATGCGCGCGCGAGGTTTCAAGCGTGAGGAGATGATGCTGCTCGGCGGGCACGTGCTGAACATGTCGCAGACCGGTGATCATCGTGACCCGTGGACCGAGCATGATCTTCTGGATCTCGTCAACCGCGTGCGGCGTGAGTACTCGCCCGGTATGCAAGCTAACGGTTTGACGCCCGAACTGCGTGGCTTCGTCAACGCCATGCGTCGTGGTGAGCTCACGGTTGATGAGTCACCACCTCGCGAAGAAAATGCCACCGATCTCGGTAATACCATTAGATTTACGCGACTTATGCGTGATCGCGTACGGTACGCCGCCGATGAGAATCAATGGTATATCTGGGATGATATCAGGTGGGCGCCAGATCGCACGAACAAAATTCTCGATCTCACGATCGATATCATTGATGATATTCGTCTCGGAGCGTTCGGACTTGATGAAGACGAGCGTCGCATGTGGGCCCGATGGGCGCATGACTCGGAGGCACTCGGTCGACGACGTGCGATCATCGAGGGCGCCAAGGCTGACCCAGATCTCGTCGTCACCGCCGAACGATTTGACACCAACCCATGGTTACTGGTCTGTCGCAATGGCACCGTCGATCTGCGGACGGGTCTACTTCGTCCGTCCGATCCGAACGACCTATGTACGCATCGCGCGGAGGTCGACTTTGATCCGGTAGCCGAATGTCCACGTTGGCGTGATCACGTCAAGTTTGTCTCATGTGGTCGCGTTGACATGGCACGATATTTGCGTGCAACAGCGGGATACTCGCTAACAGGTCATACGGGTGAGCGTGCGTTTTTCTTCCTGATAGGTACGGGAACCAACGGAAAGAACGTCTTCATCGAACCGATCATGCAGCTGATGGGATCATATGCGAAGACGGCATCCAGCTCACTGCTGACCGGTGGGGACGAGCAACATCCTACCATTCTGGCGGATCTGCACGGTTCGCGGCTCGTCTTTATCGATGAGGTTCGGCAGAACCAGCGCTTGAACGTGGAACGCTTGAAGTCATTGACCGGTTCCAAGAGAATCAAGGCCCGTCGCATGCGGGAGGACTTCTTCGAGTTTGACGCCCAGTTCAAGCTGTGGATCGCGGCTAACGGGCATCCACGCATGAAAGATCCGAGCGATGGCGTGTGGACCCGCATGAAGGAGATCGAGTTCAAAGGTAAGGTCGCACCTGCCGAAATCATTAAAGATTATGGTGACATGCTCTATCGTGATGAAGCCAGTGGAATTCTGAACTGGCTGCTTCACGGCGTTCAAGATTGGCGTGACAACGGTCTTCCGACGCCCGTGGCCGTAACGGAAGCGGTCTCGGAGTATCGACGGTCGGAGGACTACATCGAGCAGTGGCTCGAGGAAAACCCGATCATTCCGAATGCAAACGGCTACCTGATCGTCGCTGATGTGTATCAACGATTCAACGTGTGGCAGCGCATTGACATGGGTTTAATCGGTAACGACCTCAGTAACGCGAACCAGTTGGGTATGTATCTTCACGACAAATTGGGCACGGATAGCAGGGTTGTCAAACGTGCGAATATTAACTCTGGAAAGTCAACTCGGGTCTATCTAGGGTACGCATTCGAGGACTGATCTCTACGGTTACAACCAACGGTTACAACCAACGGTGAGGTTGTAACCTTTTGGGTGAATGAAATGATGATTTGAGATAATGAAACATAAAATGCGAAAATTAGATGAACAAATTGAAATGCATCTAGGTTGTAACCGAGGTTGTAACCAGAGGTTGTAACTACTATTTTGGCTGGTCAGGGAGTTAGAAGTTACAACGGTTACAACCGTTACAACCTAAACAGGGGTAACGACTACATACGCTACGTACATCTTTAATCTTTGGTAGTGCTACGCCAGTTTTTTACTACGACTGTCCCACTCACCGTCATACGGCGATTGTTGTAACGGTTGTAACCCTTGATCAACTTCACGCGCACGTCTTTGTTTTTTTGTTGATCGTCTACATTGGACTAAACGGAAAAGAGTTCCCGGAATGGTTTTCAATAAGCAACTAGATGTGCGTGACCTCATTTTTCCCGAATGCAGTGACAGCTTAGGTGTGCCGTGGTTTCGATGCACCATATGTCTTTTACCATTCTGTCCACTTTGGACCGACGATTTCATCTACGTTACCGCCCAAAATCACGTCCTCATGTTTTGTCGACTTGACTGTGCGAATCACCGTCCACATTGGACAGTCAAGATCAAACTTACAGGGGAAACGTGTCCAAAGTGGACGGTCTACGCTGGATCTCGCCTCGTGAAGGGGTACCGTGAAGGTGCACGATAAGGACATATAATGCCACATGAAAACATTAAATCGAGCGTTTTAAATGATGATCACCGCATCCAGGTGATCTGGAAGCCGGCGGGCAACACGGCACACGCTTATGGTGAGCCTGAGCCTGGATACGTGCAGTTGAAGACCGAGCGTCCGGATTCCGAGGCTCGGTTCCCGAGCCCGGAGGTCATCGAGCTGCCGGCGCGACACGTGTTTGAGTCCGCTGGTTCAGACCTCGTGTGTGTCCGATGTGGACTGCGTGAGGATGAGTATGAGGTGCATCGCCCAGATTCCATTCGTGGAACGAGCGATGATCCATTGATGAAATGGGTCAATGACACTGAAACACGTTCTACCAACGTGGCTAACCCCACTCGCATTTCGAGCGCCGGCCTGACACGATTGCCACACAACACCAATGCCATCGCAGTGCCAGGTAAGGAATACACCTCGGGCGAAAACACGTGGTCCGAGCCGTGCACGGGTTTCGCGATCACGCTAGAGCGCGACGACATCAACCGGCTCATTCGCATGCTTCGGCGTGCGCGTGACAGCGCATTTGTGGCGGATGCGTGAGTGCACATCCGAGCGTCGGGCGCATCGTGCACTACATTCCAACCTACGAGCCGTATCGATGCCTGGCGGCGATCGTCACCGGCGTGCCCGCTGAGGGCCAATGGCGCGTTGACTTGATGGTGTTCGATCAAATCGCCGTATCGGTGTCGAACATCTCATTTGAAGAATCGGGCGTCGTGCCACGCACGTGGCACTGGCCTGAACGTGATGAGGTGATGTGAATGACCATCGTGTGGGAGTGCTTGGTCGGGCTCGGTGCTGTTGGTGTGATTGTGTTAATTGTCGCCGTCCTCGCACATGCTGATCGCCCGGTGGAATAGCATGAAAATCATTAATCGAGTGATCTATATCATTTGGCATGGCTTACACTTACCGTGTCCAATATGCTGGCGACTTGATCGCTTAGAGCATGAATAATAGTGCCATGTAGACGGACACCGCCCGAAAGACCGTCTACATTGGACAGTAAGCACGGTGGTCGTGCTCGGGTAAATGCCTACCGCAGGAAGAGCTCGGATACGTGAGGTAGGTTGCCACCGTGCTTATTGGACGTTCGATGTAGACTGTCTACGTGCGACGCACGAAGAAACGCTCATCACTTCAACTGCGGTGTGGCCGACCGACCTGGCGTTCCAACTACACCAAGCGGTGTCCGATGCCACCTGGATATGGCACGGCCCATCGAGGCTTCGGACCATGTCGCTCGCACGGTAATCGAGATGAACATGAGGGGTGGATCGTGGCACTGGAGATCGCACGTGAGGAGCACATCACCCCGTGGGACGCACTACTCAAGAGTGTGCGACTGGCCGCCGGCCGCGTGTCGTGGGTGGATGAGCAACTAACCCAAGCCGTTCGGGCCAACGACGGCGACATGAACCAACCCAACGTTGCCAAGTGGCTCAAGGAAAGTAGGCTTGAGCGCACGCTGCTCGCCAAGATGGGTAAGGCGGCCATCGACGCCGGTGTTGCTGAGCGCATGGTGCGACAGGTCGAGCTCGAAGGTCAGCTCGTGGCGGAAGCCTTGGTGCATGCGCTGGACGTCCTCGAGCTCACCGCCGAACAGCGCACCATCGCACTCGAGGCCGCTCACGCGCGTCTTCTCTCGGCCAGCGGTAGCCAGACCCTCGTGGTACAGGGAACGGTCCTACACG
>WNEO01001170.1_pt1 | contig 9538 bp, 4 predicted proteins | sample 5399941 | NCBI WGS metagenome assembly WNEO01 (sample SAMN13153328, study PRJNA577476) | soil metagenome | isolation source: 20 cm grassland meadow soil 2 days after 3rd rain plot 2 | place: USA:California | collected 2015-11-11
CCCCGCCGGCCTCTCTCCTGAGCGAAAGCGTCGCAACGGGTCGGATTCGGTTCCGCGCAACTCTGACAACGATGGATCCCACCGTCACGCCGACACTGAGCGAAATCCGCCTCACGTTCCTCGGCGCGCGACCGTGGATCGGAATCTCGGCTCCCGGGTTGAACGCCCATGTGACAGGGATCGTCCCGATTCGATACGCCAGTTCGACGGGGGCAGTTCAAGTCACGTTTGAGTACAACGATGGATCGGGATGGAGGCCAATGGGCTCGCCGGTCTTCCCGAACGGGACGTTCCTGTGGAACACCTCCGGCCTCAATTTCATCGGAGGGAGTCTTCGCGCCACCGTCGAAAACAACCGCACGCTCACGAACACCACCCTCGTCTCGCCAATCGAAGTTGACAACACGGCTCCGACGATCACCCTCGGGACGGTCTCGGACGATCAAGCGACAAACGGCACGCTGACATTCTCCTACGCGACCGCCCCGGATGTCGTCCGCGTGGATTTCACGTACTTCAACGGCACATGGAATTCGATCGGCTCCGATACATCCGTCGATGGAACTTTCACCTGGACTCCGAGCGGGCCGATCGAGAACGTGACGGTCCGGGCGGTCGCGATCGACGATGTGGGGCTCCGCGGCACCACCGATAAGATTGGGGTCGGTCGCATCGTGCCCTCTGTCAACCCGCCGACGAATCCACCGCCCGGAATCTGGCAGACGCCTTACGTGCTTGCCATCCCCCCAATTGGAGTCCTTGTGATGATCGGGATGTTCGCCCAGCGGCAGCGTTGGCGGCCCGCGAAGGCCTTCCTCGTGGACGAACGGGGCAAGATGCTCCGGGAATTCACGTTGGACCCGGCGTGCCAAGTTACCTATGGGCAAGTCGTCGAGGCCGGCATCCTCGACGCGGTCGACAAGCCGATCAAGATTCAGAAGTACCATGGGCAGACGGTTCGCGGAGATGCCCTCGCGGTCGCCCTCCTCGCCTACGGTCCCGTGAGCCCGGAACAGGTCGAGTTCGCGCGGGAGATGCTCGTCCAAGTCCAGGACAAGTTCGAGGACGCGATCAAGCAGCGCTTGGAAGAGACCCGCCAAGAAGAGGGCCGACTCGAAGCGCGATCGAAGGAACTCGACGAGCGAGGGGTCGGGATCGAGACGCGAGGGGTCGAGCTGGACGCGATTCAGAAGCAGGCGGACGAAGCGCGATCGCAGATCGAGTTGGATCGGGCCGCCCTCGCCGCGAAGGAGGAGGACCTACGCCGACGCGAACTCGAGGTCGCGCAGGAACGCGGCGCGTTGGAGGACCTCGCGAAGAAGAACGAAGCCGCGCGGGGAGAGTTGGATGCCGGAAAGGCCCAGGTCGAGGCCCGCGAAGCGGAACTCTCCACGAAGTCCAGGGCCGTCACCGAGCGCGAGACTTCCGTCCGGACGGTGGAGGAACGATTGAACGAGCGCGAGCGAGACCTCGCGCCGGAAGAGGACCGCCTCCGCGCCGAGAAGGAGCGCCTGGCCCAGGAAGTCGAGGCGATCCGCGGGGAACGGAAGGACTTGGAAGATCGCCGGGCCGTCGTCCGCAAGGATCTCGAAGATCTCGCCCACGGCCGAGAGCAATTCGAGATCGATCAGAAAGATCTGCTACAGTTCAAGCGATCGGTCGACGAGCGCGTGGCCAGCGCTGAAGCGGCGGAGGCCGCCGCCGCAGCCAAGGGGGAGGAATTGAACGCGAGGGAGGGGCGCGTGGCCCCGCTCGAGGCGGAACTCGAGTCCCGCGAGGCCCAGGTCCGGGAAGCGGAAGAGAAAGCAAGCCAGGCGACCGCACGGGCGGAGGCCACACACCAGGAATTGTCCGCTCGAACGCGCGATCTCGAGGACCGCGAGACGGCATTGAATGAGGACCGTGTCGTCCTCCAGGAGGCCCGGGCGGCCTTCGATTCCGATCGCCGGGAGTTCCAGGACCTGACGGCCCATTATGAGGAGGAGCTGCGTCGCCGGGGGAATGACCTGGACGCACAGGCCAAGGAAATCGGAGAGGGACAGCTCCGGATCGCGCAGGACAAAGAGGCATTCGACGCCGCGAGGACTGAGAAAAATCAGGCCCTCTTGGCACGAGAAATCGAAGTGGAGGCGCGGGAACAGTCGGTGCAGGACAAAGAAGACGCCGTCCGCGCTCAGGCGGAGGATAACGCGCGTCGACTTACGGACCTGGCGGCCCGCGAGGAGACCAGGCTGGCGAAGGGGCGTTCCGAAGTCGAGTCGCGAAACGCGAGCTTGACGAACCTCGCGCAGGAGCTGGACGGCAAGGCCGCGGGTCTCCGGGAGACCGAGGCCAAGCGCGCGGAAGAACTTCGGACCTGGCAGACCACTTTGGAATCCCAGCAAGCTATGCTCAAGGAGCAGCGTGAGACGTTTGAACAGGAAAGCTCCTCGCAACGGGAGTCGTGGGCGGTCCGGATCATGCGCCTCGAACGGCGGGAGATCGAGGTCAAAGACCAGGAGGAAAGGATCCGCCAGGAAGACGAGCGCTTCACGAGGACCGAGGAGGAGCTGGGGCGGCGCGAGAAGGCGGTCGAGGAGGCCTCCCAGTCCGCCACGCTTCGGAAGGCGGAGGCCGATCATCTGAAGGCCGAGTTGGAGCAGCGAGCTCTCGAAATCGATTCAAAGGAACGGGCTTTCAAGGAGGAAAGCGGGCGCCATGCGCTCGAACTGTCGACGCGGACCGAGTCGCTGAATGCCCTCGAAGCCGACCTGACGGCGAAGAGGACCGAGCTCGAGCGGGAGCGGACGGCCCAGACGCAACGGTTCCATGAGATCGATACCGAGCTTCAGGGGAACGCCCAAACCCTCGAGGCCAAGGCGCGCGATTTCTCGGATCGGGAGCGACGCATTGTCGCGACCGAGGAATCCCTCCGAGCGAACGAGAGCCGGCTGGAGCAAGAGCGCGCTGCGGTCCAGGAGACAGGGAGGCAGCTCGAGGCCTATCAGCTGGAGCTTGCCCAACTGAAAGACCGATACGAGACGGAGTCGACGCGCGTGCGGACGGAGGCGGAAGCGATCGGTCAGTCCCTTGCGATCAAGGAGGCCGAACTCCGCGCGGAACGCGATCGGGTGGAACGCGACGCGGCGACGCTCCAGGACACGCTCGGGGCCAAGGCGAAGGAGCTGGCAATCCGCGAGAAGGCCGTCGCCGCTCAGGAAGCGGACCTGCGCTCCGAGGCGGAAGATCTGGAGACCCGGACGAGGGAATTGGAAACCAAGGAAAACCAAGCAGAGTCGAAGTTGACCGAGCTGTCCGCACAGGCGATGGCGCTCGTTCGCCGAGAGCAAGACCTGAACTCGCGGGACAGCCAGATCGACGAGGCCGTCAAGAAATTCCACACCGAGGAGATGGAAAAGCGCAAGCAGTGGGAGAATCAGCAGACGACCCTCCGATCGGCGCAAGCCCAACTCAATGCGACGTCGGAGTCGCGGACGGTTGAACTCACCAAACGCTCGGAAGAGATCGAAGGCCGGGAGAGGGCCGTCCGGGCGGGGACAACCCAACTCGACCTTGAGCGATCGAAGCTGGATGCCCAGGCGAAGGCCCACACCGCGAGGGCGGCGGAGGCGGAGGCCTCCTGGAAGAGGTCCGAGGCGCGCCTGGCCGAACTCAAGGCCAAGGAAGATGAACTTCTCCGGATGCGGCAGTCGTTCGAGTCCGAACGCTCCGGGTGGTCGACGAAGCGCGCGGAAGAACTGAAGCAACTCGAGGCGACGAGAGACGCGACGGCCGTCCAGGCCCAGCAAGCCGAACGACTCATCAACGATTCCCAACGACGCGCGCTCCTCGCGGAGGAGGCCGAGAAGACCGCGAAGCGGCAGTCGAACGATCTCGCCACGCAACAGGCCGCCCTCGAGCGACGCCGCTCGGAGGCCGACAAGGCGGAGCGCACCGCCCAGGCCCAACTCAGCCAGCTGCAAGAAAAATCTCGGGAGCTTGCCGCAAAGGAGGCCGAGGTCCAAGCGGCGATCCGAGACCTCGAGGCGCGTCTGGCGAGGCTCGCCGTCGCCGAAAAGGAGACCGCCCAAGCCTCGGCGGATGCGCGGACACGGAAGGGATCCCTGGACCAGGAAGCCACGCGACTGGGAACCCTCTCCGAGCAGCTCGCGGCCCGCCAGAAAGGCCTTGAGGGGCAATCGGCGGACCTCGAATCGAAGCTCGAGGAAGTGGCGACGAAGGAGCGGACCGTCGCGACGGAATTGCAGCGAGCGAACAATCTCATGGAGGACCTCGGAAAGAAGGATCGGGACCTGCGCGCCCGGACCGAGCAGTCCGCCGCGTTCCAGTCCGAGCTGGCCACGCGCGAGGCCGACCTCGCGGCCCGCGACGCGGTGCTCTCGGAAGGGCTTCGGAATCTCGAGAAGTCCCGTCATGAAGCGGAACTCGCGCGAGGCCGTATCGACGATGACCTCCGGAGCGCGAGCGCCGCGCGGAGCGATGCGGAACGGCTCCGCATCCAGGCCGACGCCATGCAGGCCGAAGTCTCGAAGAACCTCCGGTTCCTCCAGAAGAAGGCGCTCGAGGTCCTTGATCGGGAGGAGAAGCTCCGGGAACGTGACGTTCGGATCGAGGAGATGGAGAAAGGGCTAGACGCCCGGGCCGAGGTCCTCGAAGGGAAGGAACGATCGTTGGAGTCCGATCAGAGTGAATCCACCGCGAAGGCCACGAAGTTGCAGGCCGAGGTTGACAAGCTCAAAGCGCGGCTCGCGGAACTCGAGAAAGGTGCCGGCCCATCATCGGCCTCGATGGACGAGTGGAAGAAGGACGTCGAGAACCGCGTGAAGATCATCCAGAAGAAGGCGATGGAGCTCCTCGACCGCGAGCAGAAGCTCCGCGACAAGGAAGCAGAACTCCGCGCCCTCGCGCAGCAGCTTGGCGTCACCCTCTGAGACCGCGCGCGGGCTGGCGAACCGCCGGCGCTGCCGTCATGCCGCTCGAATCGCGCGATCGAAGTCTTCGATCAAGTCGTCCGCGTCCTCGAGGCCGACGCTCACTCGAACGAGGCCCTCCGTGATCCCGCTGACCCGCCGCTCCTGATCGGTCAGGGGCCCGTGCGTCATCGAGGCCGCATGTTGGACGAGGGTCTCCGTGCCTCCGAGGCTCACGGCGAGGGTGGCGACGTCCACGGATTCGACGAACCGCCTCCCGGCTCGATAGCCTCCGTTCAGTTCAAACGAGAGCATCGCCCCAAAACCGTCCATCTGCTTCCTCGCCAAAGTCTGTTGGGGAAACGACCGAAGTCCCGGATAGTGGACCACGCGGACCCCTCGACGGTCCTCCAGGAACTCGGCGAGCGACTGCGCGGTCCTCGACTGAACCTCCATCCGGAGGGGGAGCGTTTTGAGTCCCCGGCGGACGAGGAACGCCTCGAACGGACCGAGGGCCGGCCCGAGCATCTTGTACACGAACCAAATGCGATCGAACAGACTTCGCTTCGCTGTGATGACGGCTCCCGCGACCACGTCGCTGTGGCCCCCGAGGTATTTTGTCGCGCTGTGCAGCACGCCGTCGACCCCGAACTCGATCGGCCGCTGGTTCACCGGAGAAGCGAAGGTGTTGTCGGCGAGGGTGGTGGCGCCCACGGACTTGGCCGCCGACACGGCCTCGGAGAGGTCCGTGATCATCATCGTCGGATTCGCCGGGGTCTCAACGTAGACCAACCGAGTGTCGGGACGAACCGACTCTTTCCACGCGCCGCGTCGGCGCGGATCCACGAAGGTCGTTTCGATACCGAAGCGCGGGAGCAGTCGCGTGAAGATCTCCGTCGTAGCGGTATAGAGGCTCGAGCCGGCGACGACGTGATTGCCGCGGTCGACGGAGGTGAGGATCGCGGACGCGATCGCGCCCATCCCCGATCCGGTCGCCAGCGCGCGGGCGCCCCCCTCCAGGTCGGCGAGCGCCTCCTCGAGTTCCCGCACCGTCGGATTGCCCCACCGCGTGTAGTACGCCGGCGGCGCGGTCTCGACCGCGAAGTCCGCGCCCTCCCGGGCCGACGCCAGGGCCCATGTGGAGCTCGCAAAAATCGGGGTCACGAGGGGACCGGGCTTTCGGCGACGCGGACCGTGGACCGCGCGGGTCCGTGTGCCCCGGCTCTTTCCCACGGAGGCGGGACCGCGCGCGCCAGCGAAATACGTTTCGAGTTTTTTCGGTCCGGGAACCGGAGGACCGCGCATCCCTGGAGAGACGACGAAATAAAACCGGAAAGGTCAAAAAGGGGAGGGGTATACAAGCAAATGCCCGGCCCTGAAGTGGGCCGGGCTAGAGCTCCTTGGAGGCGACCGAATGTCGCGAGAAGTGGACTTTGCAGCCAAGCCGATCGACCCGGACTTCATGAACAAGCCGGACGAATATCCGGAGACGGGCGAGCACCTTGGCCACAAGGTCTTCGCGGAGGGCAAGGAGCGGTTGGACGCGGATGGGAACCCCTATCCCACGCGCCTCGGCGTCCACGGCACCCACGTCGCGGTCGACTTCGATGGCTGCGTGGCGGACGGGGTCTGTATGGATGTCTGCCCCGTCGACGTGTTCGAGTGGCTCCTGGCCCCGGGCAAGAAGGGGACGGGCAACGACAAGATCGTCGAGAAAGGGAGCGGTGAGTGGCAGACGTACCGGTGCGACAAGTCCGACATGATCCGGGAATCGGACTGCATCGACTGCATGGCCTGCGAGACGGCCTGCCCGACGAAAGTGATCAAGATTTCCCCGTAGGGCCTCGACCCTCCGGAATCCAGCGGACTCGAGGACGATCCGCGCTCTTCTATTCGGCCTCGGCGCCCGCGGACACCCGCCGGCCGAGCATCGCGTCCCAGGCCCTCCGAAGCGGCGCGGTCACGATCGTGATTTTCCCCGTCCGGATTCCGAGGTAGGCGAGGATCACCACGATCCAGTACCCGAAGTAGGCGGCGACCTCCACGAGCGTGGGGGCGTCGCTGTAGCCGATGATCCCGCGGAGGAGGTAGCCGGCGGTGTTCGTCTCGTTCGCGGGGAAGATGGCGGTGAGGTTGTAGACGGGCAACAGTTGCCATCCGAGAGCCTCTCGAAGTTCCAGGACCGCGTTCGAGAACAGGCCGGCGGCCACGATGACGAGGAACACGCCGGTCACCTGGAAGAACCGCCGCAGGTTCAGCCGCCAGGAGACTCGAATGATCCCGACGCCGATCACTCCGGCGATGAGGAGCCCGAGGCCGACGCCGAGGACCGCCTCGAACGGACTCGTCAGAGCCCCGGCCCCGAAGACGAAGAGGGCCGTCTCGACGCCCTCCCGGAGGACGATGACGAAAGAGAGGAGCCCGAGCCCGAAGACCTCGCTCTGCCGCAGCACGGCGTCGATCCGCTCCTGGACGTGGACCTTGATGCTTCGCGCGGCCTGGATCATCCAGAGGACCATCGAGGTCAAGACGGCGACGGCCACGAGCATCGTGATGCCCTCGAACAGCTGCTGCGCGACACCCTGAAACTCCCAGGTGAGGGCGATGAGGGCGCCGGCGACCCCCGCGCTCACGAGGAAGGCCGCGATCGTGCCGCTGTAGACGTACCGTTTCAGGCCGCCGCGCTGGATCTTCACCAGATAGCCGAGGATGATGCCGATGACGAGGGCGGCCTCAATGCCTTCCCGGACGCCGATAACCAGGCTCGGAATGATCCCGACTGCGGTCACGGCGCGTCGCTCCCAGCCTCTTGCCGAAATTCCATTCAAGTCGATAACGGCGTAATATTTAATCCTTCAGTGGGACGGAACCTCGAGGGCTCAGAGGCCCTCGTTCATCGAGCCGCTGCGATAGCCCAACAGGTCGATCGTGACGTGGACGAATCCCGCGTCCCGGACGGCGCGGACCACTTTCGCCGCCGTCGCCGGCTCGATCATCCGCGGCAGGTCCTCCTTCGGGACCTCGATCCGGGCGACTCCCTCGTGGGCCCTCACGCGGACGACGCGGAACCCCAGATTCCGAATCGCCTCTTCAGCCTCCTCGACGCGGTGTAGCTTGTCCACCGTAATCACCTCCCCGTGCGAAATCCGCGAGGACAGGCAGGCATTGCTCGGCTTGTCGTGAAAGCTCAGACCGAGCTCCCGCGCGAGCTCCCGAACATCGGCCTTCGCGAATCCGAACTCGACGAGCGGATGCCAGAACCCTTCCTCGTTCATTGCCTGGATGCCGGGACGATACTCTCCGAGGTCCGAGAGGTTGACGCCGTCCGCAATCGAGCGATACCCGAATTCCGAGGCGATCGGATTCAGGGCCGAGCCCAACCCTTTGCGACAGAAATAGCAGCGGTTGACGGGGTTCGCGACGTACCGGTCGTCCGCGAGCTCGGAAACGCGGATTGTGCGGAGCGGTATGCCGATCTCCTCCGCCTCGCGCACCGCCTCCGCGAGTTCCCGGCGCGACAGCGATTCGGAGTCCGCGAGGACCGCCAGCGCATCGCGGGAAAGGGCATCGACGGCGATCCTTGCGACGAGGCCGCTATCGACGCCTCCGGAGAAGGCTACGAGGACGCGTCCTCGTTCCCGCATGGCCTGGACCATGCGATCATACGCCGCTCCAACGTCCGTCGTTCGCGGGACCGTATCGATCGGCGTTATCGAACGCGGGGACGGACATAAAGGCATCGCGAGGAAACCGTATTGGACTCCGGAGGCATCACCGCCATGTGCGTCCCGCGTTCCTCGAGTGCACCGCGTGTTCCAAGCGGTACGAGGTGCGGCTCATCAACACCTGTGACTGTGGCGGGCCTTTGTTCGCTCGATACGAATGGACCGACCTCGGCACCGGTCAATTGGCGCCGCGCAAAGATCTCTGGCGATACGCTCCTCTTCTGCCCCTGACGGACTCGGAGATCCAGTCCCGAGGGGAGGGCGGGACGCCCCTCCACCGACTCCAGGTCTTCGGCTCCGGAGGTCGAGTCGCGCCGATCAAGGTCGAAGGGCTGTACGTGAAGGACGAAGGTCGCAATCCGACGGGGACGTTCAAGGCACGCGGCATGGCCGTCGCGGTCCCGATGGCGCGCGCCCTTGGCGCCACGCATCTCGTAGCGCCCACCGCGGGAAACGCGGGGGCGGCCCTCGCCCTGTTCGCCGCGGTCCATGGCGTTCGGTCCATCGTCTTGCTGGCGAAAGCCGGCTCCGACGAAGCGGCCCGCGAGGCCCTCCTGCACGGGGCCCATCTCGTCCGTGTCGATGGAGACATTGCGGCCGCCGGTCGCATCGCGACGGACCTCGCGTCGACGACGGAGACGTTCAACGTCGCGACGCTCCGCGAACCGTACCGGGTAGAGGGGAAGAAGACGATCCTCTTCGAAATCTGGGAGGCCCTTCACGACCTGCCGGACTGGATCGTGTTCCCGACGGGCGGTGGGACCGGCATCGTCGGGATGTGGAAGGCGCTCCACGAGTTACGTGACCTCGGCTGGTATGAGGGACCGGGGCCTCGCTTCGCGGTCGTGCAGGCCGCGGGGTGCGCGCCGCTGGTGAAGGCCTGGAAAGAAGGGAAGGAAACGG
>WNEO01000600.1_pt1 | contig 9527 bp, 10 predicted proteins | sample 5399941 | NCBI WGS metagenome assembly WNEO01 (sample SAMN13153328, study PRJNA577476) | soil metagenome | isolation source: 20 cm grassland meadow soil 2 days after 3rd rain plot 2 | place: USA:California | collected 2015-11-11
GATGAAGACGCGATCGAAGACGACCGGCGCGCCGGTCGTCTTCGATCGCGTCTTCATCCCCGGCGACCGCTTCCGCATCACCCGGGACCTCCGGTACGAAGGAGCGGCCTCATGAAGATCCTCGTGGCCATCAAGCAGGTGCCCGACACGGCGACGCAGGTGAAGATGTCCACCGACCCGCGGGCGATCGACACCACGGGCATCACCTGGATCGTGTCGCCGTACGACGAGTTCGCCGTCGAGGAGGCCCTGCGGATCAAAGAGAAGCGCGGCCAGGGCGAGGTCGTCGCGGTGTCCCTCGGCCCGGAGCGCGTGAAGGAGGCGCTCCGCTCCTGCCTCGCGATGGGTTGCGACCGGGCGATCCACCTCAACGACCCCGCGTGGAACGGCGCCGACACGCTCGCGACGGCCAAGGCGCTCGCCGCCGTGATCCAGCGGGAGGCGCCCGGGCTCGTCCTCTGCGGGCGGCAGGCGATCGACGATGACATGGGCGCCGTCCCGGCCCAGCTCGCCGAGCTGCTCGGCTGGCCGTGCGCCTCCTGGGTCATGGAAGCGACGGTCGACGGCGACGGCAAGACCGCCCGGGCCGCGCGCCAGGTCGAGGGCGGGCTCGAGGTCTTCGACCTGCCCCTGCCCGCCGTCCTCACGGCGCAGAAGGGGCTCAACGAGCCGCGGTATCCGACGCTGAAGGGCATCATGGGGGCGAAGAAGAAGGAGATCCGTGACGTGAAGGCGACCGACCTCGGTCTGGCCGTCGAGCCACCTCAGCTCTCCGTCGTCATGCTCGAGGCGCTCCCGCCCCGCCCGCCCGGACGCATCCTCCAGGGCGACGTGCCGACGGCGGTGAAGGAGCTGGTTCGTTCGCTGCGCGAAGACGCCAAGGCGATCTGAGAGGGCGGGAGAGTCATGGCCAACGCATTCTGGTGCATCGTCGAAGACGACCGGCAGGGGACGCCGAAGAAGGTGATGGCCGAGGTCATCGGAGAGGCCGCGCGCCTCTCGAGCGGCCAGGCGGAGGCCGTGTGGTTCACCGACAAGGCGACCGAGGCCGGACTCAAGCAGCTCGCGGAGTGGGGGGCGAACAAGGTCTGGCTCCTCGAGAACGCCGCGTTCGCGCCGTACCGCAGCGAGATCTGGACGGGCGCCGCGGCCGAGCTTGCGGCCAAGGCGACGCCGAGGGCGATCCTGGCGCCGGTCACGAGCCGCCAGCGCGAGTTCGTCGCGCGGCTCGCCGCGCGCCTCGGCGTCGGGCTCGCCGCCGATTGCGTGGCGTTCGCGATGGACGGTGAGCGGCTCGTCGCGACCCGCCCGGTCTACGCCGGCAAGCTGCTGGCGAAGACGACGTGGGCGAAAACGCCGTCGGTCGCGACGCTCCGACCGAACGTCTTCCGCCCCGCCGAAGCCCAGCCGGGGCGGACGGCGGCCGTCGAGCGCCCGTCGGTGACGCTCCCCGCCGCGCAGATGAAGTTCGTCGAGCGGCGCGAGGAGGTTGCGACGGGGCTCCCCGAGCTGACCGAGGCCGAGATCGTGCTGTCGGGCGGCCGCGGCATGAAGGGGCCGGAGAACTACGTGATCCTCGAGGACATGGCGCACGTGATCGGCGCCGCGGTAGGCGCCTCGCGCGCGGCGGTGGACGCCGGCTGGCGCCCGCACCGGTTCCAGATCGGCCAGACCGGACGGACGATCTCGCCCAAGCTCTATATGGGCTTCGGCGTCTCGGGCGCGATCCAGCACCTGGCCGGGATGCGCACGTCGAAGGTGATCGTCGCCGTCAACAAGGATCCCGAGGCGCCGATCTTCAGGATCGCCGACTACGGGATCGTCGCCGACCTGTTCGAGGTCGTGCCGGAGCTGACGAAGGAGTTCAAGAAGCTCCTCGAGAAATGAGCGCATGAAACTCGACCCGACCGAAGAGCAGCAGATGATCCAGGCGATGGCGCGGGAGTTCGCCGAGACGGCGATCAGGCCCATCGCCGCCGAGATCGACCGGGAGGGCCGCTTCCCCCACGAGACGGTGAAGCGCATGGGCGAGCTCGGCCTCATGGGCATCGCGATCCCGGAGGACTGGGGAGGCAGCGGCGCCGACACCCTCGCCTACGTCCTGGCGCTCGAGGAGATCGCAAAGGCGTGCGGATCGCACGCGGCCATCATGTCGGTGAACAACTCGCTCTACTGCGATCCCGTCTATCGATTCGGCACCGACACGCAGCGCGAGCGGTTGCTCAAGCCCGCGGCCACGGGCCACGCCCTCGGCTGCTTCGCGTTGACCGAGCCCCAGGCGGGCTCGGACGCGCGCAACCAGCAGACCCTGGCCGCACGCGACGGCGACCACTACGTGCTGAACGGCCGCAAGCAGTTCGTCACCAACGGCCGCGAGGCCTCGTTCGCCCTCGTGTTCTGCGCGACCGACCGCGCCAAGGCGCACCACGGGATCACCGCCTTCGTGGTCGAGAAGGGGACGCCGGGCTTTCGCGTGCCCAGGACCGAGGACAAGCTGGGCATCCGCGCCTCCGACACCGCCGAGCTCATGTTCGAGGACTGTCGCGTGCCCGCCGCCAACCGGCTCGGCGAGGAGGGCATGGGGCTCAAGATCGCGCTGGCGACGCTGGACGGCGGACGGATCGGCATCGCCGCCCAGGCCGTCGGCCTGGCGGCCGGCGCCCTCGAGCGCGCGGTCGCCTACGCGCGCGAGCGGACGTCCTTCGGCGTGGCGATCGGCCAGCACCAGATGGTCCAGTGGATGCTCGCCGACATGGCGACCGCGACCGACGGCGCGCGGCTCCTCACGCTCCGCGCGGCCGGATTGAAAGATCAGGGGCGGCCCTACAGGACCGCGGCGGCGATGGCGAAGCTCTTCGCCGCCGAGACCGCGATGCGGGTGACGACCGACGCGGTCCAGATCCACGGCGGCTACGGCTTCATCAAGGAGTACGAGGTGGAACGCTACTTCCGTGACGCGAAGATCACCCAGATCTACGAGGGCACCTCGCAGATCCAGAAGCTCGTGATCGCGCGCGCCGTGCTGGGAGGGACCGAATGAGCGAGCGGGAGCGCTGGAGGCGGGAGACGTACGGGCCGTTCACGCGGGGCGCGCCCGAGCGACCGGTCCGCTTCGAGTCGCTCTCGGGCCTTCCCGTCCAGCCGCTCTACACGCCCGAGGATCTGCGCGGATGGACGTACGACGAGAAGCTCGGCTATCCGGGGGAGTACCCCTTCACCCGCGGCGTCTACCCCACGATGTACCGCGGCCGCCTCTGGACCATGCGGATGTTCGCGGGGTTCGGGCGGCCCGAGGACACCAACGCCCGGTTCAAGTACCTCCTCGCGCAGGGGCAGACCGGTCTGTCGACCGCCTTCGACATGCCGGCGCTGATGGGCTACGACGCCGACCACCCGCGCGCCCGGGGCGAGGTGGGCCGCGAGGGCGTGTCGATCTCGACGCTCGACGATTTCGAGCGCCTCTTCGACGGCATCCCCCTCGGCGATGTCACGACGTCGATGACGATCAACTGCACGGCGTCGATCGCGCTGGCCATGTACCTCGCGGTCGCCGAGAAGCAGGGCGTGGCGTGGAGCCGGGTCGGCGGGACGATGCAGAACGACATGCTCAAGGAGTTCATCGCGCAGAAGGAATGGATCTGCCCGCCCGCGCCCGCCGTGCGGATCGTGACCGATATGATCGAATTCACGTCCACGCATGTTCCGCGGTTCAATCCGGTCTCGATCTCGGGTTACCACATCCGTGAGGCCGGCTCGACGGCGGCCCAGGAGCTCGCGTTCACCCTGGCGGACGGGCTGGCGTACGTGGAAGCGGCGCTGGCGCGCGGTCTCGACATCGACAGCTTCGCGCCGCGCCTCTCGTTCTTCTTCGACATCCACAACGACTTCTTCGAGGAGATCGCGAAGCTCCGGGCCGCGCGGCGGATCTGGGCGCGGTTCATGAAGGAGCGCTACGGCGCGAAGAAGCCCGAGTCGTTGCGCCTGCGCACCCACACCCAGACCGCCGGCGTCTCGGCGACCGCGCAGCAGCCGCTCAACAACGTCGCGCGCGTCGCCCTGCAGGCGCTCGCCGCCGTGCTCGGCGGCGCGCAGTCGCTCCACACGAATTCGTATGACGAAACGTGGGCGCTGCCGACCGAAGAGGCGGTGACGGTTGCTCTTCGTACTCAACAGATCCTCGCCGAGGAGACTGGGGTCGCGCTCACGATCGACCCGCTCGGCGGATCGTACTTCCTCGAGACGCTCACCGACGCGATGGAGGCGGCGGCGCTCGAGTACATTCGCACGATCGACGCGATGGGCGGCATGATCCGCGCGATCGACACGGGCTATCCGCAGAAGGAGATCGCCGACGCGGCGTACCGGTACCAGCTGATGGACGACCGCGGCGAGAAGGTGGTCGTGGGTGTCAACAGGTACGTGATGGCGGAGACGCGCGCGATCGCGTACTTGAAGATCGACGACGCGGTCGAGCTGGAGCAGATCGAGCGGGTCCGACGCTTCAAGGCGTCGCGGGACATGGCGAAGGTGGAGAAGCGGCTCGGGCAGCTCGCCGACGCGTGTCGTGAGGGTCGCAACGTCATGCCGGTTCTCCTCGAGGCCGTGAAGGACTATGCGAGCCTCGGTGAGATCTCGGACGTGTATCGCCAGGTGTTCGGGCTCTACCGCGAGCCGATCATTTTCTAGCCGTGAGGGAGGCCATGAGCGAGCCGATCAGGATCACGCGTGCGGCGACGAAGAAGCCGAAGCCCAAAGACCGCGACCTGACCTTCGGGACGGTGTTCACCGACCATCTGTTCGTGATGGACTTTCAGGAGGCGAAGGGCTGGTACGACCCGCGGATCGAGCCGTACGGGTCGCTCAGCCTCGATCCCGCCGCGGCGGTCCTCCACTATGCGCAGGCCGTCTTCGACGGGCTCAAGGCCTTCCGGGGTCGTGACGGTCGGGTCCGGCTCTTCCGGCCGCAGAAGCACGTCGAGCGGCTCAACCACTCCGCCCGGCGGATGTGCATCCCGCCGCTCGACCCCGAGCTGGCGCTCAAGGCGCTCGTCGAGCTCGTCGGCCTCGAGCGGGACTGGGTCCCGTCCACGGTGGGGACGTCGCTCTACATCCGGCCCACGATCATCGCCAACGAGCCGTTCCTCGGCGTGCGGCCGGCGAAGTCGTACATCTACTACGTCATCCTGTCTCCGGTGGGCGCCTACTACCCGGAGGGAATGAATCCGGTGAAGATCCTCGTCGTCGACAGCTACGTCCGCGCCGTGGAGGGCGGCGTCGGCGGGGCGAAGACCGGGGTGAACTACGCCGCGAGCCTGTACGCAGCCGAGGAGGCCAAGCACGCGGGGTTCACGCAGGTGCTCTGGCTCGACGGGCGCGAGCGGAAGTACCTCGACGAGGTCGGCACGATGAACATCATGCTCAAGATCGGTGACGAGGTGATCACGCCGCCCCTGAGCCAGGGCACGATTCTGCCGGGCGTGACGCGCGACTCGGCGCTCACGCTCATGCGCGAGTGGGGGCTCCGCGTCTCCGAGCGCCAGATCTCGATCGCCGAGGTCGCGCGCGCCGCGCGCGATGGGTCGCTCCAGGAGGTGTGGGGCACCGGGACGGCCGCCGTCATCTCGCCCGTCGGGGAACTCAGCCACGCGGGCGCGCGTATCGTCATCAACGGCGGGAAGATCGGTGAGCTGACCAAGAAGCTCTACGACGCGCTCGTCGGGATCCAGTACGCGACCGTACCCGACACCCACGGCTGGACGGTTCCCGTCTAGTGCCGGGCCACCTGACTTCGCCATGCTTCGTTCTAGGAGGCCGCGATGACCGACTGCGTCTTTTGCAAGATCCGCGACGGGCAGACCCCGGCGATGAAAGTGTTCGAGGACCAGCGGACGATCTGCATCATGGACATCAACCCGCTCACTCTGGGACACTGCCTCGTACTGTCCAAGGCGCACGCGGCGACGATCTATGACGCCGAGGTCGCCGACCTGCAGGCCGCGATCGTGACCGCCAAGCGTGTTGCCCTCGCCCTCAAGGCGTCGCTGGATCCGGAGGGCCTCAACGTGCTCCAGGCCAACGGCCCCGCCGCCTTCCAGTCGGTGGCGCACTTCCACCTGCACCTGATCCCGCGCTGGATGCGCGACGGCAAGGGCTTCGACTGGAAGCTGGTGCCGGGCGACCGCGAGCAGATCATGAAGGCCGGCGAGAAGCTGCGCGCGGCCCTCACGACGCGCGCATGACCGCCGATCGGACCGTTCGCGTGGTCGTCGCCAAGCCGGGTCTCGACGGCCACGACCGGGGGGCCAAGATCGTCGCGCGGTCGTTGCGCGACGCAGGCTTCGAGGTGATCTACACGGGGCTCCACCAGACACCCGAGCAGATCGTCGCCACGGCGATCCAGGAGGACGCGGACGCGATCGGGCTCAGCGTGCTCTCGGGCGCCCACAACTACCTCTTCAAGCGCGTCCTCGAGCTGCTCCGGGAGAAGGGCGCCGAGGACATCGTGGTGTTCGGCGGGGGGATCATCCCGCCGGAGGACATCGCCGCCCTCAAGACGATGGGCGTCAGGGAGATCTTCACGCCCGGCGCGTCGACCCAGGAGATCGTCCGCTTCGTCCGCGAGCACATCCGTGCGGCAGTCTGAGCCGTGGATTTCGAGCTGACCGACGACCAGAAGCGCATCCGCCGGGCCGCCCGTGAGTTCGCGGAGGGCGAGCTCGGGGACGCGATTGCGCCGTACGACGAGCGCCAGACGTTTCCGCACGAGATCGTCAAGAAGCTCGGGCCGCTCGGCTTCCTCGGGGTCCTCGTGCCCGACGAGTATGGTGGCGCGGGTCTCGACTACGTCTCGTACGCGCTGATCGTCGAGGAGCTCTGCCGCGGCGACGCGTCGGTCGGCATCACGATGTGGGCGCACAATTCACTCTGCACGAACCACATCACCGTCTTCGGCTCCGAGGCGCAGAAGCGACGGTACCTGCCGCGCCTGGCCTCGGGCGACGTGCTCGGCGCGTGGGGGCTCACCGAGGCGGGCTCCGGCTCCGACGCGGCCGCCCTCCGGACGCGGGCCGAGTGGCGCGACGGCGAGTGGGTCCTGAACGGAAGCAAGGCCTTCATCACCAACGCGTCGGTCGGTGGGCTCGCCGTCGTGCTGGCGCGGACCGACCCCGAGCAGCGGTCGCGGTCCATCTCGGCGTTCATCCTCGAGCGCGGGACGCCCGGCTTCCGCGCGGGTCAGCCGTACCGGAAGCTCGGCCTGCACGCCTCGGACACCGCGGAGCTGATCCTCGAGGACGCCCGCGTCCCGGCCGCGGGCCTGCTCGGCGAGCGTGGGATGGGGTTCGTTCACGCGCTGCAGGTGCTCGAGGGAGGGCGCATTGCGATGGCGGCGATGGGGGTCGGAATCGCCGAGGCGGCCCTCGGTCAATCCGTGAAGTACATGAACCAGCGGACCGCCTTCGGCCGGACGCTCGCGGAGTTCAACGGCCTCCAGGGGATGATCGCCGAGGTCGCCGCCGAGGTGGAGGTCGCGCGCCTCCTCACGCTGCGCGCGGCGTACCTGAAAGACACGGGACGGCCGGCGAGGCACGCGGCGGCGATGGCGAAGCTCTTCGCCTCCGAGACCGCGATGAAGGCCGCGAGCAAGGCCGTCCAGATCCACGGCGGCGCGGGCTACATCACCGAGTTCCCCGTCGAGCGGATCTTCCGTGACGCCAAGCTCACCGAGATCGGCGAGGGGACGTCCGAGATCCAACGGCTGGTCATCGCGCGGGAGATCCTCCAGCTCTCGTGACCGCGCCCGCGCGGCTCATCGCCGTCGAGAGCGTCTCCAAGCGCTACGTGACCAGCTCGGGGCCCGTCGAGGCGCTCCACGACGTGTCGCTCACGGTGAGCGAGGGCGAGTTCTGCACGCTGATCGGCCCGTCGGGCTGCGGGAAGTCCACGCTCCTCGGCATGCTCGGCGGCCTCGTGTACCCGGAGAGCGGGCGCATCCTGGTCGATGCTCGGCCGGTCACTGGCCCCGACCCGGGCCGCGCCGCGACCGTGTTCCAGGACCCGGGCCTCTTTCCCTGGCGCACGGTGCTCGAGAACGTGGAGTTCGGCCTCGAGCTCGCGGGCTCTGCGGCGGCGCGCCGGCGCTCGATCGCGACGGCGCTCCTCGGCCCGCTCGGCCTCAAGGGCTTCGCGGAGAAGTACCCACGTGAGCTCTCCGGGGGCATGAAGCAGCGCGTCGCGATCGGCCGCGCGCTCGCCATCGACGCGAAGATCCTCCTGATGGACGAGCCGTTCGGTGCCCTCGACGAGCAGACGCGCGTGCTCATGGGCGAATGGCTCCTCGACATCTGGCGCCGGACACGCAAGACCGTGATCTTCGTGACGCATAGCCTGCACGAGGCCCTCTTCCTCTCGACACGGATCGCCGTCATGACGGCGCGCCCCGGGCGGATCAAGTCGGTCCTGGAGCTTCCCATGGACTACCCGCGCTCGATGGAGTCGCCCGAGCTCGTCGCGCTGCGCGCGAAGCTCTGGGGCGAGATCCGCGAGGAATCGCTCCGGGCGATGCAATGACGCCGCACGCTCCTAGCTCAGGCCACCCACGGAGTGCGCCGGCCTCGCGGCCCTCGTTACAGTGACCGTGCTGGCCGTCCGGGCGGGGCTGCTCCTGGTCGTCCTCGGCCTCTGGGAGACCGTCGGCCGCGCGTCGAATCCGCTCCTGGCGGTGCCGCCCTCGGCCGTCCTTCCCGCGCTGCGGGACCTCTTGCTCCTGCGCTCGTATCCCGACCTGCCCGCCAACGTGCTCCTGACCCTGCGCGAGATCGCCGCCGCCTACGCCCTCGCCGTCGTCGCCGGGCTCGCCTGCGGCTTCGCGCTGGGCTTCCACTGGTTGATCGGTCGCGCCTGGGGCCCGATGCTCGCGGCGCTCTACGCGGTCCCGGCCGTCGTCTGGTACCCCTCGCTCATGCTCTTCTTCGGCCTCGACGCGGCGTCGAAGATCGCCTTCGGCTTCCTGCTCGGCTTCTTCCCCGTGACCCTCGCCGTGCTCGCGGGCATCCGCCAGGTGAATCCGCACCTCGTGACGGTCGCGCGCGCCTACGGTGCCGGTTCGCTCACCGTGTTCGTGCGCGTCATGGTGCCGGCGATGCTCTTCACGCTCGTCGGCGGGCTCCGGACGGCGCTGGCGCTCGCGGTCGTCGGCGTGATCGTCGGCGAGGTCCTCGGGAGCAAGCGCGGGATGGGCGCGCTCATCAACCACGCGTACGGCCTGCTGCGGACGGCGGACTACGTCGCGCTCGTGCTCGTGACGCTGGCCCTCGTCGTCGGCTCCGACGTGGTCGCGAGCCTCGCCGAGCGCCGCGCGTTGAAGTGGAGTGAATAGCGACATGCCGGACGGAGCCACTTCGTGCCCACGGCACGCCACCCACGGAGTGTGCCGACCCCGCGGCCCCCGCTCCAATGGCTAGCGACATGCCGGACGGAGCCACTTCGTGCCCACGGCACGCCACCCACGGAGTGTGCCGACCCCGCGG
>WNEO01000617.1_pt1 | contig 9439 bp, 9 predicted proteins | sample 5399941 | NCBI WGS metagenome assembly WNEO01 (sample SAMN13153328, study PRJNA577476) | soil metagenome | isolation source: 20 cm grassland meadow soil 2 days after 3rd rain plot 2 | place: USA:California | collected 2015-11-11
GATCCACCCGGCGTTCTGGCCTTTGGTCTTATTGAGCACGACGTTGGCGACCACGCCATCGCCCAGGATGATCAACAGCATGGTGCCGAGCAGCTCTGCAAGGAACGGTGGCATAGGGTTGAATGGGAAGCGGCGAAGCTATCAGCGCAGGAGCGACTTGTCTACTTGAGGAATTGAGGAGGTCTCCCGAAGGCGGCGCGCATCTGCCGCCAGCTCCTCGACAGTCAACACTCCCTGCGCGACCTTGTCGAGCATCCTCCTCCCTGGCGCCGGAGGAGGTGATCGGCGTGGTCGCGGTGTAACGCTACAAGCGCTGGGTCTGCGCGACGAGCGGCGCGGTTGCGAGCAGAAGACCAGCGGTCAGACGGCGTGTGCTGGCTACTGGAGGCGGTTGGAGCTCACGATTGCCTCGCTCACCGCCGGACCTACGTTCACGCCGTGCATCACCGCTCCCGCGCCCGTGATGATGTTGGGGTCGTTCACCCCGTCACCGTTACAGTCGTACGCACCGTTGTCCACGATGACGCTCGGGTTGCCGACCACCGTATTCGCCCCCGACGTGTCGGGGAAGATCAGACCGATATTGCTCCCGTTTCCCTGAAGGTTGTTCCCCACGAACACGTTTCCGCACGCCTTCCGGGCGAACACGCCGCCGCTCGCGGCCCCGGTGACCACATTGGAGCGAAAGGTGCTGTTCAGCACGAAGGCTGTCAGAAAGGGATTTCTGGTGAGCCCGATGCCGTAGACGGCGGCCCCGTTCAAGTGGTTTTCAGTGACAATGCTCATCGAGAGGGACGCGAGGCTCAACGCGTTAGCCCAAGGCCCCGTGACGATGTTGTCCCGGACGACCGCATGTCGCGCGCCTACCAGCCGAATCCCACCGAACCGGAAATCGGTCGACGGCGCGGTCGCAACAACCGTGTTGCCCTCGATCCGAACGCTGTCGAGGTCCTCAACGCCCAACTGCACGTGAACCCCGGTCACGGATCCGGGCGAAGTGAATGTGTTGTTCGAGACCACCGCACCTGATGTGCCCGCGAGGAAAATGCAAGCCCCTGGGCTACAAGTGACTGTGTTGTGTGTAAACCGCACGCCGGGCACAGGTAGACCTGGTCCAAAGAAGTCGCCGGCGAAGTACGCCTCACCGTCGACGGAGACTGCACTGGCGTCCAGCACGAGGCCATCTACAACGACGCCCGAGCCACCCAGATCGACCACGATCAGTGCGTCCAGGGAGGGGCTCAGCGCAAAGAGACCAGCGCCCGATGCCGCGCAGGTGAGTGTCACATTCGGCATTGTGACAAAGACATCGGCCCCAATCCCGATCATGCCACGGATCGCGATCACGGCGCCGGGACTGGCCGCGGCGAGGGCAGCGCGCAGGCCTGCTTCATCGCTGACTGTGAACGTGGGGCTTGAAGGGCACGCAACGGACGCCATCGTGCTGTACGACGGTCGGTCGGCCGTGGGTGCGACGCTTCGATCCTGACAAGCCGCGACCAGCGCAATGAGTAGAGCCACGCGTGGGATGTGATTCATGGGAAGCCTCGCTCAACGCAAGAGGACCTCAAACGTCACGTTCCGGTAAATCGCCAAGTCCAAGTATGCGCCGGCCAGTCAAGCACGGGTCAAGCGCCCTGCGACATCTCCGCGTGGACGGTACGAATTGGGCCGCCGGGCGGCGTGACGATGCTCGGCGGGCTCTCGTGGCGCGCCTTGCGCTTCGTGACCGGCCTTCGTGTAGCTTGAAGCCGTGTCCACCATCCTCGCCGCGATCATCCTCGGGCTGGTCGAGGGCGCGACGGAGTTCCTCCCCGTCTCGTCGACTGGACATCTGATCCTGGCGGGCCACGCACTCAGGTTCGTGGGCCCGCGCGCCGACGCCTTCGAGATCATCATCCAGCTCGGCGCCATCCTGGCCGTCGTCTGGCTCTATCGCAGCCTGTTGTGGCGCGTGGCGCGCGACGGCATCGCCGTCGCGGAGTCGCGCCGGTTCATCCTCGCGCTGCTCGTCGCGTTCCTACCGGCGGCGATCGTGGGGCTGCTCACGCACCACTGGATCACCGCGCACCTGTTCACGCCTCGGGTGGTGATCGCCGCACTGATCGCGGGCGGCGTCGCCATCCTGGCGATCGAGCGCTGGCGCCCGGCTCCCCGCATCGAGACGGTGATGCAGATCGGCTATCGCACCGCGCTGTGGATCGGGATCGCCCAGGTGTGCTCGCTGATCCCGGGCGTGTCGCGCTCGGGTGCCACGATCATGGGGGCGCTGCTGGCGGGCGTCGGGCGCCCGGCGGCCGCGGAGTTCTCGTTCCTGCTCGCCATTCCCGTGATGTTCGCGGCCACGGGCCTGGACTTGTGGGAGAATCGCCGCCTGCTGTCGGGATCCGACGCCCTGATGTTCGCGACGGGCTTCGTGGTGGCGTTCGCGAGCGCGCTGGTAGTGGTCCGGTGGCTCGTCCGCTTTGTGTCGCACCGCTCGTTCGACGTGTTCGCCTGGTACCGCATCGCGTTCGGGCTGGCCCTGGCGGCACTGCTCGCCACCGGCCAGCCCTGGATCGCGAGATAGCACGAGCCGGGCTCGCCCGCCCGAAGCAAGATGTCCATGCTCCGCAGGCAGCCCAGTCCCGAGATCCTTGTCATCGGGACGCTTGGTGTCCTGTTTCTCGTCGCGCACGTGTCGGATCAGTGGATCTTCCATCACTTCACATTTTCCGGCATTTACGACCCCGGCTGGGCCCGCATGCTGCGGCTCGCCGGGTACTTCCCGCTGTGGGGGATTGTGGCGTTGGCGCTCGCCCTGCATGACTGGGTGCCGCGCACGCTGCCTACGCTGCGCCAGGCTAGCCGTCGCGGTCTGCTGCTATTCTGGTCGGCCGCCTTGGGCGGGATCGTCGCCGAAGCTCTCAAACTGGCGTTCCATCGCGAGCGGCCCGGATTGACCGACGGCCTGCACGTATTCCGGCCCTGGGCGGAACGGCCCTTCTCGACCTCCCAGCTCGGGCTCCCCAGCAGTGAGGCGGCCGTCGCATTCGCCGCCGCGGCAGCCCTGGCTCGCCTCTTTCCCGAAGCCGGGCTCCTCTGGTACGCGGTTGCCGTTGGATGCGCGCTCACGCGCGTCGCCAGTGGTGCCCACTTCATGAGCGACGTGGTGCTGGCGGCACTCGTCGGATACGGAGTGGCGTTGATCCTCTGGCGGCGCCGGGGCAGTCGGCCGTCCTGACGGTTCCTTGACATGCGGCCATTGGTCGCGTTGCGTGTCGTTGACACGGGAGGATTCCATGAGCGTCCTGTCGAGTCTTCATCACTTCAGCGACTGGGGTCTCTTGGCGCTCCGCATCGGCGTCGGGACCACGTTCCTGGTCCACGGCAGCCAGAAGCGGGCGATGTGGAAGATGCAGCCTTCGGCCCAGATGCCGGCGGGCCTGCTGTCGCTCTTGCGGGTGCTTTCCATCGCCGAGCCGCTGGGTGCACTGGCGACGCTGGTTGGGCTGCTCACGCAAGCGGCAGCGGCCGGATTCATCCTCGTCATGCTGGGGGCGATCCGCCTCAAAGTGATGCAGCTGCACAAAGGGTTCAGCGGCGAAGGAGGCTGGGAGCTGGACTTCCTGCTCTTGGTCGGCGCAATCGCACTGCTGTTCTTCGGCGCAGGGAAGTTCGCGCTCGATCGCCTGCTGTTGGGGATCTAGGCGCTCCCCATGATCGCGCCGCCGATCGAGCCGATGCTCGCGAAGCTCGCCGACGTCCTGCCGGCGGACAGGGACTATCTCTACGAGCCGAAGTGGGACGGATTTCGCGCCATCGTGTTCCGCAGTGCTTCCGACGTCTTCATCCAGAGCCGTGACCTGAAGCCGCTCGACCGCTATTTCCCCGACTTGCACGAGGCGCTGCTCGCGCAGCTACCGCGAGGTTGCGTGGTCGACGGCGAAATCGTGATTACGACTCGCCACGGTCTCGACTTCGACGCGCTGCAGATGCGTCTGCACCCTGCGGCATCCCGCGTGGCCAAGCTCGCGCAAGCGACGCCCGCCTCGTTCGTGGCCTTCGACGTTTTGGCGGCGGGCGGCCGCAACGCGATGGGGGCGCCGCAGCACGAGCGCCGCGCGCTGCTCGAGCGGCTGTTGAGTCGGGTCGGCCCACCGCTCTACCTGACGCCCATGACAGAAGACCGGCGGACGGCCGCGAAGTGGCTCGAGCGGTTCGAAGGCGCCGGCCTGGACGGTGTGGTCGCGAAGCCGGCGGACGCCTCGTATCAGCCGGGCAAGCGCGCCATGATCAAGGTGAAACACGCGCGCACCGCCGATTGCGTGGTGGCGGGATTCCGCTGGCACAAGACCGGGACGGACGCGGTCGGCTCGCTGCTGCTCGGCCTGTTCGACGGCCGCGGGGCGCTGCAGCACGTCGGCGTCACGTCATCGTTCACCATGGCGATGCGCAAGCAGCTCGTGAAGGAGCTCGCGCCGCTGCGGAAGAAGGCGCTGGCGTCGCATCCGTGGCGGGCCTGGGCGCAGGCCGAGGCGGGCAGCGCCCGCATGCCCGGCGCGCAGAGCCGCTGGAGCGCAGGCAAGGATCTCTCGTGGGAGCCGCTGCGCGTCGAGCGGGTGTGCGAGGTGAAGTACGACCATCTGCAGGGCGACCGGTTCCGCCACGCGGCGACGTTTCTGCGCTGGCGACCCGATAGGGAGCCGCGCGACTGCCGCTACGACCAGCTCGAGGTCACGCCCGCCTACGAGCTCTCCAAGGTCTTCTCGTCCGGGTCGAGACACTCCTGACGCGGTCGCAGCTTCGGCGGCACGTGCCGCAGGTTCACCCGGATGCGAGTCCAGGTGGACGAGCGACCGCGCATCCGGTCGACCAGCACATCGGCGGGCTCGAGGTAGGCGGCGGCCTTCCTGTGGCGTGCCTTCCAGCGCTTGAGGCCGGCGAGGGCGTCCTGCTGGCGCTTGGCGCGACCGATCTCGATCAGCGGGAGCTTGGCTGCGCGGGCGCGTGACGGCTGCACGCGCGGGGGCTCGCCCGCCTGCTTCTTGTAATGCGGGGGCCAGGGTGCGTCGCCCAGTCCCTCGTGCTCGTGGCGCGCCGAGAGCTCGAGGAGCTGCTCGAGCGAGCCGGGGGTCGCGTCGATTCCGGCGTGGCGATCGCCGAGCGTCGCGAAGCGCTGTGGCATCGTCGCCAGGGTAAAGTCCGCCGGATCGGCGGCGTCCACCTCATCCCACCGGAGCGGCGCCGAGACCCGCGCCTCGGGGGTGGGACGCACGGAGTACGCCGAGGCGACCGTGCGGTCCTTGGCGTTCTGATTGTAGTCGACGAAGACGCCGTGCCGCTCTTCCTTCCACCACTTGCTCGTGGCGAGCTTAGGGACGCGGCGCTCGACGTCGCGCGCCAGCGCCAGCGCCGCCCGGCGCACCGCGTCGAAGCCCCAGCGCCGCTCGATGCGCACCAGAACGTGCAGGCCGCGGCTGCCCGACGTCTTGGGCCAGCCGGTGAGCCCGACGTCTCGCAACACGGCGTCGACCACGTGCGCCACCTGACGGACCTGCGCCCACTTGACGCCGGGCACGGGATCGAGGTCCACGCGCAGCTCGTCGGGATGGTCCAGGTCCTCGGCGCGGACGGGATGGGGGTGCAGCTCGAGGCAGGCGAGGTTGGCGAGCCACGCCAGCGCGGCGGCGTCGCGCGGCACGACTTCTTCGGCGGTCCGGCCAGAGGGGAAGCGCAGCGTCACCACCTCGATCCACGCAGGCCGGGCCTCGGGTGCGCGCTTCTGGTAGAAGAACTCGCCCGTGATACCGTTGGGGTAGCGGACCAGGACGTTGGGCCGGCCGCCCGCCCCGCGCAGGGCGCCTTCGGCGACGGCGAGGTAGTACCGCACGAGGTCGAGCTTGGTGTATTTCGGCTTCGGGAACAGCACCTTGCCGGGATTCGAGATCGTGACCTCGCGGCCGTCCACGACGAGCCGCTCGTGCTCGTCGCCTGTCTCCCGGGCGGTCGCACCGCGGGGGCCGGCTATGCCTCGTCTGAGAGCAGGACTCACGACGGGTGAGGAGGCGCGGTGATGTAGGTGAGCTCGCGACCCTCGGCGGCACACCGCAGCATGAGGGCGCCACGGCTCATGTCGCCACGCCCGATGAACTCCTGGGGCACGTGCAGCCGGGCGCCCAGGACTTCGTTCAGCGGCTGGAGATACTTCGCAGTCGCGATACTGCCGAGCAGGACGGCTGCATCTCCGGGGTGCAATCGCTCGGCCAGGCAGGCGGCGTCGCGGCGCAACGGGTCAGTGTACCGGCGATCGCCCGGGTCCACCGGAACCTGCGCGATCGCCCGCAGCCCGTCGAGATCGATCATCGCACGCGGCGGACACAGGCCAAGGCCGGGCACGATGACCTGAATGCCCGAGCAGCCTTCCGGGGGATTGGCGAACGCTGCAGCGTACGCCAGCTTGCCGCGGAAATACAGCCCGCTCATGAAGGTGAAGACCTCGCCGATGTTCGCACCCTCGGTCGATCTCAGCCGCTGGGCCAGCGTCGAGCGAGCATTCTTCCGCAACAGAAAGCCGGCGCGCTTCCCGGAGCAATGGGCGGGCGAGAGCAGAAAGATCCGGTGGCTCGGCGACATTGAACCAGAGTACACGCGTCGGTCGCGCCGCGGTAGCTCTAGAATCGGGCCCGTTGCAGAGCCGCCGAGCCTCACCGGGCGCCGCCGGGTATTCCCGGCCACCAGTTCCAGCGACCCGCCAGGGCGAGCAGTGCCGGGCCGATGGCGACCCGCACCACCGTGGCGTCGAGCGCGACGCTCACCGCCAGCGCGAGCCCCAGAATTTGCATCACCAGGAAGTCCCCCAGCGTGAACGCCGCGAACACGACGACCATCACGGCCGCGGCGCTGGTGATGACGGGACCGGTCTGCGCGAGGCCCTCCACGATCGCCGCGCGCTCGTCCAGCCCGGAGCGCCGGGCCTCCGCCACGCGAGCCACCAAGAAGATCTCGTAGTCCATGCTGAGCCCGAACACGGTGCAGAAGACCAGCGTGGGGACGATGGTGAACACGGCGTCGAGCGGCGCCTCGAGGCCAAGGAGCGCCGCACCGACACCGTCCTGGAACACGAGCACGACCGCCCCGAAGCCAGCGGCTACCGAGAGCAAGTTGAGGCACACCGCCTTGAGCGGAACGAGCACCGACCGGAACCCAATGAACAACGCCGCCAGCGTACCGCCGAGCACCAGGGCGACGACCAACGGAAAGCGGCGGCGGACGGCGTCGTCGTAATCGGCGCGCAAGGCGGGCAGGCCGCCGACGCGCAGGCGGGCTCCGGGGAGCCCGGTGACGGCGTCGGCGGCGACGGCTCGCAGCTCGCGCACGAGGCCGACGAGGTCGCGCGCGTCGGCGCGCTCGCGCGGGACGACGTCGAACAGCACGGCCCGGCGATCCGCGGCCACGTACGAGCGGCGCACGTCCCCCGACAGGGTAAAGAATACAAGCCGCGACATCGGACGGTCGGCCTGGAACGACGTGAAGGACAGTGTTGCCGCAACGCGCGGGTCCCGGGCCAGGAGGGCACGGAGGCCTCGGGCGGCGCTCCATCCGTCGCGGCTCAACACATCCTGACGGCCGGGAAGCTCCAGGATGACGCGGACGGTTTGCGGCACCGCCCCCCGCCCCATCTTCTCCAAGTCACGGAGCGCGACGACCGACTCGAGGCGGCGCGGGAGCCACGCGTCACCGCGCGGCAGCCCTGTCTGTAGGCGCGTCGCCTGCCAGGCCAGCAGGACGAGCGGCACACCCGCCGCGATCAGCACTGCTACCGGGTGCCTCGTCACCCAGCGTCCCCACGCGCGCCACCGCGCGCCCGTTGCTTGGTGGGCGGGCCACAACCGGCCCCGCTCGATCCGCCGACCGAGCCAAGCGAGCAGCGCGGGGAGGAGCGTGACCCCGACGAGCATTGCGAACCCGGTCGCGAGCAGGCCACCCACCGCCACCGACCGCAGCTCGCCGAGCGGAACGGCGAGCAGCGCCGTGAAGCCCACCGCCACCGTCAGGCCCGAAAGAAGGATCGTGCGACCCGCGGATCGCACGGTCGCGGCGGCCGCCTGCACGGGGTCACTGGTGGCCGCGAGCGCCTCGCGGAACCGCGAGACGGAGAGGAGCGCGTAGTCGATCCCGAGACCCAGGCCGATCATGGATACGAAGCTCTGGAGCAGGATCGAGAGCGGCCACCGGGTCGCAAGCATTCCCGAGGCGCCGAGGGCGAGCACGATGACCAGCACGCCGCTCACCACGGGCGTACCGGCGGCCAGCAGGCTGCCGAATGCCAGGAGGAGAAGCGCCAGCGTGAGCGGCAGCGCTCGCTGCTCGGCCACACGCGCGCTTGCCCGGCTCGCCTGCCGCAAGTCGGCGTTGAGCACCGTCTCCCCAGTCCAGCGGAGCTCAAGTAGCGGGAAGCGCCCGACCAGGCGACGGGTGAGCGCGGCGGTGGCACTGCGGAGCTGCGGCACGATCGCGTCGGGCCGCCCGGCCGCCGGGTCGAGCCCCACCAGAACGAACGTTCCGATGGAGTCGCGCCCCAGGAGCAGCGTGTCGCGCGCGTCCCGGTAGCCCCGCACCCCCGCGACGCCCGGCACGGCGACGACTGCTCCGACGACGCTGTCCACGAGCTCGCGCCCCGCCGGCGTGACGGGCGACCCGCCACCGCGGACCACGAGCAGCGCGTATTGCGCGAACGGCGCCCGAAACCGCGATGCCAGCTCCGCCTCAACGCGTGCTGACTCGCTCCCGTCCACGCGTGCCGCGGTCTCGAGCACACGCTCGACGCCTGTTGCGTGGGGAGCGAGCAGAGCCAGCGCGCCGGCCCAACAGACCAGGACCAGCCCACGCCGGCGCACGACGGCCTCCGCAGTACCCATACGCCAAATGTCGGGCCGCCCCATCAAGGCAGGGTCAAGGCGGCACCGCAGCTTGACCGGGGCTTGACCCCGGGCGTCGAGCTTCGTGCCATGAATTACGACGCTCCGCGCCGCGCCACGTCCGCCGACAACGCCGGGTTGCTCGCCCTGGCCGCGGCCTGCCCCATGCGGGCCGGGCTCACCCTGTGTGTGCGCCGGGAGCCGGATTTCTTCGCGCTGAACCGGCTCCAGGGCGACCGCTGGGACGTGGGTGTGGTGGATGATCGGACCGGCGTGATCGGCTGCGTCGCGACGGCCGAGCGCCTGGCCTACGTGAACGGCGCGCCCGCGCCCACCGCGTACGTCAGCGACCTCAAGGTTCACCCGGCATTCCGCGGGCGCCGCAACGGGACCGACAGCGTGGCGGACGCGTTGACCGCATACGCCCGCGACACGCTCGGCGCCACCGATCCCCGCATGCTCGTGCTGATCACCGTGCTCGGAGGCAACGCCGCGATGGCACCGCGGCTTCCAGGTCCGCGCGGACTGCCACGGCTCAG